>ERZ761607.1036-NODE-1036-length-37972-cov-6.123296_pt1 | contig 37972 bp, 43 predicted proteins | sample MGYA00511164_ERZ761607 | MGnify/ENA primary metagenome ERZ761607 (study PRJEB28899, sample SAMN02445080) | bioreactor sludge metagenome | biome: EBPR sludge | place: Australia: Brisbane, Thorneside Wastewater Treatment Plant | collected 2011-06-22 ...
CGACATAGGTGTCATCGCCCGTCCCGCCGAAGAAGTAGTCCGGCGCCGAGGCGTCGTGGCCGCCGCCGATCAAGGTGTCGTCCCCCGAGCCGCCGAAGAGGAGGTCGCTGCCCGAGCCGCCGTGCAGATAGTCGTCGCCGAGGTCGCCGAGCAGGACGTCGTTGTCCTCCATGCCGTAGAGTTCGTCATCGCCGCCGCCGCCCAGCAGGTGCTGCACGCCCAGGGCCCCTACGAGCCGATCGCCGTGGTTCGAACCGATCAAGCCTTCAATGTTGGCCACCTGGTCGATCCCGGCACTGCCTGTCGCCTGTGGCTGAATGAGGCCGAGATCAACAATCACCGCGCCGCTGACGTCGGAATAGTCGGCAAAATCGAAGCCGTCGCCGCCATCGATCAGGTCATTCCCCGCGCCGCCAAGCAGCCGGTCATCGCCGCCCAGTCCGTAGAGTTCGTCGTTCCCATCGCCGCCCTCAAGTCGGTTGCCGTGGAGGTTATCGCCGGAGATCACGTCGTCAGCGACCGAGCCGATGGCGTGCTCGATGCTATGCAGGGAGTCGTCGCCCTCGCCGCCAGCCTCCCCGCCACCGAGGTAGATGACGACGCCGTCCGAGTCCGCAGGGAAAAAGTATGCGTAGGAGACGGTGTCCTCGCCTAGCCCTCCATCGAGATCGTCGTCGCCCGATCCACCCATCAGGACGTCGTCGCCAAGTCCGCCCTTCAGGCTGTCGTCGCCCGCCCCGCCGTAGAGGGTCATGCCGACCAGCGTGTCGCCCTCGATGACGTCGTCTCCGGATCCGCCCCAGATCTCCTCGAAGTCGATCAAGCTGTGATCAATTGCCCTAAAGCGGATCGCGTCTGCGGATTCGAAAACCAGGATGTCATGGCCATCGCCGCCGTCGAACATGTTGTCGGTCAGATCGACGTCGCCGGCGACGCTCAGTGTCAGCCAGTCGTCACCCTCGTAGAGATGGAAGGTATTGGCGCTGAAATCGACCTCCTCGCTCTGCGTTCCGCCCGCGTAGAAATTGAGGCGGAGGTTGTCGTCGCCGTCGCCTCCGGTGATGGAATTCTGACGGAACCGGACCTGCGCGATGGCGCCGACAGCGCTCAGCGAGATGCTCATTGAACCGCCGGAGTCATTCAGACGGATCAAACCGTTGGCATAATCGATCCGGCTGTCGCCGATCGTGCCCGCCAGCCCTGCCGCGCCGTCGGCGCCGCCCGCTGCGCCGCCTGGGTTGCCGCCTATGAACTGGCCGGCGGTGGCGAAGATGCCAATCGAGTAGCGGCCGGGCGAGGAGACGCTGAAGCCCAGGGACTGGAACGTGATGACGGAATCGCCGTGGTGGCCGCCGTTGCCGCCCCATCCAGAAGGGCCGCCGCCACCGGAGCCGCCATCGCCGCCGGCTCCTCCGGCGCCGCCGTAGGCGGTGGCCTCGACCCGTAGTCGCGTACCGATCGGACTGGTGTCGTCCGACCCGACCAGCGTGATCCTGGCCTCGCCGCCATTGCCGCCATAGGCCCCGCTGCCGCCCCCGGTGCCGGCGCCGTCGCCGCCATCACCGCCGCCGCCGCCGTGTCCGCCGCTGGCAGAGAGCCGGTAGGTGTGGTTTTGGCCCAGTCCCTGGATACCGATCAAGACGTCGGCGCCGTCGGCTCCGGGCTGTCCCGGCGTGCCCGGACCGTCTGTTCCCGGCGCACCTGGGGCGCCGTCCTCGCCGAATTCGTCGTATTCAGTAACATCAGGACTGTCGTCGAGGTCTTGCATGGCTTCGGCGTTCGATGAGTTGGACCGGCACGGCGGCTTGCGCCGCTACGCTAGCGCCGCCGACAGTTTGCGGCATCCCCATTTGCGGGGTCGCGGCGCGCCTACGCCTCGCGCTTACGCTGGAAGACGAAGGCCAGGATCCACAGCGCGACGGCGCCTTCGATGACGCGCTGGGCAAGGCCGCGAAATTCCGTCTCCAAGGTCAGGAAGCCGGCCGCCGCCGCGACGGCGCAGGCGATCCCCAGCGGGAACAGCCAGCCGGCGCCGGGCCAGTGACGCGCGGCGAGGCCGAGCATCAGCAGGCCCGGCGCGGCGACAAGGTAGCCGAGCAGGCCGGCGGTGTTGTGGATCATCTGCGACGAGCTCGGGACGGCCGGCCGGCAGCCGAGGTCGCAGGGGAAGAAGGCGGCTACCGTGTAGCCGCTGGCGAACAGCAGGATGCACAGGAAGCCGAGCGTGCGCAGCGGGCTCCTCGGTTCCAGAACCATGGCCAGCACCGAGACCACGGACAGCAGCACCCCCACGGGCAGGAACCCGCCAAGGCTGATCAGCCGTCCGTGCGGCGCGCCGGTCGCGCCCAACTCGCTGATGAACTGGCTGGAATGGGAGTAGCCGGGCCAGGCCAGCCCCCCGCCGACGATCAGAACCGCCAGGATCAGGTAGCCGACGATGGCGGCCCAGAAGACGATGGCGCGCATGGAAGGGGCCTCCCCAGGGCAGGTGTCGTCCCATCCATGCCATGCTTTGCGCCGTCCGCCAGCGAAGCCTTCGCCCTTGACGCTCCCGCGCCTGCCCCTTAGCCCGTCGCGGCATGTCAAAGCTCGTTCTTCTCCGCCACGGCCAGAGCCAGTGGAACCTCGAAAACCGCTTCACCGGCTGGGTGGATGTCGACCTTACCGCCGAGGGCGAAGCCCAGGCGAAGCGCGGCGGCGAGCTGCTCAAGGAAGCGGGCGTGCATATCGACCGCGTCTTCAGTTCCGTGCTGACCCGCGCCAACCGCACCGCCGAGATCGCGCTGTCCCAGGCCGGGCAGGGCGACCTGCCGCTCATCCGCGACTGGCGCCTGAACGAGCGCCACTACGGCGGCCTGACCGGGCTCGACAAAGCTGAGACGGCCGCCAAGCACGGCGATGCTCAGGTCAAGATCTGGCGGCGCAGCTATGACATCCCGCCGCCGCCGCTGGACGCCGACAGCGAATGGAGCTTTGCGGGCGATCCTCGCTACGCCGGCCAGGCCATCCCGGACACCGAGAGCCTGAAGACCACGCTGGACCGCGTGCAGCCCTACTGGGACGCCGAGATCGCTCCGCGCCTGAAGGCTGGTGAGACGGTGCTGGTCGCCGCCCACGGCAACAGCCTGCGCGCCATCGTGAAACTGCTGTTCGCGGTGCCTGACGACCAGATCGTCGAGGTCGAGATTCCCACCGGCAACCCGCTGCTGATCGAGCTGGACGGTGACCTGAAGCCGACTTCGGCGCGGTATCTGGATACGGCGCGGGCCACGGCGTTGCCTGCCCTCTAGCATCCGCTCACCCTCGCGGAAGCCTGGACCCAGGCTCTTTTTTGGAGCCCCTGCTCATCGTAGGGGTTAGCGGTTCGTGGCGGCCGCCGTGAGTGCACCGGCCGTAAACCTGGGTCCTCGCTTCCGCGAGGATGAGCGGAGTGTTGGGGTGGACGCGCAGTTCATGCAGCGCGCGATCGAGGTCGCGCTCCTGAATCTCGGCAAGACCGCGCCGAATCCCGTGGTCGGCTGCGTGATCGTGAGGAACGGCGTGACCCTGGCCGAAGCCGCCACCGCGCCCGGCGGTCGTCCGCATGCGGAAGAGCAGGCGCTGCAAGAAATCGACGCCCGCGGCGCCACCGCCTATGTCACCCTGGAGCCCTGTGGCGCGCGATCGACGGGTTCGGCCTCCTGCGCCCAGAGGCTGATCGAGGCCGGCGTCGCGCGCGTGGTGATCGCCTGCGAGGATCCCTCGCCCTTCGCCTCTGGCCAGGGCATCGAGCGGTTGAGGGACGCCGGGGTCGCAATCGAGAGCGGAATCCTGTTCGCCGAAACCTGGAAAGCCTTGCAGTATCAAGGCTGGAAGGACGGCGTTAATCCGGATCGTGCATAGGGTTTTCTCCAAGGGAGAAGATCCATGGTCGCCGTGCCGGCGCCGAACAGCACTCGCCGACGCCTGACCCAGCAGGACGTCGAGATCATCTGCGCCAAGCACGACCGGCTGTTCTCGGCGCGGATGGGCGGCGCGCGCGCGGTCTTCGCCTGGTGCGAATTGCACGGGCTTGACCTCTCGGGGCGCAATCTCTCGGACGCCGATTTCACGGGCGCTCACCTTGTCGACTGCAAACTGGTCGGCGCGCGGCTCGACAACGCCAGCTTCTTCGGCGCCGATATGCAGGGCAGCAACTTCACCGACGCCTCGCTTCGACGCGCCGATCTGCGCGGTTCCTGTCTTCGCGGCGCCAACCTGACCGGCGCGGATCTGTTCGAGGCCGACCTGCGGGAAGGGGCCATCGCCTCGCCCGACCGCGACAAGGGTCTGAGAATTCACGAGCACGAAACGCGCAGCGGCGACGCCCGCGGCGCCATCCTGGCGGGCGCCAACCTGGAACGGTCCCGCCTGTCAGGCATCGTGGCCCAGAAGGCGGACTTCAGCGACGCGATCCTCAAGGACGCCAAGCTGGTGCGCGCCAACCTCAAGCAGGTGAACTTCAACGGCGCCAACCTGGCCGGCGCGGACCTCTCCGGGGCGGACCTGGCCGGCGCGGACATGCGCGACGCGGTGCTGGTTGGGGCCAAGACCTTCGCCTGGAACATCAAGGACGCCGACCTGGAAGGGGCGCTGACCGACGCCCCGGCCGGTCGGGCGCTCGATGATCTTCCATACGAGCAGATGCTGCGCGACCACATGCTTTGGTGCGAGACCGGCGGCGCCAAGGGCAAGCCTTCGATCTTCGACAAGGCCGACCTGCGCGGTCTCGGGTCAGCGCGCGGCTTCGACCTGACGGCCCTTTCGGCGCGCGGGGCGGTTTTCTACGGCCTCGACATGGAAGGCGTGCAGTTGCAGGGCGCCCAGCTCGAGGGCGCGGATCTGCGCCACTGCAACCTGCGCCGGGCCGACCTGCGCGGCGCTCGGCTGGCCGGCGCCAAACTGTCGGGAGCCGATCTGCGTGACGCCCAGCTGGGCCCGTTGATGCTGGCGCCGGAGCGGCTGCTGCCCGCCGACCTGTCAGGGGCGCAATTGAAATCCGCCGACCTAGCTCGGGCCGACCTGCGGCAGGCGAACCTGACGGGGGCCGATCTATCCCGCGCCAACCTGACCAACGCGCATTTGAAGTCCGCCATCCTGTCCGGCGTCCTCCGCGAGGGTTCGCGCGGGCTCGAACAGGTCGTCTGACGATTAACCTTGCATTCGGCGACCGGCGTTATGTTTCGCGTCCGGCAGTCAGTCTGAAATCCTCGGGGAGAGGTCTTGAGCGTACCGCAAACCAGTCTCGCCGGACGGCGCCGTCTCACCCAGGCCGAGCTCGACCTGATGGTGACGGCCCATGAACGCTTCCTGACCGGCAAGCCCGGCGGCAAGCGGGCGTCGCTGCGCTTCCTGGACCTGACCAAACTCGATCTCGCCGGCCGCGACCTTACCGACGCTGACCTCTCTGCTTCGATCCTCGACGGCGCGCGCCTCATCCGCACCAAGCTTGAACGGGCCAATCTGTTCGGCTGCGACCTGCGCAAGGCCGACCTTCGCCAGGCGAATCTGCGCCGGGCCGACCTGCGGGGCTGCTGCCTGCGCGGCGCCAACATGAGCCAGGCCGACCTGACCCAGGCCGACTTCCGCGAGGGGCAGATCGCGATCCCGCATCCTCGCAAGGGACTGAGCGTTTTGCAGCACGAGGCGCGCAACGGTGACGCCGAGGGCGCCAACTTCACCGGCGCCACGCTTGACGGATCGCAGTTCAACGGCGTTTCGGCCTTCGCCGCCGACTTCACCGACTGCTCGCTGCGCGGCGCCAAATTGACCAACTGCAACATGAAGGACGCCAACCTGTCGGGCGCCATCCTCGAAGGCGCGGAGGTCGGCGGCGCGAATTTCCAGGGCGCGAACCTCTCGGGCGCGATCCTCGGCAGCGTGAACACCACCGTCGCGCATATGAGCGGCGCCAATCTCGAAAACTGCCTTCGCGCGCCGACGGCCCAGGCGCTGGCGAGAGTCGCGCACTTCGTGGATCAGGTGCAAAGCAACCGGAGCTGGTGCGAGAGCGGCGGCGCTCGCGGCGCGCCCGCCCGCTTCGACGGCGAGGACCTCCGTCCGCTGGGCGACGTGCTCAAGGGCGGACGACTTACGGCGATGTCCGCGAAGGGCGCCTGCATGGTCGGCCTCGACATGAGCGGCTGCCAGCTGCAGGGCGCCAATCTCGAAGGCGCCGATCTGCGCGGTGCGTCACTCGTGCGCGCCGATCTGCGTGGAGCCAAGTTGACCGGCGCGAACTTGACCAAGGCCGACCTGCGCGGCGCCATCCTTGGCGTGCTGCCGCTGGGACCGGGACGAGTGAATCCGGCGTCTCTGAACAGCGCCACCATGCGCTATGCTTGGGTCCAGGCGGCCGACCTGACCGCGGCGGTGCTCGACGGCGCCGACCTGCGCGGCGCGGACCTCACCGGCGCGCGGATGGACAAGGCTTCGTTCCGCGACGCGGAGCTCTCAACGACGATCGGTCTCGAAGCGGCGTAGATTCAGACGATTACCGAAGCCGACGGGGCGGCGGATGGCCGTCTCGCCCCGATCCGCAGCAGCCGCTCCACCCGCTGCAGCATTCTGGCGTCCTCGAAGGGCTTGGTCATGTAGTCCTTGGCGCCCAGGGCGATGGCTGTGCGAAGATCAGATTCGGAGTTGCGCGCCGTCAGCATCATGACCGGTCCAATGCCTCTCGGGCCTCCGTCCCGCAAAGTCCGCAGGACCTGGAAGCCGCTGAGTCCAGGAAGGTTGACGTCCAGCAAAACGGCCTTCGGCTTCATCTCCTGGATCCGGTGAACTGCCTCCCAGCCCTCGCGGGCTTGGGCGGTCCAGTAGCCGGCCAGCTTCAGCCGCGTCGTGATCAGATCCAGCATCAGAGGATCGTCCTCGGCGACAAAGATCAGGGGCGCTTCAGCCTGCGGCAAGGGCATCGGAGCCTCCCCCTTCGGCGGCGGGGCCATTGATCGCTTCGGCCACGGCCCGGAGCAGGGCGGCGATTTCTATCGGCTTGCTCACCACGCCGTCGAAGGGGCCGTGTTCGACAATGACGTCCGCGGAGAAGGCCAGGATCGGAATATCTGCGTTGGGGCCGCCGTCGGCGCGAATGGCTTCAGCGGCCTCGCGTCCCCCCAGTTCGGGCATGTGCAGGTCCATCAGGATCAGGTCGAATGGCTGCTCCCCCGCCAGCCTGACCGCCTCGACACCGTTCTCGGCCTCCGTCACCTCAGCGCCGAGAGGCTTGAGAATGAGCCGCGCCAGTTCACGGTTGGTCGCGTTGTCCTCCACCAGCAGGACACGGCTGTCGGCCAGCACCAGGTCGCTCTCGCCCGCGGCCGCGAGCGCACCGGCGGCCGGATCAGCCGGAAACTCGAACCAGAAGGTCGATCCCGCGCCGGCCGCGGAAATGACGCCGATCGAGCCGCCCATGGCCTCCACGATGCCCTTGCAGATCGCCAGGCCCAGCCCAGTGCCGCCGTGCTTCCGGGCGAGCGAGCCGTCGACCTGGGAAAAGCGCTGGAACAGACAGGCCTGCTGGTCTTCGTTCAAGCCGGGTCCGGTATCGCGGACTTCACAGCGGAACCGACGGCCGTCGGCATTATAGTCTGCCTCGACCTCGACGCCTCCTGTGTCGGTGAACTTCACGGCGTTGCCGACCAGGTTGAGCAGGACCTGGCGGACGCGATCATCGTCCAGCATCAGCATGGCGGGCGGAATCCCGTTCCAGCGCTGCGACAAGGTCAGACCGCGATCGGAGGCCAGGCCTTCGAACATGCCCACACTCTCTGCCAGCAGCGCCCGCGGCGCGACCGCGCGGGGCCGAATCTCGACCTGACCGGCTTCCAACTTCGAGAAGTCGAGGATGTCGTTGACGGTGGCCATCAGCGCCTTGGCGCCCACGAGCAGCTTGTCGACATAGCTCCGCGCCGCGTCCGGCAGGTCCGCGAGTTCGGCGGTCAGCCGAGCGAACCCGACCACGGCCGTCAGCGGCGTGCGCAACTCGTGGCTCATTGTCGCGAGGAACAGCGCCTTGGCCTCCGCCGCGGCCTCGGCGGCCACCTTCGCCTCGGCGAGCAGGAGTTCAGCGGTCTTGCGTTGAGTGATGTCGCGGCCGGCGTCGGTGACGTGGGTCACCTGGCCCGAGGCCGGATCGACATGGGCGCGGGGGGACGATTCGACCCAGATCTCCCGGCCGTCCTTGCGGACCACCCGGAAGGCGATGACGCAGGGCGGCGCCTCGCCCCGGCTCAAGACCTGCTCCTGGAAGGCTTCGGCGACGCGATCCCGGTCTTCCGGGTGGATCCAGTGGAGGGCGCTGCGTCCGATCGCCTCCTCGGGCCGATATCCCGTCATCGCGAGGGCCGAAGGCGAGAGGTACGACAGCACGCCGTCCGGACGGTTGACCAGGACCAGGTCGCCGGCATTCTCGGCGAGCAGCCTGAACTGGGCCTCGCTGTTGGCCAGCGCGGCCTCGGCATTGTGGCGTTTGGTCTGGTCCTGGACCTGGACGACGTAGAGTTTCGGATCGCCGCGCTCGTCGCGCACCAGCGACACCGTCAGCTCTACCCAGACGATCGAGCCGTCGGCGCGCAGGTAGCGCTTGTCGAGGCGATAGCTGGGGATTTGACCGTCGCGGAGCTGGCGCACCCGCTCCAGGTCGGCGTCAAGGTCGTCGGGATGGGTGATGTCCCGGAAGTCGAGCACCAGCATCTCTGCCTCGGAATAGCCGAGCAGGTCGCAGAGGGCGGGGTTGATCCTTTGGAACCTCCCGTCCGGCGTGATCAGCGCCTTGCCGACCGCGCCGTGCTCGAAGGCGCTGCGCAGGATGGCGGCCTCGGCCTCCGCGCGCGCCTCCGCCTCGCGCCGCTCGGTCACGTCGCGCAGGACGTTGACCATCTCCACGGGTCGACCACGGCGATCTCGGATGATCCTCGGATTGCCCTCCATCGACACCCAGCGGCCGTCGCCCGTGCGGTACCGGTGCGTGCGGCTGGCCGGGGACAGCCGCTCGCCGCGGAACGACGCCGTTGTGTTGGCGATGAAGGCGGCATGATCGTCGGGATGGACGAGATCGAGCGCGGCCATACCAACAAGCGCCGAGGGATCGTGCCCGTAGGCGCGCGCCGAGCCGGACATGAATCGAATGACGCTGTCCGGACCGACGCAGACGAACACGTCGCCGGTCTGCGCCGCGATGAGTTCCATCGCGGCCGTGCTCGATTTCATGGTCCTCGCTCCCCTTGCGTCAATATCGTCGCCCACTGCTTGGCAAAGGGTTCACCCGGATTGGCGCGGCGTCCCGCCGCACCGTTTCGGGCCAGGCACGAAAAAGGGGCGACGCATCGCGCCGCCCCTCACCCGTCGCCGGGATCGCTGGTCGTGCAGACGAGACCGCTTACGCGGCCTTCTTGCCCTTGGCCTCGATCAGCTTCTCACCGCCGGTGTTGATCGCGATCGTGCGGGGCTTCAGAGCCTCCGGCAGTTCACGCTTCAGCGCGATCGACAGCAGGCCGTTGTCCAGAGCGGCGTCGGTGACGATCACGTAGTCGGCCAGCTGGAACCGACGTTCGAAGTTGCGCTCGGCGAGGCCGCGATGGAGGAACTTGCGGGCGTCATCGTTGGCCGCCTTGCGGCCGGTGACGGTGAGCAGGTTCTCCTTGACCTCGATGGTCAGCTCTTCCGGACGGAAGCCCGCCACCGCGATCTCGATCCGGTAGGCGTTCTCGTCCGTGCGCTCGATGTTGTAGGGCGGATAGCCGGCGGCGCTGTCCTGGGCCGAAGCCTGGTCGAGCAGGGCGGCAAGGCGGTCGAAGCCGACGACCGAGCGATAGAGGGGGGAGAAATCGACAGTACGCATGTGTGTCACATCCTTCTTTCACAGCAAGGTTGCGTTGTTTGGGCGGATCGTCGCCGGCCCCGAAGCGGCCGTCTGTGACCCGGAAGGCCCGGATACCCAGCGCCTTCGCCCTCTCAGTTGGTGAACCTTTGTCCATGTTCAAGACCCCGGCTTGATCGGTTCGTTCGGCCCGTTAGGGTCTCGGCCGAACAGGGTTCAGGGAGATGACGACGATGATCACGCGCAGGCTCGCGGTCGCGCTGGCGGCTGGCGCCCTTCTGGCGGGCGGCGCCGCCGCGATCGCCCAGCCGAGCGAGGACCTCGCGCTGAAAAGCGTCCTGACCGGCGCTCAGCGCGGGGCCCAAAACGTTGCCCGCGACGGCGCCCGGCATCCTTACGAGAGCCTGAAATTCTGGGGACTCAAGCCGAACCAGACGGTGATTGAGGTGGTCCCTGGCGGCGGCTATTGGACCGAGATCCTGGCGCCCTACGCCAAGGCGACCGGCGGGACCTACGTCGCCGGCGTGGCCGATCTCGCCAATCCCAATCTCAGCGAGGGCGCGCGCAAGGGTCGCGCCGCCTTCGAGGCGAAGTACGCCGACGCCGCGACCTACGGCCCGATCCGCTATGTGGGCTTCGGACAGATGTCCGGTCCGCTGGGCGAGCCGGGCTCCGCCGACCTCGTGCTCACGTCCCGCAACATCCACAACTTCATGTACCAGGGCGTGCTGGACAAGAGCATGGCCGACTTCTTCGCCGTGCTGAAGCCGGGCGGCGTCCTGGCGGTCGAGGAGCATCGCGCCACCGTCCAGAAGCCCGACGTTTCCGACGGTTACGTGGCGGTCGCGACGGTGGTTGCGGCGGCGGAGAAGGCAGGCTTCAAACTGGAGGCGCAGTCCGAAGTCAACGCCAACCCCAAGGACACAAAGGATCACCCGTTCGGCGTATGGACCCTGCCGCCGACCAAGCGGACCGCGCCTTCGGGCCAGCCGGCCAATCCTGCCTTCGACCGGACAAAATATGACGCTATCGGCGAGAGCGACCGGATGACGCTGCGCTTCGTGAAGCCGAGATAGCGATTTTTGACCTCGTCGACCGGTCGCGGTAAGCCGTCTGTCGGCGGCGCGGGGGCGGCCTTGTCGGAAGTGTCCATGTCTGATGTCCTGACCGGAGCCTCCCGGCGCCTGTTCCTGGCGGGGGGGCTCAGCCTGGCGGTCGCCGGCTGTGGCGCGAAGGCCGACAAGAAGGTCGAACCGGCCGCCAAGGCGGCGAAGGGCAAGGGCGGTCCGGACACCGTCGCCGGCGCCGTGGCCGGCGACTGGCGCCAGCCGGCCGACAAGCTGCGCGACGCCTGGCGGCACCCGGTCGAGAGCCTGACCTTCTGGGGGTTGGCGCCTGGCATGACGGTGGTCGAATTCTGGCCCGGGGCCGGTTGGTACACCGATATCCTGGCGCCGTTCCTGGCCGAGACGGGGGGCAAGCTCTACGCGGCCAACCTTGAACCCACAGACGCGGCGGCGGCCAAGATCGTCGAGGCCTACAAGGCCAGGCTGGCCGCCCAGAAGAAGCTCTACGGCGACGTCGCGGTCACCGCCTTCGGTCCGACCAGCGGGCCGGTGGCTCCCGATGGTTCGGCCGATCTGGTGCTGTTCCTGCGCAATCTGCACAACTGGATGGCCGCCGGCATCGCCGACAAGGCCTTCAAGGCCGCCTTCGCGGCGCTGAAGCCCGGCGGCGTGCTGGGCATCGAGGAGCACCGGGCCGAGAGCGGCAAGGTCCAGGACGTCCTGGCCGCGGACGGCTATGTGCAGCAAGCATACGCCATCCAGCTGGCCACGGAGGCTGGCTTCAAGTTGGCCGCGCAATCCGAGATCAACGCCAATCCCAAGGACACGCGCGATCATCCGTTCGGTGTCTGGACCCTGCCGCCGACCCGGCTCAGCGCGCCGCGCGGCCAGCCGGCCCGGCCCGGCTTCGATCACGCCAAATACGACGCGATCGGCGAGAGCGATCGCATGACCCTGAAGCTGGTGAAGCCGAAGTGAGCCCGAGCCGCCGTGACATGATCCTGATCTCGGCGGCCGCCGCGGCGCTGCCCGCCGTCGCGCTGGCGGCGGATGGGAAGGACCCGGATCCGCCGGTCAGGAAGGTCTTCCGGTTCTACGATATCTATCTCGGCATTCCGGCCGCCGAGCGCACCCGGTTCGCGATGAACTACTACCTCCAGGTCAACGGCAAGCCGGCGAGCGGGCAGGAGGTCTTCATCGTCATGCCCGGCGGCGCGCGTGTGCTGCTCACCCAGGCGGCCGACGGCCGCCTGACGCGGATGCCGACCCTGGCGGAGTGGAAGGAAGGCGTCCTGACCGCTAACAAGAAGTCGCCTTCCGACAGGTTCCAGCTGTCGATGGAACTCAACCCGCTGGTCCGCCTCGCCGAGACGGTCGCGGCGGCGGATGTCCAGGCGGCGATCGACCAGTGCAACGCCGCCATCAAGAAGCGCGCTGGGATGATCGGGTTCGCCGTGCCCAGGATGGAGCAGGTGCTGTTCGCCGGCGCGGGCACAGGCCAGGCCGTGGCGGGCGGCAGGGCGACGCCGCTGCCGGTGTTCAAGACCTTTGTCGCCTTCAAGCCCGCTGACCATGCCGGCGCCCAGTCGCTCAGGTTCGGCAAGCCGCCGGCCCGGGCGCTGTTGGCCGGCGGCAAGCTGAAGTAGCGGGCCCGGCGAGCCGACGCGACCGCGCCTGCGATTTATTCGCAATAGTCAACAAAAATGGCGGGGGCGTCATCTTTTTTCGTTGGGCGACCGCAGTTCGCTTGTGTGGCGAGGCGGGCCAAGTTACCAACTTCTCCGCATCAAAACGGGAGGCCGCCAATGGCGACGCTGCAAGAGATTACCGACCGCGTGAAGTCCGCCGTCGGCGACGATTCCGGTCTGGGCAAGAGCCTGAAGTTTGACCTCAAGGGTGACGGCTTCATCCATATCAACGGTGGCACCGTCACCAACGAAGACGCTCCGGCCGACCTGACCATGACCATCTCGCTGGCTGACCTGCTGGAGATGGGCGCGGGCAAGCTGGACGCCACCATGGCCTTCATGTCGGGCCGCCTGAAGCTGTCGGACATGGGTCTCGCCATGTCGCTGCAGCCGCAGATGGGCGCTCTCTTCGCGAAGATGGCCTAGCCATCGCGATGTCCGATCAAGCGCCTCTGGTCTCGACCGCCGAGGCGCCCGTTCCGTCTGACGGAACGGCGGAATGGTTCAGCGGCGCGGGGGCGGTTCGCCTCCGCGCCGCTTTGTTTTTGCCGCCTGGCAGGCCCCGCGGGACCGTGGTGCTGAGCGGCGGCCGCACCGAGCCGATCGAGAAGTACTTCGAGGTCGTCGGCGAACTGCAGCAGCGCGGCTTCGTGGTGCTGGTTCACGACTGGCGCGGCCAAGGGCTGTCGCACCGCCTGCTCGAGGACCGGTTGAAAGGCCACGCCAGGGGCTTCCGCGACTTCGTCGAAGACTACCGCGCCCTGCTGGCGCACTTCGGCGACCGCCTGCCGAGGCCCTGGATCGCCCTCGGCCACTCGATGGGCGGGTGTCTGACCCTCCTGGCGCTCGCGCACGGCGTGGGGCCCTTCAAGGCGGCGCTGCTGTCGGCGCCGATGCTGGGTCTGCTGACCGGCAAGCGGCCAAAGTGGCAGGTGCGGCTCATGGCCTGGTGGAAGGCGCTCACCGAGCCGGAAGCCTACATCCAGAACAATCCGGGCGACCCGCATGGCGAGACGTTCGAAGGCAACATCGTCACGCACGACCCCCGGAGGTATGCCCGGAACAAGGGCATTATCGCCGCCGAACCTGAGCTGGGCCTCAACGCCGGCACCTGGGGCTGGCTCGATTTCGCGCTGTCGGCCTCCGCCTGGCTCAAGCGCTCGCCCCGGGTCGCGGCGATCGACATTCCCGTGCTGGTGCTGGCCGCCGAACAGGAGAAGCTGGTCGACAACGCCGACCAGCGCGAAATCGTCGCCCGCATCCCGAGGGGCCGCTGGATCGAGATTCCCGGCGCCTATCATGAGCTTTTCCAGGAAACCGACGACATCCGCGCGTGCGTCTGGCGTGAGTTCGACGACCTGGCGGCCGCGCTCTAGCCCTAGCGCGCCGCTGACCGCTTCAGCGTGACCAGCGCTTCTTCGAGACAGGCCGGATCGCCGGCGAAGGCGAACTTTCCCGCGTCAGTCGTGGCCGGTCGGCCGTACCAGTCGGTGACCACGCCGCCAGCGCCCTGGATCACCGGAATCACCGCCTCGACATCCCAGCACTTGAGGCCGGTGTCGAGGGCGAGGTCCATCTTGCCCAGCGCGACCATGGCGTAGCCGTAGGCGTCCAGGCCGAGCCTGGCGAGCCGCGCGGCGGCGCGGACCTGGGTCCAGGACCCGAGCTCCGGCCCGGTCAGGATGGCCGGATCGGTCGTACAGATGACGGCGTCGGTCAGCTTGGGGCACGGGCGCACCCGCAGCACGGCCGACGTGCCGCGGCTCACCAGGCGCGAACCCGTCGCGGGGCCGCCGATGTAGATTTCGTCGAGATAGGGCTGGCCGATCGAGCCCAGCACCGGGACGCCCGCGTGACGCAGGCCGATGAGGGTGGTCCAAAGGGGCAGGCCGGCGATGAAGGCGCGCGTGCCGTCGACGGGATCCAGCACCCAGACGAACTCGGCGTCCGGACGATCCTCGCCGTACTCCTCGCCGATCACGCCGTGATCGGGATAGCGCTCCGAGATCAGGGCGCGGATCGCGCGTTCGGCGGCCTTGTCCGCTTCGGTGACGGGGTCGAACCCGGTCGCGAGCTTGTTTTCCAGTCCGTGGTCGGCCCGGAACAGCGGCAGGATTTCCGCGGCGGACGCGCGGTTGAGCTCGATCAGGAAGGCGTCGAACTCGGCGAGCTTTTCGGGAGAGAGCGTCATGTGGCGGGGATAGCCTCCCCGCCACACAATGCAAACAACACTCGAAACGCTTACGCGGCGTCGGTCTCGCCGTTGAGCGACTTGGCCAGGTCCAGCAGTCGGCGGCGCGGACGCTCGCCAAGCTGGTAGTAGGCGCGGATCAGGTCCAGCGTTTCCTTGCGGGCGAACATCTCGCCGCCCTCGCCAGCGTCATGGTTGGCGAGTTCGCGTCGGTCCGCGTCGGAGAGGCCGTCGTAGAAGTAGCCGACCGGGACCTCGAGGGCCTCGGACAGTTGCCACAGGCGCGAGGCGGAGATCCGGTTGGCGCCGCATTCGTACTTCTGGATCTGTTGAAAGCGAACCCCGACCGTGCCGGCCAGCTGTTGCTGGGTGAGGCCGAGGAGACGGCGACGGCGACGAAGCCGCTTGCCGAGATGAACGTCGATGTCGTTGCCCATGGGCTGACGCCCCCGTGTTGTTGCATCTGACGGCTGTCTCGGAACGAAACAGCCTGATGTGACACCCGCAAGTCGCGCACCAAGCGATCTGGGCCTGTGGATACCCGCCCGTAGGGGGATCATCCGCCGGGCGATTCCCTGTTCGCGCCGCGCGAAGCGCGCTAGATCGGGACGCATGGCGAACCCGCCCCCTCCGCCCTCACTGTGGCAGCATGTCGCGTGGCGTCTCGAGGCCCTGGCCTTCGACGTGTTCAACGGCCTGTTTCGGCTGTTGCCGGTCGACGCCGCCTCCTGGCTCGGCGGCAAGCTGTTCCGGCTCATCGGCCCGCTCACCAAGACTCACGCCGTCGCCCGGCAGAACTTGAAGCTCGCCTTCCCCGAGAAGGATGAAGCCTGGCATCGGCGCGTGTTGGGCGACCAATGGGAGAGCAACGGCCGTACGGTCGCGGAATTCCCCAACATGGACCGCCTGCTGCCCTCAACCGGCCGGGTGGAGGTCGTGAACGGCGAACGGCTGTCCGAAATCGCCGCCAGCGGAAAGCCGGTGGTTTTCGTTTCGGGACACTTCTCGAACTGGGAGGTGATGCCGGCGGCGATCGTCAACGCCGGCGTGCCCTGCGAAATCACTTATCGCGCGGCCAACAATCCGTATGTCGACAAGCGCATCCGCGACAGTCGCTTCCGCTACGGCGTGCGGCTGTTCGCGCCCAAGGGCGGCGATGGCGCCCGGGAGATGCTCGAGGCCATGGGGCAGGGCGTTTCCGTGGCGCTGATGAACGACCAGAAGTTCAATCGCGGCGGCGTTGCGGCGCCCTTCTTCGGTCATGAGGTGATGACGGCTCCTGGGCCCACACGGCTTGCGCTGCGCTTCGGCACGGTGCTGCAGCCGATGACCGTGGAGCGGACGAAGGGCGCGCGTTTCCGGGCGATTGTTCACGAACCGATCGTGCTTCAGCGCACCGGCGATCGGACAGCCGATATCGCCGAGGGCGTTCGCCGTGTGACCGCCATGGTCGAGGCTCAGATCCGCAAGCGCCCGGAGGAGTGGTTCTGGGTCCACCGCCGCTGGCCGAAGGAGGCCTACCAGGGCCTAGCGGCCGAGGACTAGATTCGCGCGTAGTTGCTCTCGGACTGATCGTCGTGCGCCACGTCGTCGATGCCGCGCCGGCGAGGACCGAAGTAGTCGGCGGTGCGCACGAACGGGCGCGGCTTGAAAATCACCGCGTTCAGCCGGTCGATGATCGCCCGCGAGGTCACCGGCTTGACGATCAATTCGGTGACCCCCGCGTCTCGCGCCTCCTCGACCCGGGGACGATCCGCGAACCCCGTCATCATGATGATCGGCAGGAAGGGATTGACGCTGTCCTCGGCGTTGCGGATCAGGCGTGTGAAGTCGACGCCGTCCATCGGCTCCATGCGGAAGTCGACGATGGCGAGGTCGGCGGGCCAGCGGCGCAGCGCGTCCAGGCCCTCCGAACCATCGGAAGCTTCGCGAACGTCCAGCACGCCTATGCCCTTGAGAATGGCGCCGACGATGGTGCGCATATGCTCGTTGTCGTCGACGAGCAGCACCTTCAGTCCGCTGAGCATCGCTTCCATTCCGAGCCTCGCCGCGCCGTCCGGCTGGAGCCAGGCGGCCTTGTGGTCGGCTTTGATAGAGCGCCGTCTGCTACCGAAAGGTTACCCTTAGGTAGGCGGCGTGAAGCCCACGAGCAGCATCGGATCGAGATTGCGGCCCCGCCATTTCAGACGCCAGCAGAGGTGCGGCCCTGTGGCGCGGCCAGTCATGCCGACCGATCCGATCCGCTGGCCCCGCGCAACCCGTTCACCGGCGGAAACGTCCAGCCGCGACTGGTGCAGATAGTAGCTGGTCAGGCCCTGGCCATGGTCGATCATCGTCAGGCCGCCCTCGAAATGCATCGCCGGCTCGGCCAGGGTCACCAGCCCTTCGGCGGGGGCGAGAATGGCGCTCCCCTGCGGCGCGGCGAGATCGGCCCCGAAATGGGGCGTCTTGGGCACGCCGTTGAGAATGCGCTGGCCGCCGAACCGCGCACTCAGCCGCCATTTGTCGAGCGGCATGACGAAGCCGGTCTTGAAGGCGTCAGAAGCGTAGCGGCTGTCGAGGGCGGCCGTCTTGAGCGCGACTTCGCGCTTGATCCGTTCGAGCAGAGCCGGGTCGGTGGGTTCGACGAGGTTCTGCGGCAGACCGCTAATCCGCTGCACGTCGAAGTCGCCCGCGGCGATGTCCAGGTGATGGGCGATCACGCCGTCGATGGTCTGGATCTTAAGGTCGGCGGCGGCGGCGGCGTCTCGGTCGAAGCCTATGAAGAACCAGCCCGCCGCAGAGGCGGCGCCGACGGCCTCGCCATCGAGAATAACGGTCGCGTGGGGCTCCGTGCGGCCGACGGCGAACCCGCCCTGCCGGAAGCGCCCGGCGATCGCCAGGCCGGGAGCCGCGGCGACAGCCCGGCCGGCGACCGAGGCGGCGCCAAGTCCCGCCAGAAGGCTCCGGCGGTTCAGGGGTTGAGCTCCTTCCAGCGCTGCAGGGCCTCGACTGGACCGGCATAGGCCTCCTGCGTCGCGGGGTTCCAGTAGCGAAGCGCCTCAAGCGGGATCTTCGCCCCGCTCACGGCGCAGATGACGTGGCGGCCGGGCTTCATGACGGCGTACTCGCCGTCGCCATAGTGCAGGATGGCCAGATCCCGTCCGGCCATGTCGCGATCGAAAGCGTTCATGCGGCCAATGTAGCGAACCAGAGGCCGCTAGAACAGGTCGCCCTGTCCGGTCGGCGGCGCGGGAGTCTTCTTCGGCGCGGGACGCTGGGCCGGTGTTGAGGGCTGAGCCTCGCCGGGCGCGCCATCGATGACCGCCACGCGCGTGACATCCTCGAACATCAGCTTCACGCCTTCACCCGCCGTCAGATCCGCGCCGCGGGGGATGGTCGCGCCATCAGCGCGCGTAACCAGCACGAAGCCGGGTCGGGGCGGCCGTTTGGGGTTCAGCGTCATCCGCAGCTTGTCGAGGGCGCTCAGTCGCAGCGCCGCCGCCTCGAGTTTCCTGGGAATGGCCGCGTTCAAACGCAGGTTCAGCTGGTCCGCGCGCGCCAGCAGCTGTTCGTTCCGGCGATCCAGCATGGCCGGCCGCAAGGGCGCCGAGGCCTGCGCCAGACGCCGACCGTGCAGGTCGACGTTGCGGCGCAAACCCATGGTCAGATGGCTTGCGGCGTAGTCGAGCCGCTGGCCGGCCATGGCCAGGATATCGGCCGGGCGGGGCAGGCCGCGGGCCACCGCGGTCAGGCGCTCGCGACGGCCCTCGACCGTCCGGGCGCCGCACTGGTTCAGTCGCCGATCGTAGTCGCTGACCATCGCCTTCAGCTCGGCCAGCACGGGGGTGGCCATCTCTGCCGCCGCTGTCGGCGTGGGCGCGCGACGGTCGGAGACGAAGTCGATCAGCGTGGTGTCGGTCTCGTGGCCGACGGCGGAGATCAGCGGGATGGTTCCCTCGGCGACAACGCGAGCCAGGGCTTCGTCGTTGAAGGCCCAGAGATCCTCTACCGAGCCGCCTCCCCGGGCGACGATCAGGATGTCGGGCCGGGGTACGGGGCCGCCCGGCGCCATGGCATTGAAGCCGCGGATGGCGGCGGCGACCTGAGGCGCGGCGGCGTCGCCCTGAACCACCACCGGCCAGACGATGACCCGACACGGCCAACGGTCGCGGATCCGGTGCAGGATGTCGCGGATCACGGCGCCGGTCGGGCTAGTGATGACGCCCACCGTGGTCGGCATGGAAGGCAGGCGGCGCTTGCGCTCGCTGGCGAACAGGCCCTCGGCGGCCAGCTTTTGCTTGAGGCGCTCGAGCTGGGCCAGCAGGGCGCCGACGCCGGCGGCCTCCATGCTCTCAATGACGATCTGGTAGCGCGACCCTGCCGGGAAGGTGGTGATCCGGCCTGTGACGATCACTTCCAGACCCTGCTCGGGTCGGACTGACAGACCGCGCACGCTGCCTTTCCAGACGACGCCGTCGATGGCGGCTTTGTCGTCCTTCAGGGTCAGATAGACGTGGCCGCTGGCGTGGTGGGTGACCTTGGACAGCTCTCCGCGAAGTCGCACGAAGCCGTAGGCGTCCTCCAGCGTCCGCTTGAGCGCGAACGCCAGTTCCGAGACGGAATAGGCCTGGGCGTTTGAGGCGGGCGAGTCGGTTTCGCTCATGCGCCACTCTTAGCTGTCATCCCGGCCTCCGCGAAGCGGAGAGCCGGGACCCAGACGGGGCGGAGCCAGCGGTCCCGGACCGGCCCGCGGCCGTCCGGGATGACAGATTTAGATGTACCGCCGCAGGGAACGCGCCAGTTCCGAGGCGCCGGCCTTCTTCTTGCCGGGCTGGGGCTGCTGATAGGCCACCTGCGCATGCTCGCGGCAGTAGGGGCCGGCATCGCCCATGCGGCGGCCGCAGAAAGTGAAGCCGTCGCTCGACGGATCACCGATCGGCCACTTGCACATGTGGGCGCCGAGGGTCAGGACCGTGGCGCTGCCGGGCTCCTCAATACGGTGGACGGGCGTCGGCAAGGGCGCGCTGACGACGGGCGTCGACACCGGTTCGGCGACCATGCGGCGCGGCGCGGCCGGCGCGGTCGAGACCGGGCGGGCCGGACGCGGCGCCTTGAACGCGGGGCGGGCGGGCTGCGACGGCGCGGCGCGGCCTGAAAGACCCAGGCGATGGACTTTGCCAATGACGGCGTTGCGGGTGACGCCACCCAGCTGTTTGGCGATCTGGCTCGCCGAAAGGCCGTCCAGCCAAAGCTTCTTCAGCGTCGTAACGCGTTCGTCGGTCCAGCCCATGATCTACCCTCATCTGCCAGGAGGAGCCGCCGACGCCCCCGCGGCGCCGACCCCACATTTTGTGTCCGGACCGCCTCTCAAGCCGTCCTGCTACCAAATATCGTAAACCTTCTGTTAACCGGCACAATAGGCGCCATGTCGGCTGTCCACAGATTCAAGATATTGAATCTCGGAGGCCGGACACCGGCTTCCAGAGGCAAGGTTCGGCGGCGCCTTGCGCCCAAGGCCGCGGAAGCGCACCTAGGGACCATGAAGGACATGGTCGAAAGCGTCGTTCCGCCGCAGCCGCGGGACTATGCCGGGTTCAACTGGACCGGCTTCAGCACCCTGTACCTGAAGGAGGTCAACCGCTTCCGGAAGGTGTGGATGCAAACCGTCGCCGCGCCGGTGGTGACGACGTTGCTCTACATGATGGTCTTCGTGGTCGCCGTGCGCGGCGCCGCCCCGCCGGTCGACGGCACGCCCTTCTCGGCCTTCGTGGCGCCCGGGCTGATCATGATGGCCATCCTCAACAACGCCTTCGCCAATTCGTCTTCCAGCCTTCTGCAGGCCAAGATGATGGGGCTGACGCCGGACTTCCTGACTCCTCCGCTCTCGGCCTTGGAGCAGGTGCTGGCCTTCGCGCTCGGCGCGGCGACGCGCGGCGTAGTCGTTGGCCTCGTCACCGCGACGACGATCGCCTTCCTGCCCTTCACCGACCTGTCGATCAGCCACCTGTGGGCGGTGCTCTACTTCTCGGTCGGCGCTTCGCTGATGCTGGGTCTGGTGGGGATGTTCACGGGCCTGTGGTCCGAGAAGTTCGACCATCTGTCAGCGATCACCAACTTCCTGATCATGCCGATGACGTTCCTGTCGGGAACCTTCTATCTGGTCGACCGCCTGCCCGAACCGTTCCGCACGGCGAGCCACTTCAATCCGTTCTTCTACCTGATCGACGGGTTCCGCTACGGCTTCATCGGCCACGCGGACGGCGACCTCACGGCGGGCGTGGTCATGGTGCTGGTGCTGAACGCCGTGCTGTTCGCCGCCTGTTGGCGCATGTTCGTGACGGGCTGGCGGCTGAAGACCTGAGGCACTTGCGCACGAAGGACGAGGATGAGGCGCTTCGGCCGGCGAAGCGCCCCGGCGGTCGACTCATGACCAAACCTTAAGTTCACGGCGCGGACCCACGGGACTATGTCCGGCGAACGGTGATCGGGCTTCGCGGGGGAGAGGCGTCCGGCGCCCCTCGCAAACAACAAGTAGACCACGGACTCTCCCTATGATCGCCCACTTCTCCATGCCCGCGGCGCGTCCGCGCGAGACCGCAGAGTTTTTCGCCCGCATCATCGACGGTGTCGCCATGCCGTTCCCGGTCGTCGAAGGCGCCTGGATCGCCATCGCCCGCGACGGCTCAGGCACAGCCGTCGAGGTGGTTCCCGAGACCACGGCCATCGAGCGCGACGGGCGCTACCAGCCCGGTCTCCGCGACGCCCCCGCCGAAACGAGCGCGATCCACTTCGCCCTGACCACGGCCTTGTCGATGGCCGAGGTCATCGAGATGGGCGTCACGCGCGGCTGGCAGACCGAGCACTGCAACCGCGGGCCCTTCGATCTGGTCGAGATCTGGGTCGACAACCGCCAGATGATCGAGGTGCTGCCGCCGGAGAGCGCCGCGCGGTATCTGGCCTTCGCTCGTCCCGAAGCGGCTCTTGAGGCCTTCGCCGCGATGGCGGCCTGAGGCCGCAGGCTGCTATGGGTGGGGCTTCCCGGAGGCTCGCTCATGCTACCGCGCCGACGCATCGTTGAGACGACCCTGCCGCCGAACGCGCTGCTGCGCCGCTATGCCGGCGGCGGAGGCTACACGGACTGCTTCACCATCTCGATCCCGGGGGCGGTCAGCCTGGCCGACTACATCGAGGCATTCTACACGACGCTCTTGTTCAAGCTTGAGCGGCTTGTGCTGGCCCTGTTTGTCGCGCGCCCCTCGACGGACCTCCAGGCGCGGGCTCTGGCGGCGGGGGAGGCCGACCGGTTCGCCGCCTGGACGGTCGAGGGACGCGAGGCGCGGCAAATCCTGATGCGCGACTTCATGGGCTCGACACGGTCCTGGCTGATGGCCGCGTCGGATTTGGCCGAGGGGGCGACCACCCTCCATTTTGGGACCGCGGTCGTCCCGCACCGGGGCGCGAGCGGCGTCGGCTTTCGCGCCATGATCCCCTTTCACCGCATCTACGCCCGCGCCCTGCTGCGGGCGGCCGCGCGGCGCCTGGGGGCTGCATGACAGTCGAGGACCAGATCGAGGCCTATGTCACCGGCCAACCGGAGCCGAAGCGCGCCGACCTGCGCGCGCTGCATGATCTCGTCCTCGCGATCATCCCGGACGGTCCGCTATGGTTCCTGGACGGCAGGGACGACAGCGGGAAGGTCGTGTCCAATCCCAATATCGGATACGGTCGCCAGACCATGCGGTATGCTGGCGGCAAGACCCGAGCGTTCTTCCAGATCGGCGTCAGCGCCAATACGACCGGGATTTCCGTCTACATCATGGGGCTCGACGACAAGACGCACCTGGCGCGGACGTATGGTCGGGCGATCGGCAAGGCGACCGTCAGCGGATACTGCATCAAGTTCAGGAAGCTGGAGGACGTCGACGTCGCCGTTCTGGAGGCGGCGATACGAGACGGGATCGCCGCGACGGCAGTCCCGATTCCTTGACATTCCGCCGGTCCCCGGTGAGAAGCCTAAGCCTTCCCGTCCCCGCGCGACCGCCGGGGACTTTCTCGCTTTTGGGAGGGTACCCTTGAGCACGACCGCGACCGCCACCCCGTCCTCCGACCACATCATGGGCGTCTACAACCGCGCCCCGCTGGCGGTTGAACGAGGCCGAGGCGCGCGACTCTGGGACACTAGCGGCGAGGAATACCTCGACTGCGTGGCGGGCATCGCCACCAACGGTCTGGGCCACTGCCATCCCCGGCTGGTCGAGGTGCTCAAGGAGCAGGCCGAAAAGCTCTGGCACGTCTCCAACATCTTCCGCATCCCAGGCCAGGAAGCTCTGGCGACGCGGCTGACCGACTCCACCTTCGCCGACGTGGTCTTCTTCACCAACTCGGGCACCGAGGCCATCGAGTGCGCCCTGAAAACGGCCCGCAAGTTCCACAGCGTCAACGGTCATCCGGAGCGGGTCGAGATCTACGGCTTCGACGGCTCGTTCCACGGCCGCAGCTACGCGGCCATCAACGCCGCCGGCAATCCGAACTATGTCGAGGGTTTCGGGCCGCGCCTGCCCAACTACAGCCAGCTGAAGTGGGGCGACCATGACGCCATCAAGGCGGCGATCGCCAACCCCGCCACCGCGGCGATCATCGTCGAGCCCGTCCAGGGCGAGGGCGGCGCGCGCGCCATGCCGGAGCACTGCCTCTCCGGTCTGCGCGCCCTGACGCGAGAGCACGGCGTCCTTCTGATCTACGATGAAGTGCAGTCGGGCATGGGCCGGACCGGCAAGCTGTTCGCTCATGAATGGGCGACCGACGCCGCGCCCGACATCATGTGCGTCGCCAAGGCCCTGGGCGGCGGCTTCCCGGTGGGCGCCTGCCTGGCCACGGCGGAAGCGGCCAAGGGCATGACCGTGGGCGCCCACGGGTCCACCTTCGGCGGCAATCCGCTGGCCATGGCCGTCGGCCTCGCCGCCTTCGACGAGATCAGCAAGGAAGAGACCCTGGCCAACGTTCGCGACGTGGCTGGCTACTTCAACCAGCAGCTGACGGGCCTGAAAGACCGCTTCCCCGACATCATCGAGGACGTCCGCGGCAAGGGCTTCTTGATCGGCCTGAAGGTCAAGCCGGTGAACCGCGAGTTCATGGCCATGGCCCGCGACCAGAAGCTGCTGGTGGCCGGCGGGGGCGACAACTGCGTGCGCCTGCTGCCGCCGCTGAACCTGACGCTGGACGAGGCTCGCGAGGCTGTCGAGAAGCTGGAGAGGACCTGCGAAGTCGCGCGGGCGAAGGCGGCCACATGAAGACCGTCCGTCACTTCATCGACCTCTGGAAGCTTGAGGCGCACGACCTGCGGGCCATCCTCGACGACGCCAGGACCCGCAAGGCCAGCCGCCGCGGCTGGACCCAGGCCATGGTCGATCACGACCGCCCGGCCGATGGCCGGACGCTGGCGATGATCTTCGAAAAGAACTCAACCCGCACCCGCTTCTCGTTCGACGCCGCCATCCGCCAGCTCGGCGGCCACGGCATCATCTCGACCTCTGCCGACATGCAGCTGGGCCGCGGCGAGACGATCGAGGACACCGCCAAGGTGTTGTCTCGCATGGTCGACGCGGTGATGATCCGCGCCAATCGCCACGACGACGTCGAGCTGTTCGCCCAGAACGCCACTGTCCCGGTGATCAACGGGCTGACGGACAGGAGCCATCCCTGCCAGATCATGGCCGACTTGCTCACCTTCGAGGAGCATCGCGGCCCGGTCGCCGGCAAGACCATCGCCTGGGTCGGAGACGGCAACAATGTCTGCGCCAGCTTCATCCATGCGGCGCCGAAGTTCGGCTTCAAGCTGAACATCGCCTGCCCGGCGGCCTACCATCCGGACCTCTACGATCTGGCCCGCGCGGCCGATCAGCAGGGGCGGGTCGAAATGACCGAGGATCCGCGTGAAGCGGTTGAAGGCGCCGACTGCGTGGTCACCGACACCTGGGTGTCGATGGGCGATGTCGACGGCGAGGCCCGTCTGGACGCCTTCGAGCCCTACCAGGTCGATGAGGACCTGATGGGTCTGGCGGATCGCGACGCGGTGTTCCTGCACTGCCTGCCGGCGCACCGCGGCGAGGAGGTCACCGACGCGGTCATCGATGGGCCGCGCTCGCTGGTCTGGGATGAGGCGGAGAACCGCATCCACGCCCAGAAGTCGATCCTGGCCTGGTGCTTCGGCAAGATCGGCTGACCGGAAGACAGGAGACCCCGCGATGGCCGGCATCGAGTTCGACAAGGCCACGCGGGGCGACCTCGCCCGGATGCTGCGCGACTGGCTGAAGCGCGAGTGCGACGCCGAGATTGGCAACCTCGACGCTGAGTTTCTGCTCGATTTCGCCACAGAGAAGCTGGGCCCGCGCTTCTACAACCAGGGTCTCCGCGACGCGGCGGCGGCGCTCTCCAAGCGCATGGAAGTCCTCGCCGAGGCGCTCGAAGAACTCGAGCGACCGGAGCCGCGCCACTAGCGTTCCGCGCTGGACAAAACCGGAACACGCGCTATGGTTGCCGCATGACGCCATCCGTCTTCGACACGCTCAGCGCCTCCAAACAGCTCCGTGAAGCGGGGATGAGCGAGGGCGTCGCCGAGGCCGTAGTGTCGGTCTTCCAGCACGCCGCGGCGATGCCGGACATCAGCCATCTCGCCACGAAGGCGGACCTGGATGCGCTCTCGCTGGCGACCAAGGCTGACCTGGCAGCGCTGTCGACGTCGACCAAGGCTGACCTGGCAGCACTGTCGGCATCGACCAAGACGGATCTGACTGCGCTGTCGACATCGACCAAGACTGACCTGGCAGCGCTTGCGGCGTCGAGCAAGACAGATGTCAACGCGCTCAAGGCAGAGCTTGAGGCTTTCAGGGTCGAGACCCAGGCCGAGTTCAGGATGGTGCGCCTTGAAATCAGGGCGTCGGCTGACGCCGTTCGCGCCGAGATCAGCGACAAGTTCCGCCAGCAGACATTGGCGCTTCTCGCCGGGATGGCATTCCTGATCACCATCTCCACCGCCGCGGGTCGCCTGATCGGCTGACCCGCGGCTCTGGGTTTATTTCCCTTCGGCCTTGGCGATGCGCCGCTCGAACTCGGCGACGATCGACGGGTGGTAGTTGGCCTTGCTGGCTTCGAAGTAGCGGCGCGCCAGCGGCGTCCCCCAGTCGCCCTCCTTCAGCAGGCTGACGTACAGTGGCCGAATGAACAGGCCGCGGCCGTTGCTCTTCAAGAATGTCTCCAGCGACGGCAGGGCGGGTTCGTAGCGGCTGGCCACCACAATCTCCAGCCAGGCCGATCGGACATAGGCGTTGGTCGAGGTCGACAGGCCGAGGGCGTCGTCGAGTTGCTCCATCTGCGCGGAAGACATCTCGCGGGGCAGGCCGTCTAGGAACCGCTTCCACTGCTGGGTGGTCCAGGTCTTGCCGGGAACCGCGGAAGCGGGCCCGCCGGCCAGGAAGGCCTCGCGGGCTTCGTCCACCTTGAGAAGGGCCGGCGAGGGCTTGTGGTAGGCGCCCGACGGGACGCCGGGGCGGTAGACCCACTCGTCGAGCTGGAGCTTGGCCTCCAATGCCGCATCGCCCTTGACCAGATGTGCGCGCAGATCGGCGAGGAAGCCGGCCGTGGTCTGCGGCTTGAAGGCGTAGCGGTCGAAATAGCCGCGCAGATAGGTGTCCCACGCCTCGCGGCCGAAAGCGTGCTCCAGCGTCCGGAGAAAGGCCTCGCCCTTGATGTACTCCACGCCGGTGCCGGCGCCGTAGAGGGTGATCTCCTCGGGCTTCTCGGCGTCCCTTGTGGCGGCCTGCAGCTCGTCCCAGGCAAGGTCGGCCTCGATCTCGGCGCGTTCCGGACCGTAGAGCACCTCCATCATCCGGTTCTCGACGTAGCTGGTGAAGCCCTCGTTGAGCCAGATGTCGCGCCAGGTGGCGTTGGTCACCAGGTTGCCAGACCAGCTGTGCGCCAGCTCGTGGGCGACCAGGCCGACATTGGCGCGGTCGCCGGTGATGAAGGTCGGGGTCAGGAAGGTGAGGGTGGTGTTTTCCATGCCCCCGTACGGGAAGGCGGGCGGCAGCACGAGCACGTCGTAGCGCACCCAGCGGTAGGGGCCATAGAGCGCTTCGGCGGCGGCGACCATCTTCTGAGTGTCGACCAGTTCGGCGGCGGCGCGGTCCATCATCGCCGGCTCGGTGTAGACCCCGGTGTTGGTTCCCAGCTCGCGGAAAGCGATGTCCCCCACCGCGATGGCGATCAGATAGGGCGCGGTCGGGTGGGTCATCCGGAACCGGTAAGCGCGCTTGCCATCGCCGGCCGGCTCGCCCTTCGGCGTCAGGCGCTCGCCGCTCATGACCGCGGTCATGCCCTCCGGCACGACAATTCGGGCGGTCCAGGTTTGGCGGATGCCGGGGCTGTCCTGCGTGGGGATCCAGCTGCGGTTCAGGATCGCCTGCCCCTGGCTGTAGAGGAACGGAGAGGTCTTGCCCGCCGTCAGCTCCGGCGGCAGCCACTGCAGCGCCAACGCGCCCTTTGAAGAGCTGTAGCGCACCACGACTTTGCGGGCATCGTTCAGGGTCACCGTCAGCGGCGCGCCCCTGTCGCCATCCGCATCGCCAAGCGTCCAGGGGAGCGCGCGGCCCTTGTCGTCCGTCACGCCGGCGATCTTGAGGTTCAGTGCGTCGAGCACGACGGTCTTCGCGCCTGGCGCGGTCAGCACATCCAGCGTCGCCGTACCGGTCATGACCTGGCCGCTGAAATCGGCCTCAAGGTCCAGCGCGACGTGCGTGACGCGCGCTTCCCGCGGCCGGGCCCAGGTCTGGTCGTCGACGGCGTCGGCGCTGGTCAGGATCGGGGCCGTTTCGGCGCGGGCGAGGGCCGTCGCGGGCAGGGCGGCGGCGAGAATGGACGCGGCGAGCAGGGCTCGCATGAACTTGGACATATGGGGCGGCTCCCTAGCGCGCGGTTTGCCGGCGTGAATGCGCGTTTCCGACGCGGCTCGCAACCTCGCGCGTTCCTCCCTATATGGGCCCGCCATGACCGCTGACCTGAACTTGCCCTCCGATGATTTCGTCGCCGCCTTCCAGATCGAGGGATGGCCCGTGCGCGGCCGCATCGTGCGCTTCGGCGCCGCCGTGCACGAGATCCTGACGCGCCACGACTATCCGGCGCCCGTCGCCAACCTGCTGGGCGAGGCCTGCGCCCTGGCTTCGCTGGTCGGCTCAAGCCTGAAGTTCGACGGTCGCCTGATCGTCCAGGCCCAGGGCGACGGCCCTGTGGCCTACGTCGTCGTCGACTACGACACCGAAGGCAGCCTGCGCGGCTATTGCCGCTACGACGCCGACCGGTTGACGACCCTGCTGGCCGAAACGCCGCGTCCGGGCGCCCGCGCGCTGCTGGGCAAGGGGGTCTTTATCATGACCATCGACCAGGGCGCCGACATGGACCGTTACCAGGGGGTCACCTCCATCGAGGGCGACACCCTGGCGCTGTGCGCCGAGGAGTACTTCGCCCAGTCCGAGCAGACGCCGACCCGCATCCGGCTGGCCGTCGGCCAGGTCGACGCCGGCCAGGGGCCGGTCTGGCGCGCGGGCGGCCTGCTGATCCAGAACATCGCCGCCGACGAGGCGCGCGGTTCGACCGAGGAGGTCTGGGAACGGGCCCAGATCCTATTCGACACCACCCGCGAGGATGAGTTGCTGGACCCGACACTGGCGTCCGACACCTTGCTGTGGCGGCTGTTCAACGAGGACGGCGTCCGCCTGTTCGAGTCCAGGCCCCTGCAGGCTTTCTGTCGCTGCTCGGAAGAGCGGATCGTCACGGTCATCAGCAGCTTCAGCGCCGAGGAGCGGACCGAGATGATCGAGGACGACGGCAAAATCCGCGTGACCTGCGAGTATTGTTCACGCGTCTACGCGATGACGCCGCCGTCGACTGGCGGCTGACCTCAGGTCTCCGCGCCAGGAGGCTAGTCCCAAGGTCAGTCAGCAGATCCTGTTCAGAGACTGGGTCAGGAACAAGGCTGCGTCTCGGCGGCGGCCCCTTCCACGTCCGCCAGGCTGTGAATGGCCGCGGCCGAGCGGGTGATGGTCGGAGCCGCGCTCAGGGTCGCGCGGCGAATGTCGGGATGGTTCAGAACCCGGGCCGGGACGACGAACCCTCGAGAACCGACCCGGTCGCAGTAGCCGCGCTCGACCAGCCGGAGGGTATGACGACGCACGGTCTCGTAGGGCAGATTGGTCCGCTGTGACACGCCCCGCATCGAGACGGGACGCCGCAGTCCGTCCGGAAGCAGTCCTGAAGCGGCGAGGGCGTGCGGGCGGGCGGGGCCGTTCACGTGCGAGACGGACGCCCGGAGCAGGTCCAGGAAGATGAGCAGCGAGGTCTGATCATGCTCGAACAGCGGTCCAAGCACGCTGGCGATGGTCAGGTGAAGGTCTATCGCCTTGGACAGGGCAAAGCGGGCCGGGCCGAGATCATCGGCGTCCGCGACGCGCTCCGTGCAATCGGTCGACAACTCACACTCGCAGATCAACGACTTGAGAACGGGGTTTCTGTGTGGAGGTCGTAACGTCCACGAGCGTCGGGATACGCGCCAGGACACGACCGGATTCGAGATGCCGAACCACGACTCGGCGAGCGCCGTGGCCCGCGGCGGGGTCGACGACGGTCTCGACCGCGGTGCCGGAGCGCGACCCGTCGCCGGCCGCCGCCGGTTCGGGTTTCACGGGCGTCCGGAAAAGCGGAGCCGTCGAGGGGCCGTTCAGGATCATCGTTGTCCACCCGCAGTTCAGCCGCTTCTAGGGCCCTTGGGCGGACGGCCGGAAGCCGAAATCCCGGAAATCGCCCGTTTTGAGGCCACGATGGGCGTCTTGGGGAAGGCGCGGGCGCGAGGGTCAGGCTTCGTCGTCCGTCAGGTCGCGGCTGGCGCGCCAGCTGGCCAGCCCGAGCCAGGGAAAGACGACGATCAGCGCCAGGAAGCCCGTCGCGGCCGAGACCAGCAGCATCACGGTGATGATCACCGCCCACAGCAGCAGGGGGAAGAAGTTGGCGTTGACCGCCCGCACGCTGGTGGCCACCGCCGCGAAGACGCTGGCCTTCGGGTTGAGGAGCATCGGCGCCGAGACCACCACAAGGGCATAGGTCACAAAGGCCAGGGCGCCGCCGGTCAGGGTCCCGACCAGCAGCATGTTGTGCCCCTCGGCGGTGTTCAGCGCGAAGGCCAACAGCTCCGCCGAGCCCTTGTGGCTGCGGAACGTCGACAGGCCGTAGACGATCTGGGCGGCCCGGCCCCACAGGAAGAAGATCAGCACCAGGAGCAGGCTGAGGAAGGCGACGTCCTGCCGGAAGGCCGCGCGCACGACCAGGATCTGACCCAGCGTCGGCCGCTGGCCGAGGTCGAGCCTGCGACCGGCCTCGTAGGGGCCCATGGCCAGCACCGGGGCGACGAAGACGAAACCCGCCGTCAGGGCCAGCACCCAGAAGGCGCCGTTGGTGGCGTAGACGCCGTAGCACAGCGCGAAGCTCGCCGCCGCCACGGCCAGGCCGTACAGCAGCAGCGGCGCCGGCGCCGTCATCAAATCGCGCCAGCCGTCGGCCAGCCAGCGGAACGGCGTTCCCAGCCCGATCGTGCGGATGGAGGGCAGTCCGAGCGTCGCGTCCATCAGTCCTCCCCGGTCGCGTCTTCGCGCGTTCAGAGGCGAACCATGTCGGGGCCGTCCGGGGCTGGCAAGCGATCGGCGCGAGAATTGACCGGACCCCGCCACGCCCCCGCCCTAGTTCATCCGACGCATGGCGCCGGGCAGGTGCAGCGAGAACTCCGGGATGTCGACGTCGAAGGTCTCCCCGTCCGTGTTAATCATGTGGAAGGTCCCGCGCATCGCGCCCGAGGCCGTGCCCAGCGGGCAGCCGGACTCGTAGCGGAACGCCTCGCGCGGCCCCAGCGTCGGCTGCTCGCCCACCACGCCCGGCCCCTTCACCTCCTCGACCCGGTTCATCGCGTCGGTGATGACCCAGTGGCGCGAGAGCAGGGTGACGGTCTCGGCGCCGTGGTTCTCGATCTCGATCCGGTAGGACCAGATCCAGCGGCCGGTCTCCGGGCTCGACTCCTCGGCCAGGTAGGTCGGCAGGACGCGCACGAGGATATCCCGCGTGCGGGCCTCGTACACCGGACTGTCCGGCGCGGGGCGACGCGGGATGCGCGACATCAGAGGGCGTCCAGCGCCCGGCCGACGTCGCGCGACAGGTCCTTGAGGTCCTCCAGACCCACGGACATGCGCACGAAGCCCTCGGTCAGCCCGATCTCCAGCCGCTTCGCCTCGGGCATGGCCCGGTGGGTGGTGGTCGACGGGTGGGTGGCCATCGACTTGGCGTCGCCCAGGTTGTTGGAGATGTCGACGATCTCCAGCGCGTCGAGGAAGCGCCAGGCCGCCTCGCGCGAGCCGAGGTCGAAGGCCAGCAGGTTGGAGAAGCCGCTCATCTGCGCGCGCGCCACCGCGGCCTGGGGATGGTCGGCGCGGCCCGGATAGCGCACGCCCAGCACCTTGGCATGGTCGGCGATCTGGTCGGCGAGGGCGGCGGCCGTCTCGGTCTGGCGGCGCACCCGCAGGTCCAGCGTCTCCAGCCCCTTGAGCAGCACCCAGGCGTTGAACGGCGAGATCGCCGGGCCGGTGTGGCGGATGATGTCGCGGTAGGCGTCCTCGAGCAGTTGCTTGTCGCCCAGGATGGCCCCGCCCAGCACCCGGCCCTGGCCGTCGATATGCTTGGTCGCCGAATAGACGACGACATCGGCGCCCAGCCGCAGCGGCTGCTGGAAGATCGGGGTGGCGAAGACGTTGTCGACGACCACCTTGGCGCCGGCCGCGTGCGCGATCTTGGCCACCGCCGCGATGTCGGTGATCTCCAGCAGCGGGTTGGCCGGGCTCTCCAGCAGCACCGCCGCGGTGTTGGGCCGCATCGCCGCCCGCCAGGCGTCCAGGTCCGTGGCGTCGACGAAGGTCGTCTCCACCCCGAAGCGCGGCAGCAGGGTCGAGACGATCCAGTTGCAGGAGCCGAACAGCGCCCGGCCGGCCACCAGATGGTCGCCCGCCTTCAACAGGCCGGTCAGCGCCACATGCACCGCCGCCATGCCGCTGGCCAGGGCGCGGCAATACTCGGCCCCCTCCAGCAGGGCCAGCCGCTCCTCGAACATCTGGGTCGTGGGGTTGGCGTAGCGCGAATAGACGAAGCCCGGGTCCTCGCCCGAGAAGCGGCGATCGGCGGCGCCGGCGCTCTCGTAGGCGAAGCTTTGGGTCAGATAGAGGGCCTCGGCCGTCTCGCCGTGGTTGCTGCGCATCAGCCCGCCGCGGATCAGGCGGGTCGCGGGTTCCCAGCGGTTCGGATCTTCGGCCATGGCTACGGCTTTCGTTGGAGGGAGGACGGCGGCATCAACCTGAAACGGGGGCGCCGGGTCAAGGCGGCACGCCCGGGGAAATGCTGAAAGGGCGGCGAGAGGGGACTGCTTCCGTCGATGCCGGTCGCTGTCCCCGACGCTTGCGATCCGGCCGACACTCAAGCGGGTGCTGAACCATCGCGCGCGAGGGCAGGGTGTCTCGCTCACCCGCTCGCCGCCCATCGGCGCCGCGCGATACGGGGACGGATCGGCCCACGACGCCGGCCGAACCGGCCCGCGAGCCGCCGCCCTGGCCGTCATTTCCGCTTGCGGGGCAAGCAATCCCTGGTCCGGATCGTGGCTCATCCGGAGAGTCTAACCCTGCCCCGGAGCACGGGCATCGATCCGCCGCCGATCCGGCGCGGAAAGGGGCCGATTGGGGCGCGATGTCCCGCTTTGTCTCGCGAGTATGTGTCCCGGGAGTCTCGCCTTTTTGGGGGCGTCAGGCCGCGCGGACTTCCAGTCGTCCGACCTGCTGTTCGAACTCCGCGCAGACCGCAGCGCGTTCTTCCGGCGGCAGCCAGTTCGACATCTGCGGCGTGACCACCTTCCAGTACGCGAGCTCGCGCGGGGTCAGGGGCATGTCATCGGCGTCGCGAAGCGACCGCAGCAATACCGCCAAGCGTTCACGGATCGACTCGACCGTCGGCACGGTCGACTCTACGACGACAGGTTGTGTGAACAGCTCAAGCTGGGCCATGACTGCATAATCAGACGATTCGAACGTCCGTCCAGCCGCCGGGGCGATTGCCAGGGCCTTCCGCGCGGGTGATGGATGCGTTCGGGGGGAACAGTCGTTGAGCACTTTGGACGAAGCGATCTCCGCCTTCGGGGCCTCGGCCAAGGCGACGCTCGACAATCCGGCGATCACGGGTGAGCCGGAAGACCAGCTGCGGACCCCGCTGGTGGCGCTGGTCAAGGCCATCGCGGGCCTGACGGGGCTGGCCGCGCACAATACCGAGCTGGTCGGCGAGACGAAGCTGTCGGACCTGATGATCCGGCCCGACTTCGCCGTGACCCGCAAGGGCGCCCTGATCGGCTTTATCGAGGTCAAGGCGCCGGGCAAGGGCGCCGACCCCACCCGATTCAGCGCCAAATCCCATGACCGCACCCAATGGGAGAAGCTCAAGGCGCTTCCCAACCTGATCTACACGGACGGCAACGCCTTCAGTCTGTGGCGCGACGGCAAACGGATCGGCGAGATCGTCCGGCTGGACGGCGACGTCGAAACGTCGGGCAAGGTCCTGAAGGCGCCGCCCGAACTGCTGACCCTGTTCGAGACCTTCTACCAGTGGGACCCGATCCCGCCACGCTCGCCGAGGCAGCTGGCCGAGATCACCGCCCGCCTCTGTCGCCTGCTGCGCGACGAGGTGGTCGAGCAACTGGCCCGCAAGGCGCCCGATCTGACCAGACTGAAGGACGACTGGCGCAACCTGCTGTTCCCGCACGCCAACGACGCGGAGTTCGCCGACGGCTACGCCCAGGCGGTGACCTTCGGCCTGCTGATGGCCAAGGCGCGCAAGATTTCGCTGAAGGACGGCATCGACGACGCGGCCAAGGAACTGCGCAAGTCCAACACCCTGATCGGCTCGGCCCTGCGGCTGCTGACCGAGGAGATGGACGAACAGCACACGCTGGACACCTCGCTCAAGACGCTGACGGCCGTGCTCGACGTGGTCGACTGGGACAAGCTCAGCAAGGGCGACCCGGAGGCCTGGCTGTACTTCTACGAGCTGTTCCTGCAGCAGTACGACTGCCGGCCTACGCAAGAAGACCGGCTCCTACTACACTCCGCCGGAGATCGTCACGGCGATGGTCCGGCTGGTCGACGAGGCGCTGCGGGCGCCGGCCCGCTTCAACCTGCCCCGGGGTCTGGCTTCGTCCGACGTGACGCTGGCCGATCCGGCGGTCGGCACCGGGACCTTCCTGCTGGGCGTGCTGCGCAGGATCGCCGAGACGGTCGAGGCGGACGAGGGCGCCGGCTCGGTGCCTGCCGCGATCACCGACGCGCTGAACCGGCTGATCGGGTTCGAGCTGCAGTTCGGTCCATTCGCAGTGGCCCAGCTTCGCCTGCTGGCCGAGCTGATCGACCTGGTCACCATCGGCAAGGCGGACGAGGCGGACGAGGAGCTGCACAAGGTGCTGGGCGCCACCCTTCGCCTCTACATCACCGACACCCTGGCCGATCCGGACGAGGAGACCTCCTGGATTCCCAGCAGCATGACGGGCATCGCCGAATCCCGGCGCGAGGCCAACCGCATCAAGCGGCACGAGGCCATCACCGTGGTGCTGGGCAACCCGCCCTACAAGGAGAAGGCCAAGGGTCTGGGCGGCTGGGTCGAGGACCGGGGCAAGGCCCTGCGCGCGCCGCTGGACGACTGGCAGCCGCCGGTCAGCTGGGGTGTGGGCGCCCACGCCAAGCACCTGCGCAACCTCTACATCTACTTCTGGCGCTGGGCGGCGTGGAAGGTGTTCGGCGGCGATCCCTACCGCGGCGGCACCGACAAGACTGAACTCGAGGACTGGACCAGGCGCAAGGGCGTCGTCTGCTTCATCACCGTGGCCGGGTTCCTGAACGGCCCGGGCTTCCAGAAGATGCGCGCCGACCTGCGGCGCGACGCCGACGAAATCTGGGTCATCGACTGCTCGCCCGAGGGTCACCAGCCGCCGCAGGCCAGCCGGGTGTTCGGCGGGGTGCAGCAGACGGTCTGTATCGTCATGGCCTCGCGCCGCGCCGACGTCGAACACACCACCCCGGCGCGGGTGCGCTTCCGCGCTTTGCCGGAGGGGCCGCGCGAGGACAAGTTTAAAGCCATCGCCGGCATCGGGCTTGACGACGACGGCTGGGTCGAGGCGCCGAACGACTGGCGCGCGCCGTTCCTGCCGGCGGGGGCGGCGGAGTGGGTCGGCTATCCCGCCATGGACGATCTGTTCCTCTACAACGGGTCGGGCGTGATGACCGGGCGGACCTGGGTCATCGCCCCGGACGCCCAGTCACTGAAGGATCGCTGGGCGCGGCTGGTGAAGGAGACTGATGCGGTCGCGAAGGAGAGGCTGTTTCATCCGCACATGAACGGGGATCGCACGGTCACCAAGGTGGTCCGGGAAGCGCTTGCAGGGCATCCGCATCCGGCGACTCCGGTGAGCGCCGCCAAAGCGTTGGCGCGCCCCCGATCCGCTACGCCTTCAGGTCGTTCGACCGGCAGTGGCTGCTTCCCGACAATCGGTTGATCAACCGGGGAAACCCGGCGCTGTGGGCGGGCGCATCGGAGGTGCAGGTCTATCTGACCGCTCCACACGACCGGACTCCGACCGACGGGCCTTCACTGACGATCAGTGGGATCATTCCCGACCTCCACCACTACAATGGCCGAGGCGGCCGCGTCTTCCCCCTCTGGTCCGACGCCGAGGCCACCCGCCCCAACATCGCCCCGCGCCTGCTCGCCGAGCTGGGCGCCGCCTACGGGCGCGAGGTCACGGCGCCGGAGGTGATGGCCTGGATCGCCGCCGTTGCCGCCCACCCCGGCTATATCGCCCGCTTCGGCAAGCATCTGAAACAGCCTGGCCTGCGCATCCCCCTGACCGCCGACGCCGCCCTGTTCGACGAGGCCGTGGCGGTCGGCCGCGAGGTGATCTGGCTGCACACCTTCGGCGAACGCTTCGCCGATGGCCGCCCTGCCGGCGCCCCGCGTGTGACCGATGGGCCGGAGCCGACCATCCCCGCCGATGGCGTGCTGCCGACCACGCTCGACGCCATGCCGCACGAGTTGGAGTACGACGCCGCCAACCAGCGCCTGAAGATCGGAACCGGCCACATCGCCAACGTCTCGCCTGAGGTCTGGGCCTACGAGGTGTCCGGCAAGCGGGTGCTGACCCAGTGGTGGAGCTATCGCCGCAAGGATCGCTCCAAGCCGCCGATGGGCGACAAGCGTCTGCCCTCCGAATTGAGCAACATCCAGCCGACCGCCTGGCTGCCGGAATACACCACCGAGCTGCTGGCCGTGCTGCGCGTGCTGACCCGGCTGGTGGCGCTGGAGCCGAAGCAGCGCGACCTGTTCGACCGCGTCATCGCCGGCCCGCTCATCGACGCCGATGCATTGCGCGCCACCGGGGCGCTGTCGGATGGGTCGGCGGAGGCGGAGAGCTCGGCGACCGAGGAGGAAGGCGAGACCGAAGAAGAGTGAGGTTTTTCCCCCAGGTTCCCACGTCGGGAACCCGACCCATGTTCCGCGAGTTGGTGCTATGGTTAAGCACCACGCCAACGGGGAGGCCGTCATGCCGCTTGCGCTCGTGTTCCGCGTATTCGCCGCGATCCTGGGGATTCTGGGGGCGCTCAATGTGCTCATTCTCGTGCTCGCCGATCCGATCGCGCGGTATTCGCCGCTCGAGGTCCATGCCGTCGGCAACCTGACCGAGGCGCTGATCCTGTTCGGGGTCGGGGCGGGGATCTACCTGCTGGGCCTGGGCGCGGGGGCGCAGAAGCACGGGCACTGAGGCTTCCCTCCCTTCCTCCTCGATGGAGGAAGGGTCGGGGATGGTGGTGTGGCCGCGGCGACGCGGGGAGGGCGCGTTTCGGCGCCGGCGCCTTGCCGAGCCCTTCCTTGAACACAACCGACACACCACCACCCAACCCTCCTCCATCGAGGAGGAGGGCTTTGGCGGGAGAGCTTCCTCCATCCGTCGCTTGCAAATTGACCCAAGGGCCGTGAGTAATGGCCCGACGATGAATGACGCACATTCCGCGGGGATTCTCCCCTGCCAGGCCATCGAGGATCTGATCGCCCAGGAGGCCATCGGATCGCTCACGCCCTTCGATCCGGACCAGGTCCAGCCGGCCAGCCTCGACCTGAGGCTGGGGGAGCGCGCCTGGCGCGTGCGGGCGTCCTTCCTGCCGCGCAACCGCCGGGTCGCCGAACGGCTGCCCGACGTGGCCATGCACCAGCTCGACCTGAGCAAGGGCGCGGTGCTGGAGCGCGGCTGCGTCTATATCGCCGAGGTGCAGGAGTGGCTGGCCCTGCCGGCCGGCGTCGCGGCGCGCGGCAATCCCAAGAGCTCGACTGGGCGGGTCGACGTCTTCGTCCGGCTGCTGACCGACTACGGCGCGGCCTATGACGACGTGGCCGAGGGCTACGCCGGCAAGCTCTATGTCGAGATCGCGCCCCAGACCTTTTCCGTGCTGGTCCGGCCGGGCACCCGCCTGAACCAGCTGCGCCTCAAGCGCGGGCATCCGGCCATCCTGCAGACCCGCAGCGTCGGCGTCGACCTGTCGACCGGGCTGGTCGGGTTCCGCGGGCGCCGTCACGCCGGGGTCGTCGATCTCGATCACGAGGACGGCCACGACCCGCGCGACTACTGGGAGCTGCTGGAGGCGCCGCGCGGCGAGCTGCTGCTGGATCCCAACGAGTTCTACATCCTGGTGTCCAAGGACGACATCGAGATCCCGGCCATGGAAGCGGCCGAGATGACGCCGATCGACCCAGCGGTGGGCGAGTTCCGCGTCCACTACGCGGGCTTCTTCGACCCCGGTTTCGGCACCGACGAGGCGCACGGCAAGGGCTCCAAGGGCGTGCTCGAGGTCCGCAGCCACGAGACCCCGTTCATCCTGGAGGATGGCCAGACCGTGGCCCGGCTCGTCTACGAGCCCCTGACCGAGCGGCCGACGCGGCTCTACGGCGAGAGCGGCTCGCACTACCAGCGCCAGGGCCTGAAGCTCTCCAAGCATTTCCGCATCTGGGGCGAATAGGCCCGGAAGGGCGGGAGGGCAGGGCGGGG
>ERZ761607.1037-NODE-1037-length-37968-cov-105.466120_pt1 | contig 37968 bp, 51 predicted proteins | sample MGYA00511164_ERZ761607 | MGnify/ENA primary metagenome ERZ761607 (study PRJEB28899, sample SAMN02445080) | bioreactor sludge metagenome | biome: EBPR sludge | place: Australia: Brisbane, Thorneside Wastewater Treatment Plant | collected 2011-06-22 ...
ATTTTTAAAGCGATGTAAGCTCCAGTCCTTTACTGCTAAGTAAAGGCAAAAACAGAAATAAACCAACAAACAAGGCAAGCTATTCCTCCAAGCCACAATTAGCCATTTTGGGCATAGTTATTGATAAATAATAGGTAAAACAGAATGGTATGAAAATACAAGCCTTTGCAATTGTTTTACTGCTTTTGGGCGGATTGTTTACAGCCTCAGCCCAAAACAGTTATGCCATGTTTACGGCTAATGCTCCTTATGCGGTAAACGAAAAACTAAATTCTTATACAACTCCATCTTCCATAATAGCCGATAATGACGCAAATGTTAACCCGCAGGATTTAAACTATCGGGTACTTTTGGGGGTATTTACCCATCGCATTCCCATTGAATCGGATTATTGGTTGGAGGTGCGAAACGATTTATCGGTTACTTCTTCTAATACCGGTTACGCATACAGCGTAGGTTTTTTCCGAAACAAAGCTGATGCCGAAAAAAAATACCGCGAACTTGTTGGGAAAGGGTACTTGTATGCCAAAGTGGCTCTGTACGCTTCTGATTACATGATGCAGGAAGTAGCGCCATAGTTGTATGGCTAAAACGCTTTTTAGTAGTTTTTTGCTGCTGCACAAGTCCGGTTTAAGCCGGGCTTTTTCCGTTTTAGGGGGTAAAAAAACGGTTAAAAAGAAAAAAATACACAGCAGGTTGGTTGCCCTATGAATATCTTTTGTAACTTTACAAGCATTTGTTTAATACTATTTCTAAACTTCTGCCTAATTTATGTTTAATATCGCTTTTTTTATGCGTTTTGTTGTAGTTTTGGCTGCTGCAATGGTTTTAAGCGTGGTGCAGTTATACGCGCAAACGGGAGCTCTTCACCCAAAAGCCGTTGATGATACTATTTTGGTGAGTCAAAAAAATGGGCAACTGCACAATATATTGGTAAACGACTACATTTCGTTTGACTATAAACAAACCCGAATAACCATTATAGAGGCTGCAAAAGCTAAATTAGAAGTACGGAACGACAAAGGATTAGACAAAATATGGTATGAACCCGATTATGACGACCCCGAAAACGACCGATTTGTGTATAAGATTTGTGATGAGCAGCAGCAGTGCGACATGGCTACGGTTATTGTTATAAAATGCCCGCCAAGTAAGCCGGCTTTCCCCCAAATGGTAGAAAAAATTGTGCTTAGGGGATCAGCCCTTAATTTTGACTACCCGGGCTGTTTTATCAAAATATCCAAAGAACCCAATGCCGGTAAATTAGTACTGAGTGAAGACGGAAGCGCTGCCGATTTTAAATTGGAAAAGAGTTTTACCGGTACAGTCAATTTTGAAATATCGGTTTATAAGGATAATGGGGTTTGTGGTATTCAGTTTCAGGAAGCTGTTAATATGAAAGCGCATTTTATTCCTGCCGAAAAAGATAACAGACCTCCCAATGCTACCAATGATTTTGTTACTACTAAAAAAATGCAGCCGGTTACCATAGAGGTTTTAGAGAACGACTCTGACCCCGATGATACTTTAGAGCCTAAAATAACCAAAGTTAGCCTGCCCACAAATGGTAAGGTAAGGCGCACTACTAAAACCATTACCTATACTGCCAACAGCGGTTTTACCGGCACCGATACTTTTACCTACACCGTTTGCGATTACAACGGCGCTTGCTCTACGGCTACTGTTACCGTAGAAGTTACAAAATAATCTCCCAAACCAACTCATCGGAAATTTAAATGGCGCAAAATGCCCCGCGCCCCCTTGTAAGTTACGAACCGCTTCTTATCATCCACCGTCCTATTTCGGTAAAAGTAACTTTTTTACCGTATAAAAGGATGCCGGTGCGATATATTTTTGCCGACAGCCAAACCATACCCAAGGAGCCCAAAACAAGCAAAATCATAGATGCCAGTAACTCCCAAACCGGCACGCCAAAAGCAATGCGGAAAGGCATGATAATAGGAGAAAAAAGCGGTATGAGCGAAGACCAAAACGCCAAGCCGCTATTGGGCGCTTCCATAATGGCGCTGAGGATAAATATAGAAATAATGATGGGCAGTGATACCGGAAACGTGAGTGATTGGGTTTCGCTTTCGTCATTTACCGCCGAACCTACGGCAGCAAACAAGGCGGCATACATAATGTAGCCAAAAAGGAAGTAAAAAATAAATCCGGCTATTAACATGCCTAATGGTAAACTGTCTATTTGCCCCTGAATACTCTGGGCTATTTGCATAGCTTGTTCCATTTGCAGCTCATTATCGTTCAAATTGCCCAACCCCCCCGGCATTTTACTTGCCGAACCGCCTACAAATACCCCCAAACCCAAATTTATAAGAAACATCAGCGCTATCCATATCAAAAACTGGGTTAAACCTACTGCTCCTATGCCCACTATTTTACCTATCATGAGCTGAAACGGACGTACCGATGACAGCATAACTTCTACTATGCGGTTGGTTTTTTCTTCCATTACCCCGCGCATTACCATTGCGCCGTAAATAAAAATAACCATATACATTAGGAAACCCATAATGAATCCTGCCGCAGTGGCTAAACCCGTATTGGCAGTATTGCCGCTTAATGCTTCTTCCGATATGTTTATTTGCGTTTTCTGCACCCGTGCATACACCTCATCGGTTACGCCCATTTGTGCAAGTTTCAGCTTGCGCAGTTCGTCTTTTATCTCGTTTTGTATATAAGATTTAGCTGATAATCCTAATAGTTTATCGGAATAATAGGTTATGCCGTTTGGGTTATCAAAATTTAGCTGGGGTATGTATAATACGCCGTCAAACCCACTGGCAAGGTAATTTTGTTTAAGGATTTCCAAACTATCGTTTGTTTTTTTAAAATACAGCGTTTCGGTATCTTTTATGCGGTGCGCAAAATTACCCGAATCGTCTTTTACTGCTATTCGCAGCGTATCGGCATTAAAGGCAACTAATATAAACTGCACCGCAAAAAGCAGTAAAAAACCTATGGGAACCAGCAGGGTGGTAATAATGAATGATTTTTTCTTAACGCGGCTAAGGTATTCCCGCTGTATTATAAGCGCTATTTTTCGCATAGTAAATAATTGGTTTGAAGTAGAAAATGCGTTTATTTTTTTGTACAATAGGGTATGCTCCCGTATTTTCAGCTATTTGTTCAGATAAGTGACGTAAATATAGGCTAAACTCACCGCTGCTACTGACCCCGCCAATGAGGCTAAAATACCAACGGCAGCGGCTACTTTGTAAATGGGTTTTGCCTTTTTAAAAAGCTGCATAGCGCTCAAAACTAATAACATGGGGCTGCAAATAAGCAGTAGCAACACTACGTATGCACCCAAAATGCCCAATGATTTTATGCTGCTGTGTATTGCCATCAACAAGAGCAAAATGCCTTGTAGCGTTAGCAATATGCGCCAGTATTGAGCTTTTTTGTCCATAAAATACAAAATTACACAAACCGGTTAGTTAGCAGTGTTTTCCTGCTGTACTTGGTTAATAAATATCTCGTTTATAGAAGGCAGTATTTCATTAAATGCTCGTACTGTTAGCCCGTTTTCAATGCAAAACTGCAAGGTATGGTTAGGGGTAAAGCCCTCTTTAATGTGGAGGGTAATAGAGCGTTTGCCCGTAGCAAGTATTTCAAAGGGGGCATCTGCTCCTATATTGGGCAGCGTACCGCTATAAGCCAGCCTGAATTTATTTTCTTTGAACCGGTTTTTTAGTTCGCTTACACCACCCTCTAAAACAAGTTTACCTTTATTTACCAGCGCTATGCGCTCACAAATTTCTTCTACCTGTTCCATGCGGTGGGTTGAAAACAAAATAGTAGCGCCGTTTTCTTTGAGTTGGTATATTTCGTCTTTAATGAGGTTGGTATTAATAGGGTCTAACCCCGAAAAAGGCTCATCTAAAATAATTAACCGAGGTTGGTGTATAACGGTGGCAATAAACTGCACCTTTTGCTGCATACCCTTTGAAAGTTCGCCCACTTGTTTGTTCCACCAATCGGTAATACCTAATTTGTCTGACCAATATTGCAGTTGTTCCTTTGCTTGTTTTGCCGATAGGTTTTTTAACTGCGCTAAATACAAGAGTTGTTCGCCCACTTTCATTTTTTTGTATAAACCCCGCTCTTCGGGCATATAACCAATATACAAACTGCGCTCTGCTCCTGCGGGTAAATTGGTTAGTTGAATGGTGCCGCTATCCTGATACAAAATTTCGGTAATCATTCTTATAAGCGTAGTTTTACCTGCGCCATTAGGTCCCAGCAGCCCAAATATAGTTTTTTCGGGCACTCGCAGGCTGATGTGGTCAACGGCTTTAGTCTGCTCAAAATACTTTACCACATTGTCAATAATCAGTAAATCCATAAAAAACAAAGAAAATGAGCTAATGAAATAAGCTAAAAAACGGCTTTTTGCGTTGTATTAGTAAGTTCGCTGCGTTTAAACTTACGCCATAATACAGCTTAAAAGCGGTATTAGCAGCACAAAAGTGCATAAATTTCAGTACTAAACGCTAACTTTGCACAATTATTTATCGGTTCACAACATAACACATTAAACCATGAAAAGACTACTTTGGTTTTTGATTGTTTTTGCTTTGGGGTTTGCGGTTGCCCTGCTTTTTGCTCCTCAAAGTGGTAAAAAAACCCGAAAAAGACTGCTCCGTCAGGCTAAAAAACTGCGTTTAGAGCTGGAAGCCAAAGCCGAAAAAAGCATAGATGCTCTTAATGACTGGAAGGTTTCTGTAGAAGAACTTGCCGAAGATGCAGCTAAACAAATGAATGGCAACGGAAAGTTAGATGTAGATGCCGTTAGCGGTGGTAATATCTAATAGCTATCCCGATGCTTTTTTTAAATAAAGTTGATGGCGCTGCCATCTGCCTGCACTTTCAATTTATTTCTTTTTGGGTTTATATATGAACCTGCTTTTTCTGCATAGCAGAGGGCTTAAACCCTCCGTTAAGCAGAAAAATTGTTGGAGTGTTTGCCCTGCTCTCATTTTATTACACCCACAAACCAACAGGCTTTTGAGTACAGATAATTTTTCGGCAGCCGAAAAGCTGGTTTCAGATTTACATAAATACGTAGAGCTACGGCTTGAGTACTATCGCATCAGCGGTATGGAAAAAGCCGCTTCTACCACCTCTTTCATATTGCTGGCAGTAATAGTAATACTGCTGCTTTTTTTTACCTTTTTATTTGCCAACATCTTTGTGGCAGTACTCATTGCTCATGCTTTTGAGTCGCTACCATTGGGGTTTGGCATCTTTGCCGGTTCCTACCTGCTTTTTACCCTCCTCATTGTTTTGTTTTGGAAACGGATAAAACGATTCATAGACCACCGGTTTTTTGCCTTTATTTTAGAAAGTATTGAAGAACAGGAAGACCATGATTAAAAGCCGCAATGCCTATAAGTTAGACCTTGAAAAACAGCGCCTCAAACTTAAAATGAAAGAGCAGGAGCTGGAAATTCAAAAAAGTTTGATGCACCTGAAAGCCCAGTTTAGCCCGGTAGAATATGCCGGTAAACTATTTTGGGAATCGGTTGATGATAATGCCCTGCTGGCATCGGGGCAAGCCACACAAGAGCAAATGCAAGCTATTGCTGCAAGAAAGCGCAAACGGGCTATGCTGATGAAGCAAATAAGTAACCTATTTATCAACCTGCTGCTTACCCTCGAAACCTACTTGGGTACTACCATAAACGGCAAAGCAGAAACCGCTGCAAACAACATACCGCCGCCCGATTCAAAACAACATACCGATTGAATAAAGGTAACAGTTTAAGTGGGTTCTAAAATAAGCAAAATAATAGCGCATAGATAAAACAGATGCCGCTGATTAGCGCCAATTTTTGAAAACAAAGGTGGTAAGTAATATCGGGTTAATGGCACTGAACTACTATCATCGGGCTTGCAGTTGTTTTTTGTTTCCTCAAACAACATTTTACCTTGCAGAGGCATTATTCAAAATCAACAGAGTAGTTACTAAAAAAGTACAACTAAAAACACGCCACCGCTCCTCACAGTTATACTGCGTGGAAAAACATAAGCAGCAAGTGAATTATTATTAACAATAATAAAAACACAAATAAGGCAATTCGCTTTTTTTCAACCATAATGCCACCCTTATTTGTTTCAAAGGTATTAAATTTAATTGACCACAACAATTTTTTTGACTAAAGTTTGACAAATACAGGCTAAAAGACGCTATTTACCCGCATTTTAAGAGTTAAACTTTGTGTTTTACCCTGTTTTTGCGGGTTTTACACAAAAATGCGCGCTGCTTTTATCTGTTCACCACTTTTTAGATGCCTCTCATCCTTTGCTCCCATTAACTTATGGTCAGCCATTAAGTCAAACCCCACAAAATACTCCCAAATGAAAAAAATAGCTTCCCTTTTTATGCTTATAGCGCTTTTTGCCACAACGCTCAACGCTCAAAAATTTGATGATTTTAAAGCCTTCAGCAGTGGTAAAGGCGCAATTACCGCCGTTTGTTACAACCCCGATGGCAATTCTTTTGCCAGTGGAAATGAGCAGGGCATGTTACTTATCAGAAATGCCATAACCGGCGATATTTTGCACGTTTTACGCACCGGAGGGCATACTGCCGAAATTAACCACCTCCATTATCACCCCAGTGGTAATTTTATAGTAAGCACCTCGCGCGATGGGTACTTAAAAGTTTGGGATTTGGCTACCAATAAAGTAGTATATGAAATCAACACTAAAACACAAAACATCAATGCCGGCATTTACCCCAATTTTGCTTTTTTCAGCCCCGATGGCAATGTGGTTTTGTATGGCGGTACTGATGGTGTTATTTCTGCCACCCGTCCTTTTTTGCCCAATCAAACACCCGGCGTAATTGTTAGCAACAATGCCCAACCCTTTAACTGCGCCGATTATTCTAACACAGGTAACTACCTGATTGCCGGCAGTAAACAGGGTATTAAAGTAATTGATTTTTTTACTAAAAAGGTGGTAAAAACCCTCATTGCTTGTCCCGATGAGGTAATCAGTGTTAAGTTTACCCCCCAAAACGACCGCATCGGCAGCCTTTGTAAAGACGGTACTTTTTCACTATGGGATGTGCAAACCGGGTTATTGGTCAAATCATGGAAAGTTACCACACCCGGACCCAATACACAATTAGCTTTCTCGCCCGATGGGCAATATCTGGTAACCGGCGATACCAAAAACCATGTAAAAGTATGGAACATGTCCACTATGGATATAAACTCCGACCTCACCGGGCATCAGGCTTCTGTTCGCAGTGTTTATTTTGCTCCCAACAGCAAGTTTATTCTTACGGGTGGAAATGATGACCAAATTAAAATGTGGCAATGGCGTAAATTATTGGAGAATGAAGAACTACCCACCCCCACACCTCCTGTATCACCCACACCCCCTTCACCGCCCGTAACGCCTACACCACCGGTAGCCCAAAACAAGGTGCCCGCTAAACCGGCAGTGCCCGATTTAGAAGAGGTGAAGCTCACCTATACCACCCGCAATATCCCCGATTCGCTGGGCGACCGCAAGGTTACACCCGGCCGCCGAGTAGTGGTAGATAATGAAGAACTGGAACTGTGGGTGTGGGATGAAGAATACGAAGACGGCGATATTATTTCGCTATACTTTAACGATGAGTGGATTTTAAGAGAACACCTGCTTACCAACAAAAAGCTAAAACTCAAAGTTAAGGTAAACAGAAATGCCGATAACTACCTTATATTATATGCACACAACGAAGGCTCTCGCCCACCCAATACAGCCGCGCTCACCATTGTTGATGGTAAAACAGTAAACAAAGTTGCCCTTACCTCTAATATGAAACGGTGCGATGCCATCAATTTTAAATTCAGAGATAAAAAGTAACCTTCCGCCAAAAACTTTATTAATAGTGCAAATATGCCCAATTTTTGCAGTAAAAGGTTATGCAATTGCTAAACTTTTTTAAGCCGGCAATCATCGTATTGCAAAATACATTCAACGAATTTTCAAAAGACCACGTAACTTCATTGGGAGCGGGATTGTCTTTTTACACCATTTTGTCGCTTCCTCCCATACTCATGGTTATTTTGTTGCTGTTGGGTAATTTTTTAGGACCTACCGAGCTGGAAGACCAAATAAACCAAAACCTGACCATTATTATTGGCACCGATGCCGCCGAAATTGTTCATGGCATTGCCAAAAGTGCATTTACCTACCAAGCCGGGCTAAGCCTTACCATTATAGGTATTCTAACCACTTACTTTAGCGCCACCGGCGTATGGGTGCAGTTGCAGTGGGTACTTAATTATATTTGGGGAGTAAAACCCAAAGCCGGCACCCGAAATATAGTGGAAAAATTTCTAAAAGACCAATTAGTAGCCTTGTTAATTATGGTTATTATTGTGGTATTTATGCTCATAGGCTTAGCCTATGGTATGCTGCTTAGCTACTTCAAGGATTTTTTAGAACTGTATTTAACAGACTTTTCCATGTACATTATGCAGCTTATAAACCTCTTAGTTTCTTATGGCATGGCTGTTCTGCTTTTTGCTTTTGCGTTTAAATATATTCCCGATGTACAGCTCAAGTGGAAGCACGTATTTGCAGGCGCTGTGTGTACTGCTCTTTTATTTGGTATCGGGCGTTATTTAATAGGGCTATACCTTAGCAGACTTATAATGATAACCGGTGTTTACGGTGTTGCCGGTTCTGTTGTGCTGCTACTGCTTTGGATTTATTATACCTCTATCATTTTATTCTGGGGAGCCGAGTTTACCAAAGCGCTTTACTTGTATAGGGGAAATAAGGTAATACCCACCCGATATGCTACACTCACACCCCATGAATTTTAGTTATGGCAGTAGCAAGCCTAAGCAGGCAGGTTTATCGGGCAACTCTTTTTGGCATTTTATCACATCTCTTTTTACTACTCATCACACTTAATTTGCTGTCATGGAATTTATTAAAGTAAACCCCGCCTACGAAACAAACATTGCCCTCATTGAATTAAACCGACCCAAAGAGCTAAACGCACTCAACCTACAGTTGATGGGTGAACTGAAAGAAGCCCTGCATACCTTAGATAACACGCCCAATGTAAGGGTAATTATTATTACCGGCAATGACCGTGCCTTTGCCGCCGGCGCCGATATTAAACAAATGGCAGGACAAGGCGCTATTGACATGCTCAATATTGACCAGTTTAGTACTTGGGATCAAATAAAAAAAACAAAAAAACCTATCATAGCAGCCGTATCGGGTTTTGCCTTAGGTGGCGGCTGTGAGTTGGTGATGTTGTGCGATATGGTTGTAGCTTCCGAAACAGCCCAGTTTGGTCAGCCCGAAATTAAAATAGGAACCATGCCCGGTGCCGGTGGTACACAGCGCCTTACCCGCGCCATTGGTAAGGTAAGAGCTATGGAAATGGTACTGACAGGTAGGTTTATGACCGCTGCCGAAGCCCTTGCCGCAGGTTTGGTAAATAAAGTAGTGCCGGTAGAACTATATATGCAGGAAGCCATAAAATTAGCTCGGGCGGTAGCCCAAATGTCGCCCATTGCGGTAAAACTTGCTAAAGAATCGGTATTACAGGCATTTAACAGCACCCTTGAAGAGGGGTTGGTTTTTGAACGAAAAAACTTTTACCTCACCTTTGCCAGCAAAGACCAAAAAGAGGGCATGAGTGCTTTTATTGAAAAGCGCCCCCCTAATTTTACCGGCGAATAACCTGCCCTTTAGCAAGTGCGATAACATGGCATAAAAAAAGCCGCCCAACAATAGAGGACGGCTTTTTTTTAACAGTCAGGTAGTATAAAGGATTACTTATCCTTTTTGTCTTCTTTGGTGGGTTGTTCCTGCGAAGCATTCTGTTGATTAGCATTACCGGCTTTAGGAGTAAGTGCCTCTAACTTAGCAGGTTGAGTGCCCCTCAACTGTTCGGGACCCTTACCAATTTCTATATCAAAAATCTCAAGGTTATATTCCAAAATAGAATTTGGCGGAATATTTCCCCTTTGTTTATCGCCATAGGCAAGCGTAGAGGGAATAAGGAAAGTGCCCTTACCACCTTTTTGCAACATGCTAATAGCCTCACGCATACCCATAGGCTGACGGTCAATATAAATATCGGTAGTTGATTTTACTGATTCCACTTCGGTGCCGTTTAAAAGTTTAATGCTGTATTGCATTTTGGCAATAGCATTTTTATCTACTAAACTGCCTTTACCTTGTCTGTCAATCTTGTAGCGCAAACCGGAGGGCGTTTCCTCCATAGTCAAATTTTTTGCAGCAAGATAGTCATTAATTATTTTCTTATCCTCTTCGTTCTGTTTGCGTCTTTGGTCCTCGCGCTCTTTTGTGTATTCTTCTTGCGTTTGCACTTTTTGCAAGCTAATGGTATATTTTATTATGTCTCCTTTTTTGGCAAACACAGGCAGTTTGTCGCCATAAATAGAATCAATAGGGGTAAAGACCGTAGCACTGTCGCCCGGTGCCATATTCACTAAACATTCATTCAGTACACCCTTAAACAGTGATTCCTGAAATTTAAATGACAGCGGTCGATTATTCTTGTAAGAAGAAAAAATAACAGAATCTTTTGACGTGGCATATTGCAGGTGTAGGGTTAAAAAATCACCTAATTTTGCCTTATTGCCGGCGCTTTTGGTGTGTACGATGTAAGAAACGCCACCGCTTTTTTTCATGCCGCTCTTACAACCGGCAAGGTAAGCGGTAAGCAACACCAGTGTTACAAAAATGTATCGCATATTGTTTATGATTTTTTAATGAAGGAATGAACACAAAAAAACAAAAACAGCCTTTCTCCTCTTATCGGGGTAAAGGCTGTTTGGTTAATGGTTGTTGCAATTATTTTACTTCCAACAACTCAACGTCAAATACCAGCACAGAGTTAGGACTAATAGTAGGACCAACCTGTTGCGGACCGTAAGCCAAACCCGAAGGAATAATAAGTTTACCTTTTCCGCCCGGTTTCAGCAAAGGAATACCTTCTTGCCATCCTCTGATAACTGCACGCAAAGGAAACTCAATAGGCTCGCCGCGGTCATATGAAGAGTCAAACGTAGTGCCATTGAGCAGCGTACCTTTATAATGTACTTTTACTGTGTTATCAATGGTAGGGTTAGCACCTTTACCTTCTTTTTCAACTACATAAAAAATACCCGATTCGGTAGATTTGGCAGTAAGTTTGTTATCGGCAACAAACTTGGTAATTAACTCAGCATCTATGCGAGCCTGCTCTTGCGGGTCAATGGCTTGAGTTTGGGGCTGCGGAGGTGGTGGCGTTTGCTCGGTGGTTTCTTGACCCGATTTTGCTGTGTCTGCATTTGCATTATCAGCTTTCTGCGTACAAGAACCAAACACCATTAGAGATGCCACTACTAAAATAGCTAAATTTTTCATTTTACAGGGGAATTTTGGCTTTTTAAAAATTGGTTGCAAAGGTACAAACATTCAATACGCCAATGTATAGTGCAGAACCTATTTGTTTGTGGTAAAAAGTAAATTTTGCATGATTTGCCTCAAAAAAACAACAAACAGCAACTTTAAACAGCTAAATGAGCAGCCGAAAGGTCTCTTTCATAAGCCGGCAGCAGCCTTATTAATTTCTGAACCGTATCAGCAAGTGATAACTTAGAGTTGCCGCCGGCTGCATTTTTATGCCCGCCACCGCTAAAATGTTCCGATGCCAGTTCATTAACCGCAAAATCACCCTTAGACCTAAATGATAGCCGCACATCTTTGTTATCCTCTTTAATGAGAACGCTAAACCGCACATTAGCAAGACTGAGCGGGTAATTTACAATTCCTTCTAAATCGCCCGGCTTATAGTTAAATTGTGCCAACTCAGTGCTGCTAAGAGCAATAATAGCTGTGCAATATTGCCCAAAAACCTGTAACTTTTCAGTAAGGCAGTATCCCAAAAGCCGCAATCGCTGTTCGCTGAAATTGTCAAACAAGGCATCGTTAATTTTTTCTGCCGAAGCGCCACGCTCCATTAAAAATGCAGCTATCATGAGCGCATCGGGATTTATATTGTATTTAAACCGCCCTGTATCAGAACATATTCCGGTATAAAGACAACTTGCAACGGCATGGTTAATTTGTTTTTTGTGCCCCAGCCGCTCAATAAAACGGTAAACTAACTCAGCAGTAGAACAAGCCTGCGTATCCCAAAGAGCATAATCTACCTTTATCTCGGGTAGTAAGTGATGGTCAATCATGATTTTCACCGCTTTCAGATTGGGCAGCAACTGCTCCATTCCTTTGGCACGTGTGGCGCTGTTAAAATCCAGTACAAATAAAATTTCAGCCTCTTCAAGCAGCATAGTACACTCATTGGGCTCCTTTTCATATACCAGAGCCGTTTCGCTGTGCGGTAAAAATTGTAAATACTCAGGCAACTCTGTGGGCAGTATCACCCTAACGGTGTGTCCAAATGCACCTAAAAAATGATACAACCCCAATGACGACCCAATAGCATCGCCGTCAGGGGCAGTGTGTGTAACAATAACTACCTTTTGAGGACTACTTAATAAATTGCTTACACTTTCTATGTCCATTGTGGAAAAATTAAGCGTACAACCTCTTTATATTGAGAAAAAAATAAAATATCAATGCGCTCTTGTAGCATTTCGCATGCAAAGGTCGGTTTTTTTTCTCAAAATGTTTAAAAAAAAAGCCGCCAAAGTGAAACCAACCATAAATATGCCTATCTTTGCAGCCCGATTTGAAAACACTTTGGTTAATATCGCAAAACGTAACATCATGGCCGGTAATCGTACCTTTACAATGATTAAGCCCGACGCTGTAAAAAACAACAACATAGGTAATATACTAGCCCACTTTGTAAAAGGCGGCTTTAGTATAGTGGCTATGAAATATACCCAACTGAGCGCTGAAAAAGCCGGCGAGTTTTATGCTGTTCATAAAGAGCGACCTTTTTATGGCGAGTTGGTAGCTTTTATGTCTTCGGGTCCCATTGTGGCTGCTATTTTAGAAAAAGATAACGCTGTTGAAGATTTCAGAACTCTCATAGGCGCTACTGACCCAGCTAAAGCCGCACAAGGTACTGTAAGACAACTATATGGTACTAACGTAGGAGAAAATGCCGTTCATGGTTCTGACTCCAATGAGAATGCCGCCATAGAAGGTGCTTTCTTTTTCAGCGCTATGGAGTGTTTCTAATCTTTTGCCTTATTATTTATAAGGTATGCACAATACTCATTACTGCCTTGCTGCATAAGACACTACTTGTAAAACTTGTTCGTAGCAAAGCATAAATTTTACCCAAAAAAATTTGGGAGGCGCAATAAAAAGCGTATCTTTGCACTCGCTTTTGAAAAACGCCCCTTCTTGTAATATATTTCCCGATTCAAAAGGCGTTTAACCTCGGAATCCAACATTAAAAAAAGAATATCGGGCAAGTATTTTCTTACTTGCTTGGTATTGTGTGATATTGTTACTAACTTTGCACCCTCAAAAAACAAAGGTACTTCATGCCTACTATACAACAGTTAATTAGAAACGGGCGAGAGCCTCAAGTGTCGGTTAGCAAGTCAAGAGCACTGGATAAGTGCCCGCAAAAGCGTGGCGTTTGTACACGTGTATATACTACTACGCCTAAAAAACCGAACTCTGCATTGCGCAAAGTAGCTAAAGTTCGTCTTACCAATAGCATTGAGGTAATAGCCTATATACCCGGTGAAGGACATTCCCTTCAGGAACACTCTATCGTACTTATTCGTGGCGGCAGGGTAAAAGATTTGCCTGGTGTGCGTTACCACATTGTTCGTGGCACCTTAGATACCGGTGGCGTGGACAAAAGAAGGCAAGGTCGTTCTAAGTACGGAGCTAAACGACCCAAAAAAGGCGCTGTGGCTGCTGCACCGGTTAAGGGCAAAGGAGGAAAAAAATAATAATGCAGAAAGCACAAAATTCACACCAATTAACTTAAAACAAACTCAGAGCATAAGTTATGCGTAAGGCTAAACCAAAAAAGCGAATCATCTTGCCCGACCCAAGATTCAACGACACAAAAGTTACCCAGTTTGTGAACATGATGATGTGGGAAGGCAAAAAGAGTGTGTCCTACCGTATATTTTACGATGCCGTAGAACTTGCTCAAAATATGGGGCAGGAAGATGGTTATGAGCTTTGGAAAAAGGCATTAAATAATATCATGCCTGCTGTAGAGGTGCGCAGCCGCAGAGTAGGAGGAGCAACCTTCCAAATTCCTACCGATATCAGACCAGAAAGAAGAATATCGGTTGGAATGAAATGGTTGATTCTTTACTCACGCAAAAGATCAGGCAAATCAATGGCACATAAACTCGCTTCCGAAATTGTAGCAGCAGCTAAAAACGAAGGTGCGGCCGTAAAAAAGAAAGACGAAACCCACCGTATGGCAGAAGCTAACAAGGCTTTTGCGCATTTCAGAGTATAACATAGCACAGCACAAAAACTTATTCACATTCTTACTTTCTCTTCAGACAATTCCACAAATTCTCAGTATAAAATGGCACGCGATTTAAGATTTACCAGAAACATAGGCATTGCCGCCCACATCGATGCAGGTAAAACAACTACTACAGAAAGAATTCTGTACTACACCGGTATTATTCACAAGATGGGTGAAGTGCATGAGGGTGGTGCTACTATGGACTGGATGGCGCAGGAGCAAGAGCGCGGTATTACCATTACCTCTGCTGCTACGCGTACCGCATGGAAGTTTCTTGGTCAAGACTACCAAATTAACATTATTGATACTCCTGGTCACGTTGATTTTACCGTAGAGGTAGAGCGCTCCTTGCGTGTTTTAGACGGAATGGTGGCTTTGTTTTGTGCGGTAGGTGGTGTAGAGCCGCAGTCAGAAACCGTTTGGCGCCAAGCAAATAGATATAATGTTCCTCGTGTAGGGTTTGTTAATAAAATGGATCGTACTGGTGCCGACTTTTTAGACGTAGTACGCCAAGTAAAAGAAGTATTGGGCGCTAACCCCATACCTATTCAGATACCCATTGGTGCCGAAGAAACTTTCAGAGGCGTAGTGGACTTAATCAGAAATGAAGCCATTATTTGGGATGCCGACACACAAGGTATGACCTACAAGGTAATAACTATTCCCGACGACCTTACTGAAACGGTTGCAGAGTATAGGCAAAAAATGTTGGAGGCTATTGCTGATTACGATGACCAAATTTTGGAAAAATTCTTTGACGACCCCAGCTCAATCTCCGAAGACGAGATAAACGAAGCTATTCGCAAAGCAACCTTAGATATGTCTATCATTCCTATGATGTGCGGCTCTTCCTTTAAGAACAAAGGCGTACAAGCTATGTTAGACGCTGTTATCAAGTTCCTGCCATCTCCGTTAGATAAACCGGCTATAGAAGGTACTGATCCCGATACAGAAGAGCCCACTTCACGACTGGTAGATGTTAAAGCGCCATTTGCTGCTTTAGCATTTAAAATAGCAACTGACCCCTACGTAGGAAGGTTGACATTCTTCCGTGTATATTCCGGCAAATTAGATGCGGGTGGACAAGTACTCAATACCCGCACCGGTAAAAAAGATCGTGTTTCTCGTATTTATCAGATGCATGCAAACAAGCAAAACCCAATTGAATTGGTAGAAGCTGGTGATATAGCTGCCGGAGTTGGTTTTAAAGATGTAAAAACCGGCGATACTATTTGTGACCCCGACCATCCTATTGTCTTGGAAAGCATGAATTTTCCCGAACCGGTTATCTCGCTTGCAATTGAGCCTAAAACACAAAAAGATATAGACAAACTCGGTAATGGTTTATCTAAATTAGCCGAAGAAGACCCCACATTCAAAGTGCGTTTTGATGAGGAAACAGGTCAAACCATTATCAGTGGAATGGGTGAGTTGCACCTTGAAATCATTGTTGACCGTTTGCGCCGCGAGTTTAAAGTAGAGTGCAACCAAGGTGCGCCGCAAGTGAATTACAAAGAAGCTATCACAAGAGCTTACGACCATACCGAAGTTTACAAAAAACAAACAGGTGGACGTGGTAAATACGCTAAAATACTTTTGGAGGTAATGCCTGCTACACCCGACCCCGAAACCGGAGAGATTAAGCCCGGCTTACAATTCCTCAACCAAATTGTGGGTGGGTCTATTCCGAGAGAATTTATCCCCTCGGTTCAAAAAGGGTTTGAACTGGCAATGAAAAATGGTCCACTTGCAGGCTATGAAGTAGAATCACTTTGTGTCCGCTTGTACGACGGTGGCTTCCATGCTGTGGACTCTGATGCCTTTTCTTTTGAAATGGCTGCTAAATTAGCTTTCCGTAATGCTACCCGCAACGCCGGACCTCAAATTTTGGAACCCATTATGAAGTTGGAAGTGGTAACTCCCGATGAGTACACTGGTGATGTAATGGGTGACTTAAACCGCCGTAGAGGTATTATGGAGGGTATTGACATGAAAAACAATGCACAGGTTATCAAAGCCAAAGTTCCGCTTTCGGAAATGTTTGGCTATGTTACCTCGCTTCGAACCATAACGTCGGGACGCGCAACCTCCAGCATGGAGTTCTCGCACTTTGCTCCCGCACCGGCAGCTATTGCCGAAGAAGTAATTGCTAAGGCTAAAGGTAAAGTAAAAGTTGAATTAGAATGACAACAACACAACGTATTAGGATTAAGTTAAAGTCTTATGACCATAACTTAATAGACAAATCTTCGGCAAAAATTGTTAAGACCGTGCGTTCTACAGGTGCAGATGTATCGGGACCTATCCCTCTGCCTACCGAAAAGAAAATTTTTACGGTATTGCGTTCTCCTCACGTAGATAAGAAGTCGCGTGAACAGTTTGAGTTGTGTACTTACAAGCGTTTGCTTGATATATACAGCTCTACCCCTAAGACAATTGACGCTTTAATGAAATTGGATCTGCCCAGCGGCGTAGATGTAGAAATAAAAGTGTAAACACCATGAAAGGTCTGATTGGAAAAAAAATAGGTATGACCAGCTTCTTTGACGATTCGGGAAAGCAGGTTCAGTGTACGGTTCTGGAAATGGGACCTTGCTACGTTACTCATGTGAAAACTACTGAAACAGACGGATACAATGCCGTTCAGTTGGGCTACGGAGAGCGTAAAGAAAGTAATACATCTGCTCCCTTGAAGGGACACTTCAAGAAAGCGGGAGTTGAACAAAAAAACCAAAAAGGAAAAGTATTTTTTCCTCACAAGTTAGTTGAGTTCCGCAACTTTGATGCTGCTGCTAAATTGGGCGACACAGTTAACGTTGGCATTTTGCAGGGCGTAAAAAAAGTGAGTGTTGTAGGTACTTCAAAAGGAAAGGGCTTTCAAGGTGTTGTTAAGCGCCATGGATTTAGCGGTGTAGGTGGTCAAACTCACGGACAGCACAACCGCCTACGTGCACCCGGTTCTATCGGTTCGTGTTCTTTTCCTTCAAGGGTATTTAAAGGAATTCGGATGGCAGGCAGAATGGGTGCCGACAGGGTTAAAGTAACCAATCTGAAATTGGTAAAAATTCTTGAAGATAAAAATCTTGTGCTGGTGGGTGGTGCTGTGCCTGGTGCAAAAGGTTCTTACGTAATAATTGAAGTGAAATAAGTCATGATAGCAGAAATACTGAGCATAAGCGGACAAAAAACCGGCAAAACTATTGAATTGCCTGACTCAATTTTTGGGGTTGAGCCTAACGAGCATGTGATGTACTTAGCTGTTAAGCAGTATTTAGCTGCACAGCGGCAAGGAACGCACAAAACCAAAGAGCGCTGGGAAGTATCTCGTTCAACTCGCAAAATTAAAAAGCAAAAAGGTACTGGCGGTGCACGGGCGGGTAGTATTAAAAGCCCTTTATTTAAAGGTGGTGGTACTATTTTCGGTCCTCGTCCGCGCGATTATAGTTTTAAGTTGAACAAAAAGGTGAAAGCCCTTGCCCGAAATTCTGCGCTATCTGTCTTGGTAAAAGACAATAGGTTGGTGGTGGTAGAAGACTTTCATTTTGATGTACCTAAAACCAAAGATTACCTAAAAATTCTACGAGGTTTGGGATTAGAAACTAAGAAAACACTATTGGTGCTGAATGAGGTTGATCGCAACACTCACCTTTCATTGCGAAATATCCCAAATGCTAAAATTGCTACGGCAAATTTGCTGAATACCTACAGCCTTCTCAATACCAATATGCTTATTTTAACCGAAAGTGCAGCTAAATCATTTTCATAAGCCAGCAATTAATTGTTCAAGCATTAAAAAGTTAGTTCCATGTCGCGAAATATCTTAGTTAGACCTCTGGTTACCGAAAAAACTGCCGGCTTAATGGAGAAGCGTAATCAGTATAGTTTCATTGTTGACAAAAAAGCCAACAAAATTGAAATAAAAAAGGCAGTAGAAGAAATGTATGGTGTTACTGTTGAGTCAGTAAATACAGTAATTATGCCTACACGTAAGCGCTCACGTTTTACAAAGCGTGGCTTTATTGAGGGTAGAACAAAATCAATGAAGAAAGCCTTTGTTACAGTATCTAATACAGATACTATAGACTTTTATGCTGAAATTTAATTAAGAACACTACCAATACCTCTTTATTCATTTAACCCACCTATGGTTTAAGGATAGCCGATAATTATCCAACGCGAGAATATGGGAACGAAAAAGTTAAATCCGGTTACACCCGGTACACGCTGGCGGATAGCCAATACCTTTACAGAGGTTACTACTTCTACACCAGAAAAGGGTTTGGTGGTAGGTATATCTAAAAGCGGTGGACGAAATAATCAAGGACGTCGTTCAGTGCGTCAGCGGGGCGGTGGACACAAGCGGAAGTATAGAATTATTGATTTTGCTCGCAACAAATTCAATGTGCCTGCAAAAGTTAAGTCTATTGAGTACGACCCTAACCGTAGTGCCTTTATTGCTTTATTATTCTATGCTGATGGAGAAAAGCGCTACATTATAGCGCCTGAAGGATTGAAAGTGGGGCAAGAGGTTATTGCCGGCGAAAATGTATCGCCTGATGTAGGTAATGCTTTGAAGTTACGCCACGTACCCTTGGGTACAGTAGTTCATAATATAGAACTGGTACCTGGTAAAGGCGGAGTAATGGCAAGAAGCGCAGGTACTTTTGCGCAGTTGGCTGCTAAAGATGGTAAATACGCAGTACTGAAATTGCCTTCAGGTGAATCTCGCATGGTTCTCCAAGACTGCATGGTAACGGTTGGTACTGTTTCTAACTCCGACCATAACTTGGAGATATTAGGTAAAGCCGGTCGCAAGCGTTGGCTTGGTAGAAGACCTCGTGTGAGAGGCGTGGTTATGAACCCGGTTGATCACCCAATGGGTGGTGGTGAAGGTAGAGCATCGGGAGGACACCCGCGTTCAAGAACTGGTTTGTATGCTAAAGGACAAAAAACACGCAATCGCAACAAGCCTTCTTCAAGACTCATTATTAACAAGAAGAAAAGTAAATAGATATGGCTCGCTCTCTTAAAAAAGGACCTTACATCCATCATAAACTGCTGAAAAAAATTGAGGCTGCTAATGCTTCTAAGAAAAAAGCGGTTATTAAAACATGGTCTCGTGCATCAATGATCATACCTGATTGTGTTGGCTTGACATTTACTGTGCACAATGGCAATAAATTTATACCGGTGTATGTAACCGAGAACATGGTTGGTCATAAACTGGGTGAGTTTGCACCTACCCGAAACTTTAAAGGTCATGCTGCTAAGAAAAAGTAATTAGCGCAAGTAATTAGCAAAACACGGTAAAACAGATTTTAAATGGAAACCAGTGCAAGTTTAAGAAATTATCCTACATCACCACGCAAAATGCGATTATTGGCAGATGTTATCAGGGGGAAAAAGGTGGAAGATGCGCTAAAAGTGCTCAAATTTTCTAAGCAACATGCTTCACGTCCTTTACAGGCGTTGTTGATGTCTGCAATAGCAAATCGCCAAAATAATAGTGAGGCTGGGTTTGAAGAGGGGAGTGTGTTTATTAAACGCATTACTGTTGATAGTGGAAGAATGATTAAGCGATTTCGCCCTGCCCCTCATGGTCGTGCACACAGAATCCGAAAACGCTCTAACCATATTACTATCGTACTTGACGCAATACATTCAGTGTCTGCCGGCATCAATCAATCAGAGAATTAAAAGCAATATTTAAGAAACAAAGCTGTTATGGGTCAGAAAGTAAATCCAATTGCAAATAGGTTAGGTTATATCAGGGGGTGGGATTCTAATTGGTTTTCCAATGCTGCTACTTTTCCTGCAAAACTTCGAGAGGATGAAAGTGTACGAGATTATTTGAATGCTCGTTTTTCAAAGGGTGGTATTGCTCGTGTTGTTATTGAACGCACTCTTAAACGAGTAACAGTAACCATACACACGTCACGTCCGGGAATTATTATTGGAAAAAGCGGTTCGGAAGTTGAAAAACTGAAAGGTGAACTTAGAAAGGTAACCTCTAATAAGGAGGTACAGATAAATATTGCTGAAATCAGAACCCCTGATTTAGATGCTAATATTGTAGCTGAAAATATTGCTAAACAGATTGAATCGCGGGTTAGTTACCGAAGAGCTGTTAAAGCAGCCATCACTGCTACAATGCGCTCTGGCGCTGATGGCATAAAAGTTCGGGTTTCAGGGCGTTTAGGTGGTGCAGAAATGGCAAGAACTGAGGAGTTTAAGGATGGCAAGACCCCCCTACACACCTTTAGGTCAGATATAGACTACTCCTTGAAAGAGGCACAAACCGTATATGGAAAAATCGGTATTAAGGTTTGGATTTGCAGAGGCGAAATACTGGTTAAAAAGGACTTGGCTCCCGAAGTACAGAACAAAGATAAAAAACGCAACCGAGGTGGTGGTGGTGGTAATAACCGTCGCAATACTAAGGGGTAAATAGTAAACTACATTTTTAAGCACTTCACAGAATAGAAGTTAAACAGACGAAGCAATGTTACAGCCTAAAAGGACACGATACAGAAAAATGCAGAAGGGCAGGATGCACGGCGATGCACACCGTGGTTCTTCACTTGCATTTGGCTCTTTTGGACTCAAAGCGTTAGAATCGCATTGGATTACTAATCGGCAGATCGAATCTGCTCGTGTTGCCCTTACTCGTTATATGAAGAGGGAGGGTAAAGTTTGGATTCGAATTTTTCCCGATAAGTCAATTACAAAAAAGCCGCTTGAGGTGCGTATGGGTAAAGGTAAGGGTGCCCACGATCAATGGGTAGCGGTAGTTAAACCAGGGAGGATTATGTTCGAAATAGAGGGCGTATCAGTAGATATAGCACAAGAAGCGCTCCGTTTGGCATCGCAAAAGCTTCCCATAAAGACTAAGTTTATCATACGCAGAGATTTTCAAGAATAATAAATCTGAATAGCTATGGCTAAGAAAGTTAAAATTGATTTCAAAGACCTCTCCGTAGAGGATTTATTGGAAAAACAAAGCGAAGACAGTCTTCGTTTGCAGAAGTTGCGGTTCAACCACGCTGTTTCGCCCTTGGAGAATACAAATGTTTTAAAGCAGCTCCGCAGAGAAATAGCGCGCGTGAAAACAGAACTACGAGCCCGAGAACTAAGTGGGGGAAGCCAAGTAACTGCATAAAGTTTTAAAAAGTAAAAACTGAAGAATATGACCGAGAGGAATTTACGCAAACAGCGTACCGGTGTAGTTGCAAGCAATAAAATGCAAAAAACCATTACCGTATTGGTGGAAAGAAAAGTTAAACACCCCATATATGGTAAGTTCATCAAGAAGAGTAAGAAGTATGCTGCACACGACGAAAAGAACGAGTGTAACATTGGTGATACTGTGCGCATTATGGAAACTCGACCGTTAAGCAAAACTAAAAGCTGGCGGTTGGTAGAGATTATTGAAAGAGCAAAATAACAATTGCCATGATACAACAAGAAAGCCGGCTGCGAGTAGCCGATAATAGTGGTGCTAAAGAAGTGTTGTGCATCCGTGTTTTAGGAGGTTCAAAGAAGCGCTATGCTTCTTTGGGCGACGAGATAGTAGTGAGTGTTAAAGATGCACTCCCCTCCGGCAACGTTAAAGCCGGTGTAGTATCCAAAGCTGTTGTCATTAGAACCAAAAAGCAAGTACGCCGAAAAGATGGTAGTTACATTTGCTTTGATGACAACGCAGTTGTGTTGCTCAACAATTCTGGCGATCTGCGCGGAACGCGTATCTTCGGACCTGTGGCAAGAGAGCTCCGTGATAAAGGTTTTACCCGTATTGCATCTTTAGCCCCCGAGGTGGTATAGTACAAAATATAGTTTGTTTCAACTAACAAAAACAAAGTCATGAGTAAGCCAAAGCAGCTTGTACTGCAAAATCGCTTCAAACCTAAGTTTAAAATAAAGAAAGGCGACAACGTTATGGTAATAGCCGGTGGCGACAAAGGTGCTACCGGGCGTGTGTTGTCTATTGACACAGAAAAGGGTAAGGCAATTGTAGAGGGTGTAAATATGGTAACCAAACATGTTAAACCTTCAACTCAATATCCTAATGGGGGGATTATTAAATTGGAAGCCCCAATAGCTATCTCAAATTTAATGCTTATTGACCCTAAAACAGGAAAGCCTACTCGTGTGGGAAGAAAAGTGGTAGATGGTAAAATTATCCGTTACGCTAAAAAATCTGGGGAGGAACTTAACTAATGACATACGCACCAAGACTTAAGCAAACCTACAGAGAATCTGTAGTGCCTAAACTGCAAGAGCAGTTTAGCTATTCATCGGTAATGCAAGTACCGCGCTTACTCAAAATATGTATCAATCAGGGTGTAGGTGCTGCTGTTGCAGACAAAAAGATGATTGACAATGCTGCAAAAGAGATGACCATGATTACAGGTCAGAAGGCAGTAACCACTAAAGCGCGCTTATCTATATCTAATTTTAAACTGCGTGAAGATATGCCCATCGGGGTAAAAACTACTTTGCGTGGTGATATTATGTGGGAATTTTTTGACCGTTTGGTTTCAATTGCCCTACCAAGAGTTCGCGATTTCAGAGGGGTAAATGATAAAAGTTTTGATGGACGTGGTAATTACACCATGGGCATAACAGAGCAAATTATCTTCCCCGAAATTGAGATAGACAAAATTACACGTATTGGCGGTTTTGATATTACCTTTGTAACTTCAGCTCAAAGTGATAAAGAGGCATATGCCTTACTGTTAGAATTGGGCATGCCATTTAAGAACAAGAAAAACGACTAACATTTATGTCAAAAATATCCATTATAGCCCGCCAGTCAAAGCGCGAAAAATTGGTTGCTAAATTTGCTGAAAAGCGTGCACAATTAAAAGCCGAGGGTAATTACGATGAATTAGATAAATTACCTCGAAATTCTTCGCCTGTTAGGTTGAGGAATAGGTGTAGTCTTACGGGGCGTCCTCGCGCTTATATTCGCCACTTTGGCATCTGTCGTGTTAAGTTTAGAGAGCTGGCTTCTTATGGTAAAATTCCCGGAGTCAGAAAAGCAAGCTGGTAATTTCTTGTTTGCGTAACTACAAAATTATTTAAGTGTTTTTTTGCTAACAAATAGCTACAATTTTATTTTCATATGTCAGCAATCACAGACAGCATAGGCGATTATCTAACTCGTGTGCGAAACGCAATAATGGCTCGGCATCGGGTGGTAGAAATACCTGCATCGAACCTTAAAAAGCGAATCACACAGATACTCTTTGAACAAGGTTATATTTTTCGCTATAAATTTGAAGACACTGCCAACGGACAGGGTCTGATACGTATAGCTTTGAAGTATGATCCCTTAACAAGAGAATCCGCAATTACCAAGCTACACAGAGTAAGCCGACCTGGTTTAAGACAATATAAGGCTTCATCTGAATTGCCCCGAGTAATGAATGGTTTAGGTATAGCCATTGTTTCTACATCACAAGGAGTGATGACGGATAAGGAAGCTCGTAGCCGGAATATTGGCGGTGAGGTTTTGTGTTATGTTTATTAAACCAATTAAAGTTCAAATACCATGTCTCGTATAGGAAAGATGCCGATTAATCTGCCCAAGGGTGTAGATTTTAAATACGATCAATCGGCAAGTAAAGTATCTGTTAAAGGACCCAAGGGTGAATTGCATCAGGCAATTGACCCCGATATTAAAGTTGCATTGGAAGATGGAGTGGTTACCATTAACAGACCTACCAACCAAAAACGCCACAGAGAGCTGCATGGCTTGTATCGATCTTTGGTTAATAATATGGTAGAGGGTGTTTCATCTGGCTTTAAAAAACAACTTGAATTGGTAGGGGTAGGTTATCGAGCAAGTAACAGGGGTCAAATTTTGGAGCTGGCTCTTGGTTTTTCTCACCCTATTTACTTTATTGTTCCCAAAGAGGTTAAACTCTCTACTGTATCTGAAAAAGGACAAAACCCCACTGTTATCTTGGAAAGTATAGATAAACAGTTATTAGGACAAGTGGCAGCAAAAATCAGAGGTTTAAGGAAACCGGAGCCTTACAAAGGTAAAGGGGTACGTTACACGGGAGAACTTGTTCGTCAAAAAGCCGGTAAGTCAGCAGGTAAGGGAGGAAAGAAAAAGTAACCGGTCTTATAATTCGCATTTATTCCACTCACAAACAGTATTTTGAGTATATGGCATTTGACAAAGCATTGAGGAGACAAAAAATACGTTACAGAATACGAAAAAAAGTATCTGGAACAGGCGAAAGCCCCCGCCTATCAGTTTTCCGTAGCAATAAGTATATTTATTGTCAACTAATAGATGACACTAAAGGGGTTACATTGGCAACCGCCTCTTCTAAAGAGGCAACGGTTTTGGCGCAGGAAACTAATAAGGTGGAGTCTTCCAAGCTTACAGGTAAGCTCATAGCAGAGCGTGCTTTGGCAGCAGGTATTAGTAGTGTAGTGTTTGACCGTGGTGGATATTTGTATCACGGACGAGTAAAAGCGGTGGCTGATGGCGCGCGAGAAGGCGGTTTAATATTTTAAATTCATTGCAACCTATGCAGAACGATAAAAAAATTAAAGCTACTGAAACCGAAACCAAGCATATGGTAGTAGGTATTAACCGTGTAGCAAAAGTTACAAAAGGTGGACGTACATTTAGTTTCTCCGCTATTGTAGTTGTGGGTGATGGCAAAGGTGTAGTAGGGCAAGGACTTGGAAAAGCACGTGAAGTAACAGAAGCCATTGACAAGGGGCGAGACGATGCCGCAAAAAATATGGTTAAAGTTCCTGTTCGCAATGGTTCCATTCCTCATCCTCAGTTTGCCAAGTTTGGAGCAGCTAAGGTAATACTGAAGCCCGCTTCTAAGGGTACGGGTGTAATTGCCGGTGGGGCAATGCGTGCAGTATTGGAAAGTGCCGGGGTAACAGATGTGATTGCTAAATCATTAGGATCATCTAATCCGCATAACGTAGTAAAGGCAACAATAAAAGCATTATCTTTGATGCGAAATCCTAATGAAGTAGCGAAAAGACGCTCTATCTCGGTAGAAAAAGTATTTAACGGGTAATCTGATTTCTTACACTCAATAGATTACAAAAACAATTGTAAGCCATGTCGAAAATTAAAATCACGCAGAAGCGAAGCATAATTGACCAAACCGAGCGTCAAAAAAGAACAGTAAAAGCTTTGGGTTTGCGACGCATCAACCACAGTGTTGAACATACTGTAACTCCCCAAATTGAGGGGATGGTTACTAAAATAAAGCATTTAGTAAACGTTGAATACATCCACTAACATGATATCATTACATAACTTAAAACCGGCTTCCGGTTCAGTTCATAAGGAGAAGCGTATAGGCAGGGGTCAAGGCTCCGGTCATGGCGGTACAAGTACTCGTGGACATAAAGGTGGTCAGTCAAGATCGGGCTATTCACGCAAACGTGCATTTGAAGGTGGCCAAACACCAATTCAAATGCGTGTACCCAAAAGAGGTTTTAAAAACATCAACCGTGTTGAATATGCTGTTGTTGATTTGGCTAAGTTAGAAATGCTTGCCGAAAAACACGGTTTAACTATTATCGACTTTGAAACAATGCGTCGTTTGCGTGTATTAGACCAAAACGATAAAGTTAAAATTCTTGCTAACGGAGAACTTAGCCGTTCATTGGAAGTAAAAGCCCATGCTTTTAGCGCCACTGCCAAAAAAGCAATTGAGGAAAAAGGTGGCACTGCAACTGTAATAGTATAAAAAACCAAGCTGAAAGCAGCCGCAAGGTGGCTCTGTAAATTTTCAATTTAGCATGAAAAATTTAATTAATACAATTCGGAACATCTTCAAAATTGAAGACCTTCGCGATCGCATACTTTTGACGCTGGCTTTGATTTTTGTTTACCGCTTAGGTTCATACGTGGTGTTGCCCGGAGTTGACCCTAATGGTTTGGGTGAGTTAGCCTCATCGGGTAGTAGTGGTTTATTAGGCTTGGTTAACATTTTTGTAGGTGGCTCCTTTGGACGCGCCTCCATTTTCGCTTTGGGTATTATGCCCTATATTTCAGCTTCTATTGCAATGCAATTGCTGACCTTAGCAATACCATACTTTCAAAAATTACAGAAAGAAGGTGAGAGTGGTAGAAGAAAAATAAATCAAACTACCCGATTACTTACAATAGCAGTAACTGCATTTCAGGCAGTGGGGTATGTAACTTTCCTGCATTCAATTGCATCAAGTGCCATTGTTATTGGGTCTGTCTTATTCGCAATTTCAACTGTGGTTGTGCTCACAGCTGGTACCATTTTTTGTATGTGGTTGGGTGAGAAAATTACAGATAAAGGTATTGGTAATGGTATTTCCTTGCTTATTGCAGTAGGTATCATGGCAAGATTGCCTTTTGCTTTGATTGCTGAGCTGGAATCCAAACTTGCGAGTGGATCTGGTGGTGGCTTGGTTTTTTTCGTTATAGAAATGGCAATGCTCGTGGCTATTGTTTTTGGCACTATTATGCTGGTTCAGGGCACACGTCGCATACCTGTACAATACGCTAAAAGAATTGTAGGAAACCGTCAGTTTGGTGGTGTTCGTCAGTTTATACCCCTTAAAATTAATGCTGCAGGTGTAATGCCTATCATTTTTGCGCAGGCATTGATGTTCATACCTTCCTTCTTTGCTACTTTTTTTCCTGATTCACCTTTTATGCAAAGTTTGCAATCGGGTAGTTTTCAACAGAGTTTTTGGTATAATATCATTTTCTTTTTGATGATTATCATCTTTACCTACTTTTATACTGCGCTGGTCATTAACCCTTCGCAAATGGCTGATGATATGAAGAAAAATAACGGTTTTATACCCGGAGTGAAACCTGGAAGAAAAACAGCCGAATTTATAGATGACATTCTATCCAGAATTACATTGCCCGGCTCTATATTTTTGGGTATCATAGCTATTTTACCTGCCTTTGCCACTGCTGCGGGCGTGAATAGCCAATTTGCCAATTTCTTTGGCGGTACATCATTGCTTATTTTGGTAGGTGTGATGTTAGATACTTTACAACAGATAGAAAGCCATTTGTTAATGCGCCATTATGATGGTTTATTAAAGGGTAATTCAAGAATTAAAGGCCGTCAGGCAGCAGGTGCGTACCAGTAATTTTAATAGTAACCAACTGATTGAAATTTCCCATTCTACGGAGTGGGAAATTTTCTTTTCTTAAAAGCTGACCCATAGTTTTAACTCTAACAAAATATACTCTTTTGCCGGCTTCGCAAAAAATATATTACAAAACCGACGAGGAAATTGAACTAATCAGGCATAGTTGCTTATTAGTGGGTTTAGCTCATGCAGAGGTGGCAAAATATTTGAAGCCGGGGGTTAACACAATGACCTTAGACAAAATAGCTGAAGAATTTATATGCGACCATAATGCTACACCAGCCTTTAAAGGGTACCAAAATTTTCCGGCAACACTCTGCATTTCTATTAACGAGCAAGTAGTTCATGGAATTCCGGGAAAAGTGGAATTAAAATGCGGTGATATTGTTTCTATTGATTGTGGCGTTAAATGTAATGGCTTTTTTGGTGATTCTGCATACACCTATTGTGTAGGTGAGGTTGATGAGCAAAGGCGTAAATTACTGTTGGTAACCAGGGCATCTTTATACAAAGGTATTGAGCAGGCGTTGAACGGTGCAAGGTTGGGTGATATTAGTTTTGCTATACAGCAACATGTAGAATCAAATGGGTTTTCGGTAGTTCGGGAATTAGTAGGACATGGAATAGGACGGCAATTACATGAAGCCCCTGAAGTTCCTAACTATGGAAAACGTGGACATGGAGTTAAATTATTAGATGGACTTGTACTTGCCATTGAGCCTATGGTTAACATGGGAAAACGACAGGTGAAACATCTTAGTGACGGATGGACAGTAGTAACATTAGACAATAAACCATCAGCACATTTTGAACATACCATTGTAATCAGGAAAAAAGAGGCTGAAATTTTAAGCACTTTTGCCTTTATTGAAGAAAGTGTAAAAAATAATGCCGAATTAGGTGAACTAAATTAGGAAAAGTAAAAAATAATGCCGAAATTTGCGGGCGTTTTCTTCAATTTTATTAAAAATTAAATCTATTTGGTGGCGTAATAACCCTTACGTGTTGGTAAATTGTATTTATGGCAAAACAAGACTTAATAAAGCAAGACGGAATTGTAACCGAATCGCTCGGAAACGCTAAGTTTAGGGTGCGTTTGGAGAATGGACACGAATTAATCACGCATATTGCGGGGAAAATGCGTATGCACTACATCAGAATACTACCCGGCGATAAAGTATCGGTGGAAATGTCACCTTATGACCTTACCAAAGGCAGAATTACTTATCGTTACAAATAACATCTTTAATTTTAACTCTTAATAATCATTTCAATCATGAAAGTGAGAGCATCAATCAAGAAGCGGACGGCTGACTGTAAAATTGTGAGGAGAAAGGGCCGTATCTACATCATTAACAAGAAAAACCCGAAATACAAACAAAGACAAGGATAATTTATGGCACGTATATCAGGAGTTGACTTGCCCCGCTTTAAAAAAAGCGCTATTGCTTTAACTTATATCTATGGAATAGGGCGAAGCCGGGCGAAAGAGATTTTGGAAAAGGCAGACATTCCACTTGATAAGAAAGTGAAAGACTGGAACGACGATGAAGTTATTCGTCTGCGTAGTGTAATCACAGATTATCAACTGGAAGGGGAGTTGCGCTCTGAGGTTCAGTTGAGCATTAAACGCTTAATGGATATTGGGTGTTACAGAGGCATAAGACATCGCAAAGGTTTGCCCTTGCGCGGGCAGCGCACTCGTACAAATGCCCGTACACGTAAAGGACGGCGCAAAACGGTTGCCGGTAAGAAAAAAGCAACTAAGAAGTAATATTTTGCTCATGTCAGTTTGTGAAGGGTTTATGCTTTCTGAGAGCTGCATGAATAGAAAAAAAGAAATCGTAATCAAATTAGTTAAATCTTAATTTACAGCTCAATACATGGCAAAAGCAACAAAAAAGAAGGTGGTAGCCAAACGCGTGGTCAAGGTTGAACCAGACGGAAAGGCATATATTAAAGCCAGTTTCAACAATATATTGATTTCTTTTACAAATCAAGCAGGGCAGGTTATTTCATGGTCATCTGCGGGAAAATGTAAATTCCGGGGTTCAAAGAAAAATACGCCCTATGCTGCTCAAATGGCTGCAAGCGATGCCGCCAAAACCGCATTTGATGCTGGGCTTAAGCGCGTTGAAGTATTTGTTAAAGGACCTGGTTCTGGACGTGAAGCTGCTATCCGCACCATTAGTACTAACGGGATTGAAGTAACGGTAATACGCGACGTAACACCTTTACCCCATAACGGCTGTCGTCCGCCCAAAAGACGACGTGTGTAATTATTTATTGCCACTTTACCGGCAAAAACTCACCTTATTCAACACTATCTCTCATTTATTTATTATATGGCAAGGTACAGAGGACCATCAACAAAAATAGCTCGAAAATTTGGCGAGTCAATTTTCGGGTACGACAAGGCATTTGAAAAGCGCAATTATCCTCCCGGTCAGCATGGATTAGCTAAAAAGCGCAAAGGCGCTTCAAAGGAGTATGCTATACAATTGCGAGAAAAGCAAAAAGCTAAATATACTTACGGTTTACTTGAGCGTCAGTTTCGCAATACGTTTGAGCGTGCCAGCCGCAAAGAAGGTGTAACCGGTCAGTTGCTTTTACAACTTCTGGAACAACGCTTAGATAATGTGGTTTACCGTCTTGGATTATCTTCCTCACGAAGAGGTGCACGCCAATTGGTTTCACATGGGCATTTGTTGGTAAACGGGCAAAGTGTTAACATACCCTCGTACTCTCTACGCCCCGGCGACAGGATTACAGTTAAGGAAAAATCTAAGAAAATGTCAATCTTTACTTCGGGAAACATTACCAATAAGTATCCTTGGCTTGACTGGAACGGAAGTGCCATGGAGGGTACGTTTATTGCTATTCCGGAGCGAGAGCAGATTCCTGAAAACATCAACGAACAACTAATTGTAGAGTTGTACTCTAAGTAGGAGATGTTTTCTTCTTGTTATGTCTTTTATCATAACGAAAGTCTGTTTGTTGGGCTTCGGTTGATTTGAGTTTTACTTTTCCTTTCAAATAATTAACTTTAAATATGGCACTTCTTGTTTTTCAAAAGCCAGAAAAAATACATGCTCATAAATCAACCGAGTTTGAAGGGCTTTTTGAGTTTCGCCCATTAGAACCCGGTTTTGGCGCTACAATTGGTAACGCACTCAGAAGAGTCTTGTTGTCTTCTTTGGAGGGTTATGCAATTAACTGCATAAAAATAGAGGGTGTAGAGCACGAATTTTCAACTATCGAAGGCGTTATTGAAGATGTTCCAGAAATTATTTTGAACCTTAAGCAAGTACGCTTTAAAAGAACTTTCAAAGACGAAGAAAATAGAGAGGAGAAAATATATGTTACCATCAATGGGCAGGAACAGTTTATAGCAGGTGATATAGAGAAACATACATCTTCTTACAGAATTACCAACCCCGATTTGGTAATATGTAATATGCACCCGGGGGTTACAATTAGTATGGAACTAACCATATCTCGTGGGCGCGGTTATGTTGCTGCCGATGACAATAAACGCAGCAACATGATAGACGGAGAAATTCCGGTTGACTCTATCTATACACCCATTAGGAATGTTCGATATACTGTTGAAAACACACGTGTGGAACAAAAAACTGACTATGAAAAACTCATAGTTGAAATAAAAACTGATGGCACTATCCATCCGGAAGATGCTATCAAGGAATCTGCCCGAATACTCATTCAGCATCTGATGCTTATTTCTGACGAGTATATCACTTTTGATATTTCTAAAGATGGCGTAGACGATGTTGTTGATGAGCATATACTTCACATGCGAAAATTACTAAAAACACCTCTTGAAGATATAGACCTTTCGGTACGTGCATACAATTGTCTTAAAGCTGCAAAGATCAACACACTGGCAGAATTGGTACAGCATGATACCAATGAACTCATCAAGTTCAGGAATTTTGGTAAAAAATCGCTCATGGAAATTGAAGCGGTCATTAATGAGCGTGGTTTGTCTTTTGGCATGGATATGTCAAAGTATAAACTTGACGAAGATTAATCAGTTCATCATTAAATCTCCCCGAATCTCAACCACACACCACAATGGTGTACCTTCTCACTAACAATTGATTACCCACATAATAGTGCCAGACAATGCGACACGGAAAAAAATTAAATCACCTGGGCAGACAATCGGCTCACCGAAAAGCCATGATGTCTAATATGGCTACTTCGCTTATTTTGCACAAGCGTATTAGTACTACTTTGGCAAAAGCAAAAGCATTACGACAATACGTGGAGCCCCTTATTACTAAAGCAAAAAAGAACGAAACACATCCCCGTAGGGTAGTATTCAGCTACCTGCAAGATAAAAAAGCGGTATCGGTACTTTTTGACGAAATAGCTGATAAAATTGCTGACCGTCCGGGAGGTTATACTCGTATTTTGAAAACCGGCTTCCGCTACGGTGATAATGCAGAAATGTGCATAATAGAGCTGGTAGATTATAACACCGAAATGCTCAATGCTGCCCCTGCTTCGGATATGGCTGCCGCTAAAAAACGCCGTACTCGCCGTGGTGCTGGAAAGACTAAGGCAGAAGATACAACAAGTACCTCTGGTGAATAGGCTAAAAAAGTTTATAACTATAGTAATTGTGCGCAATGCTTTAAACCATGTTCTTAATATAGTTGTGCAATTTAAAGGTGGTTGATACTTGAAAATGCATTCAAATGCATGATGATTTGCATAATCAAAAAGTTATCAAAACACTAAATTAAGTACTGACAGTATTGGGAAATTGCAATTTTTGACGTATCTTTGCACTTGAAAAAAGAGGGGGCAGTGAGTCCCCTCTTTTTTATATTTAAACGCTACATGCCTATCATCTGTTAAACACATTAAATGGATTTTGTGACACTACCGGAAACTATAACAAACTGGATAAAAGAGCATTTTCAATCTACCAATTGTTTTATGGTGGACATTAAAATTTGGGCTAACAATTCTAAGATTCAGGTGTTGATTGATTGTGATGAAGGGGTGGATATAGATACTTGTGCTAAATTAAGCCGCTACTTGGAGCAACAACTCGAAAAACATAAGCTAGTTCCTGAAAAATACCTGCTTGAAGTATCTTCACCGGGAGTAGGAACTCCACTAAAATTTTACCGCCAGTACCAAAAAAGTATCAACCGACAACTAACCATTTTACTTGCTGATAATTCTACATTAGAAGGTACCTTAACAGAAGTAAGAGAAGATGGAATTACCATTATACCACTACAACCTAAAACCCAAAAGGGTAAAGCGAGTGCCCGAAAAACTGGTAACGAAAATCAACCAATACAGCTCCTATTTGAACAAATTAAAGAAGCCGCAGAAAAAATTGTATTTTAACTAAGGTAAACACTTGTAATATGGCTACAAATTCCGACTTAGTAATCTCCTTCTCAGATTTTAAGGAGCTAAAAAACATTGACCGCCCTACACTCATGAAAGTGCTTGACGATGTTTTCAGAACATTGTTGCGCAAAAAATATGGCTCTGACGAGAACTTTGACATCATAGTGAACACTGATAAAGGCGATCTTGAAATATGGCGCAAGCGCGAAATTGTGCCTGACGGCGAAGTAGATGATCCAAATACACAAATAGCCTACTCCAATGCCATTAAAATAGAAGAGGACTTTGAAGTGGGTGAAGAGATGTATGACCAAATCAATATCCATGAATTTGGTAGGCGCGCTATATTATCTGCCCGACAAACCTTGATGTCGCGAATTACTGAACTACAAAAAGACGACTTGCACAAAAAATACAGCGAGCGCGTTGGCGAAATAGTTACCGGTGAGGTATATCAAGTATGGAATAAAGAAATACTGGTGCTTGACGATGAGGAAAACGAATTAGTGCTGCCTAAAAATGAAACCATACCTGTCAAAGACAAATTTAAAAAGGGCGATACGGTTAAAGCCATTGTGAAAAAAGTGGAAATGCGCAACGGCATTACACCTAAAATTATCTTATCCCGAACAGCTAATACCTTCCTGGAAAAACTACTCGAACTGGAAGTGCCTGAAATTTTTGATAATATCATCTTAGTTAAACGCATAGCCAGAGAACCCGGAGAGCGAGCCAAAATAGCCGTAGAATCAACCGATGAGCGCATAGATCCGGTAGGCGCTTGTGTGGGCATGAAAGGCGCTCGTATTCACGGAATAGTAAGAGAGTTGGGAAATGAAAACATAGACATCATTAACTTTACCAACAACGCTAAGCTATTTATTCAGCGTGCCTTAACACCGGCAAAGGTAGTGTCTATTGACATAGATGAAAATGCCAAGCGCGCTGTTGTTTACCTTAAACCAGATCAGGTATCTCTGGCAATTGGTAAAGGTGGGGTAAATATCAAACTTGCCTGCAAACTAACCGGCTATGAAATAGACGTTTATCGCGATGTGGAGGAAGAAGAATACGATATTGAATTGGACGAATTTGCAGACGAAATAGAACCTTGGGTAATTGCCGAATTTAAAAAAATTGGGTTGGATACTGCCCGAAGTGTATTAGATGTAAGTGCCGAAGACCTTACCAGACGTACTGACCTGGAAGAAGAAACGGTTTATGAGGTTATCAATATTCTAAGAGCCGAGTTTGAAGATGAGGAGTAATTCGTAAACACTAAATTCAAAACCTTCAAATTTAAAGTACTGCTTTGGGAACAAACAGGGTGGGTAAATCGGTTTATTTACATTGGGATGCACTTCAATACTCACCTCGTTTAGGCTAAAATTTACCTTTTTATGTTTAATTTACCTCTAACACCTAAAAAAGCACTAACTTGCAACTGTTTTAACATAGACCTCTGTTTTTTTGCCTTTCTATTATTTTAATATGGAGAGCCCACATTAAAACGAATTCATTTTTACATACTTTATTCACAACACAGAACTAAAGACTTGCATGTCTGAAAATTCAAAGGCATATAGATTAGCAAGGGTTGCCTCCGAAATCAATGTGGGTATTGAGGTGGTATTGGAGCACCTTAAAAAGAAAAACATTGAAATTGAGCGTAGCCCAAACGCCAAAATTAGCGAAGAAATTCGCCAGCTATTGCTCCGCGATTTCAAATCTGATTTAGCCCTCAAAGAAAGAGCGGAAACCATTCATTTGCGCACCAACCGTATAGATGTGGAGATTCAAGAGGAGGAAACAAAAGTAGCCCCCAAAGAAGAAGTGCCTCCGGTTGTGCAGACAAAGGAAAAACTGCCAAAAATTACCGATACCAACATTCAAAAATCTACCGAAGTAGCAGTAGAAGACAAAATATCAATCTCTACTACTACTGAAAAAGAGCCAGTACGCACTTTACCCGAAAAAGAAGCCCCAATTAACACGGCTGATGTTGTAGAGGATAAAACCGACAAAAAGACTATTGAAGGTGTAGCAAACGTACAAGAGAAATCTGTTGAAACAAAGTTGCCCGTTTTGCCTCAAACCGAAAGCCCCACACCAGAAATTGAACCGGTTAAGGAAAAAAAAGCAGAGGTTAGCGTGGAAATCCAACCTATAGCAGAAGTTAAAGAATTGCCCGTTATACAAGAAAAATTACCTTTACAAAAACCCATAACTGAAAAAAAAGAAGAAGAAGAACAAGCAGTACCACAAATTGAGGAAAAAAATGATGCCGACTTAAAAACCGACCTCAATAAGGAGGTTGCTAAAACGGAAAAAACCAAAATACATCACCCCAAAGTTAAACACGAACAAAAACAGCCCGAAGCAAAAAAAGTAGTTCTTCTGCCCACAAAAGAACCAACAACAGATGACCAGAAAAACATAAAACAAGAAATTGCTGCACCCGAACTTACTGATAAAGAAGTACCGAAAGAGGAAAACAAAATAACGCATAAGGAAACCCCTGCGGATATTGCCCTGCCTCTTACCGAAGAGCCGCTTAAAAGTAAGGTTACGCTTACAGGTCCTAAAGTTGTTGGCAAGATAGACCTTGACAACCTAAATCCCAAAACCCGTCCCGACAAAAAAACGCTTAAAATATCTAAAAAAGATCCTCCGCGCCAAGAGAAAAAAAACCTTGAAGTTAAACCGACCGAAAACAAAACACAGCCCGATGCATCAGTTAAAACAGCCGATAAGGGTGATGCTGCCGCTGCCGGTAAACGCAAGCGCAAACGGATAGTTAAAAAGCCGGGCGATATAAAAGGGCAAAAAACAGATGCCGTTCCAGCACTTAAAAAAGATAAAGATGCCGGAGCTACCGGAACAACTGAAAGACCAAAGTCAAAATTAGTACTAAAAAAGAATATAGGAGAAGCTGAGGTATCTGAAAAAGAAATTCAGGATAAGATAAAAGCCACCATGGCAAAACTCAATTCCGGAACTTCTAACCCCACTTCAAACAAACTTCGCAAAATTCGTAAGCAAAAACGAGAAACCGCCGCACTTGAAAAAGAAGCAGCAGAGCTGGAAGAAAGTAAGGTTTTACACGTTACAGAGTTTATTACTGCCAACGAGCTTGCCAAGTTAATGAATGTGCCGGTAACCAAAATTATTACTACCTGCTTTTCGCTTGGTTTAGTGGTTTCTATTAACATGCGTCTTGATGCCGAAGTAATTGAACTGCTTGCTGAAGAGTTTGGCTTTATTGCTGATTTTGTGGGCGTTACCGAAGACGATGCCGTAGAAGCCGAACAGGAAGATGTACCCGAAGACCTTGAGGCTCGTCCGCCCATTGTTACCATTATGGGGCACGTTGACCACGGTAAAACCTCGCTTTTGGATTATATAAGAACTACCAACGTGGTAGCAGGCGAAGCCGGAGGTATTACCCAACACATAGGCGCTTACGAAGTAACTACAAAAGACGGCAAACAAATTACGTTTTTAGATACACCCGGGCACGAAGCTTTTACCGCCATGCGTGCCCGAGGCGCTAAGGTAACCGATATTGCTGTTATTGTGGTGGCGGCCGATGATTACGTAATGACGCAAACAAAAGAAGCTATCAGCCACGCACAAGCTGCCGGTGTGCCTATGATTTTTGCTATCAACAAAATAGACAAACCCGATGCTAACCCCGAAAAAATTAAGGAACAATTAGCACAAATGAACCTGTTGGTAGAAGATTGGGGAGGTAAATACTTGTGCCAAGAAATATCGGCAAAAAAAGGAATTAACATTGATAAACTCCTCGAAAAAATACTCTTTGAAGCAGAAATGCTCGACCTAAAAGCTAATCCTAACCGAAATGCCGTAGGCGCTGTTATTGAATCATCTTTAGATAAGGGGCGCGGGTATGTTTCTACCATTCTGGTTCAGAATGGTACTCTTAGAGTGGGCGATATCATACTTGCCGGCCAATACTATGGCAAAGTGCGTGCCATGTCTAATGAGCGCGGCGGAAAAGTAATAGAAGCGCCCCCTTCTACACCTGTTATGGTGTTGGGTATAAATGGCGCACCTCAGGCCGGAGATAAACTTAAAGTTTATGATTCGGAACAGGAAGCTAAGGAAATTGCAAACAAAAGACAACAGCTTTACCGCGAACAAGTACAGCGTACTACTAAGCATATTACCTTAGAAGAAATTGGACGCCGACTTGCATTGGGCAACTTTAAAGAGCTAAACCTCATTGTAAAAGGCGATGTGGACGGCTCAGTAGAAGCGCTTTGTGGTTCTTTGCAACGCTTATCTAACGATGAAATTCATGTGCGCATCATTCACCGTGGCGTTGGCGCTATTACAGAATCTGATGTGTTGTTGGCAAGCGCTTCTGATGCTATCATCATCGGGTTTCAGGTGCGGCCTACACCTAACGCCCGCAAACAAGCTGAAAACGAAAATATCGACATCAGACTTTATTCTATCATTTATGCTGCCATTAACGAAATACAATCTGCCATTGAGGGCATGATGGCACCTACTACCGAGGAGCGTTTTGTATGCAACATAGATGTGCGCGAGGTATTCAAAATTACCAAAGTGGGTACTATTGCCGGCTGTTTGGTTACCGTAGGTAAGGTTAGCCGAGATACAAAAGTGCGCGTTATCCGAGATAACATAGTTATTCACACCGGCGAAATCTCCTCGCTTAAACGTTTTAAAGACGACGTAAAAGAGGTTATTGCCGGTATGGAGTGTGGTATTTCTATAAAAAATTTCAGCGATTTAAAGGTGGGCGATACCATTGAAGGCTTTGAAGAAATACAAGTAAAACGCACCGCTTCTTAATCATTTTTATGGCTCAATTTGCCAAATTTTGAGCAAAATGACCCCAAAACCCACTTTCCGCACCCCCATTGGCGTTTTGAATAATTAACCCAATATCGGGC
>ERZ761607.1040-NODE-1040-length-37916-cov-6.245926_pt1 | contig 37916 bp, 28 predicted proteins | sample MGYA00511164_ERZ761607 | MGnify/ENA primary metagenome ERZ761607 (study PRJEB28899, sample SAMN02445080) | bioreactor sludge metagenome | biome: EBPR sludge | place: Australia: Brisbane, Thorneside Wastewater Treatment Plant | collected 2011-06-22 ...
TCCTCGAGGTGCACCTCGATCGTCGTCGCCGGGATCTCGAAGATCTTCGACTCGTGGGTCTCCATCTCGCCCGAGCGCGCGGCCAGCTCCGGCGGATCGGGCAGCGCCGGCCGCTTGCGCTTCGGCATCGTCGCCTCGGCGCTGACGATCACGCTCGGCGTCGCCTCGGGTGGCCTGGCCGCGGCCGGCGCCGTCGCGTCCGGGGGCTTCGGCTTCGGCAGCGGCCCGCTCGGATCGTCCACCTGCATCTCGATGATCGGCCCCGACGGCTCGGGCGCGACCGGCGCGGGCGCCGGCGAGCGGGCGAGGGCGTCGGGGCCCGGCCGCGGCCCGACGGGGGGCGGCGTCGTGACCGGCGCCAGCACGCGATGGCGCGCCGCCTCCACCTTCGCCGTGTCGCCGCGCTGCCGGGTCACCGGCGTCGCAGCAGGCGCGGGCGGCCTGCCGATGGCCGGCGCCGGCGCGGCGTCCTCGGCGACCGGTTGCAGGAGCCGCTCGCCGAGCTCGGTGACGTGGCCGTAGTACTGCGCCAGGCACCACGCGATCTGCATCTGCGTCGCCACCGCGCGCACGATGTACTTGCCGGTGAAGAACGCGATCTCGTCGACGGCGTGGCGGTCGCTCGGGTCCGACATCGCCACCGTCAGGTTGCCGTCCTTGTCGAGCGACACCGGCACGGCGCGGAACTCGACGGCCATGTCGCTCGGCAAGACCGCGACCACGGCGTTCTGCAGCCGCGCCAGGGTGTTCGGGTTGATCTGTGGCACCATCAACCGGCTACGGTAGAACTCGGTCAGTGCCTCGTCGCTCACCGCCCCCACCGAGACCAGGTGCTCGCCCAGCGTGCCGCCGTCGGAGGCCTGGAGCGCGCGGGCCGCGGCGAGGTGATGGCTCTCGATGAGCCCCGCTCGAACCATCAGCGCTCCGGCGTCGTCGGCCACGATGAACCTGCTGTCCTGCGCCGGTGACACGGCCAGGGCGTTCGCTGGATCATGTCGGCTCATCCGGACCGCTGTCAACGAAGGCCCATGCGGATCTACCTCGATCACAATGCGACGTCGCCGCTCCTGGACACCGCCCGCGAGGCGATGCACGAGGCCGCCGGGCTGGTCGGCAATCCATCGTCGATCCACGGCGAGGGTCGAGCCGCGCGCGCCCGCCTCGAGCGCGCGCGCGACATCATCGCCGCGCTGGTGGGCGCCGGCAGCGCCGATGACGTCGTCCTCACCAGCGGCGGTACCGAGGCCGATGCCTCGGGAATCGTCGGACTCGGCCTGGCCGCCGCCGCCGCCGGCGCGCCGGCGCGCGCGCTCGTGCTCGCCACCGATCATCCGGCCGCGCACGGCGCCGCGGCCGCGCTGGCGGCGCGCGGGTTCGTGACCGAGACCATCGCCGTCGATGGCCTCGGCCGCGTCGACCACGAGGATCTCGCGCGCCGGCTCGCGACGCCGGCCGCCGTCGTCGCCGTGGCCGCGGTGAATCACGAGACCGGCGTCCTCGCCGACCTGGCCGCGGTGGCGGCGGCCTCGCGCGCCGCGGGCGCGCGGCTGCACGTCGACGCCGTGCAGGCGGCGGGGCGGGTGCCGCTGGCGCCGATCGCGGCGCTCGCCGACGCGCTCGCGATCTCCGCGCACAAGCTCGGCGGGCCGGCGGGGATCGGCGCGCTCTGGATCCGAGCCGGCGTCGCGCTCGCGCCGCTCGCGACGGGCGGCCACCAGGAGCGTGGTCGCCGCGCCGGCACCGAGAACGTCGTCGGCGCCGCCGGCTTCGCGGCGGCCGCGGCGGCGGTGCAGCTCGGGCGCACCGCGGAGGTCGCCGCGCGCGCGGCGCGCCTCGAGCGCGGCCTCCTCGCCATCGACGGCGCGCGCATCCACGGCGCCGGCGCTGAGCGCGTGGGCAACACCGTGAACGTCGGCTTCGCGGGCGCGCCCGGCGACGCGATCGTGATGTCGCTCGACCTCGACGGCGTCGCCGTCTCGACCGGCGCGGCGTGCACGTCGGGCTCGATCCAGCCGTCGCCGGTGTTGCTCGCGATGGGGTTCGATCGCGAGCGCGCGCGCGAGGGCGTGCGCTTCTCGCTCGGGCCGTCGACCACCGACGACGAGATCGATCGCGTGCTCGCGATCCTGCCGGCGATCGTCGCCCGCGTGCGAGCGGCCGGCGCCTGATCAGTCGGCGCCCGATGCGTCGGAGGCGTCGGGGGCGTCGGGTGGGTCGCCGCCGACGAGCGCGCACGGCGCCAGCGGTGCGCCGCCCGTCGTCCGCGCCACGTCGCCGGCCATGCGGCCGAGGTTGAGGTCGGCGATGGGATCGTCGGCGGCGTCGTGCGGCGCGAACAGCTCGGCGTCGCGCAGGGCGCGCACCTTGTCGACCTCGACCGCGGGCGCGAAGCCGCCGGTCACGAGCACCACGCCGTCGGGCAGGAGCGTCATCCGGTGTCCGTAGCGCGCGAGCCCGGGCGCGCCCGTCGCCGCCGGCGTCGGCGCGCCTCCGACGCCGGCCGCGCGCCGGAGGCGGAAGCTCTGCGCGCTCGGGCAGACGAGCGTGCTCGCGCAGACGCCGGTCGCGGCGCCGCCCGAGAACAGCACGTCGCCGCCGGCGAGCGAGACCGCCGCGGGGTAGGCCGCCGCGGCGGCGCCGGCGACGTCGAGCGGCGACGCGGCGAGCGTGACGGGATCGACGAGGTGGACGAACGGCGAGAACCCGGCGTCGCCGATCGTGCCGCCCGTCGTGGTGAGGCCGCCGATCACGGCGATCTCGCGGCCGAGCGGCGCGGCGTCGTGGAACGCGCGGTTGAGCGCGGCGGTGGCGGTCGGGCCCGGGCTCAGGGTCGGCGCGGCGTCGAGCGAAGCCAGTCGATCACCGGCGCGCACGTCGGCGGCGAGCGCGGTGAGGTCGCCGCCCCAGACCAGCGCCTCGGTCGCCGAGAGCGCGGTCACCGTCGCGCCGACGCGCGGGTGGCCGGCGACCGTCCCGCCCGACGCGCCGTCCGCGGCGCTCACCGACTCGTGGGTGAGGACGTTGCCGCCGGCCAGGTTCCGGCCGCCGACGACCGCGAGGGCTTCACCCGGCGGCGCGCCCGGCGAGGTCGCGGCGCCGAACACCCGCGGCGTGGGCCCGGCCGTCTGCTCGCTGCGCGTGACCGACCGCGTCGCGGGATCGTAGAGGAGGAGCTCCGCCGGCAGCGCGATCGTGCCCTCGCGCCCCATCGGGAGGTTGGCCGCGACCGAGGTCCAGGGCGCGCCGCCCATCCCCTGCGGCAGGACCGCGACGTTGCCGGCGGCCGCCGGGTTGCCGGCGACGCCGATGCCGCCGACCACGAGCAGCTCGATCGCCGCGCCCTCGGTGCCGAGCACCAGCACCTCGTGGAAGGCGCGGGGGAGGAGCCCGGTGATCGTGAGCGGGTAGAAGCGATGCTCGTCGGGGTCGTAGATCTCGGCGGCGCTCGACACGTACGCGCCCGCCGACGGCGCGAACGCGGTCGAGTCTCCGCTGGCCGCGCCGACGAGCCCGCCGAGCAAGAGCACCTCGCCGTTGGGGAGCGGCGTGGCGCTGTGGAACGCGCGCGCCGTCGTCATCGCGCCCAGCGGGCACGCGTACGCGTTCGTCGCCTGGACGTGGACCTGCACCGTCGCGCCGCCCGAGGGCGCGACGTTCGCGCGCTCACCGCGTGCGAGCAGGTTCCCGGCCGCGTCGAAGTACTCGACGTACATCGTGAGGGGCGCGTCGCGGCCAGGCACGGAGACGTACGGCGCGTCGCCGTCGAGCGGGATCACGGCGTCGCAGCGCAGCGTGCGATTCACGGCGTCGCGAAACGTCAGCCGCACGCGCGTCGCGCCGCTCACGTCGGGCGGCGCCGTCCCCGGCGCCGGGCACACGCCGTCGGCGACGGGGCGGAGGCCGATGAGCTGGTACCGGACGTCCGGGCGCAGATCGTCGCCGCCGCAGGCCGCGACGGCGAGGGCCGTCAGGGCGGTGCAGCCGGCCAACTGACGAGAACTGCTGAGCGTTCGACGCACGGACGTTCAGGAGGTCAACTTGACGCGATCTGTCCCCCACGGTACCACACGCGTCTTCAAGGGAGATCCTCATGCGCGACGTCGTCATCACGGGCGCGGCTCGTACGCCCATCGGCAGCTTCCTCGGGGCCCTCGCCTCGGTCTCGGCACCCAAGCTCGGCGCCACCGCCATCCGCGCCGCGCTCGAACGCGCCGGCGTCGCGGCGGCCGACGTGAGCCAGGTGCTCATGGGCTGTGTCCTGCCCGCGGGCGTCGGGCAGGCGCCCGCGCGCCAGGCGGCGCTCGGCGCCGGGTTGCCGCAAGGCGTCCCGTGCGTGACCGTCAACAAGGTCTGCGGCTCGGGGCTCGAGACCGTGCTCCAGGCCGCGCGCGCGATCGCGGTCGGCGACGCGGAGATCGTCGTCGCCGGCGGCATGGAGTCGATGTCGAACGCGCCGCACCTGGTGCGCGGCCTGCGCGGCGGCGTGAAGATGGGCGCGCTCGACACCGTCGACAGCATGGTCCACGACGGCCTGTGGGACGTGTACTCGAACGTGCACATGGGCAACTGCGCCGAGCTGTGCGCGAAGGAGAAGAACATCTCCCGCGGCGCGCAGGACGAGTACGCGGCCGAGAGCTATCGCCGCGCGCTCGCGGCGCAGAAGGAAGGCCGCTTCGCCGGCGAGATCGTCGCCGTGAAGATCGCCGCCAAGGGCGGCGAGGTCGCGGTCGACACCGACGAGGAGCCGGGGCGCGGCAACATCGAGAAGCTGGGCTCGCTGCGCGCGGCGTTCCAGAAGGACGGCACCGTGACCGCCGGCAACGCGTCGTCGCTCAACGACGGCGCCGCCGCGGTCGTGCTCATGTCGGCCGACGAGGCCAAGCGGCGCGGCGCGCCGGTGCTCGCGCGTATCGTCGCGTCGGGCTACCACGCGCAGGCGCCCGAGTGGTTCACCACGGCGCCGGCGCCGGCGATCGAGAAGGCGCTGGCGAAGGCCGGCTGGAAGGCGAGCGCGGTCGATCTCTGGGAGATCAACGAGGCGTTCTCGGTGGTGTCGATCGCCAACAACCAGCTCCTCGGCATCGACGCCGCGCGGGTCAACGTCTGGGGCGGCGCGGTCGCGCTCGGTCATCCGATCGGCGCGTCGGGCACGCGCGTCCTGGTCACGCTGCTCGCGGCGATGGCCGCGCGGGGCGCGAAGACCGGTGGCGCCTCGCTCTGCATCGGCGGCGGCGAGGGCATCGCGCTCCTCGTGGAGCGTGCCTGAGTGGTGCTCGCGCGCGATCCCGATACGATCACCAAGCTCGGCGTCGTCGGCGGGGGCCAGATGGGGCAGGGCATCGCCCAGGTGGCGGCGCAGGCCGGCATCGACGTCATCCTCGTCGACGCGACCCAGGCGCTGGCCGAGGGCGCCGTCGGCAAGCTGACGAAGACGCTCGACCGCCTGGTCGAGCGCGGCAAGCTCGACGCCGAGCAGCGCGACGCGATCGTCGCCCGCCTGCGCCCGGCCGGCAGCCACGAGGCGCTCGCCGACCGCGAGTTCGTGATCGAGGCGGCGCCCGAGAAGGAGGCGCTCAAGCTCGATCTGTTCGAGAAGCTCGGCGCGGTCCTCGGGCCCGAGGCGATCCTGGCGTCGAACACCTCGTCGATCTCGATCACCAAGCTGGCGGCGGCCTCGGGCCGTCCCGACCGCGTCGTCGGGATGCACTTCATGAACCCCGTGCCGCTCATGAAGCTGGTCGAGATCGTGCGCGGCCTGCCGACGTCGGACGCGACCTACAAGACCACGGTCGGGCTCGCGCAGCGCTTCGGCAAGACGACGATCGGGGCGCGCGACATCCCCGGCTTCATCGTCAACCGCGTGCTCATCCCCCTGCTCAACGAGGCCTGCTACGCGCTGTACGAGGGCCTGGGCTCGGCGAGCGACATCGACACCGGCGTCAAGCTGGGCCTCAACCACCCGATGGGGCCGCTCGAGCTGGCGGACCTCATCGGCCTCGACACCGTGCTCGCCATCGCCGGCGTGCTCCACCACGAGCTCGGCGACGACAAGTACCGCCCGTGCCCGCTGCTCCGCCAGCACGTGGCCGCCGGCTGGCTGGGCAGGAAGACCGGCCGCGGCTTCTACCAGTACGACCCGACCGGCAACAAGCTCAGCTGAGCCGGGCGGCGAGCTTGTCGGCGGCGCGGGTCGCGAGCGCCATGATCGTCACCTGCGGGTTGACGCCGAGCGACGAGGGCACCGAGGCGCCGTCGACGACGTAGAGGCCGGGCGTGTCGTGGACCTGGTGCTCGGCGTCGACGACAGAGGAGCGCGGGTCGGCGCCCATGCGCGCGGTGCCGAGCGGGTGGTAGGCGGAGACCTCGACGTCGCGCGGCTTGAGGCGCGTCTGGCGGAAGCGCGCGAGGTCGGCCTCGGTGTGGATCTCGTTGAAGCCGTGCACGGGCACGAGCACGCGCTCGGCGCCGGCGGCGAGGAAGACGCGGGTGAGGATGTCGATGCCGCGCTTCATGCGGCCGAGGTCGGCGTCGTTGAGGTTGTAGGTCACGACCGGCTGATCGCCGACGAGCCGTACGCGCCCGCGCGATGTGTCCTCGACCATGAGGCCGAAGCTGGCGACGCGATCGAAGCCCTCGGCGAGCGCGACCAGCTCGGGCCCGATGTGCGGCATGAGGCCGACCGAGAAGTCGAGCGGCAGGGCGGCGCCCTCGAACATGAGGCCCTCCTCGTGGAAGTCCTCGATGGCGTAGCCCTGGGGTACGCCGTTCCAGCTCTCGACCTTCTCGCGCATGACGGCGAGGAGCCCGGTCGCCGGGTGGATCGAGAGGTTCCGGCCGAGCTGGCCCGACTGATCGCCGAGGCCGTTGCGCATGAGGAACGCGGGCGTGAGCAGCGTGCCGCACGCGACGATCACCGCGCGCGCGCGCACGGTGACGGTGCGGCCGTTCGCCGCGCGCGCCACGACGCCCACGGCGCGGCCGTGCTCGACGATCACGCGCTGCGCGCGCACGCCGGTGAAGAGCTCGGCGCCGGCCTTGAGCGCGAGCGGCACGTACGACACGTTGGTCGAGCGCTTGGCGTCGGTGGGGCAGCCGAAGCAGCACACGCCCCGGCCGTCGCAGTCGGGCGCGTTGCGCCTGAGCGGCAGGTGCTTCTTCAGGCCGAGCGCGTCGGCGCCGCGGGCGACGACCCGCGCGCACCCGCCGAGGATCTCGGGCGCGACCGGCGCCACCCCGAGCACGCCCTCGACCCGCTCGAAGTACGGCGCCATCGCGTCGGGCGTCAGCTCGGAGAGGCCGAAGTCCTTCACCCACTCGTGGAGGATGCGATCGGGCACGCGGTAACACGTGCCCGAGTTCACCGCCGTCGAGCCGCCGACCGTCTTGCCCAGCGGGATCGTGATCGGCACGTTGCCGACCGTGAACGTGGCCCCCGCCGCGCGGTACATCTTCTTCTGCATGTCGAGGGGGCGGCCGGTCATCTCGCTGCGATCGACGTAGTTGCCCTCCTCGAGCATCACGACCACGACGCCCTGCTCGGCGAGCTCGCGGGCGACGACCGCGCCACCGGCGCCGGTGCCGATGACGACGGCGTCGACCTCGACGGCGACGTCCCCGTCGAGCTTGCGGGCGTCGTGGATCCGCTCGCGGAACCAGGCCGGCTTGACCTCGGGCTTCTGCTGGAACGCGTAGACGCAGCCGAGCTTGTCGAAGAACGCCGGGTCGTCGAAGTGCGCGACCTTGAGCGGCACCATCAGCGCCTTGAGCGCGCTGCGCCGCGCCACGTCGGCGTCCCGCCAGCGATCCAGCAGCGCCACCCGCTCGTCGGCGCCGAGGGACGCGAGGCCGCGCCGGCGGTGCATCCACGACAGCCCGTCGAAGAGCCGGACGAGCCCGCGGTACGCGGTGCGCGCGCTCGGCGGCAGCTCGTGGAGGAAGCCCTCGACGCGGCTCACGGTCGCGGCGCCGGCGCCCGGGAAGATGCGCCCCGGCGGGATCGTCGCCTCCGCGATCGCGGTCAGGGTGGACCGCTCGCGCTCGCTGAAGACAGCCATCTTCCGAGCTTAGCGAGAATGGTCCGATGGTTCAATCTGTATCGAATTCAGAGACCCGGCGGTAATGACCTGGCGAATCCCGCGTCGAGGAAGCCGTAGCTGGCCTCGAGCGAGGCGCCGAGGAAGAGCGCGCCGGACTCGTACGCGCCGGTCGCCGCGACGCGGATCCCGGACGCGCGGTTGAGCTGCCAGGTCCAGCCGAGCTCGCCCATCACGCGCGCGCCGAGGTCGCCGTCCATGCCGCCGTCGTCGGACGCGATGAGCGCGGCGCCGACGTCGAACGTGCCGACGAGCTCCGCGTGATCGCCGTGCACGAAGCGGCGCCAGCGTCCGCTGGCCTGGACCTGCCACGGCGTCACGTCGCCGGTGATCTGATAGCGGCCGTCGAGCGTGACGATCGCGTCGTTGGCGAGCCCGAGCTGGCGCGCGGCGCGCGCGCGCACGAGCGCCGTCTCGAACCGGCAGCCCGTGCTCGAGCCCAGGGGCTCGCCGCAGACGTCGCCGGGCGTGAGGCTGCCGTCACCGAAGCGGGCCTGCCGCATGAGGAAGCTCTCGGCGACGAGCACCTGCACGTCGACGCCGCTCGGGCGGCCGTCGAAGCTCGGATCGCGCAGCACCTCGAGCAGCTCGTAGGTGGTGCCGGCGTCGGGCTCGCCGAGGAGGACGCCGGCCTCGCGCAGGACGGCGACCGTCGCGGTGAGCTGGCGGTAGCCGGTGCGATCGCGGCGCAGCGCCCACCAGGTCGCCTGCAGCCTGCGCGCGAGGGAGTCGTCGATCGGCCGCCCCAGCGCGCGTGCGCGCTCGAGCACGGCGGCGAGCTGCTGCGCCCGCATGCGGGTGCCGGCGTCGAGGAGACGGCCATGGCCGGCGCCGATCGCGACGCCGACGTCGGCGGCGAGCCGCCCGTCGCGCAGATCGTCGGCCGGATCGTCCTGGATGATCCCGAGGTAGTGCAGCCGGACGTTGGCGCCGGCCTGGCCGACGCCGTAGAGGCCCGACGCGGTGTACGCGCGATACTCGGCGAGGCCGGTCACGTCGACGACGACCATACGCGAGCCGGCGCGATCGGGCGCGTCGGTCGGGTTGAACATGGCGGCGAGGACATCGGCGTCGACGCCCACGCCCCACGCCGATCGCTCGCGCTCGACGCGCCGGGCGTAGGCGCCCTCGGCGTCGACGTCGAACGTCATGCGATCGCGCAGCGTGTCGAAGGAGAGGCTCGCCGCGCCGACGACGAAGGTGAGCGACTCGCTCGCCGCGAGCACGTCGTCCTCCCACGCCGGCGTGCCCTCGATGGCGCCCGACGGCGTCGCGCCCAGGATCGGATCGCGCGCCTCGGGCGTCGCCCGGACGTCGACATCCCCATCGATTCCGGAACCCGTGCCCGTGCCCGTGCCCGTGCCCGTGCCCGATCCGGAATCAGCTCCCGTGCCCGTCCCGGTATCCGGCGGGGGCGGGGGCGTCGTCGTCCCACCACTGCCACCACCACCCGCCTTCGCCCCGAGCTTCGCCAGCGCCTTGCGCGCCAGCTCGCGCTGCGTCCGGTCGCGCGAGCTGTCCCCGGCGATGCGCTCGAGCGCCGGCAGCGCCGACGGATCGCCGAGCTTGCCCAGCCCCTCGATCGCGATCTCGCCGATGATGTCGAACGACTCGCCCTCGGCGACCCGCACGAGCACCGGCACCGCCCGCTTGTCGCCGGACGCGACGAGCTTGCGCGCGGCCTCGCGCCGCTTCTCCTTCCACGTCGCCCGGTCCATCCCGTCGGGCTGCTTCTCGATGACCTGGATGAGGGCGCCGACATCCTCCTGCGCGCGCACCTCCGTCACGCTCGCGACCAGCACGATGCCCGCGGCCGCGATGCCCGCGGCCGTCCACCTCGGGTGCCGTCCCATCACCGGTCTCCGTACTGGAAGCACGCCGGCTCGGCGTACGGGGTCGGCGAGCCCGGGGCCCACAGCTCGTCGCACGTCGACGACACCACGCACGCGATGATCACGCGCGCGCGGTCGTCGATCAGCGACTCGAGGCGGTTCAGGCACCGCCCGTAGTCGAGCCCGTTGGGATCGTCGCTGCCGTCGTCGTTCTTGGCCTCGAGCGGGTACGCCCCGCACTCGACGAGGCGCCAGCAGGCCGCCTCCGCCGTGCGCTCGCTGTCGTCGCAGCCGGCGAGCGTGCCGCCGGCCGCGCACGAGCCGCGCGCGCCCTCGAGGTCCTCGTTGTCGTCACAGGCGGCGGCGCACAGCGCCGCCACCGCCACCAGCAGGCAGGAGGCCGAACATCTCATCGCCGACGATCATACGTCGGAACGGACGCTCATCGCTTCGCCGCGGTCCGGATCGTCAGGCGTCGGCGGGCTTCTTCTTGCGCGTCAGCGCGCTCGCCGGGACGTCGAAGCTCTGGGCCACGAGCTCGGCGATGTCGAGCACCTTGACCTGCTCGTCCTTGTTCCGCTGCTTCACGCCGTCGGTGATCATGATGTTGCAGAACGGGCAGGCGACCGCGACCGCGTCGACCTCGGTGGCGAGGATCTCGTCGGTGCGGTTGAAGTTCACGCGCTCGCCCTCGTGCTCCTCCATGAACATGCGGCCGCCGCCGGCGCCGCAGCAGAAGCCGTGGCGCTTGCTGCGCACCAGCTCGGTGACGCCGCCGGCCGGCTTGAGCGCCTCGAGCACGTCGCGGGGCGCGTCGAACTCCTGGTTCCAGCGGCCGAGGTAGCAGCTGTCGTGATAGGTCACGGTGTCGACCGGGGAGCCGCCGACCGTCAGCTTCTGGGTGTCGATCAGGTGGCTGATGAGCTGCGTGTGGTGGATGACCTCGAAGTCGCCGCCGAACTGCGGGTAGTCGTGGCGCAGCGTGTGGAGGCAGTGGGGACAGCTGGTCACCACCTTCTTCACGTTGGCGCTCTTCATGGTCTCGACGTTCTGCTCGGCCAGCATCTGGAAGAGCATCTCGTTGCCGGCGCGGCGCGCCGGATCGCCGGTGCAGCCCTCCTGGTGACCGAGCACGGCGAAGTCGACCTTGGCCTCGCGCAGGACGCGCACCATGGCGCGCGTCTGCTTGACGATGCGCGCGTCGAACGCGCCGGCGCAGCCGACCCACAGGAGGTACTCGGGATCGGGGTGGTCCTCGATCGTCGGCACGTCGAGCCCCTCGGCCCACTCCATGCGCTTGTCGTTGGCGATGCCCCACGGGTTCGACTGGCGCTCGATGTTCTTGAACGCGCGCGCCAGCTCGCCCGGCACCTTCTCCTGCTCGAGGACGAGGTTCTGGCGCATCTGGATGATCTTCATCGGGTGCTCGATGAAGACCGGGCACACCTCCTGGCACGCGCCGCAGGTCGTGCACGCCCACAGCGTGTCCTCGGCGACGCGACCACCGGTCATGCGCGGCATCGTCGCCTCGCGCTTCTCGAGCGCGACGAGCTCCGCGCGGGCCGACACCAGGTCGGGGTGCTCGTGGCCGGGCTGGTCGAGGCCGCTGCGCGCCGCGTACTCCGACAGGTTGTCGACCGACGTCTTCGCGTCGGCGATCGCGTCCCGCAGCGCGACGCGGTCGAGCATCTCGTAGCGGATGTCGTGGATGAGCTGCATCGGCGAGAGGTTCTTGCCGGTGTTGTACGCGGGGCAGTAGTTGCTGCAGCGCGCGCACTCGGTGCACGCGTACGTGTCGAGCAGGCTCTTCCACGAGAACTGCTCGTAGCGACCGACGCCCCACTGGTTCTCGTCCTCGAGGTTCAGCTTGGGCAGGTCCATCGTCCGCTTGCTCAGGTTGCGCGTGAAGATGTTGGGCAAGGCGCCGAGCAGGTGGATGTGCTTGGAGTAGGGCAGGTAGTTGAGGAAGGTGAGGATGATGAGGATGTGCAGCCAGTAGCCGATCGCGGCGCCGCGATCGGCGGCGCCGGCCGAGACCGGCTCGATCCAGCGCCCGACCGCGTTCGAGATCGGCATGCCCGCGGGCGCGGCGGCGCCGGCCGAGAGCTCACCGGCGATGTGGTAGCCGTGGTAGAGGAAGTGGGTCAGCATCAGCGACGCGATCGCGCCGAGGATGAGGCCGGCGTCGAGGTTCCACGGGATGAGGCGCGGGCGGACGAGCGTGCGGCGGAGGACGGCCCACGTGACCATCGACAGGACGATCAGGTTGAAGACGTCGATGAGCGTCGAGAGCGGGACGAAGAGGAGCGAGGGCATCCACTTCTTCATCGCGAGCGCCGGGACGACGCCGGAGACCAGCAGGTCGGCGGTGCCGATCGTGATGAGCAGGAAGCCCCAGAAGATGAACAGGTGGTGCTTGCTCGTCCGGTGCTGCGGACCCTCCTCGGCGACCTTCTTCTGCCCGAAGAAGTAGATGAGCACCGACGCGAGGCGCGCCGGGAGCTGGTCGATGCGCGGCCTCGGATCGGCCGTGCCCGTCGCGACGGCGCGGCCGAACAGCCACATGGTGCGCGCGAAGAAGGTGAAGGAGGTCGCGAGCAGGACGACGAAAATGAAAGTATTCATGCGGAGTTCCCTCGCAGACAGCCGCGGTTTAGCACGGCCCGCGCCGGCCCGTCTCGTCGAGGAAACCTCAGAACGTCATTTGGCGCGCAACCGCGGCCGGGGGCGATCGATAGGACAGCTCATGAAAGCCACGAGCCCTGTCCTGAGCCAGACCCAGCACCCCTTCGGCGACCCCGCCGCCACCCAGTACCACCAGCGCGACGCGCTGATGGTCGAGCTGATGCGGCGCCAGACCAACCCGCACCTCGAGCCGGTCATCATCGAGCGCGATCCGCTGGCGCCGGTCAGCGGGGAGATCTCGGTGCCGGCGCGTCACGGGTGGACGGTCGTCGCGGTGGTGCTGCTCGTCGTCGCGCTCGTCGGCTGCACGCTCGTCGCGCTGTGAGTGTCCTCGAACGAGAACGGCGGATAGGCGTCGACGAGCGAGGCCTGGTAGGCGAGGAGCCGGACGCTCCAGCGCTGGAGCCCTTCCAGGTAGTGGAAGGCGCCGCGGCCGATGCGCTCGCGGAAGAGGATCGTGAGCGCCGCCCAGAGCCAGACGAAGCTGCCGATGAACCCGAGCACCGCGAGGACGAGCGCGCTGGGCAGGCCGGCGATGACGCGCCAGATCGCCGAGCTCGCCGTCGGACGGCCGCCGGTCGCGAGGTCGAGCTCGACGGTCTCGGCGGCGGAACGCGCCGGCAGCCGGTCGGTCAGGAGCCCGACCCACGCGCTCACCGCCGCGAACCAGCGAAGCGCGTGCGCGACGCGTGGTCCGTCGTCCGCAAGATATGCGTTGGCGCTGCGTGCGCCCAGGCGCACGGCGGCGAACGCCGGGAGCGCGAAGAACGCGCAGAGGAAGACCGTGCCGAACGAGATGCCGAGGATCCCGAGCGCGACGAACGCCACCAGCCGCACCAGCAGCTGCAGGCGCGTCAACCGCGTCGGGAACGGGACGTGGAAGTGCACCGGATGAGCCTGCATGCCGCCTCAGGGATGCATCGGCCATTCCGGAACGCGCGATGCATCGCGATGGACCGGACGTCCCATCGGAGCTCCTCATGTCCAGACTCCTCGCAGGCGCCTTCTTCATCCTCGTCCTCGCGCTCGGCGCGAGCTGCCTCGTCCGTGCGCGCACGCACGGCGCCGTCGTGGTGTCCCAGCCCGATCTGGTCGCGGTCGCGCCCGGCGTGCACGTGATCGCGGACTACGGCGAGCCGATCTTCTTCGCCGACGGCGTCTACTGGTGGTACGTCGACGGGTACTGGTACCGGTCGTCGATGTACACCGACGGCTGGGTCTACGCGGCGCGCCCGCCCCGCGTGATCCTGTCGATCGGCGATCCGCACCGCTACCGCCACTACCGGCCGCACGGCTACGTCGTCCGTCACCGCCCCGCGCCGGTGCACACGATCCGCCGGCCCGCCGTGCGCGAGCGCCACGACACGCGGCGCCGCGTCCGCGATCACCGGTAGTCGGGCGGTCCGGCCCCGGGGGCCCGCGGGCAGGCTCGGGTCGGGATCGGTCAGAAGCAGGCGCCGACGGGGCCGCCGCTCGGCTGGAAGCACTGGCCGGCGGCGCACGGATGCTCGGCGTCGCACAGCGGGCGGCACACGCGGGGGGCGCCGGGGAGCGAGAGGCAGACGTGGTCGGCGACGCAGTCGGTGTCCGCGGCGCACGCGGCGCCGGCCGCGCTCGCGCCCGGCGGGCGACACACCGCGAACAGGTCGAGATCGCCGCCGAGGCCGCTCCACACCTCGGCGCAGGTCATCCCGTCGCTGCACGACGCGGCGAACGGCGCGCACGACGGGCCACACATGCCGGCGACCGGCGCGTCGGTGAGGTGCGCGCAGGTCTGGCCGGAAGCGCAGGGCTCGTCCGCGCTGCAGATCGCGCGGCAGACGCGCGTGCCGCCCTGGGCCGGCGGGAGCACCCCGATGAACGTGCAGAAGAGGCCGGCGGCGCAGTCGTCGTCGCCGAAGCCGCCCGGGCCGCGCGTGCAGGCCGCGCCCTCGACCACGGCGCCGGTCACGGGGCGGCAGGCCGTGACGAAGCCGTCGTTCTCCGGATCGACGAACGTGCACTTCTCGCCGCGCGCGCACCCGCGCTGCGCCGCGGGATCGCACGGCCCGACGGCGGCGTCGGGCGACGGCGCGGACGCGGCGTCGAGGGGAAGCGCGTCATCCTCGCCGCCGCCGCAGGCCGTGCCGAACGAGCCGGACGCACCGGACGCGATGAGCAGGACGAGGACGAGGAGCCGTCGGGATCGCACGCTCGCCATACGAGCTGGCGTGCGCGCCGGATCAGCTCGCGGTGACGAGCTCGTCCTTCAGGTAGTCGCGCTTCTTGCCGGCGACGTTGCACGCCACGCGCGCGGCGTTCCAGCCGCACACGAGGTCGCCTTCGGTGCCGAGGCCGGTCAGGACCTGGCTCGACGCCAGCGTCAGGTTCTTCATCCCGGTCGCGTACGGCGCGGCGGCGAGGCCGGCCGCTCCCTCGAGCGTGCCGCGCCACACCGAGGGCGGCATGGCCGGCAAGCCGCGCGGGACCTCGTAGGTGCCGCGCCCGCTCGTGATCGGCGCGGTCGCCTCGTGCGGTGAGTGCAGGAGGACGAGGTGGTCGGCGAAGTAGGGCATCACGCCGTCGAGCACGTCGAGCAGGCGGGCGCGCAGGCCGGCGGCGCGCGGCGCGAGCGCGGCGAGGTCGGGGCCTGGGCCCGCGGCCTCGTCGTCGGTGGCGGGCAGGAACGCCGCGACCGTGATCAGCACGCGGCCCTGATCGTCGGCCTCGCCGGCGTGGATCGCGAAGCCGTCGCGCGCGTCGCCCGTGCTTGTCGCGACGCCGTCGGCGTCGGTGTCGCCCAGCACGAGCACGGTCGGCGCCATCCCCTCGGGCACCGCCGCGGCGTCGATGACGAGGTTGAGGGTGTAGCGCCAGCCGAGGCGGCGCTGCGCCTCGGCGAGCTCGACGAGCCGCCGCGGCGGCTTCTTGCCGAGCAGGTCGACGACGTTCGCGAGCGGCGTCGCGGCGACGACCTGGCCCGCGCCGAGCTCCTCGCCGGACGAGAGCCGCACCGCGGTGATCTTGCTCCACCCCTGCACCAGCTCGGAGACGTTGCCGGTGCGGAGCTCGCCGTTGGCGGCGGTCAGCTTCTCGACCAGGAGCTCGCGCAGGCCGGTGCCATCGCCGCGCAACGGGGGCGCGCCCTGGCGCCACAGCTCCAGCGCGCGCGCGATCGCGAGCGGCGCCGGATCCACGGCGCGCCCGCCGATCGCGGCCGCCGCCCGGGTCAGCGCGGCGACGGGCGCCGGCGCGTCGCCGACGGTCGCCCACCACGCCTGCGCGACCTCGGCGGCGCGCGCGGCCTGCTTCACGACGTCACGGCGCTCGAAGAAGCCGACGCCGGGGAACGCGTCCTCGCCGTCGAGGATCGCGTCGGCGGCGTGGGCGACGGCGGTCGCGCCGTCCCACGCGGCGAGGGTGGCCGCCGCGGTCGCCGGCGTCTCGCGCTCGAGCTCGCGCGTCTGCACGGCCACATCGGCGGCGAGGTCGACGCGCAGATCCGGCCCCACGATCTGGACGGTGGTGCGCACCTCGCGGGCCCGCCGCTTGAGCGCGTGATCGAGGCCGAGCTCGCGCACGACACGCGCCGCGCCGCCGGTGCCGCGCCCGGGCATCGCCCCGGGCTCGACCGGCAGCTTGAACGGGCCGAGCGTGTAACGCGCGGGCTGATCCTCGCGGCCGAGCACCAGCGTGCGCAGGCCGCGGCGCGCGCACAGGGCGGCGCAGCACAGCCCCGCGAGGTCGTCGCCGACGACGATCAGGTCATAGGAGTTGGTCGGCATCGGCGCCGCGGATCGCGACCGTGCGACCTTCGCACACGAGCCGGCCCTGGGCCAGCGCGCGGACCACCGCCGGCAGGAGCCGGTGCTCCTCGACCTGGATGCGATGGTGCAGCGTCTCGGCGGTGTCACCGGGCAGCACCGGCACCGCGCGCTGCGCGATGATCGGCCCGGTGTCGACGCCGGTGTCGACGAAGTGCACGGTCACGCCCGCGACCTTCACGCCGTGGGCGATCGCCTGGGCCGGTCCGTCGGTGCCGGGGAACGCCGGCAGGAGCGCGGGGTGGGTGTTGACGATGCGCTGGGGGTACGCGCTCACGAACGTGGACGTGAGCACGCGCATGAAGCCGGCGAGCACGACCGTCTCGACCCCGTGCTGCGCCAGCGCGGCGAGGAGCGCGTGCTCGAACGCCTCGCGTCCGCCCGCCGTCCGGTGATCGACGACGAGCGCGGGCTTGCCGGCGTCGGCGGCGATCTCGAGCGCGCGCACGCCCGGCTTGTTGGAGATGACGACGACGATCTCGGCGGGCGCGAGCTCGCCGGCGGCCTCGGCGGCGAGGAGCGCCGCCAGGTTGGTGCCGCGGCCGCTGACGAGGACGCCGACCCGCACGGTCACGCCCTGGCGTAGCGGCTGGGCTCGCCGCCGCCCCGCGGCACCAGCTTGCCGACGGCGCGCCCCTGCCACGGCGCGAGCGCGGCCAGCGCGGTCTCGGCGTCGGCGGGCGGCACGACGATCACCATGCCGAGGCCCATGTTGAACGTGCGGCGCATCTCCAGGTCGTCGACGCCGGCGGTCGCGATGAGCCGCATGACGCCCGGCACCTCCCAGGTCGACGGATCGAGCTCGACCGCGAGCGCGTCATCGGAGAGGAAGCGCGGCGGGTTCTCGACCAGGCCGCCGCCGGTGATGTGCGCGGCCGCCTTCCACGGCAGCGCGCCCAGCGCGCGGAACGCCGCGGCGTAGATCACCGTGGGCGTGAGCAGCGCGTCGGCGACGGTCGCGCCGCCGAGCTCGTCGGGGCGCGCGTCGAAGGGCAGGGCGAGGGTCTCGAGCAGGACCTTGCGGGCGAGCGAGTGACCGTTCGAGTGCAGCCCCGACGACGGCAGGCCGATGATCACGTCGCCGGCGGCGAGGTCGGTGCGCGGGCGGATCGCCGGCCGGTCGACGACGCCGACGCAGAACCCGGCGAGGTCGTAGTCGTGCGCGGCGTAGAGCCCGGGCAGCTCCGCGGTCTCGCCGCCGACCAGCGCGCAGCCCGCCTGCCGGCAGCCCTCCGCGATCCCGGCGATCACCGTGGCCGCGACGTCGACGTCGAGCGCCCCCGCGGCGAAGTAGTCGAGGAAGAAGAGCGGCTCGGCGCCGGTGACCAGCACGTCGTTCACGCACATCGCGACGAGATCGATCCCGACCGTGTCGTGTCGACCCGTGGCGAGCGCCGTCTTCAGCTTGGTGCCGACCCCGTCGGTGCCGGAGACGAGGATCGGCTCGGACAGCCCGGCCGGGAGGCGGCACAGCGCGGCGAACCCGCCGATGCCGCCCAGCACCTCGGGCCGCATCGTCGAGCGCGCCAGCGGCTTGATGCGGTCGACGAGGCGGTTCCCGGCGTCGATGTCGACGCCCGCGTCCTTGTACGTGATCGCCATCGGCGGACGTGTACCACAGTCGCCGATCCCGTACGATGCCGGCAGTGCCGCCCGGTCTCCGCGTCGATGTCGTCATCCCCGCCCGCAACGCGGAGACCGCGCTCGGAACGCTCCTGGCCGCGCTCCCGTCGCGCGAGATCCGCGCGCTCGTGGTCGTCGACCGCAACTCCGCCGACGCCACCGCCGGCGTCGCGCGCGACCGCGGCGCGATCGTCCTGCGCGAGCCCTCGGGCGGCTACGGCGCGGCCTGCCAGCGCGCGCTCGCGCACTTCGCCGAGCTGCCGGAGCCGCCCGACGTCGTCGTGTTCGCGCCGGCCGACGCCTACCTCGTCCCCGAGGACCTCGCGTCCCTGCTCGTCCCCATCGCCGAGAAGGACGCCGAGCTGACCATCGGTGTGCGCGGCGCCGGCAGCGCGCTGCGTGACAAGGTCGTCCTCGGGCTCATCGAGGCGGTCTATCGCCACCGGTTCCGCGACGCGGGCCCCGTGCGCGCGATCCGCTATCCGGCGCTGGTGGCGCTGGGGATGAGCGACAAGGGCGACGGCTGGAACGTCGAGATGCTCGTGCGCGGCCTCAAGCTGGGCCTCGGGATCCTGGAGGTCCCGGTCGGCGACGGCGGCCCGCGATCCCGGCTCGGGGTCCGGGCGGCGGCAGTTGCCGGCGGTCGTTCGTTGTTCCACATCCTCCGGCACGCTACCGTGCGGTGAGTGGGGGGACTGGCATGTCCGAGCACCTGATCGATCGCTTCGCCAAGGATTACGAGCCCGGCACGGTGCTGTTCCGCGAGGGCGACCCGGGCGACTTCATGTATGTCATCCAGTCGGGCTCGGTCGAGATCCGGCGCGAGATCGGCGAGCTCGAGCGCGTGCTCGCGGTGTTGCCCGCCGGCGAGTTCTTCGGCGAGATGGCGCTCATCAACGCGCGGCCACGATCGGCGACGGCGGTGGTGCGCGAGCCGTCGCGCCTGCTCGTCATCGAGCCGCGGACCTTCGAGGCCATGCTGCGCGGCCGCGTCGAGATCGCGGTGCGGCTCATCCGGACGCTCGCGTCGCGCCTCGAGCGCGCGAACCAGCAGATCGAGCTCCTGCTCCTGCCCAACGCCAACCATCGGGTCGTGCAGTGCCTCCGCCGCATGGCCGACGAGCAGATCGCCGCGGCGGGCGCGGCGGGCGCCGCCGACAGCGCGGTCTTCCTGCCCGTCGACGCGAACGATCTCGCCGCGCGGGTGGCGCTCCCGCCGCACGAGGTCGCCGAGATCCTGTCGCGCCTCGCGCAGGCGCGGCTGGTGATGACCGCGGACGAGGCCGGCATCACCGGAGCCGACAAGGGCTTCGTGATCCCGGAGGTCGGCCGGCTCCTGGAGTTCCTGGAGTTCCTGGAGCTGCGCGAGCGCTACGGCAGCTTCTGATCGGGCGCCGGGGCTACGCGGCGGCGACGCCGTCCCGGATCTCGCAGATCTTGCGGACCAGGCGGGACAGGTCGTCGTTCTTCCCGTGGATGACGGTCTCGATCTCGGGCGCCATCTGGTGGAGCTGCGCCGAGAGTGCGGAGGAGCTGGTTCCGGTGAGCAGGGTCGGGATGACCGCCGCGATGAAGGAGCCCTCCCAGATCTCGCGGACGGCGGAGGCCGCGGAGCTGGCCTGCACGATCTTGAACCCCTCGGCATCGAGCGCCCGCGCGATCTCTTCGCGCTCGCTCTCGATCTCGTTCACGACAAGGATGAAAGACGCAGACATCGCAACCTCTCGACTGGCGCCCCACCAGGATCGTTGTCCGGGTGCCGCCTAGGCTGTTCTGGGTATCATCAGCGACCAGACCATTAGCAGATGGCTGGCAAGTACGCGAGCAAATTTCAGGGGTTTTAGCCCTCCCGGCGATCTGTCACACGCTCCTGGCCACTTGCGGGATGAAGGGGGTTTGGGTATCTACGGCCGTCCACATGGCCTGGTGGTCCCGAACGAGCGGTCTCGCGACCGAGCACAAGAAGTCCGTCCCCAAGGGGATCTGGACCAAGTGTGAGCGTTGCACCACCACGATCTACGAGGACGACCTCATCGCCAACCTGCGGGTCTGCGGGAGCTGCGGGCATCACTTCCGCATGTCGACCGATGAGCGGCTCCAGATGTTGCTCGACGGGCCCTGGACCGAGCACGACGAGCACCTGGAGAGCGCCGATCCGCTGGGCTTCCGCGTCGATGGCAAGAAGTACGCCGACCAGATCAAGGCGACCATGCGCAAGACCGGCGGCGGCGACGCGTTCCGCGCCGGCACTGGCACGATCGGCGGGATCGAGGTCGAGCTCGGCTGCTTCGTCTTCGAGTTCATGGGCGGGTCGATGGGCTCGGTCGTGGGTGAGAAGATCACGCGCCAGTTCGAGCGCGCGCTCGCCCACAAGCGGCCCGCGGTGCTCCTGTCGGCGTCCGGCGGCGCGCGCATGCAGGAGGGCGTGCTCTCGCTGATGCAGATGGCCAAGACGTCGGCGGCGCGTTCGCGGCTGCGCGAGGCGCGCGTGCCGTACATCTCGATCTTGCTGCACCCGACGACCGGCGGCGTCGCCGCGTCGGTCGCGATGCTCGGCGACGTCATCCTCGCCGAGCCCGACGCGCTCATCGGCTTCGCCGGGCCCCGCGTCATCGAGCAGACGATCCGGCAGCAGCTGCCGCCGGGGTTCCAGCGCTCCGAATTCCTCCTCGAGCACGGCATGGTCGATCAGGTCGTGCCACGGTTGCAGCTCAAGGCCGCGACCGAGCGTCTGCTACGCTGGTTCACGGCGACGCCGACGCCCGCCTCGGCGGGCGACGCGGACCCGGCGGAGATGCCGCCGGCCGACGTGAGCGAAGACTAGACGACCCCGGACCAAGCCGGGACGACGAGGGAGTAACGTCATGAGCGACGCGTATCGTGCGCTGCTGGATCGGTTGTTCGCGGCGCGCCGCGCGGGGATCGTGCTCGGGCTCGAGCGGGTGAGCCCGGTGCTCGCGCGGCTCGGTCACCCGGAGCGCTCGCTCGGCCAGATCGCGCATGTCGGCGGCACCAACGGCAAGGGCTCGACGGCCGCGATGGTCGCCGAGCTCGCGCGGTCCGCCGGCAAGAAGACGGCGCTGTTCACCTCGCCGCACCTGGCCAGCCTGCGCGAGCGCTTCGTGATCGACGGCGCGCCGGCGAGCGAGGACGCGATCGTGGCGGCGGCGGCGAAGGTGGTGGCGGCGGGCGGCGACACGCTCACGTTCTTCGAGCAGGTGACGCTCATCGGGTTCGTACTGTTCGCCGACGCCGGCGTCGAGCTGAGCGTGATCGAGGTCGGGCTGGGCGGGCGGCTGGACGCGACCAACGTCGTCCTCGCGGACGTCGCCGCGGTCACCGGCGTCTCCATGGATCACGAGTCGATGCTCGGCCGGACGCTGCGCGAGATCGCGGCCGAGAAGGCCGGCATCTGGAAGCCGGGGCAGCGCGCGATCATCGGCATGTCGGGCGAGCCCGAGGCGGTCCCGTGGCTGCGCGCGGCGGCGGCGGCGGCGGGCGTGGGGTGGATGCGGGTCGTCGAGCCGATCGACGTCGCGCGGGCGCCGTTGCCGGCGCTGCTCGGCGAGCACCAGCGCGTGAACGCGGCGTGCGCGCTCGCGATCGCCGACGCGCTCGGGCTCGCGCTCGAGCCCGACGTCAAGGAGCTGGCGCTGCGCAAGGCCGTGCACCCGGGTCGCATGGAGATCGTGGCGGAGGCGCCGGTCGTCCTCCTCGACGGCGCCCACAACCCGCACGGCGCGCGGGCGCTGGCGAAGTTCGTCGCGCGCCGCGCCGAGCGTCCGCGCGTGCTCGTCCTCGCCGTCTCCGCCGACAAGGACGCCCGCGGCATGGTCGAGCCGCTTGCCGGCGCCTTCGACGTCGTCGTCGCCGCCGAGTACGCGGATTCGCGGGCGATGGAGCGGGCGAAGCTGGCCGAGGTCGTGCGGCGCACGGCGGGCGGCACCGACGGCGGCGTGCGCGTGACGATCGCGCCCGGCGGGCTGCGCGAGGCGGTCGAGACCGCGCGCGCCACGGCGGGCCCCGAGGGGCTCGTGGTCGTCTCCGGCTCGCTCTTCGCCGTCGGCGAGGTGCGCCCGCTGTTCCGGGCGATGCCCGTCGATCCGATCGCCGTGAACGATCCGGCGCCGCGCGCCTCGTAGGCGGCGCTCACCTCACGACGTACTGCCGGTGCCGTTCGTGCGCGAACGGGTGGAAGCCGTGCTTCTGGTAGACGCCCAGCGCCGCCGGGTGATCGAGCGAGCACGTGTGCACCCACAGCCGCCGGAGCGCGTGGTCCTTCCACGCCTCCTTGATCCCCCAGCGCAGGAACCACGAGCCCAGCCCGTGGCCGATCGCCTCCGGGAACAGCCCGAAGTAGGCGAGCTCGCATTCGCCCGCGGTGCGGCGATCGAGCTCGACGTAGCCGGCGGGGACGCCGTGTCGCCACGCGACGTGGACCTCGATCGCCGGATCGTCGATGACGGCGGCGAGCTGCTCGTCGCTCCAGCGCTTGCGATCGTACCAGTGCCAGGGCGCGCCGACCGCGTCGTAGAGGTAACGGTAGAAGCGCACGCCCGGCGGCGACGCGTGCACGACCTTCACGCCGTCGGGCGGGTGGGGGAGCGCCGGGCCGTGGTGGCCGCGCATCTCGAGGTGCGTCGTCAGCACCTCGACGATCTCGCGCGTACCGGCCAGGCCCGGCGGGATCGTGTCGAAGAGCGGGAGCTCGCCGTGGGGCGCGACGACGGCCTCCGCCAGCGTCGGCGCCGGCTCCATCTGCGCCACGTGTGGAGGTGCGCCGGGTGGGGAGACGAGCAGCCGCCCGCGCGCCGACACGGTGCGCCCCACCAGCGCCTCGCGCTCCTCGTCGTCGCGGCCGCCGATGCGGAGCGAGCCGCCGCCGGGCAGGACGATCGCGCACAGCCAGTGCGTCGGTCCGGCGGGGCCCATCACGCGGTACCGCCCCTGGTGGAACATCTCGTAGCGTCCGACGACCTCCACGTCCTGCCCGTCTCGTGCCGCCAGCCCGGGCGGCAATCGGTCGGCTTCGTCGCTCATCGGACCCGAATGTACCCGGCGATGTCCAAGCGGGAGCGCCCGTCGTGGGTCCAACGTCAGCTCATCGACCGGGTTCCGGGTGCTACCGTCACCGGCGGGGGAAACGCATGAGATCCAAGCTCTCGATCGTCGTGGTGGTGGGGGTCGTCTTCATCTCCGGCCTCGTCATCCAGCAGAACGCCTGCAGCTCCGACGACGGCTGGCCGCCGCACGACGGGAAGGTGCGGCAGACCGTCCGGATCGACGCGTACGGCCTGCGCCGCGGCGGCGAGGGGACGGTGACGATCGCGGCGACCGTCAACTTCACGCGGAAGGAGGCGGACGTCGTCGACCGCGTGCCCGTGCCGAGCTTCCGCTCGATCTCGCTCGCGCTCGTCGACGGCAAGGGCGTCGCGACGTCGCTCCCGGTCAAGAAGTGGGAGAACCAGGAGGGGGCGAGCCGCGCGACGGTGACCTTGCCCGAGGTGCCGGACGGCGACTACAAGCTGCGCGCGACGTACCAGACGCGGGCCGGCGGCGGCGACGTCGAGGCGAACCTGCCGCTCTACACGCCGGCGCGGATCCACGTCATCACCGATCGTCCGCTCTACGAGCCGGGCAACCTCGTGCGCTTCCGCGCCGTCGTCCTGCGCGCGCGTGACCTCGCCCCCCTCGACGGCCGTCCCGGCCGCTGGATCGTCAAGGACCCGGACGGCGAGGTGCTGCTCGAGGAGCAGAGCCCCGCCGGCGACTGGGGCGTCGTCGCCGGCACGTTCCCGCTCGACAAGGGCGCGCCCACCGGCACGTGGCGCGTCGCGTGGGAGTCGGCGGACGCCACCGACGAGGTGCCGTTCGCGGTCGAGCCTTTCACGCTGCCGCGCTTCCGCGTCGACGTCGCGGCGGCGAAGCCGTACTACCGTCCGCTCGAGTCGCCCGTCGTGCGCGGCGCGGTGGTCTACAGCTCGGGGGCGCCGGTCGCGGGCGCCGAGCTGGCCATCGAGTGGGACATCGACGGCGACTGGCCGCCGCCGACGTCGTGGCTGGAGGGTCAGCTGCCGAAGGTCGCGAAGGTCGCGGCCAACGGTCGCTTCGAGCTGAAGCTCCCGGAGGTCCCGCGCGACCTGCAGGGCCAGGTGACGATGACCGCGCGCATCTCGGCCGTGGATCCCGCCGGTGATCGCGTCGAGGGGCGCACCTCCGTCCTGCTGAGCGAGGACGGCATCGCGGTCTCCGCCGTCACCGAGATCGGCGACGGCCTGGTGCAGGGCTTCAATAACCGCCTCTATATCCGGGTGACGACGCCCGACGGCGTCGTCGTGCCGAAGGCGGCGATCACGGTGAAGCGCGCCTGGCAGGGTGACGACCCGGGGCTCGCCGCCACGCTCGACGAGGACGGCGTCGCCTCCCTGCAGCTCGATCCCGGCGCGCCGGTGAACGTCGTCATCCCGGCCGTGCCGTACCGGCCGCCGCCCTTGCCGCAGCTGGTGACCCGCGACGAGCCCGAGGAGCTCGTCGGTCAGGAGGGCGCGTCGCTCGCCGACCAGGTCGAGATGGACCGCTGGCTCGCCGCGCTCTCGCCCTGCGCGCTCTGGTACGACGAGTCGGACAGCGGGGTCTCGGTGGGGATCCGCGCGACCACCGGCGGCGCGCTCACCGTCGTCGCCGCCGGCTCGACGCCGCTCGATCGCTGCGTGGTCGACACGCTGCGCACGAAGCGACTCCCCGGCGGCCCCGACCGCATGTACGCCGTGACCTTCTCGTTCGTCGATCCGGCGCTGCCGCGGCTGGTCGCCTCGGTCGACAGCGCGCTCGACGTCCCCGAGGGGCTCGAGACCGCGGTGAGCGAGCTCGCGATGCGCGCGCGCAGCTGCTTGCCGCGCGACGCGCAGGGCAGCCTGCCGCGCGCGCTGACCTGGACCGCGCGCGAGGGCTCGAAGGAGATCCTGTTCGGCGGCTGGCTCGCCGATCCGGCGAGCGGGGAGGAGGCCGCGGTGAGCGCGATGGCGTGCGCCCAGGGGCGGCTCACCGGCGCGCGGGTCGCGCTCGAGGAGGAGGCCCCTGCCGACGCGATGGGCCTCGTGCGCTTCACCGTCGAGCCGCCGGTGATCGAGGGCGAGTCGCGGCCACAGCCGACGACGATGCTCGGCTACGAGCTGGTGGTCACCGCCGATCTCGAGGGCAAGCCGAGCACCAGGCTGCGCATCCCGCCGGGCGAGGTGCCCGATCTGCGGCTGCGCGTCCAGCCGGTGCTGGCGAAGGCGGGTGACAAGGTGAAGGCCGAGCTCATCCGCGGGCCGGCCTTCGCCGCGTCGGGGCGCACGCTGCCGAAGGAGCTCGTGCTCGAGCACCTGAAGGGGAAGCTCACCGCCGAGCTCGACGACAAGAAGCAGGCGGAGCTCACGATCCCGGCCGGCGCCGAGGGCTGGCTCGAGGTGAGCGGCGGCGGCGCGCGGGCGCTGGTCTACGTGAAGCCCGAGAACGATCTCGCCGTCGCCGTGACGCCGAAGGCGGAGCGCTACGCGCCGGGCCAGCAGGCGGAGCTGGCGATCACGACGACGCTCGGGGGCAAGGGCGCCAAGGCGGCGGTCGGGCTCATCGGCGTCGACGAGAGCCTCGGCCAGCTCGCCACCTTGCCCGGCGTCGACGCGCTGGCGCGGCTGCGGCCGCAGGTCGAGACGTCGTCGCCCGCGTTCGGCGTGCTCGACGGCCAGGCGCTCGCGCTCGGGCGTGTCCGGGGCGTCAACGCGGCGGCGGCGACGATCCTGCGCGTCGGCAGCATCCCGCGTCCGCCCGAGCTCGACGCCGTGGTGTCGGCGCAGGGCGAGACCACGTTCGATCCGATCGCGGAGTTGACCGACAACTTCTACAACGTGCTCGCCGAGCTCCACGTGCAGGTGCGCGCGTGGGAGGCCAGCGCGCCGCCCCAGGAGCAGATGAAACCCGAGACCATGGTCCGGCTGTGGCAGCAGGCGATCGACGCCTGCGCGCGGCGCAAGGAGCCGGTCGTCGACGCCTGGGGGCGGCGCCTGCGCCTGTCGCGGCTGCCGGAGGACCTCCTCATGCTGACCGATCCGCGCGTCGTGGTCGCGGTGGGCACGCGGCTGCCCGAGGACGTCGAGAGCTGGACCGCCTACGTGCGGAAGGGGAACAAGTGATGCGGATCAACCGGCTGGCGATCGCGCTCTGTCTGTTCCTCGCCGCGTGCAAGGGTGACGGTCCGCCGCGGGACTGGGACCGGCGCGCGCAGGCCGCCTCGAACGAGGAACCGTCTCCGCCCGAGGAGGACGACTGGGGCGAGGACGAGTCGGGTGGCACCGGCACGGCGATGGCGCTCGAGGAGGGGAAGATGGGGAAGAAGGACTCGGACCGCGCCGAGGGCCAGTACAAGATGAAGAAGGCCGGGGATGGCTTCGGCTACGGCCGCAGCGGCTTCGGTCCCGGCGGCGGAGGCTCGGGCTACGCCACGGTCGGCGCCGCCAGGCCGGCCGAACCGGCGTCGCCGGCGGCCGACGACGCGCCCGCGCGCGGCGGCAAGGACAAGCACCGGCCCGAGGGCATCACGCGCGCGTGGTTCCCCGAGACGTTCCTGTTCGAGCCGCGCATCGTCACCGACGACGCCGGCGCGGCCGAGGTCAGGGTGCGCGTCCCCGATCGCCTGACGACGTGGCGCGTGCTCGCGCTCGCGCACTCGCGCTCCGGCGCGCAGGGCGCGGCGGTGACGAGCTTCCTCGGCACGCTGCCGACGTACGTCGATCTCGTCGTGCCCGACACGCTCGTCCGCGGCGACGAGGTGCGCCTGCCGGTGCAGCTGGTCAACACCAGCGAGAAGGCGGTGACCGAGACGCTCTCGCTCGAGGCCGACAACGCGCAGCTCGCCGGCGGTGGCGGCGCGCGGACCCTGCCGGCGCAGGGCGCGCTCGTCGACTACGCGCGCCTGGTCGCGACCCGCCCGGGCCAGATCACCCTGCGCGCCGGGCTCGGCGAGAGCGACGCGGTCGTGCGCACGATCGAGGTGCTCCCCGTGGGACGTCCGGAGACGGTGGTGCGCACCGGCACGCTGGCCGCCCCGCGCACGCTCTCGATCGAGGGGCCGGCCGGCGCCGATCCCGAGACCGGGCGCGTGCGGCTGCTGGCGTTTCCCGGCGCGCTCGCGCTCCTGCGCACCGAGCTCGCGGTGTGCACCGCGCGGCAGAGCGTCGCCGACGACGCGTACGCGCTCATGCTCGCGGGCCACGCCAAGGCGATGCTGGCCGCGCTCGGCGACGAGGCCGACCCCGAGGCGCTGCGCACGCTGTCGATCCTCACGGCGCAGCGCGCGGTCCGTCACGGTCGCGCGCTCGACGTCGATACGGCGACGCTCGTCACCGAGGCGGCGCTGGGGCACGCGCAGAACCCGGTGATCACGCGCCTCGGCGAGCGCGCCGCCGGGTTCCTCGTCCGCCAGCAGCGTCCGGACGGCACGTTCGCCGGCGGCAGCGGCTGGACGCTGCAGCGCGTCCTCGTCGCCACCGCGATGGCGCCCCGCGCGGTCGCCGCCGACATCGGCTCGCCCGCGGCGCGGCAGCGCGCGCTCGGCGTCTCGATCGCGGCGTCGGGCGCGTTCGAGCGCCTCATGCCGCAGGTGCAGGACCCCTACACCGCGGCCGTCGTGCTCGCCTCGGGCGCGGTCTCGGGCACGCTCGCCGACACGCTGCGCAAGCGCGTGACCGAGGCGCTCGTGACCAGCGCCGATGGCGCGAAGCGGCTCGACGTGCCGCCCGACGTGGTGCGCCCCGACGGCGCGCGCCCGTCGGCGGTCGAGGCGACGGCCTGGGCCGTGCTCGCGCTCGAGGGCGATCCGCAGGCGGCGCCGCAGCTGGCCGATCTGGGCGCGACGCTCCTCGGCTCGTACGATCCGGTGATGGGGTGGGGCGACGGGCGCACCAACCTCGTCGCCCTGCGCGCGGTGCTCCAGCTGTTCAAGGCGCCGGTGCCCGAGGGCGTGACCATCACGCTCGTGATGGACGGTCAGCCCGTGGTGAGCGGCACGCTCGATCGCGCCAAGCTGCGCGAGGTGCTCGTGCTCGAGGGGCCGGCGCCGGCGCTCGCCGGCGCGCACACGTGGGAGGTGAAGGCCGAGCCCGCCGTGCCCGGCCTCGGCTACTCGCTCACGCTCGAGGGCTGGGTGCCGTGGGAGAAGGCGCACGGCAAGGCCGGGCTCGAGCTGCAGCTCCCCGAGGCGGTGACCGGCGCCGTCGGCAAGCCGACCGACCTGGCGCTGCGCGCGGTCGCGCCGTCGGGCATGGACCTCCACATCCAGCACGCGCTGCCGGCGGGCGTCCAGGTCGACACGCCGAGCCTGGAGAAGCTCGTCGCGGCCGGCACGATCGCGCGGTTCACGGTGGCGACCGGCAAGGTCGACCTCTACGTCGACGCGCTCGATCCGGGCGAGACGTTCGCCGCGAGCTACCGCGTCATCCCGACGCTCGCCGGCAAGCTGCGCTCGTCGGCGTCGCTCATCGAGGGCGGCGACACCGTCAACCACGTGCCGCCGAGCGTCTGGGTCATCCGGTAGCGGCGGGGGCAGGCCGGCCGGGATCAGCCCGCCGGGGCATACTCGGCGAGGATGGCCTCGCTCTATCACCGCGCTCGCGTCATGACCTGCGCCGGCTCCGGCGCCGATCCGCTGGGGCTCATCACCGACGGCGCCGTCCTGTGCGAGGGTGGCCGCGTCGTGTGGGTCGGCCCCGACGAGGACGCCGACGCGGCGTCCCGCGCGCTCGACGTGGTCGTGGCGGAGCGCGTCGATCTCGGCGGCCGCCTGCTCACGCCGGGGCTCGTCGACTGCCACACCCACGCCGTCTTCGCCGGCGATCGCTCCGACGAGTTCGCCATGCGCGCCCGCGGCGCCGGCTACCTCGAGATCGCGAAGGCCGGTGGCGGCATCGCGGCGACGCTCGGGCCGACGCGGGCGGCGACCGACGCCGACCTCGAGCGCCTGACCGTCGATCGGCTCGTCGCCGCGCGCGCGACCGGCACGACGACGGCCGAGGTGAAGAGCGGCTACGACCTCACGATCGCCGGCGAGCAGCGGCTCTTGCGCGTCATCGCGCGCGCGGGCGCGCAGGCCGGCGTGGCCGTGGTGCCGACGCTCCTGTGTCACGTCATCCCGCCCGAGCGGAAGGCCGATCGCGACGTCTACGTGCGCGAGCTCGCCGAGGTGCTGGTCCCGGCGGTCGCCGCCGGCGGGCTCGCGACCGCGGTCGACATCTACTGCGACGACGGCGCGTTCACCCGCGACGAGACCGCGACCGTGCTCGGCGCGGCGCGCGGCGCCGGGCTCGCGGTGAAGGCGCACGCCGGCCAGTTCAGCGATCAGGGCGCGGCCGAGCTCTGCGCCGAGCTCGGCGCGCTGTCGGTCGATCACGTCGAGCAGGTCTCGGACGCGGGGATCGCCGCGCTCGCGGCCGCGGGCACCGTCGCCGTGATGCTGCCCGGCGCGTGCGTGCAGCTGCGGCTGCCGCCGCCGCCCGTCGCCAGGCTCCGCGCCGCCGGCGTCCCGCTCGCGGTCGCGAGCGATCTCAACCCGGGCTCGAGCTACTCGTCGTCCTTGCCGCTCCAGATGTGGATGGCGACGACGCACTTCGCGATGTCGGTCGAGGAGGCCTGGCTCGGCGTCACCCGCGTCGCCGCGCGCGCGCTCGGGCTGAGCGACCGCGGGATGCTCGCGCCCGGCGCGCGCGCCGACCTCGTCGCGTGGAACGCCGAGCACCCGGCGGCGATCCCGTACCAGTACGGCGCCAACCTCGTCGACCGCGTCCTCGTGGCCTGACGTCCTCTACCCGTTCGTCCCGAGCGAGGCGCGCAGCGCCGGGTCGAAGGACAGCGTCACTGGCCGCCGGTGTCGGTCCACCAGCTGTTGAACGACAGCCGCTGACCGTCCGGGCTGACGCGCATCGGCGTGGTGCCGCCGATCGAGCCGGCGAGCAACGTGTACGGACCGGCGATGCCGGTCGTCGACTTCTGCACGCCGCCCGCGCTGCCGAGGTAGACCGTCTGCCCGTCGGCGCTGACCGCGCACGTGCGCGGGATCGAGATGGGCACGATCGCGCCGAAGCTCCCCGCGCTCCAGGTCTGGATGCCGCCGTTCGCCGTGATGATGGCGAACGTGCCGTTGCCACACGCCATCACGCGGTTGGTGCCGGTCACCACCGACCACGTCATGCCGTCGTTGGTGCTCTGCGAGCCGGGGCCGTTGGTCACCGGCGTCGCGAACACGTCGCCGCCGCCGGCGAAGCCGACGTGCGCGAAGTTGCCGGCGCCCGTCGCGCCCTGCCAGGTCGCGCCGCCGTCGCTCGTGTACTGGTTGTACGCGCTGTAGCCGCGCAGCGGCGTCGCCGGATCGAACCACGTGCGGCCGTCGGACGGGAGGCCGGTCCCGAGCACCACGCCGGTGTCACCGCCGTCGAGCGAGCGCCAGGTCGCGCCGTCCGGCGCGGACACGAACAGCGCGAGGCTGGCGCCGTCGACGGGCGAGGCGATGGCCTTGCCGAGCGGGATGCGCTCCCAGCTGACGCCGCCGTCGCGCGAGCGGAGATAGCCGGAGTAGACGTCCGCGGCGTGACCCGCGCGCGGGTCGAGCAGCACCGGCAGGAGCGGGTTGGGATAGAGCCACGGGCCGGGGAGGTCGAGCGTCGACCAGCCGCCGCCGGCCGCGCGCACCGCGAGGCGCTTGCGCTCCGCGGGGCCGCCGGGCGGGTTGCTGATGTGCATCAAGACGAGCAGCCGCCCGTCGGCGAGCCAGGTCAGCCCCTCCGGCGTGTGCGGGTCGACCAGCCCGCTGTCCTCGAACCCGAGCGCGCCGCCCGCCGGTCCGACGTAGGTGCCGCTCATGCCGCCGCTGCCGCCGTTCACGCCGATCACCGCCATCGTGCCGTCAGCGCGGAGCGCCATCGCCTGCGGCGGGTTGGTCGCGTCGGGCCACGTGCCGTAGTTGGTGTACGTGAGCTGGTCGACGCTCGACGCGAGCACCGTCGACGTCGCGAGGTAGAGGGTGCCGTTCGCGGCGTAGGCGAGGGCGCGCGGCTGGTGGCCGCCGAACAGCCGGAAGGTGACGCCGCCGTCCGACGACACGAACACGCCGCGGTTGGCCGCGACCGCGAGCTTCATCGGATCGGTCGGGTGCACGGCGAGATCGAACACGCCCATGAGCGAGGTGTTGACGATCTGGGCGCAGCCGGTGGCGCCGATCCGGAAGAGGCGGGCGACGCGGGCGCCCGGCGGCCCGGCGACGATGCTGTTCTCGAGCACGAACACCGCGCCGTCGGCGGCGCGCGCGACCGCCTGGTGGTGGATCGAGGTCTCGTTGAAGTCGACGTCCTGGTAGCGGCACCAGAGGCGCTTCCACAGCGTGGGATCGCCGGTGAGGTCCGGTCCGCGGCGCAGGCTCTGGACCGACGGCGCGGCCAGGAACGCGGTCGCGCTGCCGGCGCTCACCACGCCCTGGATCACGAGGCGGCCGCCGCTGTCGACGGTGAGCCGCGGCGAGGGCCGGAGCACCTGGGTCTGGGGGTAGCGCGCGAGCGCCTGCTTCCACGGCTTGGTGATGATCGCGAACGACTGGACGTTGCTCGTGCCGACGTCGACGCCGTCGGCGAACGCGCGCACGCGGTAGTCGTAGGCGCCGGCGACCTCGACCACGTCGGTGAAGGTGATCGTGTCGTCGATGAACGGGCGATAGACGTGCTGGTGCCGCGTCGCCACCACGGTGAAGCCGCCGCCGTCGCGCTGGCGCTCGAGGTCGTAGCGCAGGCCGGCGGCGAGGCCCGTGCTCGCGGTGAGCGTCAGCTCGGTGTCGGTCCAGCGTACGGCGGGTGGCGTGCCCATCGTCATCGCCGCCGGCGCCGGCGTCGCCGCCGCCACCGCGCACTGCTCCGCCGTGTTGCCGTCCTCGACCTGCGCGCTGCGCGCGCGGACGGTGACGCAGTACGTGACGCCCGGCGTGAGCCCGCCGAGGAACATGGGGTTGTTGCCGGCGACCGTCATCGCGTACGCGCGCTGGAACGTGTGGGCGCCCGTCTGCGGCCGGACGTAGATCCAGTAGGTCGCGCCGGACAGCGTGGGGAACAGGATCTCGATCCCGCCACCCGTCGTCGCCGTGGTCGCGCTGGTGATGCCGGCGTAGGTGGGCCCGCCGGCGTGCAGGTCTTCCTCGGGCCAGTCGCCGCCCGCCATCATCGCGGTCGCGGTCCACAGCGAGAAGTGCGAGACGCCGATGACGACCTCGCCGCCGGCGACGGTCGCGGGTCCCTCGTCGGTCCACGCCCCCGAGAGCTCGGCCGACGAGATCTCGTTGTAGGCGCCGGCGCCCGGGCTGGGCAGGCGCAGGGTGAGCGGCGCCGAGGGCGCGACGCCGTCGGTGAGAAACTGCACGACGTATCCGCCGATCGGCGTGCCGCCGGCGCGGTTCACGTTGTTCGAGAGCCGCAGGAGCAGCAGGGTGCCGTTCGGCAGGGCGCCGGCCGGGATCACGATGGTCGCGACCCCGAGCGCGATCGTCTGGGTGGTGCCGTCGATCGTGACCGTGGTCTGCGCGAGCACGTTGCCGACCGGCCCCGGATCCCACGCCGGGGCGTCGGGTCCGCCGGCGTCGATCGGGCCGTCGGGCGTCGCGCCGTCGGGCGCCGCGCCGTCGGGCGCCGCGCCGTCGGGCACGGCGCCGTCGGGATCGGGAGCGTCCGCCGGCGGCGCGTCGTCGGGCGCCGCGTCGATGCCGGTGGATGCGTCGGGATCCTGGGGATCGGCGCCGCCCCCGCATGCCACGACCAGGGACCCCAGGAACAGGACGAGCCAGAGATGCCTCATGCCCACCATCACGAGGTCGGAAGCCGATCCGTCAGGCGGTGCGCGCTACTTGCGCTGGGCCCGCAGCGTCACGGGGCCGATGTAGTCGATCCAGTAGACGTGGGTGTCGTCGACGGCGATCGCGGCCGGCGCGGCCGGGGTGCGCGCGAAGCGCTCGATCCGCCGCGTCTGCCGGTCGATACGGAGCACCTCGTTCGCGCTGAGCGTCTCCAGGTAGACGTGGGTCGCGTCCTGCGCCAGGCCGTGGCTCTCGCGCCGGCCGGGGAGCTGGATCCAGACCGTGGGCGGACCGCCGGCGGGGGAGACGCGAAGGAGCCGCGGCGTTCGATCGGTGTAGACGAGGTCACCACCCGGGCCGTCGAGCATGACGTTCGTCGCCAGCCGGGAGGTGGGATCCCTGCCCAGGCCGGTGCTCGAGCCGCCGCCGATCGGCGTCTTCCACAGCATGCCGGGCACGGCGCCGCCGAAGTCGGCCCAGTAGATCCAGCGCTCGTCGGTGGCGAACCCCCAGATGCCGGGCATGCCATCGGCGACGACGCGGATCGGGCCGGTCCCCGCGAGCGGCGCCTCGTAGATCGCGCCGGCGGCGCTCGACGACCAGCGCAGCAGGTCGCCGCGGACCTCGAGCGCGCCGATGTCGCGCCCGGGCGATCGGTAGAGCACGGTCGGCGGCGTGGGCGCGCCCGGCGCGAGCGGGACGCGGAAGATCCGGTCGCCGTAGAGCTCCCCGACGTAGGCGAAGCCCGCGCCGTCGAGCGCGAGCGCCGTGCCGCGATCGATCGGGAGCGTCGCGATCGTGACCGGCTCGCAGGCCCGTTCGGCGCACGCCGGCGCCGCCGGGAGGTCCTCGATCGCGGCGCGAGGCTCGGCGCCGGCGGAGCCGTCGCGGCCGGCGTCGGCCGCAGGCGCACGCTCGCGCCGGCCGCCGCAGGCGGCGAGCGCGAGGAAGACGACGACCCACTTCGCCCGCAAGGTGCGCTCCACGAGTATCGCACGCGCGCGTGGTAGTGTGAGGCGTCGATGATCCATCCGCCCGTCGAGGAGCTCCTCGGCGGCGGCCCGGGGGCCAGGGAGCATCTCGACACCTGTCCCGCGTGCCGCCGCGTCGTCGCGCTCGCCGACGATCCGGAGGCGCCGCGCCCGGTCGCCGTTCCCGACGCCTTCCCCGCCGACGAGCTCTCCCGCGCGCGCTACACCGACTGGCGCGCGCTCGGCGGCGGCGGCGGCGGCATGGGCCGCACCTTCCGCGCCTTCGACGCGCGGCTCGGCCGCGAGGTGGTGATCAAGCAGCCGCGCGGGCGCGAGCTGCGCGCGCGCTTCGAGCGCGAGGCGCTCCTGACGGCGCGGCTCCAGCACCCGGCGATCGTCGGCGTGTACGAGGCCGGGCGCTTCGACGACAGCGAGCCGTTCTACGCCATGCCGCTGGTCCGCGGCGCGCCGCTGGCCGACGAGATCGCGCGGCGCACGACCGCCGACGAGCGGCTCGCGCTCCTGCCCCACGTGACCGCGGTCTGCGAGGCCGTCGCCTACGCCCACGAGCAAGGCATCGTCCACCGGGACCTCAAGCCCGCCAACGTCCTCGTCGGCTCGTTCGGCGAGACCGTCGTGATCGACTGGGGGCTCGCCACCGACCTGCACGCGCGCGACGGCGACGCCGCGCGCGCCTCGCTCGAGGAGGTGGGCGACGGGCTCACGCAGCTGGGCGTCGGCACGCCGCACTACATGCCGCCGGAGCAGGCGCTGGGCGGCCCCGCCGATCCACGGATGGACGTCTACGCGCTGGGCGCCACGCTCTATCACACGCTCGCCGGCACGCCGCCGTACGGTGCGCTCGCGACGGCGCAGGTGCGGCCGCGGCTGCTCGCCGAGCCGCCGGCCGCGCTCGCGTCCGTCGCGCCGACGGTGGCGCCGGCGCTCTGCGACATCGTCGCGCGCGCGATGGCGCGCGAGCCCGCCGCGCGCTTCGCCTCGGCGCGCGAGCTGGCCGAGGAGCTGCGCCGCTTCCAGACCGGCCGGCTGGTGCAGAGCCGGCGCTACACGCCGGGCGAGATCGTGCGCCACCTGGCGCGCCGCTACCGCGCGCCGCTGTCGGTCGCCGCCGTCGCCGCCGGGCTCCTCGCCGGCGTGGCGATCATCAGCGCGGTGCGCGTGACCCGGGCTGGCAACGCCGCGCAGGCCGCGCAGCGGCGAGCCGAGGCCAACGAGCGCGCCTCGCGCGAGGAGCTGCATCGCGGCATGGGCGTGGCGGCGAGCCGGCTCGCGCTCCTGCCGACCCGGCGCGGCGACGCGCTCGCGCTGGCCGTCGGCGCGGTCGCCCCCGCGCTCGCGGCGGGTGAGTCGCCGGTCGCGGAGGCGCGCCAGGGGCTGCACGACGCGATCGCCGGCGCGGCCGCCCTCGTGCTCGAGGGGCACGCCGCGCCGCTCGAGGGCTTCGCGTTCTCGCCCGACGGCGCACACGTCGCCGGGCGATCGCCGGGCGATCACAGCGTGCAGCTCTGGGACGCGCGCACGGGGCGGCACCTCGCCACCGTCGCCGCGGGCGGCGCCCACTTCGCCGTCGACGAGCTGGTGTTCTCGCCCGACGGCGCGCGCTTGCTCACCTGGGCGCGCACGCCGCCGCAGGCGCAGCTGTGGCCGGTCACCGTCGACGCGCCGGTGGTGACCCTCGATCACGACGGTTCGCTCGAGCGCGCCGGCTTCCTCGCCGACGGGACGGTGGTGCTCGCCGGGCGCGGGCTCACGTACCTCGACGCGAGCGGCGCGGTGGTCCAGCGCGAGGCGCTCGCCGCGCCCCCGCCGGGCGCGGACGTCGCCGACTGGGCGGCGCGCCCCGGACGCGTCGACCAGCTCGACGCCGCCACGCGCGCGACCCTGCGCACGCTCGACGGGCCGCCGGGGCTCGCGGTCCAGGCGCTGGCGCTCGGTCCGCGCCAGCGCCTGGCGGTGGCGACCGAGAGCGCGGCGTGGCTCGTCGACGCGCGCGCGGGCGAAGCCGGCGTGCTCGTCGGGCACACGAGCGAGGTGAGCGGGATCGTCGTCGTGGACGGACGGGTGATCTCGGTCGGGCTCGATGGCCGCGTGATCACGTGGGACGCCGGCGGCGACGTCGCCAGCGCGTCGGCGGTGGACAGCGAGGTGCTCGCGCTCGCGGCGGACGGCCGGCGGCTCGTGGTCGGGCGGACCGACGGCGTCGCCAGCGTCTTCGACGTGGGCGATGGTGGTCGCCTCGTTCGCGGGCCCGACGTGGCGCCGGCGGGGCACGCGGTGAGCGCGCTGGCGGCCGCGGACGGCGGACGCCGGATCGCGTTCGCCCGCAACGACGGCGAGATCTTGCTGGTCGATCCGGCGGCGCGCGACGCGGTGGTCCGCATGCGCGCGCCTTCCGAGCCGTCGATCACCGCGCTGGCGTTCGCGCCCGACGCGTCGACGGTCGCGTCCGTCGACGTCACCGGACGCGTGGAGCTCTGGGATCCGGTGCGGTCGACCCGCGTGGCCGAGCACGTCCTTCCCCCGGTCGACGACGTGGACCGGGCCCACTTCGCCGTCGCCTTCGCCGGCCCGTCGCGCCTGCTCGCCTGGCGCTACGGCGGTGACACGGTCGCGCTGAGGCTCCCCGCGCTCGACGCCGACGTCACGCTGCCCGGCCGGATCGTCGCGGTCTCGCCCGACGGCGCGCGCGTCGTGACCGCGGGCGCCAGCGGCGATCTCGACGTGCACGACTCCGGGCGCGCGCCGCGCCGGGTGCTGACGTCGCCGCGCCCGGTGACCTCCGCCGTACTCTCGCCCGACGCGTCGGTGCTCGCGGTCGGCGACGCCGACGGCGTCGTGCGGGTCGTCGATCTCGTTGCCGACGGCGCGGCGACGCTCGAGCTGGCGAGCCCCGGGGGCGCGGTCAGCGCGCTGCGCTTCACCGCCGACGGTCGCGAGCTGGCGGCGGGGCATGCGGACGGCGTGCTCCGGCTCCATCCGCTCGCGTCGGCGGATGCGCTCGCGCGGGCGTGCCGCTCGCTCACGCTCCTGGGGCGCGCCGAGCCGGGTTGCGTCAGCGGTCCGGACGGGACGCGCGCACCACGAGGTCCCGCAGCACCACGCGCGACCGGTCGCCCGGTGCGCCCCTGAGCCCGACGACCACGCGGCCCGTCCGCGGCGCCGGCACCGCCTTGCGCCCGACCTCGCGCCCGTCGACGACGACCACGATCTCCGTGGCCGTCCGCCGGATCAGGATCGCGCGTCGGCCTGGTCCGCCGACGCCCGGGAGGTCGGCGAACACGCTGCCCATCATCTGGGCGTCGTCGACGAAGAAGCCGAGCCGATCGCGCCCGAGGATGACGAGCACACCCTGCGCGTCGATCTCGAGCGCCCAGCGCCCGGGGGTGACGAGCTGCGCCTCCATCGTCACGTCGAACGGCACGGCGACGTGCTCGCGCCACGCGAACCGGGCCACCGAGTGGTGGCGGTACCTCCCGCCGAGGTAGAAGCGCGTGTCGCTCGCGTCGGTGGTCAGGACCAGCGTGCCGCGCGCGCGCCCGGGCGCGAGGTCGCCGCGCAGCACCGTGAACGTCTCCGATGGGGCCTCCGCGCGCGCGGGCCCGGCGAAGACGGCCGCGGCGAGCGCCGCCGCGAGCCACGGGCGCGTGCTCCCCTGCATGCGCGGATCATACCGGTTCGGCGGTCGGCGTTCACCAGCCGTCGCACAGCTCGTCGAGCGCCGCGCGCACCGACGGCTCGCGCGCCGACGCGCGGATCGCGTCGTCGATCACGGCGTGGAGCGCCCGCTCGCGGAGCAGGTTCTGGCCCAGGTCGTTGATCGCGGTCAGCATCGCCGGCGCGGCGAACATCGCCGTCACCCTGACGTCGATCTCGGCCGGGGTCGTCGTGTCGCTGAGGAGCAGGCCGAACAGGTCGATGACGGTGGCGCGGAGCGACGCGTCGCCGGCGAGCGTGCGCGTGGCGCGCGTCAGGTGCGCGCGCAGCGCGGGGGCGGCCAGGATCTGCCGGAGCGCGCCGACGAGCGCCCG
>ERZ761607.1045-NODE-1045-length-37830-cov-7.943058_pt1 | contig 37830 bp, 30 predicted proteins | sample MGYA00511164_ERZ761607 | MGnify/ENA primary metagenome ERZ761607 (study PRJEB28899, sample SAMN02445080) | bioreactor sludge metagenome | biome: EBPR sludge | place: Australia: Brisbane, Thorneside Wastewater Treatment Plant | collected 2011-06-22 ...
GGTCCGAGGCGGCGAATCATCCCTTTGGCGATCTTCGCTTCCCGACCGGTCTCACACACTATACAACGCCTTTGCCCAGAATCCGAAACTTTTTCGACTTTTTTTCGCGCGTTGTCCGGACTTCAGCAGAGCGAGCGCGGCCATCAACGCGGCCAGGGCCGCGAGAACGCCCAGCCGCTCCATCGCGAGCCGCTTCGCGCTTTCCAGGTCCATCTGCCTCGCGCACACCGGACAGACGATCCTCATGCCGTAGTGGACGTTGACCGAGGCCGTCTTGCCCGTGTCGTACCTGGTCCTGACCCAGAACCCCGTCTTGACCTTCCTCCTTCTGCGGAGCGAGACTTCGGGCAAATGCCTCCCGCAGCGGTAACAGTTCGCCATGGATCCGTCGTAGGGCGGTTCGACCGTGCCGTCAATTCCAAGCTCCCTAGGCGGGAATTGCGCCTTGGTCAAATTGGATAGCCAGACCTAGGAGGAGCAACGAGGACGGGTTTGACCCCCGCCCCCTCCTTGAGCTATGATCGAGCCAGAAATGCTGACAGGAGACCTCAAGAACCAAATCGACCGCCTCTGGGACTCGTTCTGGTCCGGGGGCATCTCCAATCCGCTCGAGGTCATGGAGCAGATCACGTATTTGCTCTTCCTGAGACGCCTGGACGAACTGCAGCAGCTCGAAGAAAACAAGTCAAACAGGCTCGGCAACCCCGTCGAGCGGCGATTCTATCCCGAGGGCAAGGACCCCAGAGGGCGCGACTACGCCGACCTCCGATGGAGCAGGTTCAAGCACTTGGCTCCCGCCGAGATGTACGACGTGGTGAGCGAGCACGTCTTCCCCTTCCTGCGGACGCTCGGGGCGAACACCGGCTACGCCAAGCACATGAGGGACGCCCGGTTCACCATCCCCACCGCTGCGCTGCTGGCCAAAGTCGTCGACATGGTGGACAAGGTGCCCATGGAGGACCGAGACACCAAGGGCGACCTCTACGAGTACATGCTCGGCAAGATCGCGAGCGCCGGGCAAAACGGCCAGTTTCGGACGCCGAGGCACATCATCCGGCTCATGGTCGAAATGACCGCGCCCCAACCCGACGACACCATCTGCGACCCCGCGAGCGGCACGTGCGGGTTCCTCGTCGCGGCGGGAGAGTACATCCGCCAGAACCACAAGCGCGCCCTCACCGAACCCAAGCTGCGCGAGCACTTCCACAAAGGGATGTTCCACGGGTTCGATTTCGACAACACCATGCTGCGGATCGGCAGCATGAACATGATGCTCCACGGTGTCGAAGACCCCAACGTCGCCTACAAGGACTCGCTCGCGGACGAGCACAGCGCCGACGCCAACCGATACACCCTGGTCCTCGCCAATCCCCCCTTCGCAGGCTCGCTGGACTACGAGAACACGGCCAAGGACCTTCTGCAGATCGTCAAGACCAAAAAGACGGAACTGCTGTTCCTAGCACTCTTCCTTCGAGTCCTCAAGCCGGGCGGCCGGGCGGCGGTCATCGTGCCCGACGGGGTTCTGTTCGGTTCCAGCAAGGCGCACAAAGGGCTGCGGCGGATGCTGGTCGAGGACCACAAGCTCGACGGCGTGGTCAGCCTCCCGATCGGCGCGTTCAAGCCCTATGCCGGAGTCTCGACGGCGATCCTGCTCTTCACCAAGACCAATTCGGGTGGAACGGACCACGTTTGGTTCTACGACGCGAAAGCGGACGGGTGGAGCCTGGACGACAAGAGGCAGCCGCTCCTGCCCGAAGACAAGCTGGGCCCGACGGCCGTATTGGGCGAAGGGGAGCACGAGAAGAACAACCTGCCGGACGCCTTGGAGCGGTGGAAGTACCGAGACACCGCTTCGGAGCGCCAACGGCCACGCATCGCCCAGAGCTTCTGCGTTCCGAAGAGCGAGATCGCCGCAAACGGCTACGACCTCAGCCTCAACCGCTACAAGGAGATCGAGCACGAAGCCGTCGAGCACCGCGATCCGAAGGAGATCCTCGCCGAACTCTGGAGGTTGGAGGAGGAGATTCAGCGGGGCATGAAGGAGCTGGAGGCGATGCTATGAACAAGATGAAGAGGTGCACGAAAAGCATGTATGTCGCTTGGATTGACATCATGGGTTCTGGAATCCTGATGCGCACATCGCTGAACCTGACCTGGACAGCTGCCAATTGCCTTCACACCTCAGTCTTGAGCGCGAGGTCTTCCTCAGTGATGAGCTTCCCAATGAACGATGGCGTTTTCCTAGCGAGCACAGCATTCTACGACTTGCGCGACTCTATTGTCTCAGTGTATCGTAACATCCACATACACAACTCCGAGATTGTTCAACAGCAGACAAGGTGGCCTGCTAAACTTGCGCGCTCGATCATATTGCCTAGGGCGAGCATAGCCTACGGTCCGACCGTCTACTCTACGAACCATACTGCTGCCGAGGATTACACTGCCGGCGATCAGTACGGCCACATTATTCTCGGACCATCGGTGTCGAACGCATATTCCTATGAGTCGAATGTCGGGCCATTCGGCATATTCATGCACGAATCGGCGCGTATGCATGGTGAACGTCGTTATCGAGCATCATTCATCAGGTATGGCACTGCCGACAAGGGTCTGACTAAGAGCATCATTCCATTGCTTAGAAGATACTTCGATGTCGCAGAACGCCATTCGAACGAACTGGAGTACGAGGTTGAACGCCAACGTCACCATCGAGCGCTCTGCAGGGAATACTTTGAAGAGGTTGACCTATGAGTGAGATCATCCTCTACACATCGCCCGATGGTGCCGCTAAGGTCGAAGTCACCTTCGAAGGCGACACTTTCTGGCTCTCGCAACGGCAACTCGCCGAGCTTTTCGGTGTGGATCGAACGGTTATCACGAAGCACCTTGGGAACATTTTCGATGAAGGCGAACTCGACAGGAACTCAGTGAGTGCAGATTTTGCACAAACTGCCGCCGACGGCAAAACGTACCAAGTTCAGTTCTACTCCCTAGACGCCATCATCGCCGTCGGCTACCGGGTCAACTCCAAGCAGGCGACCCGGTTTCGCATCTGGGCAACCAACACCCTGAAGGAATTCGTCATCAAGGGGTTTGTGCTGGATGACGAGCGGCTCAAACTCAACAAACGTTTCGGCAAAGACTACTTCGACGAACTCGTCGAACGCATCCGAGAGATTCGGGCCAGCGAGAGGCGCTTCTATCTCAAGATCACGGACCTCTACGAGCAGGCCAGTATAGACTACGACCCGAAGTCGGAAACCACCAAGACGTTCTTCGCCACGGTCCAAAACAAGCTGCACTGGGCCATCGCCGGAAAGACCGCCGCCGAGATCATCGCGCAGAGGGCCGATGCGGGCAAGCCGAGCATGGGCCTGACCAACTGGAAACACGCCCCGCACGGCAAGGTGCTCAAGAGCGACGTCCTCACGGCCAAGAACTATCTGATCGAAAAGGAGATCAAGGACCTGGAGCGCATCGTCACCATGTTCTTGGACTACGCGATCGGACTGGCCGAGCGCCGCGTTGCGATGAAAATGGCCGATTGGGTCGAACGGTTGGACGCCTTCCTCAAGTTCAACGAGTACGAGGTGCTCACCAACCCGGGCAAGGTGTCGGCGGAGGTCGCCAAGAGGCTCGCGGAAGCTCAATACGACAAGTTCAGAGTGGTCCAAGACCAAGCGTTCGAGAGCGACTTCGAACGCGAAGTGAAGCGGATTGAAGGGAGCGCGGAATGAGCGAACTTCGTCTCTTCACCCTCGATGGCTCCAAGGCAGAGGAATGCCACCCGAAGGCGTTCAAGTTGGAGCGGGAGGTGCAGAGCCTCTTCGAGGCGAACCTGGAGGCGCTGCTTGGAGTCCGCATGGTCGCCTCAGAGTTCTCGACCGGCCAAGGCGGGCGAATCGACACGCTCGGCATCGATGAGAACGGCTTCCCGGTGGTCATCGAGTACAAGCTCGACAGAAACCGCACGGTCATCAACCAGGGCATGTCGTACATGGCGTGGCTGCGCAGCCACAAGGCCGAGTTTTGGAAGGTCGTGTTCGAGCGGCTCGGAAAGGAGGCGGCCGACCGGATCGACCACAGCTCGATCCGGCTCATCTGCATCGCCACCGACTTCACACGCGACGACATGGGAGCATACGAGCTCATGCCGAGCAACATCGACCTCGTGCGTTATCGCCGCTTCGGAGACAACCATCTGCTGCTTGAAAGGGTACAGTCGGAAGTAGCCGCCCTCGGCCCCCCAGCGACCGGCCCGACGGTTTCGAAAGTCGGCACGGACAAGCCGTTCGCGCAGGTGTTGGAGGACGCAAGCCCGGCCACGCGGGAGCTGTACGAATCGTTGCGACAGGCGTTATTGGAACTCGGCGAGGACGTGACGGAGAAGATGACGAAGCTCTATGTCGCCTACAAGCGAACCAAGAACTTCGCCACCGTCACGGCCAATTCCAAGGGGGTTTGGCTCTATCTCCATCTCGACCCAAGCGGCCTTGGGCCGCTCGCTGGCAACATGCGCGATATGCGCGGGAAGGGCCACTGGGGCACAGGTGACTTGGAAGTGCTGATCACAGAGTCGGACGACATCGCCGCCGCGCGTCCACTGATCCGGAAGGCATATGAGGGGCAGGTATGAGTCAGCCACTTGTCTCGCTCAAGACGCGAAACCGCCTCTTCGCCTGGATTGAACAGTGGCCTTACGCCAAGCTGCACGAGGAGTTCTACGATGCGGGCTTTGGCGACTACGGGTTCATAGAGTCGGACGAAGATAGCTGGGAGTATGCGCTTCTCCAGAACAAAGCGTTCTGGACGACATTCAAGTCCTCGCTCGACTGGTCTTCTCCGAGCGTAATCAGTCGATTAGGGCCGATCATCCGAAGCGTGCTCACGGACATCCCTGATGGTGTTGAGCGAGCTGAGTTCCTAGAACTCTTACGTCTTGATGGTTTTCAAGTACAGGGTCCCTCCAACGTACGCTTAGCCATGTTTAATCTCCTTGTCTCAGCTCACCCAACCGCATGGGAAGGGAACGGTCGGTTCTCAATTCCGAAGAGCCGGTTTAAAGAAGACAGCGGTGACGCTGCTGCCCTGATCGACGTGTCTAACCCAGAGTCGATGAAGGCACTCGAGCGTTTGCCGACCATTTTGATGTACGAGCGGGGCACTGAAGGCAGGTATGCTGAAAAAGCATACTTTGGAGAGCTTCGGGACATCCAAGTTTCGGATCAGTCAATCAGTTTTCGGTTTCATCACACGGGCAATCTCTCTCAATCCCAGGTTCTAGAGAATAGTGACCGACTTCAGATTCATGGCTGGGAGGTTACGCGCACTCACTGGGCAATCAAGGATGGCGACATTCCCCAGGACATACTTCGGCTGGTACAGGAAGTGGAGAAGCAGTATGACATCGTCTTGTCCTACGCTGGAGAAGACAGAGCATACGTATCTCGTGTCGCTGCCTACCTAGGGTCCAACTCTGTGGACTACTACTACGATCAGAATGAAGCTGCCACACTCTGGGGCAAGAACTTGACGGAACATTTTGACAAGGTCTTTACGAAGTATGGTCGGTTTTGCGTGATGTTTGTGTCGAAGCACTACGCCGCGAAAGTTTGGCCAACTCATGAACGACGTTCGGCACTCTGCCGCCAATTGAAGGAGCGGAGAGAATATATCCTCCCTGCACGTTTCGACGATACAGCGATCGACGGCTTGCACGATGATCTAGCCTACGTAGATCTGCGAGGCTTGGCCCCTGAGGAGTTAGGTGACTTGATTCTCCACAAACTCGGTCGTAGATCGGTTGGGAGTGCCCGATGAGTACAATCGGTTCAGCATGTTTGCCGGTCCAAAGCGGCGACCCGAAACAGTTGTTCGAGACCGCCGAGTTCACCTACATTGACATCGCGTCAATCGATCAGGCTGAGAAGAGGATTCGTGGGCCGAAGCGGCTCGCAGTTGAATTAGCACCGAGCAGGGCACGTCAACAAGTTCAGCCCGGGGACATTTTGGTCTCAACGGTCCGTCCAAATCTGAATGCCGTCGCTCAAATAGATTCTCTGACTGACGCCATTGCCAGCACTGGCTTCTGTGTTCTGCGGCCTGATGAACACCGGTTGAGTTCCCGCTACTTGTTCCATTGGGTCAAGAGCCCGAGCTTCATTGACGAAATGGTGCGGCAGGCCACTGGCGCAAGCTACCCGGCGGTGACAGATGCGATCGTGAAGTCATCGCGTATACCGTTGCCGCCCATGGACGAGCAGCGGCAGATCGCGAAGATTTTGGATCAGGCGGAGGAGCTTCGCGCCAAGCGCCGCGTTGCCATCACCCTCCTCGACCAACTCCCCCATGCCATCTTCCTCGAAATGTTCGGCGATCCGACGACCAATCCCAAGGGATGGACGCTGACGAACTTGGGAGCCGTTGCTGACGTGCAAGGTGGCCTACAAGTTTCATCGTCACGAAGGGCCCTCCCACTTGAGACGCCCTATCTGCGTGTCGCGAACGTTTATCGTGGATGCCTCAACCTTTCCGAGATCAAGCTGATACGTGCGACCGAGTCAGAGATCGCTCGAACGGCTCTGGCGACGGATGACCTGCTCATTGTCGAGGGCCACGGCAATCCAGCCGAGATCGGTCGAGCAGCCCTGTGGGACGGCTCCATTAATCCGTGTGTCCATCAGAACCATCTGATCCGAGCTCGATTTGACCAAAGTGCCATCATCCCATCGTTCGCTTCGTCCTACATCAACTCGATGGCCGGCCGGCAGCACCTGCTCCGAGCAGGTAACACGACATCGGGGCTAAACACAATCAGCGTCTCTGATGTGAAGCGAACGCCTATATTGCGTCCGCCTCTTGAGGCGCAAAATGAGTTTGCCAGTCGACTGGCGGCAATCCAGGGCACGAAGACCGCCCACAGGGCCGCTTTAGCTGAGCTCGACGTCCTCTTCGCCTCGCTCCAATGCGATGCGTTTGGAGATGCGTATTGAACAAACCACCAGCACCGCCTTGGATAACACTAACTGAAGTGTGGCTAGCCTACCGCAAAGCCAAGAAGGAGGCGTTTCGCGACAACAATTGTGCGCACGGCATTAGATTTGCTAGGTTCGAACAAGCTCTTGAGGCGAACCTGGAGAGAATATTCCTGCTAGTAAACGACCCAGGGCATCCATGGGCGACCAATTTGACCCTACTCGGAAAGTCTGCGCGGGTTCCAAAATCCATCACACCAGCTGACCTTGACGGAGATTCGCACTATTGTGAGAGCGACCCTGTGGCAGATTGGGATCGACGACACACCACACAACGGGCAACCGTTACGCTGAGAACCGTAATCGAGCCTTCAGTGGAATATTTAGTCATATCAAGTCTCTGGGTACTCAAGGTAGGGGAACACTTTGATCGAACTCTAAGAGATGACCAAGTGTTTGCAAATCGAGTGAGGCGCAAAATGCCACGCCTGGACGATCGCAAAGCCGTCAACTGGGAGTCCCACATGCTCTACAAGTCCTATATCTGGCAATATGGACAATGGAAGAAGCGCAGCCTCGCTAGCACTCGGGAGGAGCTGAAGAAGGGCAGATCACTTGTCGCCGTCGCCCTCGACATCACCTCCTTTTACGACAACGTTGATCCGTCTTTCCTTCTTTCTAAGGCGTACTTGAAACGCATGGGAGTTGTCCTTAGCCGGGTTGAACGCGAGTTCACAAAAGCCCTCGTAGCCTCGATGAAGACTTGGCGGATGTCCACGAGCCTGCACGATGACATTGGCTTGCCGATCGGACTTCCCTCATCGGGACTCATTGCGAACATCTTACTGGCGCCTTTTGACCAAGAGGTTGTCGAGGGGCTTCAGCCCGCGTTCTACGGCCGATACGTAGACGACATCTTCCTCACGATTCCAACCGACCAGTCCTTTAGGGATGGCCGGGCCGTTGCCAAGTGGATTGCTTCCCGAGTATCGTGGCTCGTCTCTGAGGCTGACGGGTTCAGGCTCAATCTGCCATATTCGAGAAAGTCTACGATCCGTTTTGGAAGGCAAAAGCAACGGATTTTTCAGCTCAAAGGTGAATCGGGTCTCGACGTGATCCTGCCAATCGAGGAGCACATGAGGAGGCAATCAAGCGAGCACAGGCTTCTACCTCGGCTGCCTACCGATGAAGCGACGATGGCGGAGAAGGCTCTACTTGTAAACCACGGCGCCGAAGTCCGATCGATCACGTTCCGAGAAGCTGACGTCGTTACGCTCCAACGCGCTGGTTTTGCCGAACTGCTCGCAAGCTTCGAGCAATATGCGAAGGTGGTGAACGGAGAAGAGTGGGACTCACGGAGGGAGATGTTCTACAGTCTGGTAAGGCGGCATCTTCTTGGACCGATCGGCTTCTTTGACATGTACGGTTACCTGCCCAGGGTCGTTGGGTTGATGGCCTGCTGCGCTGATTGGGATCAACTCGCAAGCTTTGTGTATGACCTGCGGGAATTGAAGCGTCGACTTACAAGAACAACATCAGTATCATCTTCAGATGCCGATCAGGTGTTCACGAATCTCTCAAAGCGTATAGAGCTTGCCATTCTAAAGGCTATACCGGAGCAGGCAAGTCCAAGCTACGGCGAAGCTGTCAAAGCGATGAAACGTGTAAGAGCATTCGGCCAGCTAGAGGTGAGGGGCATTACTGTTCAGAGACTTCGCGAATATGCCAACATGCTTTTGCTCGCAGACTGGAGCCGGTCACCATTCTGTGAATATCTGCTACGAATGGGCACGCGTGGGCTGAAGGCGCCGCCGACATTACCACCAGAAATTGCCTCTGGCATGCATACTGACGGCATTCGCGCTTGCTTGAAGCAGATGAATTGTCGCGGTTTTGGGCAGGATACTTGGCGCGCTCTGCTTATGCCGACTCGGCCGCTCCCGCTCTCCGAGATCACCCAGCGAATTGGTTGGCGTGCCTCGTTGGGCCTGCCAGCGGCCACTCGTGCCAGCAATGGACGGAGGGACCCTTGGGCTTTGTATAACATGGTACTCGCTGTTCGCGGTCAGCGACTTCCATTCTGGGCGAGGCCGAGGCCCTTGAAAAGGCAAGGGCTTGTGGTTGGTAATGCTGTCGGGGAAAGCTCGGCGCAGAAAGTTGGGATAGCTGTTGCGAACTGGCTCACCTCCGATTCAGAGTGGGAGGGAGCGGCCAGGGGGAAACCTGTGACAACGCACGAGAGACTTGATAGGATGGTTGACTTTATAAACAAGGTTGCGGGCCACAAGCCGCTTCCGAGCATTATTGTAATGCCTGAGCTGTCGATACCACGCAGTTTCCTTCAAATCATAATCCCTCGATTGGAGAGAAGTGGCATCTCGCTTATCGCGGGGTTGGAATACGCAGCGCCCCGTGGGCAAAGCAATAAGAGGCTGAACCAGGCGTTAGTGACGAGGTTTGTCGGCGCCGGGTTCGGCTCGCACCAGGTACTGCAGACGAAGAATGAACCAGCCTGGTCGGAGCGTGAGCTGCTTCAACGGCTAGTGGGCGCCAGCCTTCAGAAGCCCAGTCAGTACCCCGATGTGCCGGTCTTTGGGGCTAAGGGCTTGTTGTTCGCAGTACTTATTTGTAGCGACTTGGGCAATCCGAGCTTCAGAACTGTTCATCAAGGTGGAATTGACGCTTTGTTTTGCGTAGAGTGGAATAGAGATCTTCCGTCTTTCGAAAGCATCGTGGAAGCCACTACGCTGGACCTGCACTGCTTCGTGGTACAAGCGAACAACCGGCAATTTGGTGACAGTCGAATCCGTGGGCCATTCAAGAAGCCGCATATGCGGGATGTTGTTCAGCTCAAGGGTGGTGCCCACGATTACTTTGTGGTTGCAGAGATCGATCCAACCGCGCTGCGAAAGTTTCAGTCAGACGCGCTTCCCGATCTTTCGGACAGTGCAGAGTTCAAGCCCTTTCCAGTTGGATTTAGGATTTCGAAAAGGAGGCGGATTCCATAAGCAAGTTTGCCTTCCTCCAACTCGAATTCCCAGAGGTGCACGATGCCGCGCACAGGGCGGAAGCGTTGGCGAACTCGGACCCCCGCGCCGCCTGCTTCTATGCCCGCCGCGCCCTGGAAATCGCCGTGGCCTGGGTCTACGAGCACGACGGCACGCTCAACCTCCCGTACCGCGAGGACTTGAGCGCCCTGATCCACGAGTCGAGCTTCCGCAACTTGGTCGGCCAAGCCGTGTTCTACAAATGCCGAGCGATCAAGGATCTTGGCAACCACGCCGTACACAGCCACAAGCCGGTGACCCAGGCGGAGGCCGTCGCCGCGGTGCGGGAGCTCTTTCACGTCTGCTACTGGTTGGCCCGAACCTACGCCAAGGGCGCGAAGCCGGATGCCGGAACGACCTTCAACCCGCTCGCCCTGCCCGCAGCCCAGGAGGGGCCGAGGCAGACGCTTGCGGAGCTTCAGGAACTGAGCGCGCGACTCGCTTCAGAACGCGAGAAGGCCCTGGCCGCGCTGGCGGAACGCGACGAACTGGACGAGGCGCTGAAGCAGGCCCGAGCCGAGTTGGAGGCGATCAAGAAGGCGAACGCGGCCACGCCGGACTCCCACAACTATTCCGAGGCCGAAACCCGAGACCTGTTCATCGACCTGCTGCTCAAGGAAGCGGGCTGGGCGCTCGACAAGCCCGAGGACCGCGAGTACGAGGTAGCCGGGATGCCCAACGCGCAGAACAAGGGCTTTGTGGACTATGTGCTCTGGGGCGACGATGGCAAGCCGCTCGGCGTGGTCGAAGCCAAGCGCACGCGCCGCGACCCCAGAGAGGGCATGCACCAGGCCAAGCTCTACGCCGACTGTCTGGAAGCCAAGTTCGGCCAGCGCCCCATCGTGTTCGCGACGAACGGCTACGAGCACTGGATGTGGGACGACGCGATGTACCCGCCCCGAGCGGTCCAGGGCTTCTACAAGAAACCGGAGCTCGAACTGCTGATCCAACGACGCCAGACCCGTCGCAGCCTTGCCTCCGGCAAGATCGACGAGAAGATCGTGGAACGCTACTATCAGACGCGTGCCATTCGCCGGGTGGGCGAGGCGTTCGAGAAGGACCGTGCCCGCCGCGCCCTGCTGGTGATGGCGACCGGATCGGGCAAGACGCGCACGGTGATCGCCCTGGCCGACCTGTTGATGCGCGCGAACTGGGCGAAGCGCATCCTGTTTCTCGCCGACCGGACGGCACTGGTCAACCAGGCCGTGAACGCCTTCAAGCGGCACCTGCCCGATGCCGCCCCAGTGAACCTCGTCACCGAGAAGAACACCGAGGGCCGCGTGTACGTCTCGACCTACCCGACGATGATCGGACTAGTCGACGAGGGGAAGGGCGGAGAGCGTCGGTTCGGCGTCGGCCACTTCGACTTGGTGGTGATCGACGAAGCGCACCGCTCGGTGTTCATGAAGTACGGCGCGATCTTCGACTATTTCGACAGCCTGTTGGTCGGCCTGACGGCCACCCCGAAGGACGAGGTGGGCCGCAACACGTATCGGCTCTTCGAGCTGGAAGACGGCGTGCCGACGGACGTTTACTCGCTGAACGAGGCGGTCGCGGACGGGTATCTGGTTCCGGCGCGGTCGGTTTCGGTCCCGCTCAAGCTGCCCACAACGGGAATCGTCTACGACCAACTCAGCGAGGAGGAGAAGGAGCAGTTCGAGCTCACCGACTGGAAGGAGCGCGCCGAAGACGTCTTGCAGGACCGTCGCGTGGACGCGCCCGCGATCAATCAATGGCTGTTCAACCGCGACACGGTGGACAAGGTGCTCAAACACCTGATGGAGCGCGGACTGAAGGTCGACGGCGGCGACAAGTTGGGGAAGACGATCATCTTCGCCAAGAACCACGACCACGCGGTCTTTATCGCCGAGCGGTTCGACAAGAACTACCCCAAGTACGCCGGGCGATTCGCAAAGGTCATCGACTTCAAGACAGAGTACGCGCAGTCGCTCATCGACGACTTCTCCAACCCCGGCAAGCTGCCGCAGATCGCGATCTCGGTCGACATGCTGGACACCGGCATCGACGTGCCGGAGGTCGTCAATCTGGTCTTCTTCAAACAGGTCCGATCAAAGACGAAGTTCTGGCAGATGGTGGGTCGTGGAACGCGCCTTTGCCCCGATCTGTTCGGACCGGGGCAGAACAAGGAGTGCTTCTACATCTTCGACTACTGCGGCAACCTCGACTTCTTTGGCCAGCAGATGGATGGCACCGATGGCGCATCGGGGGATTCGCTGAGCAAACGTCTCTTTGCGGCCCGCCTGAAGCTGCTTGCCATGCTCTCCCACGCGAAGGAGGGCGCTCGGCGCGTTCGCGAGGCTACCGCCCGCTACGGTGCGGAACCCGAGACCGACGAGCAGGTGCTCGCCTCGATCGTCGAGTTGCTCAAGGCCGAAGTCGGCGCGATGAACACGGACAACTTCATCGTTCGCGCCAAGCGGCGACTCGTGGAGAAGTACCAGAACGCGGACGTGTGGCTGTCGCTCGACGAAGAGAAGGTCTCGGAACTCGAGCACGAGATCGCCGGACTCCCGAGCGAGACGGAACCCGAGGCCGTCGAGTCCAAGCGTTTCGACCTCCTGATACTGCGCTTGCAGCACTCGATCCTCGCCGCAACCAAGGGCTTCGACCGCATGAAACGCCAGGTTCAAGAGATAGCCGCTCTGCTCGAAGAGTCCTCCAGCATTCCGGTGATCCGAGACCAGCTCGCCCTCATTCAGGAATTGCAGTCAGAAGAATGGTGGACAGGGGTGACGGTCCCGATGCTGGAAACGGTGCGACTTCGGTTGCGAGATCTCGTCAAGCTGGTGGAGCACCGCCGCGGGAGTCCGGTGTTCACCGACTTCGGCGACGAGCTAGGCGAGGAGAGCGAGATCGCCCTGCCCGGTTTCGTGGACGCGGCAGGCTTCGAGCGGTTCAAGGAGAAGGCGCGGGCATTCCTGCGAGACCACCAACACCGCGACTCCATTCAAAGGCTGCGGCTCAACGAGCCGCTCACCCAAGCCGACCTCGAAGACCTGGAGCGAGTATTGATCGAGTGCGGGGCCGGTGGCTCCGAGATTCAGAGGGCCTCCGAGGCGGGCCTGGGGCTGTTTGTTCGTTCCATTGTCGGGCTGGACCGCGAGGCGGCGAAGCGCTCGCTGAACGCCTATCTCGGAGACCGGACGCTCAGCGCGACCCAGATCGAGTTCACCAACATGATCGTGGATTACCTGACCGAACATGGCGTGATGGAGCCGCGACTGCTGTTCGAGTCGCCCTTCACAGATCTCAGCGCTCTCGGTGTGGACGGCCTGTTCGGCTCCGAGGAGGTCGATTCCATCCTGAAGTTCCTGTCCCTGGTGCGCGACCGGGCTATATCGGTGGCCTAGGCTGTCTCTCAAATGTCTCTCAATTCAGGGAGTCAATCGGCGACAATCTGAGCAAGCTGTAGACTCAGCGAAGCACTCCTGAGTTCGAAAAGACTACCTTCACACCGAAGGGGTCACAGGTTCAAATCCTGTACCGCCCACCATCCCTCTCGCTGTAAGCATCCCGATCCGTCGGGAGGGTCACAGGTTCAAATCCTGACCCCCCCCACCAATCCCGCTTCACGCGCGATTCGTCCTCGACTCGTGAGGAGAGGAAAGCTGGTTCAGGGTCGGGCTCCCTTGGCTTCATCCTTGATTCATCGCATCCTTTGAGCGTCAATCAGAACCACTGAGAGCCTCAGAGAGAGTTCGAGCTGCCGGACTCAGTTGACGATTGTCATTCTGCATCACGGAACTGTCAACCGAGATGTGGTACAATTCGGGTAACAAGATTGCAATGCTCGCTGAACGTCTGAAGCTCATACGACAAGCTCGCGGGCTCTCGCTTGACGAACTCTCCGAAGCGATGGGCCGCCTGGTTTCCAAGCAGGCCATCTCGAAATACGAGAAGGGAGACGACTTCCCGTCGGCGCGCGTCTTGCTCGCCCTGGCTGGCGCCCTGGGTGTCGCCTCCAACCGATTGATCGAAGAGACCCAGGTGGTGGTGGAGCCCCTCTTCTATCGTAAGAAGTCTCGGCTGGGAGCGAAAGAGCGCGAGCGGCTTACGGCGCTGCTCTCCTGTCACCTGGAGGACGTCGTCCGGGTTCGGCAATTGGTTTGTCCCGGCGAATCGCTGGAACTGCCCATTCGCTCGCTCCCCGTTGCGTGCTTGGAGGATGCCGAGGCACAGGCTATCCACCTAAGGGAGGCATGGTCGCTTGGCGACGATCCCCTCGGAACGGTGGTTGATGTACTCGAAGACCATGGCGTGTCGGTGTGCATGTGCAATGCCGACGGTGACTTCGACGGTTTATCTGCGATTGCGCGAAGCAGCGATGGGGCGACCTGCGGGGCGGCCGTACTCTGCCGCGACAGGCTGACGCGGGAACGGCAGCGGCTCAATCTGGCGCACGAACTCGCGCACGTGGTGCTGAGTCCCAGCGATGCGGTGGACGAAGAGGCGGTGGCATGGCGATTCGCCGGGGCATTCGTCGCTCCACGAGACAGACTGCTGGGGGATGTGGGACAACCGCGCCGCTCGATCAGCTTCGAGGAGTTGCTCATGCTGAAGCGTCGGTACGGGATGAGCATTCAGGCCTTGCTGATGCGGCTGCACGATCTTAGCGTCCTTTCGGACGAGGCCAAGAAACAGGCGTTCATTCAAATGTCCAAGTTGCGGATGCGCCAGCAGGAGCCGGGCGACACTCTCGAACTGGAGACCCCGCAATGGTTCCGTCGAACTGTGTTGCGAGCGGTCAGCGAAGGGCTGCTCGGATCTCACGAGGCGTCAGAACTCCTCGGCGAGGACGTGCGGCCCTTGGAGCCTAGGCGGAACCAGTTTGTACACCTCATCGCTGCGCTGTCACCGGAGGAGCGCACTCCCTACTTGGACTCGATCACGGACGACGAGGAACTCGACAGTCAATGGCTCGGGGCTGACCTTGGCGGGGTGATCGAGTAGTGTTCCCTTTGGAAGGCGAGGTCTGGGATATCAGCCTAGACCCTACGGTCGGGGACGAGATTCAGAAGACCCGACCATGCGTCGTCGTGAACGGAGCAGGCCTTCAGAATCAGGGACTTCGGGTCGTAGTTCCCCTGACAGGTTGGAAATCAGAGACGATGGCGCGTCGTCCGTGGTTTGTCGAGATCGCTCCCGACTCAATCAACGGGCTCGGCAAGTCCTCTGCGGCAGCATGCCACCATGTCCGCTCAGTCTCGCTCCAGCGATTCGTCGTACGTCGTGGCAGACTCTCAGCCGACGACATGGCCAGTATCCGTGCAAGTCTCAAGATCGTTCTGAGCATCGCGTAGCCAGAACCAGCCCGAAGGACCCCTACCGCGCCTCCCAGTCCGCCAGCCCCTTCAGCAGCCGGTCGCGGATGGCGGGCTGCTCCGACGAGCGGTCGAAGCGCTCGCCCAAGTCCTGCTCCACCTGAAACAGCAGCGGCGTCTCGCGCGAAGCCGCGAACCCGTACGAGTCGCCGGTCTGCGAGGTGATGCGGATGTGCAGCTTCCAAGGTCCCTGCCGAATCGCCCAACCCTGGTTGTCCGAGCCCGAATACACGAACTCGAACGGATCGGCGGGCGACTTGCCCGTCAGCACGGTGGAACGCAGGTCGCGGCCATCGACCGGGCCCACACGCGCCCCGGCCAGCCCAGCCAGCGTCGGCAACACGTCCAAGGTGCTCATGGGGTCGAGGCGCTGCCCCGGACGAATGGTCCCCGGCCAGTAGACGACCCCCGGCACCCGATGCCCGCCCTCCCACGACGAGCCCTTGCCATCGCGGAACGGTTGCGCGTAGCCCACATGCATCCGCGCTTCGCCGTACTTGGGGTCCGAAGCCGTGTTCTGGAAACGGATCCACGGGCCGTTGTCGGATGTCACCAAGACGAGCGTGTTCTTGGCCAGCCCCATTTCCTCGACCGTCTTCCACAAACGTCCCAGGTGGTGGTCGAGTTCGGCCATCACGTCGCCGAGCAGCCCGCGCCGCGAGCGGCCGGCGAACGCCTTGGAAACAAACAAGCCGAGATGCGGCATGTTGGGGGCCAGGTACACGAAGAAGGGCTTCTCGCGGTTCTGGCGGACAAAGTCAATCGCGGCATCGGCGTAACGCTCGGTGAGCGAGGCGCAGACATCTGGCTGAGAGGTCAAGCCGCTCGCGATCGTCCGGTAGCCAGACCCTTGGCTCTCCATCAGCCGCGAAGCGTCGTAATCGTGCGAGACGTCGGTCCCGATCCAGCGGTCGAAGCCGTGCGCGAGCGGAAGGGCGTCCGGCGTCTGCCCGTTCCGCTCGTTGGGGGTGCCCAGATGCCACTTGCCGAACATCGCCGTGGCATAGCCCTTGGCCTTCAGCACCTCCGCCAACGTCGTTTCGCGAGTTGCCAGATGCTGCGGCGACCCGGGGTCCAGCACCCACGAAGGGAACCCCGACCGTTTGGGATACCGGCCCGTGAGCAACGAATACCTTGAAGCAGTGCACGCCGCCGAGGCCGCGTAGAACTGGGTGAAGTTCGCCCCCTCGCGAGCCATGCGGGAGATGGTCGGCGTCTCGATGACCGGGTTGCCGTTGTGCTCGAAGTCGCCGTAGCCCGCGTCGTCCAGGAACACAACGATTATGTTCGGGCGCTCCTCGGCTGGACGAACCTGGGGTTTCGTCAAAGCAACGGCGATCAGCAGGGCGACCATCGCCCTATTCTAGGCTTCCTGTAGTACCCGCAGCGTGTGCAGCGGTGCGGGGCGGCCGGCGTACGGTGTGTGCAAGGCGAACTTCCGCATGTCCCACGCATACGTCGGGCAGCGCTCGGCGCAGAGCCCGCAGTGCAGGCACAGGTTCTCGTCCTTGACCATCACGCGGCCCGTTTGCTTCAACCCACCCGAAACGAACAACGGTTGGTGCGGCTCCAAGCGCGGCGCGGTCAACTCGCCCACGCCCTCTCCCACCAACGGGGCGATGGTCAGACAGTCGGTCGGGCAGATGTCGATGCACGCGTCGCACTCGATGCAAAGCTTGTCGGTGAAGTGCGTCTGAATGTCGCAGTTCAGGCAACGCTCGACCTCGGCCCGGGTCTGCTCCTCGGTGAAGCCTTCCTCGACCTCCACGGTCATGTTCGTGAAGCGGACCGGCAGGTCCACGTGCTTCATCTTCTGGCGGGCGCGCGGGTCGTAGTTGTTGCTGTACGACCACTCGTGCAGGCCCATCTTGGTGCTGGCCAGCGTCATGCCCATCGGGGGGCGCTCGTCGAGCGGCTTGCCTTGGCAATAGCGGTCGATCGAGATCGCGGCTTGGTGGCCATGCTCCACGGCCCAGATGATGTTGGCCGGACCGAAGGCGGCATCGCCCCCGAAGAACACGCCCTCGCGCGTGCACATGAACGTCGTCTTGTCCACCACGGGCACGTCCCACTTGTCGAACTCGATGCCGATCTCACGCTCGATCCAGGGGAAAGCGTTCTCCTGGCCGATGGCGAGGATCACCGTGTCGCACGGGATGGTCACGCGTCCGGCGGGCTCCTGGACGAGCTTGCCATCCACCTCGGTGGAGACGAACTTGTCGAACTCCATGCCCACCAGTTTGCCGTTCTCCAGCACGAACTGGACCGGCGAGAGGTTCTCCAGGATCTCGACCTGCTCTTCCTCGGCGTCTTCCAACTCCCACGGAGAGGCCTTGAAGTACTTGCGCGTCTTGCGGGCGACGACCTTCACGTCCTTCGCGCCGAGGCGCTTGGCCGAGCGGCAGCAGTCCATGGCCGTATTGCCCACGCCGATGATAAGCACGCGTTCGCCCACGGTTTCGATGTGGCCGAAGTGAATCGAGGCCAGCCATTCGATGCCGATGAAGATCTGGTCCGTGTCGTGGCGGCCGGGGAGTTCGAGTTCCTTGCCCTTCGGCGCGCCGCTGCCCACGAACACGGCATCGTAGCCGCCCTCGTCGAGCAAGGCTTTCAGGCTCGTCACGGGCGTGTTGGTACGCAGGTCCACCCCCATGTCCAAAACGTAGCCGATCTCTTCGTCCAGCACGTGCTCGGGCAACCGGAAGGCCGGAATGTTGATGCGCATCAGGCCGCCCGGACGGGGACCGGCCTCAAAGATGGTGCACTCGTACCCGAGCGGAGCGAGATCGTTCGCCACGGTGAGCGAGGCCGGCCCCGCGCCGATCAGGGCGATTCGCTTGCCGTTCTTTTGGGCGGGCGCCTTGGGCAACCGCTCGGCGATGTCGCCCTTGTTGTCGGCGGCCACGCGCTTGAGTCGGCAAATGGCCACGGGCTTGCCATCCACGCGGGTGCGGCGGCACGCGGGCTCGCAAGGCCGGTCGCACGTGCGCCCCAGAATGCCGGGGAACACGTTGGACTCGCGGTTGAGCAGGTAGGCCTCGGTGAACTGGCCCTGGGCGATGAGTCGGATGTACTCGGGCACGTTGGTGTGCGCCGGGCACGCCCACTGGCAATCCACCACTCGGTGGTAGTAGTTCGGATCGCCGACGTCGGTGGGTCGCATGCTGTTTGGATTATGTCGGATGATGGCAGCGGATGGAGAATCCGTGACCATTGTCACCCGTCAATCTCGAGCGAGAACGCACATCGCCGCGTTGTGGCCCGGAATTCCGCTCACGGCTCCGCCCCTTTGAGCCGAAGAACCCGCCAGATAGACACGCGGGTAGGCGGTTTCGACACCCCACGTTCCGCTCGCCTCGGCCGACTCCGCGTAGAACCAAGACGGCGCGTTGTGGAAGATGTTGCCCTGGTCCAAGTCGATCTCCTGTTCGAGGTCTTGAGGGGTCTTGATCTCGATGCACGGGCGTCCGTCGCGGTCCAAGGCCAGCCACTCGCGGAACGAGCCCTCGCAGACTCGGTCGAGCCCGTCGAGATAGAGGTTCAAGACCTGTTCGCGCCGGGCGTCGTGGTCTTCCGCAAACAGACGATAGGGCATGTCGAGGCCGAAGAGCGTGAGCGTGTGGAACCCCTTGGCGCGGAGGTCGTCGCCGAGGATCGAAGGGTCGGTCAGCGTGTGGCAGTACATCTCGCCGGGAGGCGGGTTGGGGATGACTCCGCCACGGGCCGTCTCGTAGGAACGCTGCATCTGGGCGTACCCCTCGTCGATGTGGAACGATCCCGCGAACGCTTCTTCCGAGGAGACCCCTTGGGCGAGGACCTTCGGGAGTTGCTTCAGGAGCATGTTGATTTTGATCACCGACCCCTCGTCCGTGGGTTCGGGGTGCCACTCGCCCCCGAGGATGCGGGCGAACGTCTTGGGTCCCGCATTGACCAGCACGTGCTCGGCTTCGACCAGGGTCTCTTCGCCCTCTCCGTTCTCGAAGGCGACCGTATGCCTCGCCGGACCCAAGTCCACCCGCTTGACCTCCGCCGAGGTCAGGAATTCGACGCCCGAGCCCCGACCGGCAACCACCAAGGCGTTGACGAGGGAACGCATGCCCCCCACCGGGACGCGCCACTCGCCGTCGCCGCCGCCCACAACGTGGTAGAGGAAGCACCGATTCTGGAGCAGGCTGGGGTCGTGGGGCTCGGTGAACACGCCGATCTTGCCGTCGGTCATGAGCAGCCCGCGCAACACATCGTGGTGGGCGTAGCGCTCGATGACGCGGCCCAGCGGCTCCTCCACGAACGACGTCCAAGCCTCGCGCTCGACCTCCGTCTTCATGGCCGCTTCGAAGTCTCGTTTCGAGCGGAGGGGTTGCAGCAGCGTGGGCCAGACGTGGGCGGCCAGCGCCAGTTCCAATTCCATCAGCTTCTGGTAGTCGGCCCACTGTTGGTCTCCGGCCAGACTGCGCAGCGACTCGCGCGAGCGCTCCTCGTCCACGTTCGAGATGACCAACCCTCTGGGCGATCCGTCCGAGGCGTGATAGGGCGTGAACGAGGCCGTCCGGCGTTGCCTGGTCTCGAAGCGCAGAGTCAGGTCGTCGGCGATCTTCTTCGGGAACAGGGACACGAGGTACGAATAGCTGGAGAGGTAGGCGTCGTAGTCGGGAAACACCTTCTTCGATGCCGTCGCCCCTCCCAGGGTTGCGTTGCGCTCCAGGACCAGCACCGACTTGCCGGCCTTGGCCAGGTACGCGGCGGCGACCAAGCCGTTGTGTCCGCTCCCGACAACGACGACGTCGTAGCTGGCTCGGTCCGGGGCGTTTGGCATAGCCGAGTTTAGACCATGACGCTGGGCTGTTGCGACCTAGGAGGCCGAGCTAGCAGCCGTTGTTGATTCTTCTCCAGCGGATGGTTCAAGTGCGGCCCGGAACTTGAGCCGGCAAGGTCCGTTCGAGTGGTCTGCAAATCTTCACAGAAAGTATTGACACAACGTGAGGGGGGGGGGCATACTCTGCTCATGGAGCTATTCCTGCAATTGAGCATCTTGTTGGCGTCGGGTTTGGTCGCGGACTGGTCAACAGTTCCTGCGGACACATACAGCTATCCGGAGAGCTATGCCTTCGAACCCATGCGCACGATCGCCAACATGAACATCTACCCAGTGCCATACGGAGTCCAGTCCCACAGCCATGCCTATCAGAGCGAGTGCGATGGTTCGACAAGCACGTTGCCGCCCTGGAACTCATACTTCGCGACCCGATTCATCATCAGCCACAATTGGTCTGGCGAATCGGGCCCCGGCATCGTTCCGGCTCAAACGGCTCGTTACTACGAATTGCGGATTACGACCAATGGTGGTCAAGAGAAGTGGGTGTCCGTCAATCCCGTGCAGGGTCCCTTCAGCCGCTACCGAAACGACCGCACCGCCGCACTCCTGACAGAGGACCAGAGCTTGGAAGAAGGTCCTGGTGGTGGCGGGAATGGTTGATTGAACAGCTTTACTCCTCGGCGTGGCCTTGCTCGGTCCGCAGGCGAGACCGCCTGTGCACCCAGTCACCGTTTTGGCCACGCACGCCCAGCCGACCGAGCTCGAAACGCGCCTGATCAAGCTGACCGGTGACGAACTGAGGCGCGAAGCCGAGTCGAACGGATATCTCGTCGCCCGCCAGGACGAATTCACCTTCGTGCGATCGAAGAACCAGTTCAATCTGGCCGCGATGGACGAACTCAACGCTTCCCTCGGTGCGCTCATCGAGGCCGCTGGGCCAAACGAAAGGGTGCTGAGAGACCGTGAAACCGTTGCCAAAGCTCGTGAGCTGTTGGCGACGACGCAAGTGGCCAGCGAACTAGGCGACGCGCTACTCGACTGCGAATCGCTCCTCCTTTATGCGTCGGCATCCGTCACGCTCAGCGAAGGCGGCCGCACCGTGCGCATTGACCTGCCTAGCCGGCCCGGCGACCCCCTTAGAGCCCAAGACTTCACAGAGATCAAGCCGGATCGGCGCAAGCTGGAGAAGCTGCCACGTCCACAGCCGTACCCCGATGCTCTCGTCTTCTCGTTCGGGCCGACCTTGGCGTCGAGCGACCGCAAGGCGGCGGGCTCGGCGCGATTCTCCGAACAGGTCGCTGCGGAACTCGCGCGCCAGAACCGCAGAGCCACCGAGGCCGAAATCGCTTTGCGCGCCGCTATGTCGCAAGGCGTCGCCTTGCCCAATGTGGGTGAGAGCTTCCAAGCGTTTGCATCGCGACAGTCACCCGACTAAATGGAGAGCCTGATCGGCGGCTTCAAGGCCTATGGCTTTGAGTCGGCGGGCGAATGGCAGGCCTTCTTGCACGGAGCCAGAGTCACGCGGACGCGCGTGGTGCCCATGATCGGCGTGCCCTACAGCGACGGCAAGATCAACCGGATTCGCGCGCGGTCTCCCCGATCCCGCAACGCAACCCGCCCCGGCCCTGAGCCCGAGGTTCACTGCGATGCGACGAATCGGAGCCGGTCCGCTTCGGTAATCTTCCCGCCATGGCGAAGTCGCCTTGGATCGGACATGCGGGCCTTGCGGCGGGCGCGGGGTGGTTCGTCGCCGCGTGCCTGATGACGCCCCAGAGCGCCCCGGCTCGCGACCCCGTCCACTTCGGGCGCGACATCCTGCCCATCCTCAGCGACAAGTGCTTCGCATGCCACGGGCCGGACCCATCCAGCCGCATGGCCGACCTCCGGCTCGACACGCCGCAAGGCGCGTTCGCCGCGAGAAACGGCAAGTGGCCCATTGTGCCGGGCGACCCCGAGAACAGCCTGATCCTGAAGCGCATCCACGACCCCGAGAACCCCATGCCGCCCGAAGGCAGCGGCAAGAGTCTCACCGACCGTGAAAAGTCGCTCCTGCGCCAATGGATTCTCGAGGGCGCGAAGTACACCAAACTGTGGTCGTTCGAGCCGCTGCCCAAGCGGGTGCCCGTCCCGCAGACGGGTGAAGGGTGGGCGCGCGACGACCTCGATCGGTTCGTGTTCGCCCGCATGCGGCAAGAGGGCCTCTCGCCTTCGCCGCCGGCGAGCCCCGAGCGCTGGCTGCGTCGCGTCACGCTCGATCTCACGGGGTTGCCGCCCACCGAAGCCGAGATCGCCGACTATCTCCGCACAGGCGACCGGGAGGGCGTGGTGGATCGGCTGCTGGCCAGCGCCCGATTCGGCGAGCGGTGGGCCACCGACTGGCTCGACGTCGCCCGATACGCCGACAGCTACGGCTATCAATCCGACCTGCTCATGCCGACCTGGCCGTACCGCGATTGGGTGGTTCGCGCGCTCAACGCCAACATGCCGTACGACCGGTTCCTCACCGAGCAGTTGGCCGGCGACCTGCTGCCCAACGCCACGCGCGACCAGGTCCTGGCCACGGCCTTCAACCGGCTCCACCGGCAGTCGAACGAGGGGGGCTCGATCGCCGAGGAGTTCAAGACCGAATACGCCGTGGACCGCACGGCCACGTTCGGCACCGCCGTGTTGGGTCTGACTTTGGCGTGCGCCCGCTGCCACGACCACAAGTTCGACCCCATCACGCAGCGCGAGTTCTTCCAGTTCTACGCCTACTTCAACTCGATCGAGGAGTACGGCCTGTTGCTCAGCACCGAGATCGTGCCCACCCCGTCGCTGCTCCTGCCGACGCCCGAACAGGAAGCGACGTTGACCACGCTCAAGGAGGCGCGGAACGCCGCCCGCGAGCGCTTGGCACAAGCCAAGGCTTCGGCACGCACGGCCGAACCCAAAGCCCCGAGCGGCCCGGCGCTGACGCTCGACTTCGAGAGCCTGAAGGAAGGCAAGTTCGCAAGCGGCGTCTCGGGCGACGCCCACGGTGCGGCGTTGGCGGGCCTGGGAACCGCGCCCGGGCGGCGAGGCGCGGCCGCTGTGTTCGATGGCGACAACGGCGTGGCGGTCAAGGGTCTTCCGGCAAAGGACCGCTGGGAGCCGTTTTCGTGGTCGTTCTGGCTGTCCGACCCGGGCCAGAAGGGGCCGGTCGTGTTGCTGCACCGGACGGGCGGCACCGACGTCGGCTTCTGCGGCTCCGACCTGATGCTCGAAGACGGGTTCGTCACGGCCCGCGTCATGCGCCATTGGCCGGGGAACGCCGTCGCGGTGCGGAGCGCCTCGCGCATCCCCAAAGAGCAGTGGTCCCACCTGGCCTGGACATGGGACGGCAGCGGCTCGGCGAAGGGGCTGCGGCTCTACTTGAACGGCAAGCCCATGCGCACCCAGACCTTGGCCGACGACTTGTGGAAGCGGACCGCAGCCTACGGCGACCACGGCCCAAGCGGCGGCGACTGGTGCTTCGGCCAGCGGTTCCGCGACGCCGGGTTCAAGGGCGGCAAGGTGGACGACGTCGCCTTCTTCGCCCGCGAGATCGGGCCAACCGAAGTCCGCGCCTTGTTCGACGGTCGCCCCGCCGACCCCCGCGACGCCTGGACCCATGGAGGCGAACCGGGCGTCGCCCAAGCGCGCCAGGCCCTGCTGGACGCCGAGAAGCGACTGGCCGAGTTCGAGGAGCAGATTCGCGAGATTTCGGTGATGCGCGAAGCCAAGCCCCCGATTCCCGCCCACCTGCTGGCGCGGGGCCAATACGACGCACCCAAGAGCCGCGCGACGCTGGTCCGACGAGGCGTCCCCGCCGTCCTGCCGCCGCTGAAAGCCGCGCGCAACGACCGGCTCGCGCTCGCCCGGTGGGCCACCTCGGGGGACCACCCGCTCACGGCTCGGGTGGCCGTCAACCGCTTCTGGCAGGCGATGTTCGGAACGGGGCTCGTGGAAACCAGCGAGAACTTCGGCGTCCAGGGTGCGGCGCCCAGCCACCCCGAGTTGCTCGACTTCCTGGCGCGGCGCTTCGTCGAAGACGGCTGGGACGTGAAGAAGACGCTTCGCCGGATCGCTCTGTCGGCGACCTACGCACAGGATTCGGCGCGGCGCAACGACCTCGATCCCACGAACAAGTGGCTCGCGCGCGGTCCCAGCCAACGGCTCTCGGGCGAGATGATGCGGGATGTGGCGCTGGCAGCCTCGGGCCTCCTCGTCGAGAAGGTGGGTGGCCCGCCCGTGAACCCCTACCAACCCGCCGGGCTTTGGCAGGAAAACAACGCGTTCAGCCCGCCGTTCGTCCAGAGCAAGGGTGAAGGGCTGTATCGCCGCAGCCTGTATTCGACGTGGAAGCGCACGACGCCCGTCCCCACAATGATGCTGTTCGACGCAACCTCGCGCGAGGCGTGCGTCACGCGCCGACCTTCGACCAGTACGCCGCTGCAAGCGTTGGCTCTGCTGAACGACGTCCAGTTCGTCGAAGCCGCCCGTGTGCTGGCCGAGCGCGCGTTTGGGGCTCGTGCGGATACGCCGAGCCGGCTCCAGTTCGCGTTCCTGAAGTTGGCGGGTCGCAATCCGACGTCCGGCGAACTCGCGATTCTGGAGGACTTGGTCGCAGACCAGCGGGCACGGTACCAGGCCGACCCCGACGCGGCGGCCAAACTCGTCGCCGTAGGCGAAGCCAAGTCGGCGGTTGTGGAGCCGACCGAACTGGCCGCCTTGACGGTTGGGGTTCAGGCGATCCTCAACTCGGACGCAGTGGTATGGAAGCGCTGATCCGACCCATCGCACCCGGCTCCGACGAAGAGATCGGGTGGGTGGCCTCGCGTATGCGCGCAACGCTGGTCGAGCTGTTGGGTGAGCAGCGGGGCGGGCGAATGTACACGACCGAGTGGCTCCGCGAGCGGGTGCGCTTTCATCTGGACCCGCCCAGTGCGAGGGCGGCGTGTTCGTGGCGGTGGTTGCCGAGAGCCTTGCGGGACACACGATCGTCCGCCGAGAGACGTGGGAGGACGGCTCGACGTTCGGTCTCTTCTCGACCTTCTGGGTCGAACCTGGACATCGCCGCTCGGGTTTGGCGTCCCGCCTCGTCGCGTCGGGGGAGCGCTGGATGCGGGAGCGAGGACTGACGGTGTTCCGCACATGGACCGACCCGGGCAACGCACCGCTCATCGCGTTGATGGGCGGGCTGGGCTACGCGATCGAAGGGGAGCGGGGCGAGTTCGTGGTCTTGCGCAAGGAAGCCTAGCCAGCGGCTCAAGGAAGGATCGTGACCGGCGTGCCCACGGGAATCCAGTCGTAGAGGTCGCGCACGTCGTCGTCGTCCAGAGCAACGCACCCCAAGGTCCAATCCGACTTCGAGCCCTTGCCGTGGATGAAGATCTCGCCGCCCAGTTTGGTCTTCCAGGGCGGAGTGCGTTTCTCCTTGTGGGCCGCGACGATCTCCTTGCGTTCGGCCTCGGTGATCAGGCCCGCTTTGAATCCACGTTCCGCGTCCAAGGGTCCCGGGTAGCTGACGCCTAGGGAGAGCGTGTACTTGCTGCGCGGATTCTTCGTGCAGATGAAGTAAGAGCCCTCCGGTGTCGCGCCGTCGCCCTCTTTCTCCTTGGGCGGCACGGGGTTGTGGCCCAAACCGATGCGGTAGGTCTTCACGAGCCGGTCGCCTTCGTACAACCGCAGTTCGCGCTTGGCCTTGAACACTTCAAGACGCGGATTCTTGTAGGGGGAGGGCGGGCTGCCGCAACCCAGCAGGCACGCGAAGACCAATCCCAGCCCGACCAAGTGGAGCACTATTGAGCCGCCTTGTCCATCAGCGACTTCACGTCGAAGATCATCCCGCCCGAACTCGACACCTGGGGCAGCTTGCCATCCCACTTCTCGATCCATTCGCGGGCGACCACGAGTTCCGCGCCCTGCACCTTCAGCGCTTCGGCCTTCAGTTTGGCGGATTCGGCTTCGCCCTTGGCCTTGGCCACCATGGTCTGCCGCTCGGTTTCCGCGCGTTGCAGCACGTACTTCTGCTTCTCGGCCTCCTGCTGAGCGACCTGTTTGGCCTCGATCGCCTTGTTGAACTCGGGCGAGAAGTCGAAGTTCGTGATCGAGACGCCGTTGGGCTCCACGAGCAGGTTGTAGACCTTGAGCCGCGCCGTGATCTCCTCTTCGACCTCGTTCTTGACCGCCGGGCGGCTGCGGATAAGGTCTTCGGCGGTGTACTTCGCCGTGACCGTCTTGATAGACTCCTGAACCGCGGGGTCGATGATGCGCGCTTTGTACTCGCGGCCCACGTTCTGATACAGTTCGCCGACGTTCGAGCGGTCCACCCGGAAGTTGAGGGCGACCGTCGTGGTCACTACCTGAAGGTCGCGGCTGGCCGCCGAGCCCGTGCTCTCTTCCTTTTGTGTTCGGACCTCCATCAACTCCGTGCTGTTGATGCCGGGGATGATGAAGTGGAACCCCTCGTCCAATTGACCCTGCACAGCACCGAACCGCATCAGGACCGCGCTGTGGCCCGCAGGGACGATGATCACCGTGCTCGAGAGCAGCCCGCCCACGATCATGATGACGCCGACCACGTTCATGATCCAAGCCGTGGGCCGCAAGTTGGCTTTGTCGCTGGTCTGCTTGTTCAGCCCGGAGACGACGATGCCGCTGACGAGAAGGATGATGCCCAGAACAACGATCGCCATGTTTGCCTCGCTCTATTTAGGTACGGGGCAGGGGTGCGCAAGGATGCGCTTCGAATGGGTCGGCACAGTCCTACGTCCCACCGGAGGCGAATCGCTACAATGGCCCGACAAGCCTATGGTTCGCACCGAATCCATCAGCAAATCGTTCCATGACGCCAAACGAGGCACCATCGAAGCCGTGGTGGACGTCTCGATGGAAGCGCGCCCCGGCGAAATCTTCGGGTTGCTCGGCGTGAACGGGGCGGGCAAGACCACCTTGCTCCGCATTCTCTCCACCGTCTTGCGCCCGAGCAAGGGAGTCGCCGAAGTTGCGGGATTCGACGTGGTGCGCGAGCCAGACCGCGTCCGAGCCAGTATTGGGTTCATGTCCACCTCGACCGCTCTCTACGGCAGGCTCACCGCCCGCGAGGTGCTCGAGTACTTCGGCGGGCTCTACGGGCTGAAGGGGCAGGAACTCAAATCGCGGGTGGACACGGTCATCGAACAACTCAACATCGGCCCGTTCGCCAATGGCCTGTGCGACAAGTTTTCGACCGGCCAAAAGCAACGGGTGAGCATCGCGCGCACCATTCTGCACAACCCACCCGTGCTCTTCTTCGACGAGCCGACCTCGGGGTTGGACGTGGTGACCAGCCAGATCGTCATGAACTTCATCGAACAAGAGCGCCGGGACGGCAAAACCGTGGTGTTCTGCACGCACATCATGAGCGAAGTGGAACGCCTGTGCGACCGCGTCGCGATCATCCACGACGGACGTATCCGCGGGACGGGCACACCATCCGAGTTGGTGGCCCAATCGGGCGAGCCGACGCTGGAGCGCGCCTTCCTCAAATTCGTCGGCGAGTTGCAGGAGGTGGGGCGATGATCGGTCTGGTCTTCCGCAAAGAGGTCAGGGAGTTTCTTCGGGACAAGCGCGTGGTGTCGGGTGCGCTCGTCGGCCCCGTGGTGCTCATGCTGGTGTTCGTGTTCACGTTCGCCGTGATCGCGCAATCGCTGGGCAAGAGCAAGGCGCCGAAGATCCACGTGGTCGCGCCGGCCCAATCGAACGCGTTCCTCGCGGCGCTCGAGCAGAACCCCGAGGTCCAGATCATCCGCGTCGAAAACCGCGAGCGGGGCGTGGAACTCGTCAAGAAGGGTCAGGCACGCGTGCTCCTCGAGTTCACGCCTGAGTTCACCGACGCGACGGGCGAGATCGAAGCCGTCTACGACCCCGACGAGGCCCTTTCGACCATTGCGCTTCGCACGTTCGGGGCGATGGTCAACGCGGCCAACCGGGCGCAACTCGACCAGACGCTGGCTCAGGCCGGCATCGCCAAGGAAGCGGTCGAGCCGATCCGCCTCAAGGAAGTCGAAGTCCCCAAGGACCAGAAGGCGATGGGCGGTTCGACGCTGATCGGTTTGCTGCCGTATCTGATCGTCATCTGGGCGTTCTATGGCGGGTTCAGCGTGGTCTCCGACCTGGTCGCGGGCGAGAAGGAGCGGTCCACGCTGGAGACGCTGCTCATCACGCCGGTCAGCCGGACCCAAGTGGCGATGGGCAAGTTCCTCGCGCTCGGATGCGTCTGCTTGATCTCGTCGCTCTCGTCCTTGGTCACCGTGCTCATCATCGGGGTGTCGGGCACATCGTACGCCAAGGCGTTGTTCCCAGAGGGCATCCACCTGACGCCGCTCGCGTTGCTGGCGATTCTGGCGATCCTGATCCCCTTGGTCGCGTTCTTCGCGGGCCTGATGCTGGCCATCAGCGCATTCGCCAAGAACACTCGCGAGGCGCAGACCCACCTGACGCTGCTCAGCTTCGTCGTGCTCATCCCCGCGATCTCCAGCCAGTTCATCGGGTTCACCGAAGCTGGGCGCGCATGGTGGATCAAGCTGGTGCCGATCCTCAACTCCTCGGATGCCATCCGCTCGGCGCTGCTGGGGCGGCTTGACGCCGAAAGCGCTCTGGTCACCATCGGCATCAGCCTCGTGCTCGGCGCGATCGGCGTGATCACGGCGATCAAGCTGTTCGAACGCGAAGAAGTGTTGGTCAGAATCTGAAGAAGACCATGGACTGGATTCAAGTCGTAGACTCCCACACCGAAGGCGAGCCGACCCGCGTCGTCGTGGACGGCTGGCCACAGCCGCCCGGCGCGACGATGGCCGAACGCCGCGACCACATGAAGCGGCACCAGGACCACCTGCGGACAGGGGTCGTCAAAGAACCTCGCGGGCACGATGCCGTGGTCGGCGCGTTGCTCACCCCGCCGGTCGAGCCCAATTCAGCCGCAGGTGTCGTGTTCTTCAACGACGTGGGCTATCTGGGCATGTGCGGCCACGGGCTGATCGGCGTCGTCCGCACCCTGCACCACTTGGGCCGCATCGGCCAAGGGATGCTGCGGATCGACACGCCCGTGGGCACGGTCGAAGCGGCCCTTCTCGCCGATGGCAGCGTGGCGGTGACCAACGTGCCCTCGTACCTGTACGCCGAGGACGCAATGGTCGAGGTGGCGGGCTACGGCCCCGTCATCGGCGACGTGGCCTACGGCGGCAACTGGTTCTTCCTCACCGAACTGCCCGAGTTCGTGCTCGACCTGCGCAACCTGGACGCCCTGATGGACATCACCAAGCGCATCCGGCGTTCGCTGATCGAGCAAGGCATCACCGGCGCAGACGGCGCGCTGATCGACCACGTCGAGTTGTTCAGCCCGACGACTCGGCCCGACGCCCATTCGCGCAACTTCGTGCTGTGTCCCGGCAACGCCTACGACCGCTCGCCTTGTGGAACGGGCACCAGCGCGAAGATGGCGGCCATGGTCGAACGCGGCAAACTGCAGCCAGGCCAGGTGTGGCGGCAAGAGAGCATCGTCGGCGGCCTGTTCGAGGGCTTCATCGAGGTGCGCGGCGAGGATTTGGTGCCGCACATCCGGGGTCGGGCGTTCGTCACGGCCGAGTCGCGGCTGGCCTTCGACCCCGCCGACCCATTCCGCCACGGCCTCTGATCGGGGGTCGCCAACCGTTTTGGCTTCCGTGGGAAACTCACGAAAACGGTGTATGATGAGCTTGTAGGTGCCGTTCAGTATGCAAGGGGCATTGACTCGTCTCTCCGCACTCTTGTCGATCTTCGTCCTCGGTTCGGGATGCATCGACTCGACGGTCGTCACGAAGTTCGAGCCCGCCGTCCTCAGCGACGGGACGGTGGTTCAGTCTCTGGGCGCCTGCGATGCCAATCTCGATCGCTGCTGGACTTATGATGGTGTAGCGTCGCCCGTAGAATCCGAGTTGATTGCTGGAAGGACTACCGCGATTGCCACCGCGGTGGCCGAAGCGTTTGGGGCGGACTCGGGCGATTCCGTCGGCGGAGCCCGCCCGGGTGCCTACCTCTGGGTCCGAGCGACGATTGAGGACCCTGACAACTTGCCCAGCCTCCTGTTCCTATCTGAGAGCGGTGATGCCGTCGAACCGAGTTTCGTTTACACCGGGTTTCCGGACGCGGAGAACTTGCTCTTGGCTGGCTACGATCTCGGGGTCCGAGTGAATCCCAGCGTTGCCGCCACAGTACTGGCCGCGGTTGGCCCCTGGCAATCGGTGGGCGTCTACTCGATCAATAGCGGCAAACTCACCCACGAGTCCGGATTTGCGTTCAACCCGATCGCGTTGGCAACTTCCGTCGACCGGCTAGGTGCTCGGTTTCCAGACACCGCCACAGCATTCGTCTCCACAGAGCGCGAGCCAAGGATTAGGGTCAGTTTGCAGCTACCCGAGACGGCCGGGCGGCTTGCGTGGCGTGTCGTTGCCTTCGGAAGCAACGCGCAAGAGCTGGAGAGTTGCGGCTCGATGACTCGACCCGGCGTCGCCAGCCGCGACTACGAGTTCAGAGGACGACTCGATGACTTGGCCCGAATAGAACTGCAAAGCAGGGAGTACGAGTCTGTTCCAACGCAAACGGTGTTGCTTCGCCCGCAACGGTAGGGCCCGCAACGCGAGCCAACCTACTCGCAAAGGGCGTCCAATTCCGCCGGCCAAGTCCATTCCCTGACCCAGCGGCCGTGGTGGTGCGGGGAGGCGATGACGAACCCCCTCGCCCGCCCGTCCTCGTACCGGGTCACGCGCAGGTCGTCGTGCCGCGAGACGAACCACATCGCCCGCTCCCGAGAGGCCCCCAGCATCGAAGCGTGAAACCGCTCGATCTGCTCCGCGGAGAGCTGATAGAACACGTGCGTTTGGAACACGATGGGCACAGCGTCGGCGGGAGCCAAGAGCGCATGCTTCGCCGTTTCCTCCACCGCGTCGCCCTGCCACACGCGCGGCCGCAACTCTTGCGCGATCTGCATGGCGAGGTCGAGGATGGGACGACGCTCGGCTTGCTCGGGCCAGAGCAAAGCGCGCAGCCAATCCCGGTCGGCTTCCGAAGCGACGTCGAGCGGATGCAGGTCCACCCCGACCCGCGACACCACGTCCGGCGGACCGTCGGTCGGGGTGGACTCCCGGGGACTCCACGACGTGCGCAGCGTCAGGCGCGCGTTCGGGTCGCCAAAGGAGCCCGCCTCGGTCTCCACCCGAAAGCGGTCCAAACACAGGTTCAGTCCCATGCTCGCGCCGAACTCGACCAACGCCACGGGTCGGCCCGCCGCCAACCGCGCGAAAGTAGGCAACAGATACACCGTCCGCCCCACCTCGTTGGTCTGGACGCGGCGGGTCGTCAAGTGCCCCCGAATCGCCTCCCGGTGCTCCAGGACGAAGGCGCGAAACACGGGCCACGGGTCGTCGTCCCTCGCCGGTCCGCCCGCCAGTTGCGGGTACCACTCGCGGAGCGGGTGACCGGACTTCGCCAATTCGGCCTGCACCGCGCCGAGAAACAGGTTCGAGATGGGCATGCGCCCGCATTGGCAAAGCCGCACCAGGTCCTCGTCGTCGGCGATCAGCGGGCTGAGCCGACTGTAGAGCGGCGAATCGTGCTCGGTGTGTCGCGAGAAGGCCAAAAACCCCTCGCGGACCGCTTCGGGCGTCAGCACCGTTCGAGCCCGCCCAATCGCTCGAAGAGCGTGAGTTGAACCAATCCCCGCTGACGGTTCAGGTCCGGCGGGTCGGTCGGCAACAGCCGGAAGTAGTTGTCCCCGCGCAGGTAGTCGGTCAGGAATCGGACGCCGAGTTCCAAGGCGATGGCCCGAACGGCGTCCTCCATGCCCGCGAGTTCGTTGGCCGGAGCCTCGACCACGGCCTCCTCGAACCCGCGTCGGACGGCATCGGCCACGTCGCGATCCACCTGGACTCTGGCCAAGTCGGTCTCCTTCTCGCCGGCCACGTTGCACAGCGAGCGCAGCATGTCGCCGTAATCGGCCAGCCAAGTGAACGGCATGATCGTGTCCAAGTCCACCAGGCTCCTCACGCGGCCCGTGATCCGGTCGAAAAGAAAGTTCTCGATCTTGGTGTCCCCGTGGATCGGCGTTCGCCGCACGGTGCCCGAGGCCACGGCATCCTGCAACCAGCACCCGAACGTCTCGGCCGCGGCGATGCGCTCCAGATAGGCTTGCAGAGCGGGCTCCTTGATCCGTGCCGCGCAAGCGGGGTCGCTCAGGCGGTAAAGCCCTTCGGTCGCCTCGGCGACTTCAGGGTCGGCGGGCAGGAACGGCGCGGCGTCCTCGCGCGTGACGCATCCCGTCGCAACGGCTCGGAACTGGGCGAAGTAGCCCCGCGTGTCGCGGTAGCCGAGCAACGAAGGTTGGAGGCCGTCAAGGCTCATCCGGGACGTCAGATCGGCGTTCAACGCCAGCCCGCGACCGACTTCGCCCGCCAAGCGCAGCCGCTCGCCGGGGTCGGCGACCTCGCCCAGACTCTTGTACTCGACCACGTCCGGGATGCGTTTCATCATGCGCCACACCGACCAGCCGTGCGGCCCGTCGTCCACCACGAACGGGGCCCCGTCGTTCGATGCCACCAGTTCGATCGGCTCCCATCCCGTGGCTTTGGCCGCAAGATGCTCTTCCAAGTAGGCGGCCTGGGCTTCGGTCCAAGCGACCATCGCGCGCATGACGCGGAAAGGTCGCGAGAACACGTCGGTGTTGATGCGCTGGAGCAGAAACGCCTCGGTCCGCCCCTCACGCTCGCCTTCGACGACGAACGTGTGCAGGTTGATGTTGCCGCGTTTGGGAAATGCCGCGCCGCCTCGTGGGCCATCCACGCGGAACCGCGACGCGAGGGCCAGGACCTCTTCGGGAGCGAAGTCGGCGCGCCGCGCTGGGCCTTCGGGCGTTTCGCGATCGGGGAAGACAAAACCGGCGAACGAGGCGCGCATCGCGCGGGTCATTCTACCGTCCCCGGTTGACTTGGGCCGATGGCGGGCTGCGGATCGGCGTGGAAGCGTTTCTCGAGCAGATCGCCCCCTTGTGGGCGCCCCATCCGGGCCAGCGGGAGTTCCTGATCAACCCGGCCCGCATCCGCGTGCTCGCCTGCGGGCGGCGATGGGGCAAGACCGACGCGTGCGCCGCCGACGTTCTGGCCGCGCTACGCTCGCCTACCCCCACGCGCCACCTCATCCTCGCGCCCACGCTCGACCAAGCCCGGCTGGTCCTGGACCGAGCGATGGAGCTCAACGCGCTCGCCGAAGAGCGTGGCCTGCTGCCGAGCGAATCCTCCCGGTTCCGCGCTACGCCGCACCCCGTGTGGCTGTGGGGCGCGCACCGCGTTCACGCGCGTTCGGGCCACGTGCTGCGTCACCTGCGCGGGCGCGAAGCGACCCACATCGTCGTGGACGAAGCCGCCTATGTTCCCGAGGCCCTGATCACCGAAATCGCCATGCCCATGCTGGCGACAACGGGCGGACGGCTCACGCTCATCAGCACACCCGCGGGCACCAACCACTTCTGGCGGTTCTTCGTGATGGGCCAGGACGGCCACCCAAACGTCTGGAGCCGCGCCGCGCCTTCGTGGGAAAACCCCATGGTGTCCTCCGAGACGTTGGAACTCCAACGCGCCCTCATCAGCGAACGCGCCTACCGCGTGGAATACGGCGCGGAGTTCCTCTCGCTGGAAGGCCAGGTGTTTCCGGAGGAAGCGGTGCAACGGTGTGCCGTGGCCACCTTGCCCGAACCCGAGCCGCCCTTCTCGGTGGGAGTGGACTGGGCGAAGTTCGTGGATTCGACGGCCGTAGTCGTGTTGTGCGGCACGCGGCGCGACGCGTGGATCGCCGACCTCTGGACCATGCAGGGGCCGAGCTTCGCCGACCAGGTACACCACGTCCTCGACCTGCTGTCGCGTTTCGAGGGGCACAAGCGCATCCATTGCGACGCCACGTCGCTGGGTCACGAACCGACGCACATGCTGCGACGCATCCTCGAAACCGGCGTGGAGTTCGTGACGTTCACGCCGGAGGTCAAGGCCAAGCTGGTGCAAGACCTCGTCTGGATGATCGAGACCGGCGCGTTGCGATTCGCCCCTCACCCCAAACTGTTGCAAGAACTCCGCGCGTTTCGCGCCGAACGAGCAGGCATGGGGTTGCGCTACGGGGCGGCGCCCGGCTTCCACGACGACCTCGTCATCGCGTTGGCCCTCGCCGTGCGCGGCCTGGAGACGCCCTATTCGGGGATGGTCCAAACGATCCGGAGGTGAACGCAAGGGGCCTCGGGCGGAGCGTGCCAGCCTGCCCGGAACGAATCGGAATGGCGCGACCGAAAGGACTCGAACCTTCGACCTTCTGCTCCGGAGGCAGACGCTCTATCCACTGAGCTACGGTCGCGCGCCGACTTGAGGATACACCAATCCCGAGGGCTTACTTGCGCTCGAGTTCCAGCTTGAGCTGCGGCCGGTGCTCGGCGGGGCCGTCCTTGGAAAACACCTTGTAGATGAAATCCCGCCCGCTCGCCGACGGATCGAACGCGGCCGTGAGCAGAAACGCCACGGTCCGATCGTCCGAATCCAACGCCTTCACCAGCCGATCGGCAAACGAATCCTTGCCCGAAAGCAGGTCGAACGTGATCGGGACGGGCTGATCCGCATCCGCCTTGCCGAACACGCCGCTCGCGACGACGCCGTTCGGCCCGCCCTTCGGCTTCAGCTCCTTGAGCTTGCCGTGGTCCCAATCCTTCTCGCGAAAGGTCGTGGGCACGAACCGCAGTTCGAGGGGCTGGCGGTCGGCGTCGGCTTTGGTGAACCCAAACTCCGCCACATGATGCAAGACGAGCGTGGCGGACTTGACCGTGTACGACCCCTTGGGGATGTCCTTGAAATCGAACCGAAGATAGCTGTGGGAGAACGAGTCGGCGTCGTCGGAAGCCTCCGGAACGCTCTTGCCACCGTTGCCCCACGCGCGCAGATACGGCTCGGCCGTGTCCGAAGCGAAGGGATAGATCCAAAAATCGTCCGACGGAGCAAACGTGCGAACGTCGAGGGTCGCCATTCCCATGGCCAGAATCGCGGCAAGCATGGCTCATTCTACGCTCTGCCGCAACCGACCGATTAGGCCCGCGATTTCGAAACCGACCGCCTGCGCACCATAAGGTCGGCACGTGTTTCTGCCAATGATTGGAACCGGATTCCCGTCGTCGCCATGCTCGAACTCGACTTCATCAACAGACGCACGCGGTTCCAGCGTTTGTCCGATGCACGCTTCTTCTCGGGGTGGGCGACCGAGATCGCGGGGGCCGAACTCACCGTTCACCTCTCCGCGCCGGCCACACTCCATCGCGACGACATCTGCATGTTCGAGGTCTACGGAGTCAAAGCGACGGCCAACTTCCGAGGTCGGCTCTCGACCTTCGCCGATCGAACGGCAACGTTTCGGATGGAACTCCCCATCCGCTACCTCCCAGCCCAGCCCGAAGACACCCGGCTGAACCTGCGCGGCATCACGGGCAAGGCCCTGTGGGAGGGCGTCGAGGTCGCCTTTGAAGTCGTGGACGGCTCCGAACATGGAATCGGACTCATCAGCGACGCCAAACTCTCCCGAGGCGACCAAGTGCAGCTGGTGCTGCAAACGGGCTACGGCCAGTTGGTCTGCAACGGCGAAGTCCGATACTCGCGAGTCGCCGAAGGAGATGGCGGCAGGTTCCGGACGGGAGTTCGCTTGGACGAAATGAGCCGCGTGGAACGCGCGCGCTGGGAGCGGCTGCTGGCCGATGCGCAAGCCCCGAGCAAGGCCGAGAACCGTATGGCCGGATAAAGGAGGAGCCGAGAGATGTCGCTGCGCAAAGAGTTCCTGAACCGCCGAACCCGCCTCCAACGCCTCTCCGACGGCCGATTCTTCTACGGCTGGATCAAGAGCATCAAAGACGGCGTCGTGACGGTCTACTCCGACACCGAAGACCTGCACCGGCGGGGCGACCGCTACGCCCTCGAAGCGTTCGGGATCCAACACCTGGCCCAGTTCTTCGGCACCGTGGCGCTGACCGAGCCCAGGTACATCGACGTGGCGATCGAGCAGCCCGTGAAGTACCTCGATCCCACACCCGAAGAGGCCCGAACCCATATCAGCGACCTGCCCCTGACGGTGACCTGGGAGGGCGAGTCGGTCGAAGGGTTCTTGGTGGACGCCTCCGCACACGGGGCGGGCGTCGTGAGCCTCGCCTACATCGACAAGGGCGAAACCGTGTCGCTCGCGATCCGCGTCGGGGGCACGACCATCCAACTCAAAGGCGAAGTCCGGTACTGCCGAAAGCACCGTCCGCTGAAGGACCACTTCCGATTGGGTTTGCGGCTGTTCCCCACCGATCGCCTGGACTCGGCCAAGTGGTCGGCGCTGGTCAACGCGGAATACGACGAACAGGCCGCAAAGCCTGCGGCTCGGTAGCGACGGGTAGAACGGGTCGGGGAGGCTGGAGCGGGAGACGAGATTCGAACCCGCGACCCTCTCGTTGGCAACGAGATGCTCTACCACTGAGCTACTCCCGCTCGCGAACTGAAATCCTACCACGTGGCGCAACGCCCGGTCAAGCCGTGCGCGGGACTTTGGACGTTCGACCCGCAAGTTTGCCGGGAGATCCACCGTCTAAAGGGTACGGGACCACCAAGGCGCCCGCACTCCCATGCCTCTGCGACTCGACGAAACGACGGCCAAGACCCAGACGATCTGGGTGCACGGCCGAGAACTGCGCTCCGAGCGGATGCGAGACCTTCTCGCCTCCGCAGCGTCGGCGCGTGTCGAGTTCGTCCCCGAATCGTCCTGGTCCGACCCCGAACGGTCCGGCGACCCTCCCTCGCTCCTCGTGGTCAGCCCACGAGACTTGCCGCTGGACGAAGCGGGCCGAGCCCTGTTGCGTCGCTGGACGCGCCGCGTGGCCGTCGTCGCCCTGGAGGAGTTCCAGCGGGCCGAAGTCGCGCTCGAGGTGATCGAAGCGGGCGTCCACGACTACCTGGGCCTCGATAAGACCGACGCCGACGAACTGGAGATGCGTCTGCGTCTCGCCGCCCACCGGTTCGAGCGCGAGGCCGAACTGCGGCGCGAGTCGTTGACCGACGAGCTGACCAAACTGCTCAACCGGCGAGGCTTTCTGGTGCACGCTCAGGAGCGGCTGGCCGCATCCTTGCGCAACAGACGACCGCTGCTGCTGCTCTATGCCGACGTGGACGACATGAAGTCCGTCAACGACCAACTGGGGCATCACGCCGGAGATCGGGCGCTGGTCACCGTGGCCCGCGGACTGCGGCTGACGTTTCGCGCCAACGACGTGCTGGGCCGCCTGAGCGGCGACGAGTTCGCCGTCCTGGCCGAGGGCGCCACGCTGCGCGACGTGCGCAAGATCGAGCGACGCCTCCGCGCACACCTGGCAGGCGTCTCGATCTCGCTGGGCGCGGCGGAGTTCGACCCATCGTCCCCGTCCTCGCTCCAGGAACTGCTGGGCCGCGCCGACTCGGCGATGTACGCGGTGAAGCACCGGCACCGGTTCAGGCTGCGGTAGGTTGACTTCGGCCCCGGTTCCGGGCAATAATAGGGGTTCCCCGGGCGGTTAGCTCAGTGGTAGAGCACTACAATGACACTGTAGGGGTCAC
>ERZ761607.1047-NODE-1047-length-37773-cov-5.594013_pt1 | contig 37773 bp, 30 predicted proteins | sample MGYA00511164_ERZ761607 | MGnify/ENA primary metagenome ERZ761607 (study PRJEB28899, sample SAMN02445080) | bioreactor sludge metagenome | biome: EBPR sludge | place: Australia: Brisbane, Thorneside Wastewater Treatment Plant | collected 2011-06-22 ...
GCCTTGAGCAGACTGCCGGTGTCCTTCTGTGCCTGGGCCAGCGTGGTCACGCGGCCGTGACCGGGCACCACCACCTTCGGCGCCAGCGATTCGAGCGCTTCGAAGGATTTGACCCAGGTGCGGGTCTTGCTGACGGGGTGCAGTCCCAGGATGCGATCGACATAGACCACGTCGCCGGCGAAAACCACCCCGGTCTGGGGCAACCAGACCATGCTGTCACCCGGGGTGTGGCCGCCGCCCCGGTACAGCACCTGCACGCTCACGCCCCCCAGGTTCAGTGCGGTGTCGGCGTCCTTGAGCCAGCGTGTCGGCAGGGTGATCTCCGTGCCTTCGATCTTTTCCTTGAGCACCGGGGTGTTGGCGGCCAGTTGCTCGGGGCCGCGGGCTTTCATGTCGGCCTCGGCCTGGGCGTGCGCGATGATTTCGGCGCCGTGTGCCCTGAAGTAGCCATTGCCCATCCAGCGGTGGTCTTGTCCGCCGGTGTTGATGACCCACCGGATCGGCTGCGCGGTCACCTTCTGCGCCGCAGCGGCAATCTGGCGGGCACTCTGGAAGGTAGCGCCCGAATCGATGAGCACCGCGCCGGCTGGTGTCACCACCAGGCCGATATTGGCGTTGAGCGCTTCGTTCTCGTAGGTGCGGCCTTCGGTGTCGCCCACAAAGGCATACACATCGGGTGCCACCGCTTGAAACTTCACGTCCAGCGCATGGGCATTCCACGCCAGGGTACAGACCAGGGTGGCGGTGGCGAGTTGCCGGATGAAATTCAAGTCAGGGAACATCGGGAGGAATCTCCAGCAGGGGAAAAAAGTTGAACCGGCGCTGGCGCTCACAGCACGACATTGAACAAAAAGCCGACCGTCAGGATGCCGGTGGCGACGATGGACACAAAAATCCCGATCAGCCGCAGTTTGAGCACCTTGCGCAGGATGATCAGTTCGGGCAGTGAAAGCCCCACCACACTCATCATGAAGGCCAGCGCCGTGCCCATGGCAGCGCCCTTGGCGGTCAGCGCCTCGATCACCGGCAGGATGCCAGCCGTGTTGGCATACATGGGGATCCCCATCAGCACCGCCAGTGGCACGGACCACCAGGCCGCGTCTTTGCCCATGAAAGAGGCCAGGAACTCGGCCGGCACATAGCCGTGGATGCCCGCTCCCACCGCAATTCCGACCAGCACATACGGCCAGACCTTGCCGACAATTTCGCGTACCGAGGCCATGCCCGCCTCCACGCGGTCGCCCAGGCTCAGCTGCTGGTCTTGCAGGTCCGATGACACCTGCGGCATGTCGCGTACCCAGTCTTCCAGATGGCGCTCCAGCTTCATCGCGCCCAGGATCAGCCCGGCCACGATACCCAGCAACATGCCAAAACCCAGGTAGAGCAGCGCCACCTTCCAGCCAAACAGTGAAAACAGAAGGGTCAAGGCCACCGTATCCACCAGGGGCGCCGTGATCAGAAAGGAAAACGTCACCCCCAGCGGCACGCCGGCTTGCACGAAGCCGATGAACAGCGGCACCGAAGAGCATGAACAAAATGGCGTGACCGCGCCCAGCGCCGACGCCAGACCGTTGGCCAGACCGTGGGAGCGGCCGGCCAGCAAAGACCGGGTGCGTTCGGGGGTGAACCAGGTGTTGATCATCCCCATGACAAACACCACCCCGGTCAACAGCAGCAACACCTTGGGGGTGTCGTAGAAAAAGAACTGCAACGCGCTGCCCAAAGGGGTCTGCCGGTCAACCGGAAGCACGTTTACCAGCGCTTCCGACAGTGGAACCAGCGTCTGGTACAGGCCCCACCAGACCAGTGCCGCCACCAGCAGGAACCCGCCCGGCGACCGGCCCATCGCGTGCCGGAGGAAAGAAACAGCCATTTGCATGCCACGGAAGACGTTCATCCGGCCGAAAAGACGCCGCCCGGAAGAAAAAAATGCCTCAAAACCCCCATACCCAGCGTAAAAAGGTCGCCTTCAGCTATATAAATCATAGTACGCCAGACGACGCCGGAGGCGTCTGATCGGGCATCGGGGCGGCCTGGGAAACTGCGGGAGGTCGTGGCACGAAGTCTTCCACCCGCCCTTGGTCGTCCAGCCGAACCTGGCAGACCTTGGCCATGTGGGACTTCAGGCGCAAGCGCGCCCGCTGGAGCCGGGATTTGGCCGCGCTCAAGCCCAAGCCGCGCGTGCGGGCATAGTCCGCCTGTCGCATGCCTTGCAAGTCGCAAGCCAGCAAGACGTCACGGTCTTCGGGAGCCAGTTCGGCCAGCACACGTGGCAGGCATGAGGTCAGGCCGTCGACGACGGGCGACTCCTCCGGCGGGGCCACCAGGTCATCGGGCAACTCCACCGTCGCGACCGCAACCCGCATCTGGTCCGCCAGCAGATGACGGGCAACGGTAAACATCCAGGCGCGCGGATTGCGGACAGCGCAAAACCCCGGCCCTTGCCGCAGCGCCCTGAGGAGTACCTCCTGCACCAGATCGTCGGCGGCGGCATCGTCGGGCAGGCGTCGGCGCGCCCAGCCCCGCAGTTCCGGTGCGTGGGCATCCATGGCAGCGTTCAGGCAGTGCATGCCAGCGGATTATCGACAAGCCCACGGGAATCGGGCGCAATGCGACGTCACCGTCCGTCCACAGCCTGCAGTGCCGCCAGCCCGCTGCGCGCATTGGCTGCCGCCGCCAGCACGCGCTCTTCTGCCGTGGCGTAGTCGCGGTCCCACGCCAGCACCTTGGGCGTCATCAACCGATGCCACAACGGCGGAATCAGGGCGATGACGATGGTGGTGAGGTAGCCGCTGATCATCATCGGCGCGTCGGGGAAGGGCCGCAGTGCGTGATACGGCACTTCGCCCTGCGCGTGATGGTGCGAATGGCGGGTCAGGTTGAACATCGACCACGAACTGACGCGCCGGTTGGTGTTCCACGAATGGCGGGGCTGCACCGGGGTGGCCGGGTTGCGCACCATGCCGTAGTGCTCCATGTAGTTGACGATCTCCAGCAGCGCCTTGCCCCACAGGCCGGCCAGGGTGAAAAACAGCGCGGCACGCCACCCGCCGATGCCCCAGGCGGTGGCCAGCAGCAGCAGGCTCATGCCGTGGCCACGGATCACGGCATTGCGCCAGCTCAGCACGCCCAGACCCAGGCGGCGCAGGCGCCGGCTTTCAATCGCCCAGGCACTGAGGTTGCCCGCGACGGTGGAGGCGACGATGTGGTGGTAGACGTTGCGTCCGCGCGGGGCGGTGGCCGGGTCGCCCTCGGTGGAGACATACCGGTGGTGCCCATAGACGTGTTCGATCGAGAAAATGGTGTCGAAGCTGAAGGCCAGCAGCCAGCGCCCGACCAGCATCGACACCTTGTCCCAGGTGCGGTGCGTCAGCTCATGCGCCGTGATGGTGCCGATCATGCCGATCATCAAGCCGGTCTGCAGCCACAATGCCACAAGATGGCCTGGCGGCCGGGCGGCCCGTGCGGCGACCACGTCGTAGCCGGTGAAAGCCGTCACCCAGGCGCCAAAACCGAGCGGATCACCGGGGCTGACGCTCCACAGCGCGGAAAAGACAATCAGGGCCAGTAAGGGCAAGGCAAGCCACAGCTGCGCGGTCAGGATGCCGGGGTGACGGAAATGCGGTGTGCGGACATCGTCGCCGCAAACCGCATCCCCCACCAGATAGAACACGGTGAACACCCCCAGGCCCACGCTGGCCCAGCCACCGCCGGCCAGAATGCCGACCACCGCCATCAGGCCGACGGCGTGGAAAAGAACGTATTTCAGGTAGTCCAGCCATCCTGCAGCGTCACCATCGGCTGCTGCCTCATCCGCCAGGGCCCCGGTCGGAACCGGCGGCGGGACGGCGGCGGCTGCCAGGTCCTGCCGGGTGGTGAAGCGATCGGCATGAATGTGTTCGCGGCGCACGCCCCGCTGCTCCAGGACCGCAACCGCCGCGTCGATCATGGCGGGCGGGCCGCACAGATAGGCGTGGGCGCCCTCTTCCAGCAGACCGGCAATGTGTTCCGTGACCCGGCCGCGCGCACCGGACCAAGCCGCCCCGGGGGGAACCTCGGAGAGCACCGGAACAAAGCGCAAGCTGCCGCGCCAGTCGCGCGCCAGCGTCTGAATTTCGTCCAGCGCGAACAGGTCTTCAGGCGTGCGGGCGCCAAACAGCAAGGTGACGGAACGGGCAACGCCCGCAGCGGCCGCTTCCTGCAGCAGCGCCAGCACCGGCGCCAGGCCACTGCCGCCGGCCACCAGCAACAGCGGCGCCCCGGACGGGCGCAGCCAGAAGTCGCCGTGTGGCCCCTCGACGGTCACGGCATCGCCCCGCAGATCGTGGTCGTTCACATGCGTCGAAAACACGCCGCCGGGCACCTTGCGCACAAAAAAACGGACCGGACCGTCCGGCTGCGACGCCGAGGCGAAGGAATAGCTGCGGCTGACGCCCGGCAGCGACGCCAACCCGATCAACGCATACTGCCCGCCACGGTAAGGCAAAGGCTCGTCGAGCGTGACGCTCAGGCAGCTGATGTCAGGCGTCAGCCGATCCTGCGCGACCACACGCCCCGCCACGCGGTGTGCGGCGTACTCAGGCGGCAGATCGACCTCAACGCGCACATCGGTCAGCGGCACGCTCTGGCAGGCCAGGATGGTGTGCCGTTGGAAATCTTCGTCCGACAGGATGTAGCTGGTTTCCGTCAGCTCTTTCACCCTCCCGTCGAGCAGCCGGCACTTGCAGCTGGCGCAGCCGCCGACGCGGCAACTGTGGGGAAAAGCAATGCCCTGGCGCAGCGCGGCGGCCAGCAGGGTTTCGCCGGGTACAACGGGAACGGTTTGCCCGTTGATCAGGGCGGTGGTGGAAACGTCCGGCGTCGAGTCAAGCAATTTCACAGGGCAGGAGATCCGCAGCGTGGTGTGCGGCCATGCTGAACGACCCGGTCGGACCTGTCAACGCCGGCTGTCCCGCGCGGTTGGCACGCTGGCGGCATCCGAAAACGCCAGATACTCGCCGTATATGATGAAATAGCCTGATACCCAGCGTAATAAGGTCATCTTTCGCTATTGTTTTTGATAAACCCGGGAGCCTTTCGGGGGGTATCCGCAGTGCCCGATAACAAAAAAACCCCGCCGCCTTGCGGCGTGCGGGGCGCAATCCGGCGCTTTTCGGGCCGGAAATCGGCGGGTTCGGCTTTGCCTTAACCCGCGACCAAATCCTTGATCTGCTGCAGCGCGGCCGGATCGTCCATGGTGGTCAGGTCACCGGTGTCGCGGGCTTCGCAGACGGCCTGGATGGCGCGGCGCAGCACCTTGCCGCTGCGGGTCTTGGGCAGCACGGTGACAAAACGCACGCGGGCCGGGCGGGCCACGGCGCCGAGGTCGCGGTCGACCAGCTTCATGATCTCGCCTTCGAGCTTGAGCTTGGCGGCTTCGTCGGTCAGGCCGCTGGCGTCCTTGACCACGGCAAACGCCATCGCCACCTGGCCCTTGAGCTGGTCGGCCACGCCCACCACCGCCACTTCGGCGATGTTCGGGTGGCCGGCAATGCTCTCTTCGATTTCGCGGGTGCCCAGGCGGTGGCCGGCCACGTTGATCACGTCGTCGGTGCGGCCGAGGATGAAGAAGTAGCCGTCCTTGTCGCGCACGCCCCAGTCGAAGGTGGAATACACCATCTTGTTGGGCATGCTCTTCCAGTAGGTGTTGACAAAACGCGCGTCGTCACGCCACACGGTCTGCATGCAGCCGGGGGGCAGCGGGCCTTCGACACAGACCACGCCCTTGACGTCGCCACCCACCAGCTCTTCACCGGTCTGGTCGTCCAGCAGCTTGACGTTGTAGCCGTACACCGGCTTGCCGGGCGAGCCGAACTTGCTGGCGGCGTCGTCCACACCCTTGCAGATGCTGAGAATCGGCCAGCCGGTTTCGGTCTGCCAGTAGTTGTCGATGATGGGTTTGCCCAGGCCCTGGCTGATCCACTGCGCGGTGGGCTCGTCCAGCGGTTCGCCGGCCAGGAACAGCGCGCGCAGCGTGGACAGGTTGTACTTGGTCAGCAGGGCCGGATCCTGCTTCTTGAGCACGCGGATGGCGGTAGGGGCGCTGAACATGACGGTGACCTGGTACTTCTCGACCAGGCTCCACCAGATGCCGCCGTCCGGTCGGATCGGCAGGCCTTCGTACATGATGGTGGCCATGCCGGCGATCAGCGGGCCGTAGATGATGTAGCTGTGGCCCACCACCCAGCCGATGTCGGAGGTGGAGAAGTAGGTTTCGCCCGCGTTGCCGCAGTAGATGTGCTCCATCGACGCGGCCAGCGCCACGGCGTAGCCGCCGGTGTCGCGCTGCACCCCCTTGGGTTTGCCGGTGGTGCCGGACGTGTAGAGCGTGTAGCTGGGGTGGGTGGCGTCCACCCACTCGCAGGGCACGGTGGTGTTGAGGTGCTTTTCGCGCAGGGGTGCCCACAGGCGGTCACGGCCTTCGACCAGCGGCATCGGGGCGACCTGTCGGTCGACCAGCAGCACGGCCTCGGGTTTGTGGGCCGACAGGCGGATGGCTTCGTCCAGCAGCGGCTTGTATTCCACCGCCTTGCCGCCACGTAGGCCGCCGTCGGCACTGACGATGACCCGCGGCTCGGAGTCTTCAATCCGCGAGGCCAGCGCGCCGGAGGCAAAACCGCCGAACACCACCGAGTGGATGGCGCCGATGCGGGTGCAGGCCAGCATGGCAAACGCGGCCTCGGGAATCATCGGCATGTAGATCAGGACGCGGTCGCCCTTTTGCACGCCCAGGTCCTTCAGCACCGCGGCCATGCGCTGCACCTCGGTGTGCAGTTCGCGGAAGGTGTAGACCTTTTCCTGGTGGGTCTCGGTGGAGACAAAAATCAGCGCGCGCTGGTCGCCGCGCTCGGCCACATGGCGGTCCACCGCGTTGTGGCACAGGTTGGTGGTGCCACCGACGAACCACTTGGCAAACGGGGGGTTGCTGAAGTCGCAGATCTGCTGCGGCGGGGTCTGCCAGTCCACCAGCTGGGCCTGTTCGGACCAGAAGCCCTCGCGGTCTTCAATGGAACGGCGGTGAAAGTCGTCGAATGCGCTCATGTCTTGTCTCCTGCCGGGTTCAGGGTTGGGGTTAATTTGAATTCATAATTATGTATGATGGACTTTCGGGAAACTGACGCTTTTTGCCCGGGAACAAGTCGTCCGCGGCGCAACGTCCGACCCGGCGCCGCATCAAGACGGCGCGTCTGATCAGGGCGGATTACTGCGTGACTCAGCCCGCCGAATCGCGTCGGCGGCCTTGCGCCGACGGTCCGCATCGTTGAGTGATATTTCCTGACGCCGCAAGTCACCGAGCTGTTCCCGCCGCAGGGACCGGGCCTGTTCCAGGCAATCGTTGACCGCGAACCGCTGGTAACAGGCTCGGGACTCGTCTTCGAACCGCTGGTGCACCGCGCTGCGTTCCTGTGCAATGCGGGACCGTTCTGCCGCTTCGGCCGCAGGCCCGTTCACCCGGGAGCCCTCGCCTTCGACCCGGGGCGCGGAGGCGACCGACAGCGCGGGGACTCCCTGGGCAAGCACCGGATGTTGGGTTGCCGCCATCACCACGCCGGCCCACCACATCAGCCAGAACAGGCGCGCGCCACCTCCGGAGAAACCGGCGCAACGGTGGATGGGGAGCAAGCGCATCAGGTGATCCGCGTGTCCACGGTTCGATGCTCCATCGCCAGGTACTCGCGGGACTGCATTTCGTTGAGCCGCGAAACCGTGCGCGGAAACTCGTGCGCCAGGGGTCCTTCGGTGTAGAGCTGTTCGGGCGGCACCGCCGCGGAAAGGATCAGGTTGACCCGCCGGTCGTACAACACATCCACCAGCCAGGTGAAGCGCCGCGCCTCCGACGCCATGCGCACCGGCATCTGCGGCACGTTGGACAACAACACGGTGTGAAACTGCGAGGCGATTTCCAGGTAATCGTTCTGCGATCGTGGCCCACCACACAACGTGCGGAAATCGAACCAGACCACTCCCCCGGCCTTGCGCACGGCGCGGATGTCGCGGGCTTCGATATGCAGAACCGGCGCTTCGTCACGGGCCTCGGCCAATTGGTTGAACGCGTCTTCCATGCTGGCTTCGGCGGCCTCGCCGAGCGGACAGTGGTACAGCCGCACATGCTCCAGGGTGCGCTGCCGGTAGTCGGTGCCGTTGTCGACGTTGACCACCTCCATGCGCTCGTTGAGCAGGGCGATCGCGGGCAGGATGCGGTCCCGGTGCAGACCGTTGGGATACAGGTCGTCGGGCTTGAAATTGGACGTCGTGATGAAACCCACGCCGTTTTCGAACAAGGCCACCAGAAGGCGGTGCAGGATCATCGCATCGGTGATGTCCGCCACATGGAACTCGTCGAAACAGATCAGCTTGTAGCGTTTGGCGATGCGTCGGCCCAGCTCGTCCAGCGGGTTGACCGTACCTTGCAGTTCCGCCATCTCGCGGTGCACTTCGCGCATGAACTCATGGAAGTGCAGCCGTGTCTTGCGCTGTATCGGCACCGCGTTGTAGAAGCAATCCATCAGGAAGCTCTTGCCACGCCCCACCCCGCCATACATGTACACACCAAGCGGGATGTCGGGCCGGTTGATCAGCTTCTTGAAGGCATTGGAGCGCTTTTCCTTGTACGTTGACCATTCGGCGGCGCAGCGCTCCAGGGCATCGACCGCACGCAACTGGGCCGGGTCGCTGCGGTAAGCCCGCGCGGCAAGCTCGGCTTCGTAGTTCTGGCGGACGGACATGGCCCGGGAATGTTAACGAAGAAAAGCCGGCGCCCGGCGGCACTCAGGCCCTGCCGGTCACCGGGCTTCACAGGCTCAGAAGTTCAGCGTGCGCTTGTCCACCGCCAGTGCGGCTTCCTTGGTCGCTTCGCTCAGGCTGGGGTGCGCATGGCAGATGCGGGCGATGTCTTCGCTGCTGGCGCGGAACTCCATCGCCACCACCGCTTCACTGATCAGCTCGCTCGCCATGGGGCCGACGATGTGCACACCGAGGATTTCGTCGCTGGCGGCATCGGCCAGGAACTTGACCATGCCCGTGGTGTCGCCCAGCGCGCGGGCGCGCCCGTTGGCCAGGAAGGGGAAGGTGCCCGCCTTGTATTTCACGCCATCGGCCTTGAGCTGCTCTTCGGTGCGGCCCACCCAGGCGATCTCCGGGCTGGTGTAGATGACCCAGGGGATGGTGTTGAAGTTGACATGCCCGTGCTGGCCGGCGATGCGCTCGGCCACGGCAACGCCCTCTTCCTCGGCCTTGTGCGCCAGCATCGGGCCACGGACCACGTCGCCCACCGCCCAGACACCGGGCAGGTTGGTGCGGCAATCTCCGTCGACCACGATGGCGCCGCGTTCATCCAGTTGCAGGCCCACGGCTTCGGCGTTCAGGCCGGTGGTGTTGGGCACCCGGCCAATCGACACGATCAGTTTGTCGACCTCCAGGGTCTGGGCTTCGCCTTTGGCGTCGGCGTAAGCAATGCTCACGCCCTTCTTTCCGGTCTTGATTTCGCCGACTTTCACGCCCAATTCGATCTTCAGGCCTTGCTTGTCGAACGCCTTCTTGGCCTCTTTGGCAATTTGCTGATCCACCGCACCCAGGAAGGTCGGCAGGCCTTCCAGCACGGTGACCTCGGCACCCAGCCGGCGCCAGACCGAGCCCATTTCCAGGCCGATCACGCCGGAACCGATCAGGCCCAGCTTCCTGGGCACCGCGCCCAGACGCAGCGCGCCGTCGTTGGACAGGATGTTTTCTTCGTCGAACGCCACACCCGGCAAGGCGCGTGCGTTGGAGCCGGTGGCAACAATGATCTGCTTGCCGGTCAGCGTCTCGCTGGCCGTGCCGGCGACGGCGATCTCGTAGCCGCCATCGACCGCTTTGGCAAACGAGCCGCGGCCGTGGAAGAAACTGACCTTGTTTTTCTTGAACAGGTACAGGATGCCGTCGTTGTTCTGCTTCACGACGGCGTCCTTGCGCGCCACCATTTTCGCCACGTCCATCTTCACGTCCTTGACGGAGATGCCGTGGTCGGCGAAGTGCTTGTTGGCATGCTCGAAATGCTCGGACGACTGCAACAGCGCCTTGGACGGAATGCAACCCACGTTGGTACACGTGCCACCGGGCGCGGGGCCACCGGCCGCGTTTTTCCATTCGTCGATACAGGCAACCTGGAAACCGAGCTGGGCCGCCCGGATGGCGGCGATATAGCCGCCGGGCCCGCCGCCGATGACGATGACGTCGAATTGTTTGCTCATGGTGAATTCGGATATTCGGTTGGAGAAAGACCCACCGGGGGTCGGCACAGGGGCCGGTTCCCCACGGGTGGGTCTGTCGGCTTCAGGATGCGATCAGAGGTCGAACAGCAGACGCGACGGATCTTCCAGCGCTTCTTTCATCGCCACCAGACCCAGCACGGCTTCGCGGCCGTCAATGATGCGGTGGTCGTAGCTCATGGCCAGATAGTTGATCGGACGCACCACCACCTGCCCGTTTTCGACCACGGCGCGGTCTTTGGTCGCATGGACGCCCAAAATGGCCGACTGCGGCGGATTGATGATGGGCGTGGACAGCATGGAGCCGAACGTGCCGCCGTTGGAGATGGAGAAGGTGCCACCGGTCATCTCTTCGAGGCCCAGCTTGCCGTCAGCGGCCTTCTTGCCGTACTCGGCAATCTTCTTTTCGATGTCGGCAAAGCTCATCTGGTCGGCATTGCGCAGGATCGGCACCACCAGGCCGCGGGGCGAACCCACCGCGATACCGATGTCGAAATAGCCGTGGTAGACGATGTCGTTGCCATCCACGGAGGCATTCAGGATCGGGAACTTGCGCAGCGCGTGCACCGCCGCCTTGACGAAAAAGCTCATGAAGCCGAGCTTGACACCATGGGTCTTTTCGAAACGCTCCTGATGCGTCTTGCGCAGGGCCATCACGGGCGCCATGTTCACTTCGTTGAACGTGGTCAGGATCGCGTTGGTCGCCTGGGATTGCAGCAGACGCTCGGCCACACGGGCGCGCAGGCGCGTCATGGGCACGCGCTGCTCCGGGCGGTCGCCCAGGTCCACGGCCGGTGCCGCCACCTGCGGCAGCACCTTGGTCGGCACGCCGGTGGGAATGGCCACCGACGCCGCTGCGACGGGTGCGGCAGCCGGAGCCGAAGCACCACCGGCCACGGCGGCGAGCACATCGCCCTTGGTGACCCGGCCGTCACGACCACTGCCCGCCACGGAACCGGCGCTCAGGTTGTTGTCCGCCATCAGCTTGGCGGCTGCCGGCATGGCCACACCGGCCATAGCGCCGCCAACGGCTGCCGGTGCGGCGGCAGCGGGCGCCGCCGCTGCGGCGACGGGCGCCGCTGCTGGCGCGGCGGCAACCGCGCCGGCCTTGCCTTCGGTGTCGATACGGGCGATCAGCTGCTCGGCGACCACGGTGCCGCCATCCGCGACGACCAGCTCGGCCAGAACACCGGCGGCAGGAGCCGGCACTTCCAGCACCACCTTGTCGGTTTCGATCTCGATCAGGATTTCATCGGCAGCAACTGCCTCACCAGCTTTTTTCTTCCACTGCAACAGGGTAGCTTCGGCCACCGATTCGGACAGTTGCGGTACTTTGACTTCTACGAGTGCCATACGGATTCTTTCTGTGTCTTTTCAGTTCAATGTGCTGTGTCTCTGCAGCCCTGCTTATTTGGTGAGGATGAAGCCCTTGAGCTTGCCGAAGGCCGCTTCGATCAGCGCCTTCTGCTGCTCCTGGTGCAGGTGGGCGTAACCCACCGCCGGCGACGCGGACGCCGCGCGGCCGGCGTAACCGAGCCTCTGGCCTTCGGCCATGTTCTCGTGAATGTTGTGCTGGATGAAGAACCATGCGCCCTGGTTCTGCGGTTCGTCCTGGCACCACACGATTTCGGAAACATTGGGATAGCGTTTCATCTCGGCCGCGAAGGCCTTGTGCGGGAAGGGATACAGCTGTTCGACCCGAACGATGGCCACGTCGTCGGCGCCCTTGCTCTCGCGCTTCTTGACCAGGTCGTAATACACCTTGCCGGAGCAGGCAATGACCCGCTTGACCTTGTCACCTTTGCGCACGATCTCATCGTTTTGCTCGGGAATGACGGTCTGGAAGCCGCCTTTGGTGAATTCGGACAAGGGCGAGGTGGCATCCTTGTTGCGCAGCAGCGATTTGGGCGTGAAGATGATGAGCGGCTTGCGCAGGTTGCGCACCATCTGGCGACGCAGCACATGGAAGATCTGGCTGGCCGTGGTCGGCTGCACGATCTGCATGTTGGTATCCGCCGCCAGTTGCATGAAGCGCTCCACCCGTGCCGAGCTGTGCTCGGGGCCTTGGCCTTCGTAGCCGTGCGGCAGCATCAGCGTGATGCCGTTGACACGCCCCCACTTGACTTCGCCCGAGGCGATGAACTGGTCGATCACCACCTGGGCGCCGTTGGCGAAGTCGCCGAACTGCGCTTCCCAGATGACCAGCGTGTTCGGGTCGTTCGAGGCGTAGCCGTATTCGAAGCCCAATACGGCCTCTTCGGACAGGATGGAGTCGATGACCACAAACGGTGCCTGGTTGTCGGCCGCATGCTGCAAGCCGATGTAGGTACCTTCATTCCACTTTTCACGGTTCTGGTCGTGAATGACCGCGTGGCGGTGGGTAAACGTGCCCCGGCCGCAGTCTTCGCCCGACAGGCGCACCGGGTAGCCGCTGGCCACCAGCGACGCGAACGCCATGTGCTCGCCCATGCCCCAGTCGACGTTGATGTCGCCCCGACCCATGGCGGCGCGATCGTCATAGACCTTTTTCACCAGCTGGTGCGGCGTGATGTTTGCCGGGATGGTGGTGATTCGCTCCGCCAGGCGCTTCCATTCGGTCAGCGGCAACGCGGTATCGGCCGCGTCGGTCCATTTCTTGCCCAGGAATGGCGACCAATCGACCGCGTACTTGCTCTTGAAGTTGGTCAGCACCGGATCGACCGTGTGCTTGCCGGCGTCCATGGCGGCACGGTATGCCTTGGCCATGTCGTCACCCAGCGTCTCGCCCAGACCTTGGGAGGCCAGGCGGTCGGCATACAGGCGGCGCGTGCCGGGATGCTGGGCAATCTTCTTGTACATCAGCGGCTGGGTCAGGCTCGGCGTGTCCTGCTCGTTGTGACCCAGCTTGCGGAAACAGATGATGTCCACCACCACGTCCTTGCGGAACTCCATGCGGTATTCCAGTGCCAGCTGAGCTGCCAGCACAACCGCTTCCGGGTCGTCGCCATTGACGTGCAGCACCGGCGACTCCACACCTTTGACGATATCCGTGCAATACAGGGTGGAGCGCAGGTCACGCGGGTCGGACGTCGTGAAGCCGATCTGGTTGTTGATGATCAGGTGCACCGTACCGCCGGTGGTGTAACCACGGGTCTGTGCCAGCGCCAGGGTTTCCTGGTTGACGCCCTGGCCTGCAAAGGCGGCGTCGCCGTGCACCAGCACCGGCAGCACCTGGCTGCCGCGGGTGTCGCCACGGCGGTCCATGCGGGCGCGCACCGAACCCTCCACCACCGGGTTGACGATTTCCAGGTGCGACGGGTTGAACGCCAGCGACAGGTGGACCGGGCCGCCGGGGGTGGACACATCGGAGCTGAAGCCCTGGTGGTACTTCACATCACCCGCAGGCAGGTCTTCGGGGGCGGTGTGGTCAAACTCGGCGAACAGGTCGGCCGGCATCTTGCCCAGCGTATTGACCAGCACGTTCAGGCGGCCACGGTGGGCCATGCCGATGACAATTTCCTGCACCCCTTTGGCGCCGGCTTGCTGAATCAGCTCGTCCATCGCCGCGATGAAGCTTTCGCCGCCTTCGAGCGAGAAGCGCTTCTGGCCGACGTACTTGGTGTGCAGGAAGCGCTCCAGGCCTTCGGCGGCCGTCAGGCGGTCAAGAATGTGCTTCTTCTTTTCGGCATTGAAGCTGGGTTTGCTGCGGATGCTCTCCAGTTTCTGCTGCCACCAGCGCTTCTGGCTCTGGTCGGAAATGAACATGTACTCCGCGCCCACGGTGCCGCAGTACGTCTCACGCAGCGCGTTGAGCAGCTCGCGCAGGCTCATGCGGTCTTTGCCGAAGAAGGTGTTGCTGGTGTCGAACACCGCTTCCTGGTCGGCATCGCTGAAACCGTAGAACGACGGCTCCAGCTCGGGAATCTTGTCGCGCTCGGTCCGCTTGAGCGGATCGAGGTCCGCCCAATGGGACCCGACGTTGCGGTAGGCGGCAATCAGCTGCTGGACCGCCGTGCGCTTGCGACCCATTTCCGCGTCGGCGCTGGCCAGCACCACCTTGGTGCCACCCTGGCGGGCGCGGTCGGCAAAGGCGTTGATGACCGGCAAGTGCGGTACATCGCGGGCATTGGAGCCATCGACGGCCGGGACATGTTGCAGCGCGTCGAAGTACTCGCGCCACGAATCGGGCACGCTTCCGGGATTGGCCAGGTAGTTTTCGTACATCTCTTCGACGTAGGGCGCGTTGCCCCCGAAGAGATAGGTATTGCCGCGATAGGCGGCGTAGATGGACTTCGTCTCACTCATGCTTCGCTGACCTCCGTTTCCCTGAAGGAAACTGTGTCTGGTTAATCTACCTTCCGCGTCACGGCTGAACCGGTTGGCGGATGCGACTGTGCCTGGGAAGGGCTTTCGGTAACACGCTATTGTGCACCGGAACATGTCGGGTACCTGACAGGACCCCGACGAATCTGACGGATTTGCTCAGGGTTTACCCGAAGCGCATCTTTACTTGATCAGCGCCTGCACGGCCTTGAACTGCGCGTGCTCGGCACTGCGCAGCCACTCGAAGGCCACCATTTCCGTGGTCACCAGCTCGGCACCGGCCCCGGCCAGACGATCGAACGCGGCGTCGCGGTTGCGTTCGGTCCGCGAGCTGCAGGCATCTGAGACCACCCAGACCTCGAACTCGTCTTCCAGCAACTGCAGTGCGGTCTGCAACAGGCACACATGCGCCTCGCAGCCGGCGATGACGATCTGGTTTCGCTCCACCTCGGTGTCCTGGGTCTTTTGCAGGTGGCGCGGCAGGCTGCGGGCATTGCCCTGAGGCGGCTTGCGCGGCGGCCGCAGCATTTCGCCCAGGCCTTCTTCCACCGCCCCGAAATGCAGCTTGCTCAGCGTCTGGCGGCACAGCGCACGCAGTTCGGGCGCGTTCTCGCCCAGGCGCGAGGGATTCTGCTCCGTCCCCCAGACAGGCACCTGCATCAATGCGGCAATACGGGCCAGCCGCAGCGCCTGCGCCACCACCGCGGCGCCGTCGTGAATGGCCGGCATCAGGCGGGCCTGGTAGTCCACCAGCACGAGTTGGGATTGCGATGGGTCAAGCAGCATGGGGAACTCCAGGGGTCAAGAAAAAACAGGCGGGGGCAACGCGGCGGGACCTGGTCAGCCAAACAGATCAGCCTGCGGCGGCGGCTCGACCACGGCCGGCGCCGCGTTCAGGCGGATCCGCAGCGCATCAAGGTCCTGCGCAAACAGGGGCGACGCCGACGGGGCAAACAGGCGGATGCGGCCGGTGTGCTGCTGCAGCAACAGCCCCACACCATGCGCGAACAGCGCCGCATTCTCCCGCCGGGCATTTGAACATAATCCATCCGATCGACGATGGTTCGACTCTTCTTTCCGGTACCGCCATGAATGCTTCTCCGCCCAGCAGCCCGCCCTTGATGACCGGCAACGACTACCGCGAGTCCCTGCGCCGCTTCAAACCGCGGGTTTTTGTCGACGGCCGTGCGGTGGACAGCGTGGCCGATGAGGCGGCGCTGCAGCCGGGCATCAACGCCATCGCCCTGACCTACGACGTCGCCCACCGCGCCGATCTGGCGCCGCTGATGACGGCCGTGGAACACAGCAGCGGCCAGCGCGTCAACCGCATGACCCATGTCGACCGCAGCAGCGGCGACCTGCTCAACAAACTCGAAGCCGTCCGCCGCCTCTGCCAGGAAACCGGCTGCGCACAGCGCTACCTGATGCACGACGGGCTCGCCGCCATCGGCCAGTCTTGCGCGCGGCTTGACGACGCCGCCGGCACCCGCAGCTACCGCGACCGTTTCCAGGCCTTCCTGCACCGGGCGCAGCGCGAGGATCTGACGCTGGGCGTGGCCATGACCGACGCCAAAGGCGACCGCAGCCTCCGGCCCCATGCGCAGGCGCAGCCCGACAGCCATCTGCGTATCGTCGAGCGCCACGCCATCCACAACTGCCGCCGCGGCATCCGCATCAGTGGCACCAAGGCCATCGTGACCGGCGCGCCCTACCTGCACGGCCTGCTGGTGATGCCCGGCCGGGCCATGACCGCCGCCGACGCCGACTTCGCCGTGTGCTGCGCCGTACCCATTGACGCGCCCGGCCTGACCATCGTCGCCCGCCCGGCAGGGCGGCCCGGCGAAACCCCCGAGCACGGCCAGCCGCTGTTCAGCCGCCGCTACGGGCAAAGTACCGGCGTGTGCCTGTTCGACCGGGTCTTTGTGCCCGAGGAAGACGTCTTCCTCGACGGCGAATGGGCGCTGTCTGCGCCGCTGACCCACGACTACGCCACCCACCACCGCCACACTTGTATTGCCGCCCGCGCCGGGTTCGGTGACCTGCTGATCGGCGCAGGCGCCCTGATGACCGAGGCCAACGGACTCGACCCCGGGCGCGACAGCGGCCTGCGCGACGCCATGGTGGAACTGATCACCATCGTCGAAGGCTTCTACGCCTGCGGCGTGGCCGCCAGCGTGTACGCCCGCCCGGACCCGGCCAGCGGCATCTGGATGCCCGACCCGGTGTTTGCCAACATCGGCAAACTGCTGCTGGCCACCAAAATCTACGACATGCACCGCATCGCCCACACCGTCAGCGGCGGGCTGATTGTGGCCCTGCCCGGCCCGGATGAAGACCACAACCCCGAGCCCGCCGCCCGCCTGGCCGACGTGCTGCGCGCCCACCCGGACATCCCCTACGACCAGCGCATCCAGACCGCCCGTTTCCTGGAAGACCTGACCGTTGGCTACCAGGCCGGCTGGACCAGCGTCATCAGCCTGCACGGCGGCGGCTCGCCGGCTGCCATGAAACAGGAGATCTGGCGCCGCTACCCGCTGGGCAACAAGGTCGAACTGGTCGAGCGCCTGCTGGAGCGCGGCCTGGCCCCCGACGGCAGCGCCGCCGCCGCGCCCCACGACGACACCCGCCCCATCACCGCCAACCGCCAACCGGGCCGCTGTTGCGACAGTGGTTGCACCGCACCCGGCACCCCGGTGATGGTGGACCTGCCCGCTGTCGAGAGCACGTTGCCGTCGCGCCGCGGCTGACACCCGGCCAGATGGTGGCAGATGTCGCGCTCGAACTCGATCTCGTTGTGGATGGCCATCCGCTTGCTCCCTCGGGTCTGCGCTCAGTCCTGCGCCTTGTCTTCCAGCGGCTCACCACGCATACGGCGGGCCACGGCCGCTTCGATGTCCTCCAGCACGGCGGGCTGCACCCGGTCGGCAAAGCGCTTGCGCCGGTTGTTCGACAGTGTCCCCCCGTTCTGGAAGGCGGTCACGATCAGGGTGGCCAGGTCGCTGCCGCGCAGGTCGTGCCGGGCGTTGATGTGGCTCGCCACCTCGTCGAACAGGCCCAGAAACGCCACCTCCTGCCGCAAGTGCAGGTCCAGCGCGGCCTGCGCCATCTCCAGCATGAACTGAACGCCTTCGGTCAGGTCCATGCTGCGGAACCAGATGTCCGCATCCGCCCGCCACTGGTAGCGGTAGTGGTCGTCGCCCGCCCAGGTCACGTCGCACAGCGCGCGTGCCGGCTTGCTGAACGCCGTCAGTGCCTGCAGGTAGCGGTCTTCGTGCTTTTTCATGGCGACCGAAATCGGCAGCAGAAAACCCGCCGGCAACGCGCCCGACTGCCCCAGACAGTGGTGCACCAGAAAGCGTGACAGCCGCCCGTTGCCGTCCATGAACGGGTGGACGAACACGAACGCAAACGACACCACCGCCGCGTGGGCCAGCGGGTCCAGCCCGGCCGGCCGGTGGTTGGCCAGGTGCGTCAGGTGGTCCATCAGCTCGGCGGCCAGCTCGGGGGGCGGCGGTACATAGGTCACGCCCGCCGCGCCCAGGGCGTCGCCCTGCAGGCGGTTCTGTTCGGTGCGGAACTGCACCGCCTGGTCAAACGGGTTGGTGACGGTCGCGCTCTGCAGCTCCACCAGGTAGTCCTCGCTCAGCGGCCGCCGGTCGTGCGCACGCTGCAGCAGGCGCGCAAACAGCGCCGTCTTGTCGTGGCTGGGCGTTTCCCCCTCGATCGCGTACGACCCTTCGGTCTCGCTCAGGTAGGCCCACGACAAGGCACGCTCCAGCATCTGCGGGCCAATGGATGCCGCAAATGCCGCCGCCTCGCCCAGCACCTGCGCGTCCAGCACGGCCTGCAGCGCCGGTGTGCGGCGCACCACCGGGCAAAGAGGCAGGTCGCCCAGGCCGTTGAAGTCGATGCGCCAGCGCGGGTGCCGCCGCGACGCACCGGTCAGGTATTCCGCTTGGTCAAACAGCGGCACATACACCGCCCGGATGCCGGGGTCGTCCAGCCCCTCAATGGGCCGGCCGTTGAAGGCCTCCCACAGGAATCCCAGCTTGCGCAGATAGGCGCCATTGGGTGTCAGCGCCACCGCCTCGCGCAGGGTCGCATCGTCCACCTGCCGCAAGGCACCGGCCAGGTAGCCCAGGTGCACCCCTTCGTGCTTGATGGCGAACAGCGCCTGGTCCAGCCACCGCGGGGTCGGCGCCAGCCTGGGCGGCACCAGCAAAGCCCCCTCGGGCAGGCGCTGCAGACTTTGCACCGCGGCCACACGCGCCCGGCGCGGCCCCAGGAAGTCCGGGGCGCCAAGCTGTTCCTGTATCCAGGCGTAGCCGAGGGAATGGGCGGTCATGGGCGGTCTGCGTGCAACGGCGGAAAATCTTCAGCGGCGATACATTTCGTTCATTTTCAGGCCGTTTCCGGATTTTTTTATCAGTCATTGGAGCCGCCGTTCAAAGATTCAGTGCCTGAATCGCCCGGCAGGTCGGCCGGAAAGATCGCCCGGGCAATGGTGTCCTTGAAGGCGTCAGGCAGCTTGAGCGAAGTGGTAGCGGGCATCACGTTATCCAACAGGTAGCACCATGGCAACACCTGAAGCGCGGTGCGGTGCACACCGTTTGGGGCGGCGACGGCAGCGGGACCCTGCCCCAAGCCCCTCAAAACCGAAATTTCGAATGAAACAGGCCAATACCCATCGTGAAATAGTCTTTGTTTGCTATGAACACCATAGTATCCGGATCACGTGGCAATGGCATCCCGCACGTCGATCTTGCCGCCGCGCGCCATCCTAGCGTGGCGCGGGCTCCAGGCGCAGCAGCTGGCCGCGGGGGCTGTCGGTCAGCAGGTAGATCCAGCCGTCCGGGCCCTGGCGCACGTCACGCACGCGCTCGCCGAGGGTGGGCAGCAGCTTCTCCTCACGCCGCACCCGGGGGCCGTCCAGCTCCAGACGGGCGAGGTACTGGAGCTTCAGCGAGCCCACCAGCAGGCTGCCCTTCCACCCCGGCCCGTAGCGCTCACTGGTCACAAACGCCATGCCCGAGGGGGCGATGGACGGTGTCCAGTGGTGCAGCGGCTGCTCCAGCCCGGCTTTTTCGGTCAGGCCTTCGCCGATCGCGCCGCCGCCGTATTGCTCGCCGTAGGTAATGACCGGCCAGCCGTAATTGCGGCCGGGCTCGGGCCGGTTGATTTCGTCGCCCCCCTGTGGCCCGTGTTCGTGCATCCACAACCGCCCGTCCGGGCCCAGCGCGGCGCCCTGGGGATTGCGGTGGCCCAGGCTCCAGATTTCGGGCAGCGCGCCGCTGCGGCCGACGAACGGGTTGTCCGGCGGCACCCGGCCGTCTTTGGTGATGCGGATCACCTTGCCGTGGTGGTTGTCCAGCTTCTGGGCGTCGGCGGCCCGAAAGTACCGTTCGCCCAGCGCCAGGAACAGCGTGCCGTCGGGGCGGCCGTCGACCCGGTTTTCCACGATCCGACAGCCGAAATGCAGCCGGCTGGCCACCTTGGGCCGCTGGCTGAAAAGTACCCGCACCTCGTCCAGCCGGGTGCCGTCCGCCGACAGCCGGCCCCGCGCCAGCGCCGTGCTGTTGCCGGCACCGCCGTCGGCGGCCGGCTCGGCATAACACCAGTAGAGCGTGCGGTTGTCGGCAAAGGCGCTGTCGGCCACGACGTCGAGCAGCCCACCCTGCCCGCCGGCGGCCACCGGCGGCAGCCCGGTCAATGGGGCGGCCAGCGTTCCGTCCGGGCGGATCAGCCGCATGCGGCCCGGCCGCTCGGTGACCACCATGCCGGCGCCCGGCAAAAACGCCAGTGCCCAGGGGTTTTCCAGCCCCTGCGCCACGGGCACGGCCCGCACGGCCGCCGGGACCAGCGCCTCTGCGCGCCCGGCGCCGCTGCCCTGGGCCGCCGCAGGACCGGCAACCCAGGCCGCGAACGCTATACTAAACGTAGCAATAAACGACCTTTTTACGCTGGGTATGGGCATAAAACGCATAAAACACTCCGTCAAACCGGCGTGAGCGGACATTGTGGCGCAGGCAGCCGTCAATCGAGCCATTTCTGCAGAAACCGGGCCTCGCCCAGGCTGGGGTCCAGCGCGTAGCCGGCAAAACCCACCCGTTCGTACAGTCGCCAGGCCGGCCGGTTGCCGGACAGCACCTCCAGCGTGAGCTTGCAGGCGCCGCGCGCACGGGCGATCTGCGCCACCTGCTCCAGCATCTGTTCGCCCACCCGGCGGCCCCGGTGGCTGGCCCGCACCACCACGTCGTGCACGTTGACCAGCGGTCGGCAGGCAAAGGTGGAAAAGCCCTCCAGGCAGTTCACCAGGCCCACCGGATCGGCGCCGTCGAGCGCCAGCACGCTGAAGGCCTGCGGCCGCGCCGCCAGCGCCGGCACCAGGTTGGCGCGGGCAAATTCGGACAGGGGGGTGCCGCCACCGGCCGGGTCGCGGGCGTAGGCGTCCAGCAGGCTGACGAGCGCATGGGCGTGGTCCGGGTTGGCATAGTCGGCGGTCAGAATGTTCAGGGTGGTCATGCCGCAAGGGTAACGCGAGCGGCGCCCCGCCGCACGGGCGACACCGGCGGCGCCGGCGGCGGAGGCCATCGTCCACAATGGCCTGATGCGAGATTCCCTCTGGCGCACCGTGGTGGCGCTGGGCACGGCCCAGACGCTGGCGTATGCGTCCACCTATTACCTGCCCGCGCTGGTGGCGGCGCCGATGGCGCGCGACCTGGGCGTGAGCCGCTCGCTGGTGCTGCTGGCGTTTTCCGTGGCCCTGGCGGTATCAGCCCTGATCGGCCCCTGGGCCGGGCGGGCCATCGACCGGCATGGCGGGCAGCGCGTGCTGCCGTTCACCAGCCTGCTGTTTGCCGCGGGCCTGGTGGCGCTGGCGGCGGCCCGGGGGCCGGTCAGCCTGTTTGCGGCCTGGACATTGCTGGGCCTGGCCATGGGCGCCGGCTTGTATGAAACGGCCTTTGCGGCGCTGGTGCGGCTGTATGGGCCACGCTCGCGCCAGGCGATCACCGGCATCACACTGATTGCGGGCTTTGCCAGCACCGTGGGCTGGCCCCTGACGGCCTGGTGGTTGACGCTGTGGGACTGGCGCGGCGCCTGCCTGGCCTGGGCGGCGCTGCATCTGGTGCTGGGCTGGCCGCTCAATGCACGGCTGCCCCGGGGGCAGGCGCCGGTCGCGCCCCCGGCAGCCCTCCATCCGTCCGGGACGGCCGCCCAGGAACCGCGCCCGGCGGCCGGCGCGGGAACGGCCGTGGCGCTGGCGGCCGTATTTGCCATCACCTGGTTCATCAGCACCGCCATGGCGACGCACCTGCCGGCCATGTTGCAGGCCTCCGGTCTGGGCCTGGCCGCTGCGGTCGCGGTCGGCACGCTGGTGGGCCCCGCGCAGGTCGCCGGTCGCCTGGCCGAATTCGGCCTGATGCACCGCCTGCCGCCAATGCGGTCGGCGCAGCTCGCCGCGGCGCTGCATCCGCTGGCCGCACTGGCCCTGCTGCTGGCCGCTGGCCCCGGGCTGGCGGCGGCGGCCCCGGTATTTGCGCTCCTGCACGGCGCCGGTGTGGGTATCCTGACCATTGCCAAAGGCAGCCTGCCGCTGGCGCTGTTCGGCCCGGCCGGCTACGGCGCGCGGCTGGGCCTGATCATGGCGCCGGCCCGGTTCGCGCAGGCGCTGGCGCCGCCGCTGTTCGGCATCGCCCTGGAGCGCTGGGGCCTGGGCGCCCTGGGGCTGACCGCTGCGCTCGGTCTGGTCGCGCTGGTCATCCTGCTGGGGCTGGGCCGTCGCACCCGGGGCCACGCCACCGCGCCCCGCTGACCGACACCCCGGAGCCCTGAGCCGGACCGGGCGGGAGCGCCGCGCCCTGCACCGCTCAGCCTGCCCAGCGAAGCCAGCCCCAGGTGATGGCCAGCGTCAGAAGCGTCACCGGCACGCCAATGGCAGCATGGGCCCGCCAGTCGATGGTGATGCCGGCGTCGCGCGCCAGGTCGGCCACGATGAGGTTGGCAATGGAGCCCACCAGCAGCAGATTGCCCGCCAGGGTGCTGACCAGCGCCAGCAAGACCCCCGCTTCGGCCGACGGCAGATGCGGCAGCAGCAGCATCACCGCCGGCACGTTGGACACCAGGTTGGACAGCGCCACCCCGACCACCAGCAAGACACCGGGCTCGGCCAGGTGCACACCCTGCCCGGCCAGCCAGGCCACCGCCTGCGCCGCCAGACCGGTGGCTTCGAACGCGTGGTTGACGACAAACAGGCCCATGAACAGGATCAGCAGCTCCCAGTCGACAAAGCGCATCACCTCGGACGAGTGAAAGCGCCGGCTGAGCAACAGCACGCCGGCGCCGACCAGCGCAGCCACGTCGCGGGGCCAGTCGGTGAACAGGAAAACCGCCATCAGCGTGGCCGCGACGGTCAGCCCTTTGGCGGTCTGCCAGGCGTCGAACGGGGGCTCGTCGGCCGCGCCGGCACCGGTCACCGGCGCAGCGGCCGAACCCGACGCCGCGCCCGCCGACGCCACGGCGCCCAACCGGGCGCGCCCCGGCCCCCAGGCCAGCCACAGCCACAGCGCCGCCAGGGCCAGCGCCACCGGCGGCAGGGCCTGGCGCAGGTAGTCACCAAAGGGCAGCTGCAGTACCGAGCCGATCAGCATGTTCTGCGGATTGCCGATCAGCGTCGCGGCCGAACCGATGTTGGCCGCGCAGGCCAGGGCGACCAGGAACACCACGGGGTCGAGGCCGCGCCGCAGGCACAGCCGCGCCACCACCGGGGTCATGGCCAGGCAGATGACATCGTTGGAGAACACCGCCGACAGCGCCCCGGCCACCGCGATCAGCGCCGCCAGCAATCCCGCCGGCCCCAGCGGCAGCGCCGCCACCCGCCGTGTCACGGCGGTGTAGAAACCGCCCAGCCGCATCTGCGCGGCCACCACCATGAAGGAGAACAGCAGCACGATGGTCGGCAAGTCAATGGCGCGCGCCGCCTGTTCGACACTCATCGCTCCCAGGCCGATGACGGCAATCGCGCCCAGCAGGGCCACACCGGTGCGGTCCAGCTTCAGGCGCGGCAGGCCGCCGAGGAACATGCCCAGGTAGACCAGCGCAAAGACCGCGGCCACCGCCCAGGGCTCGCCGGTCGTTACACCGGTCATCGCCGGGGTCGCCGCGACGTCTGTCATGGGCGCACCGGCGAACGCGGCGGGTCAACGCAGCGTGGCGACCAGGCGTTCGGCGGCGTTGCGGGCCACCACGTCGTCACGCGCTTCCACCATCACGCGCAGCAGCGGCTCGGTACCGCTGGCGCGGATCAGCACGCGCCCGCTGTCGCCCAGCTCGGCCTCCACGGCCGCCACTTCGGCCATCAGGCGGGCGTTGCCCTTCCAGTCGTAGCCGCGCGGCATCTTGACATTGAGCAGCACCTGCGGGAACAGGGTCACGCCGTCGAGCAGCTGGGCCATGGTGCGCCCGCTGCCCACACAGGCCTGCAGCACCTGCAAGGCGCTGACCAGGCCGTCGCCGGTGGTGTGACGGTCCAGCACCAGCAGATGGCCGGAGCCTTCACCGCCCAGAATCCAGCCGTGACGGTGCAGCTCTTCGAGCACATAACGGTCACCCACGTTGGCGCGCACGAATTTCACGCCCCGGGCCTTGAGCGCCACTTCGACCGCCTTGTTGGTCATGAGCGTGCCCACACAGCCGGGCACGTCCTCATCACGCGCGACGCGGTCGGCCACCATGAGGTAGAGCAGCTCGTCGCCGTTGAACAGGCGTCCGCTGGCGTCCACCAGCTGCAGGCGGTCGGCGTCACCGTCCAGCGCCACACCGTAATCGGCGCCATGCGCCTTGACGGCCGCCACCAGCGCCTCGGGGTGGGTGGCGCCCACGTTGTGGTTGATGTTCAGCCCGTCGGGCGCACAGCCGATGGCAACGACCTCGGCACCCAGCTCGTGAAACACCTTGGGCGCGATCTGGTAGGCCGCGCCGTGCGCGGCGTCGACCACAATCTTCAGGCCCTTGAGGGTCAGGTCGTTGGCAAAGGTGCTTTTGCAAAATTCGATGTAGCGGCCGGCGGCATCGTCCAGGCGCCGCGCCTTGCCGATGTGGTCCGACTCGGCCCACGAGGGCGGCGCGTCGAGTTCGGCTTCGACGGCGCGCTCCCAGTCGTCGGGCAGTTTGGTGCCCTGGGCGCTGAAGAACTTGATGCCGTTGTCGCGAAACGGGTTGTGGCTGGCGCTGATGACAACCCCCAGGCTGGCGCGCTGGGCCCGTGTGAGGTAGGCCACCGCCGGCGTGGGCACCGGGCCCAGCAGCACGACATCGACCCCGGCCGAGTTGAAGCCGGACTCCAGCGCCGATTCGAGCATGTAGCCGGAGATGCGGGTGTCCTTGCCGATCAGCACCGTGGGGTGGTTTTCGGTGCGGTGCAGCACCCGCCCGACGGCATGGGCCAGGCGCAGCACAAAGTCGGGGGTGATGGGCGACTGCCCCACGGTGCCACGGATGCCATCGGTGCCGAAGTATTTACGGGTCATAACGATCAGGACGGGTGTTGGCGAAACCGGCGATTATCCCCGCAACGCGCCGGCGTTCGATCGAACCACCCGCTGCCGGGGGCCGCACCCCCCTGTTCAGGTAGGGTGGCCGGTGCAGGCCTGCCAGACGCGCAGCGCCTGCACGGTCTCGCGCACATCGTGCACCCGCACCACGGCGGCGCCGCGCTCCACGGCAAGCAGCGCGGCCGCCACACTGGGCAGCAGCCGCTCGGCAGGCGGTGTTGCCACGCCATCCACGGCCGTGATGGCTCCCAGCGTGGACTTGCGCGACCAGCCCACCAGCAGCGGAAAGCCCAGATCCGCCAGCGCCCGCTGGCGGGCCAGCAGGGCACAGTTCTGCGCCACCGTCTTGCCAAAACCGATGCCGGGGTCCAGCACGATGCGGGTGTGCTCCACCCCCAGCACCTGCAGCCGCGCCGCGGCCTGCGCCAGAAAGGCCCGCACGACGGGCACCGCGTCCCCTTCCATCGGGGCCAGCTGCATGGATTGGGGATCGCGGTGCATGTGCATCAGGCACACGCCGCAGCTGCCATGACGGGCCACCACCAGCGCCGAGCCGGCCTCCTGCAGCGCGCGGACGTCATTGATGATGTCGACCCCCCAGTCCAGCACCCGCTGCATGACCTCCGGCTTGAAGGTGTCCACCGACACCGGCACGCCCAGTGTCAGCGCGCCCCGTATCACCGGCTCGATACGCGCCAGTTCCTCGGCCGGGGAAACCGGCGCCGCACCCGGGCGGGTCGATTCGCCGCCGATATCCAGGATGTCCGCGCCCTCGCCAACCAGCTGTTCACAGCGGCGCAGCGCCGCCCGGGGGTCGATGTGCCGCCCGCCGTCCGAAAACGAATCGGGGGTGACGTTGACGATGCCCATCACCTGCGGACGGGACAGGTCGATGCGGAATCGGGAGGTCTGCCAGAACATGGAAACAGGAAAAACGACGGGGCCGAAGCCCCGTGATGATCATTGCACCGTCGTAGCCCCGGCGATCAGGCCGCCGTGGGGGCCGCGTCGGGCTTGACGGTCGCGCCGCCGCTGCCGCCGCCGGACGACGGCGTGCGTGGTGTGCCGTCCCTGGGTGGCCGCGGATCGCGCCCGGCCATGATGTCGTCGAGCTGGTCGGCGTCAATCGTCTCCCACTCCAGCAAGGCCTTGGCCATGGCATGCATCTTGTCGCTGTGTTCTTCGATCAGGCGGCGGGCCAGGCTGTACTGCTGGTCGATGATGCGGCGCACCTCGGCGTCGACCTTCTGCATGGTCTCTTCGCTCATGTTGGTCGTTTTGGTGACCGAGCGGCCCAGGAACACTTCCCCTTCGTTTTCGGCGTAGACCATGGGGCCCAGGGCCTCGGTCATGCCGTAGCGCATGACCATGTCGCGCGCGATGTGGGTGGCACGCTCGAAGTCGTTGCTCGCGCCGGTGGTCATCTGGTTCATGAAGACCTCTTCAGCAATACGTCCGCCGAACAACATGCTGATCTGATTGAGCATGTATTCCTTGTCGTAGCTGTAGCGATCCTGCGCCGGCAGGCTCATGGTCACGCCCAGCGCCCGGCCACGCGGGATGATGGTGACCTTGTGCACCGGGTCGCACTTGGGCAGCAGCTTGCCGATGAGCGCATGCCCGGCCTCGTGGTAGGCCGTGTTGCGGCGCTCTTCCTCGGGCATGACCATGCTCTTGCGTTCCGGTCCCATCAGGATCTTGTCCTTGGCCTTCTCGAAATCCTGCATTTCGACCACACGGGCATTGCGCCGGGCGGCCATCAGTGCGGCTTCATTGCACAGGTTGGCCAGGTCGGCACCGCTCATGCCCGGTGTGCCCCGCGCGATGATGGCCGGGGCGACGTCCTGGCCGATCGGAATTTTGCGCATGTGCACGTTGAGGATCTGCTCGCGGCCACGAATGTCGGGCAGCGTCACATACACCTGGCGGTCAAAACGGCCCGGACGCAGCAGCGCCGCATCCAGGATGTCCGGACGGTTGGTGGCCGCCACCACAATCACGCCCAGATTGGTCTCGAAGCCGTCCATCTCGACCAGCATCTGGTTGAGGGTCTGCTCGCGCTCGTCGTTGCCACCGCCCAGGCCGGCACCGCGCTGGCGACCGACGGCGTCGATTTCGTCGATGAAGATGATGCAGGGCGCGTTCTTCTTGGCGTTCTCGAACATGTCGCGCACGCGGGCCGCGCCCACGCCGACGAACATTTCCACAAAGTCGGAACCCGAAATGCTGAAGAACGGCACCTTGGCTTCGCCGGCAATACCCTTGGCCAGCAGCGTCTTGCCCGTCCCGGGGGGACCGACCAGCAGCAGGCCACGCGGAATGCGGCCGCCCAGCTTCTGGAACTTCTGCGGGTCCTTGAGGAAGTCCACCACTTCCTTGACTTCTTCCTTGGCCTCGTCGCAACCGGCCACATCGGCAAAGGTCACCTGGTTGTTGTTTTCGTCGAGCATGCGCGCCTTGCTCTTGCCAAAGCTGAACGCCCCGCCCTTGCCGCCGCCCTGCATCTGGCGCATGAAGTAGATCCACACGCCGATCAGCAGCAGCATCGGGCCCCAGCTGACCAGCAGCGTCATCAGCAGCGAGCCTTCTTCGCGCGGCTTGACGTCAAACTTCACACCGCCGGCAATCAGGTCACCGACCAGGCCGCGGTCCAGATAGGTCGCGGTGGTGCGGATGCGGCGGTCGTCGACGGTCACGGCGGAAATCTCCGTGCCGCCCTGCCCCTCCTGAATGGTGGCGCTCTTGATGCGGTTGCTGCGCACTTCTTCCAGGAAGTCGGAGTAACCCATGAAGCCCGCCCCGGCCGTGGCACGCCCGTCGAACTGCTTGAACACGGTGAACAGCACCATGGCAATCACCATCCAGACGGCAATTTTCGAGAACCACTGATTATTCAAGCAAGACTCCAGTCACAAGGGCACAGACACCAACGCTGCGCAGATGGGTGCCATTTTAGGCGTTTCAAGTCAAGCACCCCGCGTGATCGGGCCCGACAGCCACGGCAGCGGCAAGGATTTGTCGCATCGGGCCGACCGGCCCTTGACGCGGGTCAAGCCGCAGGCGGCGTCTTCAGGCCGATGCCCACCAGAAACGTCTCTGACGACTTGTCGCGCGAGGCCTTGGGTTTGAACGGCTTGACCGTGTGAAACGTATCGCGAAACAGCTGCACCAGCTGCGCATAGCCGCTGCCGTGAAACAGCTTGACCACCAGCGCCCCGCCCGGCTTGAGGTGCTGCACGGCAAAGTCCGCCGCCAGCTCCACCAGGTGGGCAATCCGCGCCGCATCCACCGATTCCACCCCCGACAGGTTGGGCGCCATGTCCGATACGACCACGTCCGCCTTGCGGCCGGCCACCGCGGCTTCCAGCCGGGCCAGCACCTCGGTTTCGCGGAAATCCCCCTGAATGAAGGTCACGCCCTCGATCGGCTCCATCGGCAGCAGGTCCAGCGCGATGATGGTGCCGTCCAGCTTGCCCACCGCCGCACCGTCCGGCGCCAGCCGCCGACGCACATACTGGCTCCACGCGCCGGGGGTGGAGCCCAGGTCCACCACCAGATGACCGGGCCGGATCAGGCGCAAGGTTTCGTCGATTTCGCGCAGCTTGTAGGCGGCACGGGCGCGGTAACCCTCCTTGGCCGCGAGCTTGACCCACGGGTCGTTGACATGGTCGTTCAACCACGCCTTGTTCACCTTTTTGCTCTTGGTCTTGACTTTCATGGCCCGCCCGGATGGACCGGGGATAATACCCTCATGCCCCAGATCCAACTTACCCCCGCCCAGCGCAAGGTTCACCGTGCCGAGGCCCATCACCTGGACCCGGTTGTCATGATCGGCAACGACGGCCTCACCCCCGCCGTCGTCAAGGAAACCGACGCCGCGCTCAAGGCCCACGGGCTGATCAAGATCCGTGTGCTCGGCGACGACCGCGCCGCGCGTGAATCGGTCTACCAGCAACTGGCCGACACCCTGGACGCCGCGCCCATCCAGCACATCGGCAAACTGCTGGTGTTGTGGCGCCCCAAGCCCGAAAAAGAAAAAACGATCGATGAAGACCGCAAACGCGGCCCGCGCGAGTTCAAAGTCCTCAAGAACAGCAGCCGGGGCGGCCAGCGTCCCGAAGTGAAAATCCTGCGCGTGCTGGGCAACCAGCGCCTGACACCCGGAGGCCAGGTCAAACGCGCCAAACCCAAGCAGAAATCGGTCAAAAAAGGCCGCCACGACTGAGCCACCGCGCCGCTGCCACCATGAGCGAACCCGCCGCGCGCCAGCGCCACGTCATCTGCATGAAATGGGGCACCAAATACGGGCCCGAATACGTCAACCGCCTCTACGCCATGGTGCGCCGGCACCTGCGCGGCGACTTCCACATGGTCTGCCTGACCGACAACCGCCAGGGCATCCGCCCCGAGGTGTCGTGTTACCCCATCCCGCCACTGGACCTGCCCCCCGGCAGCCCCGAACGCGGCTGGACCAAACTGGTCAGCTTCTCCAAAGACCTGCACGGCCTCCGGGGCACCGCCCTGTTTCTGGACGTGGACGTGGTCATCACCGGCGCGCTGGACCCGTTTTTCGAGCAGCCGGGCGAATTCCTGATCATTCACGACTACAAACGCCCTTGGCGCACCACCGGCAACTCGTCGGTCTACCGCTTCGAGCTCGGCGCGCACCCCGACGTGCTGGAGTATTTCCGCACCCATGTGGACGAAGTGCGCGCGAAGTTCCGTAACGAACAGGCCTACCTGTCGGACTTCCTGCACCGTCAGGGCAAGCTGCAATACTGGCCCGCCGCCTGGTGTCCCAGTTTCAAGTACCACAGCATTCCGCGCTGGCCCGCCAACTACTGGCAGGCCCCCTCCGTGCCGCCGGACGCCCGCATCGTCATCTTCCACGGCGAATGCAACCCGCCGGACGCCCTGGCCGGCCGCCGCAACCGGCGGTTTCGCTACATCCGGCCCGCGACCTGGGTGGCCGAACACTGGCGGGAATAAGCCTCCCGCGCCGACCGGCCGCGCGGCGGCGCCCCGAGAGGCCCGAAACGGCCTGGCGCCGGGGTTTCAGGGTCTTTTTGCCCCATACCCATCGTCAAAAGGTCATTCTTCGCTATGGTTTTTGAGGATTCGTCCGGGGAGGGCCCGCAGGTGCCTGGGGGCGCATGGTGTTTGCCATGCCGCGAATCGCGTCGTCAAAGCGCTGGCCTGCTTCGCGGTCGATGCAGTTCATGACCTGCATCACCCGCTGGGGCATCTCGATCACGTGGTGAAAACCGTCGGGGTAGCGCAGCTTCTCTGCGTTCGGGGCGGAGATTCGACTGGACAGCGTGTCTCTGTTGTCGAAGTACTTCACCTGTAGTCTTCTTTAAATGAGGCAGGCGCCCGGATTTTTCGGTAGAAACGGTTGACGATACTATCGTGTGTCGTTACTATTTCCGCATGATCCTCGATTTCCAGTGTGCCGACACCGAGCGCCTGTTCAACGGCATGCGGGTCAAGCGCTGGGCCCACTTCGAAACCGTTGCCCTGCGCAAACTGGCCATGTTGAACCGGGCGGCCACGCTGGACGACCTGCGCATTCCGCCGGGCAACCGCCTGGAAATGCTGCAAGGCGACCGCAAGGGGCAGCACAGCATCCGCATCAACGACCAGTGGCGCGTGTGCTTTGTCTGGGCCAACGGCAACGCCGGCCATGTCGAAATCGTGGACTATCACTGAAAGGAAACCCCATGCCCCGCGAAATCCCCTGGCCGCACCCCGGCGAAATCCTGCTGGAGGAGTTCCTCAAACCCATGGGTTTGACGCAATACCGTTTGGCCAAGGAAATCGGCGTGCCCCAGCGCCGGATTGGCGAGATCGTCGCCGGCACGCGCGCGGTCACGGTGGACACCGATCTGCGTCTGGCCCGGTTTTTCGGCACCAGTGAAGGCTTCTGGACCGGCCTGCAGGCCGACTATGAACGCGCGCTCGCAAAAGAATCGATGGCCGATGTCCTGGCACGCATCCAGCGCTTCACGCAGGACGAGACCCACGCCTGACGCAATCGGTGTGGGAACGGAAACCGATCCCATCGGGGTTCGGGGGCGAGGCCCACCCGCGCGGCCCCGGCGCCTTCAGCTCGTGCGCAGCCTGGCTGGCAGGCCGATGCTCTTACCGGCCGTTGGCGCCGCAGTGCCCCGCGCCTGTACGGCCAGCGGCCCGAGGAGCGCCGCCAAACCCAGCACCGGCATCAGGCGCCCCAGAGTTACCACCGGCAATGGTTTCAAGCCTTTTTTGTCGTTTCCCATCGTCATCCGGTCATTCCTTGCTATGGTTTTCTTCATCCTTGATCCCCTTCCCGATGCCCCGTCCGCAAGACAAGCCGCCGGGCGCCCCGCTCCACCGCCCTGACTGGCCCCCCAAACGCCGTTCAAATGCTTTTCACGGTCTTTTCGCCCCATACCCATCGTCAAAAGGTCGTTGTTTGCTATTGTTACCATAGCAATCACCGCTCCCGCCCCGCCTCGGCCGCGACCTTCTGCACCGGGCTGAGCAGGTCTTCCATGGCGCTGCGCCGCGGCCGAAGGCCAGGTCGTGGACGGTGATGCCCGAGTCTTTGGCGGCCGCGTTGACCAGCGGCGCGTTCAACGGCGCGCGCCCGTCGGCGTCCAGCTCGCTGGCCAGCGCGGTGCCGTCGTCGAAGACCCACACCTGCCGGCGCCCGACCAGCTGGCCCTGGCCGTCGCGGGTGTCGGTGCGCAGGCTGTTGTCGGCCTGGCGCGTGGTGGTCTCCTGGCTAAGGACGGTGGTGCCGCTGCCGTCGTAGGTGGTGCGCTGGGCGCTTTGCAGCTGGCCGCTGGCGTCGTGGCGGGTGGTGGCGGTCTCGCTGCCAGTGGCGCTGAAGCCGTCGCTGGCGTAGGTGGTGCGGTGTTCGGTGGTGATGCGCTCGCCGCTGTCGGGGTCGGTGCTGGTGCTGCGCCAGGTGCGCGATTGGGGCAGCCAGTTGCCGGTGTCGGTCTGGCGCAGGCGGAGGTCTTCGATCGGGCCGTCGGCGCTGCCGTCGGCGTGGCGGTTTTCTGTGGTGATGGTGCGCCGGGGCGCGCCCGCGCTGTCGGTGTCGTCGCGCTGGTAGATCACGCGCAGCACGCGGCGGTCGTCGTCGCGCACGCTGGCCAGTTCCGCCCCGCTGCCCAGCGTGATGCGCCGCTCGGTCAGGCCGCCATCCAGTTCGGTGACGGTCAGCTGGGGCGGGGCCCAGCCGTTGGCGGTCTGGGTGGCGGGGTCGGGGGATTGGAGCAGGTGCAGTGCCGGCGGCGGCAATGCGCCGTCGGCCAGGTTCTGCCAGGTGAAGCCGTAGGCCTGGAGGTCCTGGGGGTCGAGGGTGTCGGGGGCGGTGGAGATACCCCGAATTTCAATTCCATCGGCCGACTCCCGTATGCCGAACTCTGCCGCTCCGGAGCCCTGTGGCGCAGGCATGGGGATGACGGCCTTGTCAAATAGACCATCTCTGTCGGTATCGCTCAGTCGAACGCCGGTTCCATTTTTTTCAACGCTCTTGATCGGGGTACCACGGGCACTTTTCTGGCAGACGAGCACTTCGCCGGTCGCGTTTGCCGCAGATCGAATATCCAGTGTCCACGTATCAGACTCCAAATCGCCGATACCGCGGGCCACGTCTGATATCGAGAACCGATCACGCTGGGAGGCGTCGTAGCCGCAGGCATCCATCGCCCAATGAAACATGTTCTGCTGGTTGTAGGTCGTGCCGGGCGGCGTGTCGTTGGGCTGCGAATTGCCGTTGAAGGCCGCTGCGACGTAGATCAGTGTTTGTCTGACTTCAGCTTCGCTCAACCCTGCGCCGAGAGCCGCATCCCTCGCCGTTTCCAACTGCGCCCAAAGGGCAGAGTCACCCGAGATGTGTTGCGAGCCTCTTTCCTTGGCGGTCTGATACTCCAGCCACAGGGCTTCACCTTCGCCAAGGGTACGAGCCCGGTTGTACGCACCAGGGTTGCGGTAATCAGTTGTGGGTCTCGCTTGCTGCGTACCGGTTGCGTGCCCGATCTCGTGGCTGAGCAACCGTACGGCTTCGTCGGTGCTGGTAAGTTGGCGGGGGTTTATTCGTATTTGATTAATGGAGGGATCCCATTCGGTACCCTGTGTGGTTCTCACTAACGGGGGAACGTCCGGCGCTCTGGATGAAGATAAAAATGTTTCGACACGAGCCACCAAAATAGGAGATGCCTCAATCGCAACAACATGCGTTTCTGTAAAACCTGCTTGCAACAGAATATTTTTGGAATTTAACTTCAGCGGCATTTATTTATCTTTGTAAGAACTATGAGAAAAAGAAATTTGACTGAAATTCGAAGATCTCTCTGTTGCAATCAAAATTTTAATAACGCCATATTTTTCCCACGACAAAATTCTTTGCGGATACGGACCATACGCGGCCAATGGAATTCGCGGTAGATCTCCAGACGCGGGAGGGGGTGGATTGGACTCGCGATGTTTGTTTGAAGTTGGAGTTCCAATAATTTGAATAGTAATATCAATAGGAATTAGAGATTTTTCATAAAATATCCCATCTGCAAATCCAACTCCTATTCCAACCAAAGGCCTGCTTTGCTCACGCATATCTATTCCCCACTTGACCGCAATCAGCGCCAGAGGCGATGACCCCATCCCGACACCAGTGTTCAGAGCCGCCGGCAGTTCCGGCAATCCGCGAGTGGCACGCCAGCCACGGATTGGCACCCCCCACTGCTGCTCCAGCCATTGCGGATCGGCACACAAAATATTTCGCGGCAAGTTGTCATGAATCTGGCGAATCAAGTGCTCGACATCGCGCACCAGTTCGAGTCGCAGGTCGGTGTTTGACGCTCGCTTGCCGGCGTCGGGGCAGTTGTCGATAAATGGCACCTTGGGCAATTGGACGGCTTCACCGTGGTTGAGCGACTGGCTGGAGACAGCGGCCGCACCAACTCCCACGACCAATCCAGCGACCAGCCGGCTGAGGCATAGGAACAGTGTTCGCCGCCTTTTTTCCGACATTCCTACCATCATCTAGTCAGTCCTTTCTTTGGTTTTCCTCGCGCTCTGCTTCCGATCCGCTGCCCTGCACCACCCCGCCCGCCGCCAACCCGGCGCTTCTTTCCGCACCCGCGGGCCTCACAGGGCCGGCCATTGGCGTTTTTGCAGTGTTTTGGCCGTTACCGATCGTGATCTGGTCATTGTTTGCTATGACTTTCGGATCCACTTGATACCCTGACCGCATCGGGCGCCGGTTGCATCGCGGTCTTGAGGCCTCCAGCGCCCCCGTCGGATTGGCCGGGCCGGCCGCTTCGGCGAGCTGGTGCAGCGGCGCTGCGCCGTGGCCGAAGGCCAGGTCGTGGACGGTGATGCCCGAGTCTTTGGCGGCCGCGTTGACCAGCGGCGCGTTCAACGGCGCGCGCCCGTCGATCTGCTCGATGCCCCAGAGCTCGCCGTTGCTGAAGTCCACGCGCAGGGTCACCGGCTTGCCGCCCAGCGCCACGGTGGCGGTGCCGGTGGTGCCTTCGATGCCGCCGTCATGGGCCACGGGCATGACCATGATGTCGGCGCCTGTGGCGTCGGTGCTGCGCATGGTGCCGCGCCCGTCGGCGTCCAGGTCGCTGGCCAGCGCGGTGCCGTCGTCGAAGACCCACACCTGCCGGCGCCCGACCAGCTGGCCCTGGCCGTCGCGGGTGTCGGTGCGCAGGCTGTTGTCGGCCTGGCGCGTGGTGGTCTCCTGGCTAAGGACGGTGGTGCCGCTGCCGTCGTAGGTGGTGCGCTGGGCGCTTTGCAGCTGGCCGCTGGCGTCGTGGCGGGTGGTGGCGGTCTCGCTGCCAGTGGCGCTGAAGCCGTCGCTGGCGTAGGTGGTGCGGTGTTCGGTGGTGATGCGCTCGCCGCTGTCGGGGTCGGTGCTGGTGCTGCGCCAGGTGCGCGATTGGGGCAGCCAGTTGCCGGTGTCGGTCTGGCGCAGGCGGAGGTCTTCGATCGGGCCGTCGGCGCTGCCGTCGGCGTGGCGGTTTTCTGTGGTGATGGTGCGCCGGGGCGCGCCGGTGCTGTCGGTGTCGTCGCGCTGGTAGATCACACGCAGCACGCGGCGGTGTTCGTCACGCACGCTGGTGAGTTCCGCCCCGCTGCCAAACTCGCCGGCGGCCCGGCGGTAGATGGTTTGTCCGCCTTGACCGTCGTTCTTGGGTACGTGCATCGGGTATTCGTCGGGCCTCATATTGATTTCGACCGTCGGGCCGCCAGGATAGCGAAAAATGCCATCCCATTAGGGCCACGCGCTGGCACTAAACAATTGAAATTTTTCCGGACTGCCAAAGTGAGTACGTTGCTGAACGCTGGTTTCGCCGCCGAAATATTTACTTTCGAAAAAATCTACGGAATATTATTATCTGAACGCAATAGAAAAAAACGACCAGATCAAGAACAAATCTTGATACACTACTTCGTGCTACCCTAAGCCAAATATCGCGAATTCTTTCATCAGTATATTCTCGAAAAATTTGCTTTCTCGAACTTATTTTCTGAACAAACCTTCCCTGTTCTTCAAGATATGGAACAAAAACTGGAATACGTACATAAACGACAGAAACAGACGTGCCATAAGGAATGTTCAATTCACTGCAACTTGAAATGCCCCCAGAATAAAAAATGTACGGGAATGAACAGGCTATGCCCGTCTCACCGACGTAGCTGAATGTGGTTCGAAGGCTCCCTCTTTCCCGCCCCCACTCTCCCACTATTGGCGGCAAGCGTTCGAATATGTATCCCTCGGGGGGTTTAGACCGCTCAACCCAATACAGCAACGCACAGAGCAACAATGCGCCGGCTGCGAGCGTACGAATAAAGATCTTCAGATTCAGCCAGTATCGAAAATCGGAAATCGTCAGTTTTTCCTGACTATCAATGGTTTGATTCATGCTGGTTATTTACATTCGAGTCAGACGGGGATTCTTCGTGGCAAATCGAGGCAGCGGGTCGCCTTGCGGGATCCAATGGCTTGCACACGGCCACGTACCGTTTCTGACGATGAATTTTTTCTGACTGCCAATAGCGCTCATGTTTACCATCATCCCTTGAGATCAAATTCCTGAACTGAAATCGGTTCACATTGATTCGGCTTGAATTGCATGACCACGATGTGTCGTGGACTGTCAAACACTTTGGTGGCTGACAAGATGGCGTGGTTGCCATCAGGCGACATTTGCAATCGATCAGCAAACCCCTCTGTGCCTTGCATAAGACATTTCTTGGACTTGTAAAGTACCTGAATATCATACACAAAATTGCCAGGCCCCTTCTTGTCAATGTTCTTTATATAAGTCTTCAAACATCGAGTGGATGTGTAATCACAGTTTAAGTCATACGAGTTTGATTCGAAACCGCTAACGTCATATTTTGGCGCATCCTTCCCCGGGAACGCCAAACTCCTGATTTGCGGAAATTTTTCATTTTCCCCGTATTCACCCGGCGTTCTCATCCAGAAAAATCCTTCTCCCCTCACGATGTTCAGTTGACTGTAATTTAGAGAGAATTTGGTCTCTGTGTACAGATAGCGATAAATCAGTTGACCATCCCTGATCAAATCCCATCCATTGAACCAAGGGTGGCACTTATTATCTGACTTCGGCGGACAAAATCGTACCAGGTATTCACCGGCCGCCACCTCGAACGGATAGGCCAGGCCCGTCGCTTTATACAAAGCTATAAGGCCCTTTTGTGGTTTATCGATATCTAGCTTGGAGAGCACGGAATCTGCGCTTTCGCCTATGCGGCTGGTAATCAGAAGCTCGTGACCTTGCAAACCAAACTGTATGCTTGATGTGTTAGGCGGAGTGGGTAAATCGATCCATTGATTCGGCTTGTCCAGGTACATCACCCGTACCCGCGATTTTTCGGATTCGGCTTTCGTCAACGCAGCGATAACTTTGCCGTCCGCACTGATCGTTGCGAAAACACGAAGGTCTTCATAGGGCTTTGTTTCACAGGCGGATAACACCAGAACACCGAGAAAACCTACGGCTGCGCGTCTCAAGCATTTCATGGCCGTACCTGGTTCGCCCGACTGCGGTCTGCCGCAATCAGACGCATGCCTCAGGCGCTGACTGAGCGTACCAATTGCAGTGGTTCCCATGGCTGCGGTCCTTCAGGGTTTGGTGAGGGTGGGGAAGATTTCGTAGGTGTATCTGCTATCGGAGCGCCAGCTGCGGTTGAGGGGCGGCGCTTTGTAGTAGGGCTTGGGCCTGGGGGTGATGACGTAGACGTAGAGCTGTGGGCCGTCAATCACAAAAGTCAGGCCGTGGTCTTTCATGTCGGCGGGCAGGCGCTCGCGCAGATCGACCCGCTCTTCGTAGACCTGACCCGTGGCCTTGACGCGCCAGCGCACATACAGGAATTCGCCGACGGGCATGGGGCCGTTGATGTTCGTTGCCATAGGCAAGCGATCCAATCCAGAAAACGCTGAACTGCGGGGATTGGTAACACTGTTCCTCACCATTCGATATTCGTCGCCGTAGGCGTACTCCAAAAGGTCAACAACCTTCCCCCAGCCATCGTAGTCACCGTCGAACGCGAATTTCTGCCATACCTGCCGGGGTCCCACCGCACAAGCGACCAGTGACGAAGCCAACGCG
>ERZ761607.1048-NODE-1048-length-37766-cov-5.820768_pt1 | contig 37766 bp, 33 predicted proteins | sample MGYA00511164_ERZ761607 | MGnify/ENA primary metagenome ERZ761607 (study PRJEB28899, sample SAMN02445080) | bioreactor sludge metagenome | biome: EBPR sludge | place: Australia: Brisbane, Thorneside Wastewater Treatment Plant | collected 2011-06-22 ...
GGAGGGCTCCGGTGCGCCGGCTGGCGAGGTCGGCGTCGGCGCGACCGGATGGAGCGGCTCCGGCTCCACGTCGTCGGTGCAGCCCGCCAGCACGGCGGTCGCGATCACCGCGGAAGCGACGGCTGCCCTCACCGTCTCGACGCTACCCAGCGGCCCCCAGGTCGCCGTCGAACGTCGTGAAAGTGCTGTCGATCCGGCCGATCGACAGCACTTTCACGTCACTCGACGGGAGTAGGCCCATACGAGCCAAAAATTCTCCCCAGGTTCGGGAACACTCTGCCGACCGAGTAGCGTTGAGCCCAGTGAGCAAAGTTGAGCCACCTGGACTCAACTCCACGCACCTCAGGACAGTGAGTCCCCGAGCAACCCCGAAGAGCAAGGAGCAACAACCATGGCACGTGCGGTCGGCATCGACCTCGGCACGACGAACAGCGTCGTCGCCGTCCTCGAGGGTGGCGAACCCACCGTCATCGCGAACGCCGAGGGCGCCCGGACCACTCCGTCGGTCGTCGCCTTCGCCAAGAACGGCGAGGTGCTGGTCGGCGAGGTCGCCAAGCGCCAGGCCGTGACCAACGTCGACCGGACGATCCGGTCGGTCAAGCGGCACATGGGCACCGACTGGAAGGTCTCGATCGACGACAAGTCGTTCACGCCCCAGCAGATCAGCGCCTTCGTCCTGCAGAAGCTCAAGCGCGACGCAGAGGCCTACCTCGGCGAGACGGTCACCGACGCGGTGATCACCGTGCCGGCGTACTTCTCCGACAGCCAGCGCCAGGCCACCAAGGAGGCCGGTGAGATCGCGGGCCTCAACGTCCAGCGGATCGTCAACGAGCCCACCGCGGCCGCGCTCGCCTACGGCCTCGACAAGGGCGACGGCGATCAGACCATCCTGGTCTTCGACCTCGGTGGCGGCACCTTCGACGTCTCCCTGCTCGAGGTGGGCAAGGACGACGACGGCTTCTCCACGATCGAGGTGAAGGCGACCTCAGGCGACAACCACCTCGGTGGTGACGACTGGGATTCACGCATCGTCGACTGGATGGTCAAGAAGTTCAAGGACAACAACGGCGTCGACCTGTCCCAGGACAAGATCGCCAAGCAGCGCCTCCAGGAAGCCGCCGAGAAGGCCAAGATCGAACTGTCGGCGTCCAGCGAGACCACCGTGCACCTGCCGTACATCACCCACGGTGAGTCGGGCCCGCTGCACTTCGAGGAGAAGCTGAGCCGCTCGGAGTTCCAGAAGCTCACCGCCGACCTGCTCGACCGCACCCGCGAGCCGTTCAAGGCTGTCCTCAAGGACGGTGGCGTCGCGATCGCCGACATCGACCACGTGGTCCTCGTGGGCGGCTCGACCCGGATGCCCGCGGTGACCGAGGTCGTCAAGGAGCTGCTCAACGGCAAGGAGCCCAACAAGGGCGTCAACCCCGACGAGGTCGTCGCGGTCGGTGCCTCGCTCCAGGCGGGCGTGCTCAAGGGCGAGGTCAAGGACGTCCTCCTGCTCGACGTGACCCCGCTGTCGCTGGGCATCGAGACCAAGGGCGGCGTGATGACCACGCTGATCGAGCGCAACACCACCATCCCGGCGAAGCGTTCGGAGATCTTCACCACTGCTGACGACAACCAGCCGTCGGTCGAGATCAAGGTGGCCCAGGGCGAGCGGCCGATGTGGGCCCAGAACCAGCCGCTCGGCAACTTCGAGCTCACCGGCCTCCCGCCGGCCCCGCGCGGCGTACCCAAGATCGAGGTCACCTTCGACATCGACGCCAACGGCATCGTCCAGGTCCACGCCAAGGACCAGGCCTCCGGCAAGGAGCAGTCGATGACGATCACCGGGGGTTCGGCGCTCGGCAAGGACGAGATCGACCGGATGGTCAAGGAGGCGGAGCAGTACGCCGCCGACGACGCGGCCCGCCGCGAGGCGGTCGAGACCCGCAACCAGGCCGACCAGCTCGTCTACACGACCGAGAAGTTCCTCGGCGACAACGCCGAGAAGATCCCCGAGGACGTCAAGACCGAGGTGCAGACCGACGTCGACGCGCTCAAGGCGATCCTCGACAACGACGACGCGAGCGCCGACGAGATCAACGGCGCGGTGGCCAAGCTCAACGAGTCGAGCCAGAAGATGGGTGCGGCGATGTACGCCGCGGCCGAGGCCGACTCCGCGGCGGCCGGTGGCAGCACCGGTGCGACCGGCGAGGCCGACGACGACGTCGTCGACGCCGAGATCGTCGACGAGCCGGCCGCTGACGAGGGCACCGAGGACGAGGCCAAGTGACCGAGGTCCCCGACGAGGCCGTCGCCCGGGAGGAGCCCGCTGCTCAGGCGGGCTCCTTCCCGGAGTCGGCCGCCGAGATGGCCAACGAGACCGAGGTCGAGGAGACCACGGCGCCGGTCGTGGACACGCTCGGCCTCGAGGCCCAACTCGCGGAGCGCACCGCGGATCTGCAGCGGCTCCAAGCCGAGTACGTCAACTACAAGCGACGGGTCGATCGCGACCGTGAGCTGGTCAAGCAGAACGCCACGTACGCCGCACTCGCACCGATCACCGAGGTCATCGACACCATCGACCGGGCCCGCGAGCACGGTGAGGTCGAAGGCGGGTTCAAGGCGGTCGCCGACCAGCTCGAGCGGATCCTCGCCGGCGTCGGACTGGTGAAGTTCGGTGCCGTGGGCGACCCGTTCGACCCCACGATCCACGAGGCGCTCAGCCACATCGGCGAGGACCCCGAGGTCACCGTGACTACGTGCAAGGTGATCGCCAAGGCCGGCTACCGGATCGGTGACCGCGTCGTCCGCGCGGCGCAGGTCCTGGTCGTCGACCCGGTGAGTGGGAGCCAGGCACCCCCGCCCGTCGAGGCCGTCGAGACCACCGAGACCACCGCAGCCGACGCAACACCGCATCACGAAGACCATTCACAGGACCAGTAGCAGGAGGGAGGTGCGCGCATGGCCACCACCGAAGGCTTCCGGGCCGACTGGGCCCAGAAGGACTTCTACGCCGAACTCGGCGTGAAGAAGGACGCCACCACGGCGGAGATCAAGAAGGCCTACCGCAAGCTGGCGCGCGCCAACCACCCCGACTCCAACCCCGACGACACCGCCAAGCACGAGAAGTTCAAGGCCGTCGCCGAGGCCTACGACGTCCTGGCCGATGCCGACAAGCGCAAGAAGTACGACGAGATGCGCGCGCTCTACGGCTCGGGTGGGTTCAGGGGTGGCTTCGGCGGCGGCGCGGCCGGTGGCGGGGGCTTCAACCTCGACGACCTGCTCCGCGACCGGGGCGGCGCGGGCGGGGCCGGCGGCCAGGCGGGCGGCGGCTTCGGTGACGTGTTCGGCGACCTGTTCGGAGGGTTCGGCCGGGGTCGCACCCAGTCACGGGCCCAGAAGGGCGCCGACGTCGAGTCCACGGCCACGATCGGATTCACCGAGGCCACCGACGGGGTCACGATCTCGCTGCGGCTGACCTCGGACGCACCCTGCCCCGACTGCAGCGGCACCGGCGGCAAGCCCGGGACCAAGCCGCACATCTGCCCCGAGTGCGACGGCGCGGGCTTCGTGGTCAACAACATGGGCGGTGCGTTCTCCCTCAACGAGACCTGCCCGCGCTGCGGGGGGCGGCAACTCGTCTACGACGAGCCGTGCCCCACCTGCCAGGGCAGTGGCCACGGCCTGACGTCGCGGACCATCCAGGCCCGCATCCCCGCCGGTGTGAAGGACGGCCAGCGGATCCGGATCAAGGGGAAGGGAGCGCCGGGCACCAACGGCGCGCCGGCCGGCGACCTCTACGTCACCGTGAAGGTCACCGCGCACCGGCTGTTCGGCCGCAAGGGCGACAACCTCACCCTCGACGTACCCATCTCCTTCGACGAGGCCGCGCTGGGTGCCGAGATCAAGATCCCGACGCTCGGCGGCGCCCCGGTCACCGTGAAAGTGCCCGCGGGCACGCCCAACGGACGCACGTTCCGCGTGCGTGGCAAGGGCTCGCGCCGTCGCGACGGCACCGTCGGCGACCTGCTCGCCACCGTGCAGGTCCAGGTGCCGGGCTCGCTCAACGGCGCGGCCCGCGAGGCCGTCGAGGCCTACCGCGCCGCGGGCAACGAGCCGTCGCTGCGGGCCAACCTGTTCACGGAGGCCAGCTCGTGAGTGGGCAGCAGCCGTTCTTCGGCGCGCCCGGTCCCGACTCCGCGGTGTTCGTCATCAGCGTCGCGGCGGAGCTCACCGGGCTGCACCCGCAGACCCTGCGCACCTACGAGCGGATGGGGCTGATCACGCCCGGGCGCACCGGTGGCGGCGGCCGCCGCTACTCCCCGCGCGACATCGATCTCCTCCGTGAGATCGCCGACCTGACCTCGTCGGGCATCGGCATCGAGGGGGTCCGCAGGATCCTCGAGCTCGAGAACCGCGTCGAGGCACTCGCGGCCCGCAACGAGGAGCTCGTCGCCGAGCTCGAAGGCGCTCGGGAGGCGCTGCGCCAGGCGCTGGCCTCGGCGCCCCGCCCTCCGGGCCGACTCCCCGCCGTACCCCAACCCCAGCCCGGCCAGGCCCTCGTGGTCTGGCGCCGCGGCCGCTGACTGCGATTCGTCTGCGGGGCGACCGCTGATAGGACGCTCAGCCACCCAGACGAATCACCAGATCCCAGGAGACCCAGATGAGCCAGTTCGGCGCAGAGAAGTTCACCACCCGCAGCCGTGCGGCGATCGAGGCTGCGCAGGTCGCGGCCACGACGGCCGGCAACACCGCGACCGAGCCCGTGCACCTGCTCGTCGCTCTGCTGCGCGACGACGAGGGCACCGCCGGCACGCTGGTCGGCAAGGCCGGCGTCGACCCCGGCACGCTGCTCGCCCGGGCCGAGTCCGCGATGGCCGCGTTGCCGCGGGCCACGGGCACCACCGTCCAGCAGCCCGGCGCCTCGGCGGCACTCACCCGAGTGCTGGCGGCGGCGCTCGACCTCGCCCGGTCGATGAAGGACGAGTACGTCGCCAGTGAGCACCTGCTCATCGCGCTGGCCGGCGTCGAGAGCTCCGCCCAGCAGTTGCTGCGGGAGGCCGGACTGAGCGAGGACGGGCTGCGTGAGGGACTGACCGCCGTACGCGGCAACCGCCGGGTGACCAGCCAGGACGCCGAGTCGACGTACGAAGCGCTCGAGAAGTACAGCCTCGACCTGACCCAGGCCGCCGAGGAGGGCCGGCTCGACCCCGTGATCGGCCGCGACGCCGAGATCCGCCGGGTCATCCAGGTGCTCTCCCGGCGGACCAAGAACAACCCCGTGCTGATCGGCGAGCCCGGCGTCGGCAAGACCGCCGTCGTCGAGGGGCTGGCTCAGCGTGTGGTCGCGGGCGACGTCCCCGACTCGCTCAAGGGTCGTCGGGTGCTCTCGCTCGACCTGGCCGCGATGGTGGCGGGCGCGAAGTACCGCGGCGAGTTCGAGGAGCGGCTCAAGTCGGTGCTCGAGGAGATCAAGGACGCCGGCGGCCAGGTGATCACCTTCATCGACGAACTGCACACCGTGGTGGGCGCGGGCGCCGGCGGCGACTCCGCGATGGACGCCGGCAACATGCTCAAGCCGATGCTGGCCCGCGGCGAGCTGCACATGATCGGTGCGACCACGCTCGACGAGTACCGCGAGCGGATCGAGAAGGACCCCGCCCTGGAGCGCCGGTTCCAGCAGGTCTTCGTCGGCGAGCCGACGGTCGAGGACACCATCCAGATCCTGCGCGGGATCCAGGAGAAGTACGAAGCGCACCACGGCGTCCGGATCACCGACGCCGCGCTGGTGGCCGCGGCCACGCTCTCCGACCGCTACATCAGTGGCCGGCAGTTGCCCGACAAGGCGATCGACCTGATCGACGAGGCCGCCTCGCGGTTGCGGATGGAGATCGAGTCCTCGCCCGAGGAGATCGACCAGCTGCGGCGCCGGGTCGACCGGCTCAAGATGGAGGAGTACGCCCTCGAGAAGGAGCACGACGACGCCTCCCGCGAGCGGCTCGAACACCTGCGCGCCGACCTCGCCGACAAGGAGGAGGAGCTGCGCGCGCTGGAAGCCCGCTGGGAGAAGGAGAAGTCCTCGCTGGAGGGCGAGGGTGAGCTGCGCCGCCGCCTCGACACGGTCAAGATCCAGGCCGACAAGCTGATGCGCGAGGGCCGGCTCGACGAGGCCAGCGAGATCCTCTACGGCCAGATCCCCGTGCTCGAGAAGTCGCTGCGCGCGGCCGCGGAGGCCGAGGCCTCGACCGTCGAGCCGCTCGTGGGCGAGGAGGTCGGGGCCGAACAGGTCGCCGACGTGGTCGAGGCCTGGACCGGCATCCCCACCGGCCGGCTGCTCGAAGGCGAGACCGCCAAGCTGCTGCGGATGGAAGACGTCATCGGCGAGCGGTTGATCGGCCAGCACGACGCGGTGCGCGCCGTCAGCGACGCCGTACGCCGTTCGCGGGCCGGCATCTCCGACCCGAACCGGCCGGCCGGCTCGTTCCTGTTCCTCGGCCCCACGGGCACCGGCAAGACCGAGCTGGCCAAGTCACTGGCCGACTTCCTCTTCGACGACGAACGGGCGATCGTCCGCATCGACATGAGCGAGTACTCCGAGAAGCATTCGGTGGCCCGGCTCGTGGGTGCGCCCCCCGGTTACGTCGGGTACGACGAGGGCGGCCAGCTCACCGAGGCCGTGCGGCGGCGCCCCTACTCCGTGGTCCTGCTCGACGAGGTCGAGAAGGCCCACCCCGAGGTCTTCGACATCCTGTTGCAGGTGCTCGACGACGGTCGGCTCACCGACGGGCAGGGCCGCACGGTCGACTTCCGCAACACGATCCTGATCCTCACCAGCAACCTCGGCTCGGCCTACCTCGTCGACCCGACGCTGGATGCGGACAAGAAGCGCGAGTCGGTGCTCGCGGCCGTGCGCGCGTCGTTCAAGCCGGAGTTCCTCAACCGGCTCGACGAGATCGTCATCTTCGACGCGCTCACCCAGCCCGAGCTGGCGCGGATCGTCGATCTCCAGCTGGCGATGCTGGAGAAGCGGCTGGCGGTCCGACGGATCTCGATCCGGGTCAGCGACGAGGCGCGGGCCTGGCTGGCCGAGACCGGCTACGACCCGGCGTACGGCGCGCGCCCGCTGCGCCGGCTGATCCAGTCGGCGATCGGCGACCCGCTCTCGCGGATGCTGATCGGCGGCGAGGTCGCCGACGGCGGTGCGGTGACGGTCGAGAAGGGTGCCGACGGGCTCGAGCTGCACGCCGCCTGACGCACCGCCTGACGCACCGCCTGACCCCTGCGCATCGGCCCACCCGGAGAATGGAGCCATGAGTCAGTCCACGCCCGCCCGCCCGGCCCAGGTGACCCTGGCCGGGTGGCTGGTGGTGGGCGGCTCGGTGCTCGTCGTACTGCTGGCCTTCAGCGAGGTAGCCGGGCTGCGCTCGCTGGAGACCCGGGAGGCCGTCGAGGACTACCTCACCCGGCCGCCAGGGGACTCGCTCGGCCTGGGTGTCGAGGGCGTGCTCGAACTGCTGCGGATCGCCTCGATGGTCACCGCGGCCAGCGCGGCGGCCAGTGCGATCCTCGGGTGGCAGGCGCTGCGTCGCTCCAAGGGCGCGCGGGTGGCCCTCTCGATCCTGGCGGTGCCGCTGCTGGTCAGCGGCATCTTCGTCACCGGCATCACCGGGGGCGGGGTGATCCCCGCGATGGTCACGGCGGCGATCGTGATGCTGTGGTTCCAGCCGGCCCGCGACTGGTTCAACGGCACCGTCCGCACCGCACCCCCGACGCCGCTGCCCCCTCCGGCGCAGGCGCCGGTCGGCCGCGACCCGTTGCTCGACCTGCCGCCGCCGACCACGCCGCCGCTTCACGCCGCTCCCTACGCCGCCCCCAACGCCGGACCGCCCACGCCGTACGCCGGTCGGGTTGCCGATCGAGGGGCGGCCCCGGCCACGGCGCCGAGGCCGCCCGCGGTCCGGTGGGCGTGCATCCTCACCTGGGTGTTCTCGGTGCCGGCCCTTGCCCTCTTCGGCGACACGCTCATCGCGATGCTGCTGGACCCCCAACAGATGGTCCAGGAGATGCACGACCAGAACGCCGAGATCGCCGATCAGTTCAGCGACGGTGCGATCCAGGCGGTGCTCTACACCAGCTGCGCCGGCATCATCCTCTGGTCGGCCGCCGCGATCTGGCTGGCCGTCCTGGTGTGGCGCCGGGTCTGGTGGGCCGGCCCGGTGCTGATGGTCTCGGCCGCCGCGGCCGCCGCGCTGTGCCTGCTCGGGGTGCTGGCGTCGTTCGTGTTCGCCATCCCCATGGTCGCCTGCGCCGGCGCGCTGGCGCTGCTGCTCCGCCCCGAGTCGCGCTCCTGGCTGCGCAGGTCCGCGTAGCGCAGGTGCCAGGCCAGCATGAAGCCGGTCGCGAGAGTGTGGAACAGGTGCAACACCCACAGCGGCCCCGGTGGCAGGCTGAAGACGTAGAACGCGTAGAGCCCGTTGCCGACGGTGGCGAGCACCAGGTTGCCGCGGCTGTACGACGACACGTCGCGGGTGCGCAATGCCTTGGTGAGCATCGGCAGGGTCGAGCCGACGAACACCGCCGTCGATAGCGAACCGGCCATGATGGCGAAGTCCATCGCGCACCCCCTTCCGCTGCTCGTCGTGGAACGCGCCGGTCGGCGCGGTGATGACAAAGCTGCCAGCGGGCTGCGGTCGCGACATGGGGAGCGGCCCCCGATCTTCGGCGGTCGGGCGCGGGTCGGGTCCCCTAGGTAACGCCCCTTGTAACTGAGTGTCCGTGCATCTGATCGGGCGTGAGAACGCCTGCGTAGATGTGCGAACACTCAGTTACAAGCACGCGAGTGACGGGTGTGGCGGGTCCGGCTCAGGCCCGCAGGTCCGCGGCAGCGAGCCGAGCCAGACCCTCCTCGATCACCTCGCGGTCCTTGCAGAACGCGAACCGGACCAGGTGCCGGCCGCCCGCAGGGTCGGCGGGGTCGTCGTAGAACACCTGCGTAGGGATGGCGACCACGCCGGCGCGCTCGGGTAGCGCCAGGCAGAACGACATCCCGTCCGGCCAGCCGAGGTCGCGGACCGAGGCGCTGGCGAAGTAGGTGCCCTGGGGGCTGTACGCCGCGAGCCCGGTGCCGGCGAGCCCCTTGAGGAGCAGGTCCCGGCGGTCCTGGAGGTCGCGGCCCAACGCCCGGGGGAAGTCGGGCGCCTCGTCGAGGGCCAGCGCCACCGCCGGCTGGAGGGGTGAGCCGGAGGTGAAGGTGAGCCACTGCTTGGCCGCCAGCACCGCACCGACGAGCTCGGGCGGACCGGTCGCCCAGCCCACCTTCCAGCCCGTGAAGGAGTAGGACTTCCCGGCACTGGACAGCGTCAGGGTCCGCTCGAACATCCCGGGCAGCGTGGCGATCGGGACGTGCTCGACCCCGAAGGTCAGGTGTTCGTAGACCTCGTCGGTGATCACCACGAGGTCGTGTTCGAGGGCCAGGTCGGCGACCGCCTGCAACTCCTCGCGGGTGAGCACGGTGCCGGTGGGGTTGTGGGGGCTGTTGAGGAGCACGAACCGCGTGCGGTCGGTCACCGCGGCGCGCAGCGCATCCACATCGAGGCGGAAGTCGGGCTCGCGCAGCGTGACCGGGCGACGTACGCCACCGGCCATCTGGATCATCGCGAGGTAGGAGTCGTAGTACGGCTCGAGCACCACCACCTCGTCGCCCGGCTCGACCAGCCCGAGCAGGGCGGCCGCGATCCCCTCGGTGCACCCGGTGGTGACGACCACCTCGCGATCGGGATCGAGCTCGAGCCCGTAGTTCCGCTGCTGGTGTCGGGCGATGGCCTGGCGCAGCTCGGGCCGGCCAGGCCCCGGTGCGTACTGGTTGGCTCCGTGCTCGAGCGCTCGCACCGCCTCCGCGATCACCTCCGGTGGCCCGTCCTGGTCGGGGAACCCCTGCCCCAGGTTGACCGAGCCGGTGCGTACGGCGAGCGCCGACATCTCGGTGAAGATCGTCGGGGCGATGCCCTGGAGCCGCGTGGCGAGGGTGGTCACGCGGCTCACGCTACTGACGATTCGTCTGCGTCCTCACGTGGCTTCACCCGCTGGCGGCCGCAGACGAATCGAGGTGTTGGATGGGGGCCGTGACCACAGATCCCACGCTGGCCGCCGAGATCGACGCCGCGTGCCGGCTCTCCGGCACGTTCACCCTCCGGTCCGGGCAGGTATCGCACGAGTACTTCGACAAGTACCTCTTCGAGACCGAGCCGGCGCTGCTCGCCCGGGTCGCCGAGGCGATGGTCGACCTGGTGCCCCGCGGCACCGAACTGCTCGGCGGTCTCGAGATGGGCGGGATCCCGATCGCGACCGTGCTGAGCGCGCGGACCGGTACGCCGGCGCTGTTCGTGCGCAAGAAGGCCAAGGAGTACGGCACCTGCAAGCTGGCCGAGGGTCCCGAGGTGGCGGGCCGCCGGATCACGCTGATCGAGGACGTCATCACCACCGGTGGGGCGGTCCGCGACGCCACCCATGCGCTCCGCGAGCGCGGCGCCATCGTCGACGTCGTGGTCTGCGCGATCGACCGCAGTCCGGAGGGCGAGAACCCGCTGGCCGACGTCGCCCTGGAAGTCCGGCCGGTCCTCACCAAGGCCGATCTCGACGCTGCAAGAAGTCGGTGACCCGTCGCTACTCGTGGTGAGTAACGACGGCTCGGCATGAAATTGGCGGTGACCCGTCGCTACTCGTGATGAGTAACGACGGGTCGGCGGGCAGATTCAGACGTCGGCGCCGGCTGCGTCGGGCTGGGGGTCGGTGTCCGGAGTGGACTGAGCCGACTGAGCCGAGGCCTGCTCGGCCTGAGCGGCGGCCGCGCGCCGGCGACGGGCCCGGCGGTGCTTCCACCACTCGTAGCTGATCGGGACGATCGAGAAGGCCAGGATCGCCAGGACGGCGTAGTCGATGTTCTCGCCGAGTGCCGGGAAGGTCTCGCCGAGGAAGTAGCCGAGCAGCACGATGCTGACCACCCACAGCGCGGCACCGATCGCACTCCACGTGAAGAACCGGCGCCGCTCCATCATCGTCACTCCGGCCACGACGGTGATGTAGGTGCGCACGAACGGCACGAACCGGCCGATCACCAGCGCCTTGTTGCCGTGCTTGTCGAAGAACGCGCTGGTCTGGTCGAGGTACTTGCGCTTCATGATCCGGCCGTCGTGCTCGTACAGCGGTGGACCGAGCCGTCTGCCTATCTCGTAGCCGACCACGTTGCCGAGGAACGCCGCGAGGGTCAGCAGGCTCACCGCGAGCAGCAGCTCGAGCGGCTTGCTCTCCACCCCGAGCACGGTGTACTTGCCGCCGGCGATGAACAGCCCCAGCGCGAACAGCAACGTGTCGCCGGGCAGGAACGGGAAGAACAGCCCGCACTCGACGAAGACGATGGCCAGGCTGACCCAGAGGAACGCGCCGCCGAACTCGCTGAGCAGCCAGTCGGGGTCGAGCCACTTGATGCCCAGCAGCATGGGCTCCACGAACGGTGCCAGGTCCGGGAGCAACGTCACGGCGCAATGCTACGTGGCGCACCCGTACGTCGGCTGGCGGTCGCGGGCCTTGCCTCATGTCAGGTACGGCCGTCGTGTCTACTGTCGGTCCGTGGGCCGCCAGCAGGATGACGCCGAGCCGGATGGGGCCGAGTCGGACGACGCCGAGCCGGACGAGCGTGCGCCGTACGACCCGATGCCGCACGGACCGCCCGAGGTGGGGGTGGGACCGTGGGTGGGTCCGTGGCCGGACGGCGCGGAGTACGACGCCCAGCTGCTGGCCGAGGGTGACCGCCGCAACGTCGTGGACCGGTACCGCTACTGGACGCTCGCGGCGATCGTGGCCGACCTGGACCGGCGCCGCCACGACTTCCACGTGGCCATCGAGAACTGGCAGCACGACTTCAACATCGGCACGATCGTGCGCTCGGCGAACGCGTTCCTGGCTCGCGAGGTGCACATCGTCGGCAACCGCCGTTGGAACCGGCGCGGGGCGATGGTGACCGACCGGTACCAGCACGTCCGCCACCATCGCGACGTACCGGCGCTGGCCGCGTACCTGCACGAGCAGCCGGGCGGCCCCGTGGCGCTCTGGGGCATCGACAACCTGCCTGGGTCGCTGCACCTCGAGACCACGGAGGTGCCACGCCGGGTCTGCTTCCTGTTCGGGCAGGAGGGTCCGGGGCTGTCCGAGCCCGCGCGCGATGCGTGCGATGCGACCTTCTCGATCGCGCAGTTCGGCTCGACCCGCTCGATCAACGCCTCGGCCGCGGCCGCGATCGCGATGCACTCCTGGATCCGCACGCACGCCGACCTATCCGGCGGGGACGCCTGGCGTGGCTCGGAGCACTAGGGTTTGAGCATGCCGATCGCCACCCATGAGAAGTACGCCGAGATGCTCGACGCGGCCCAGCAGGGGAACTACGCGTTCCCCGCCATCAACGTCTCGTCGTCCCAGACCTTGAACGCCGCGCTCCAGGGGTTCGCGGACGCCGGCTCCGACGGGATCATCCAGGTCTCCACGGGCGGCGCGGAGTACCTCTCCGGCCCCAACGTCAAGAACATGGTGACCGGTTCGGTCGCCTTCGCGGCGTACGCGCGCGAGGTGGCTGACAGCTACCCGGTCAACATCGCCCTCCACACCGACCACTGCCCGAAGGACAAGCTCGACGGCTTCGTGCGGCCGCTGCTCGCGATCTCGGCCGAGCGCGTGGCGCGTGGCGAGGAGCCGCTGTTCCAGTCGCACATGTGGGACGGCTCGGCGGTGCCACTCGAGGAGAACCTCCAGATCGCCGAGGAGCTGCTCGCGGCCTGTGCCCGGGCCAACATCGTCCTGGAGATCGAGGTCGGCGTCGTGGGTGGTGAGGAGGACGGCGTCGAGGGCGCGATCGACGACAAGCTCTACAGCACTCCCGAGGACGCCATCGCCACGGTCCGTGCGCTCGGCACCGGCGAGCGGGGCCGCTACCTCACCGCTCTGACCTTCGGAAACGTGCACGGTGTCTACAAGCCGGGCAATGTCAAGCTGCGCCCCGAGATCCTCAAGAACGCCCAGGAGGCCGTCATCGCGGAGCTCGGACTGCCCGAGGGATCGCGCCCCTTCGACCTGGTCTTCCACGGTGGCTCCGGCTCGACGCCGGAGGAGATCAGCGCGGCGGTGGACTTCGGTGTGGTCAAGATGAACGTCGACACCGACACCCAGTACGCCTTCACCCGTCCGGTGGCGGCGCACATGTTCCACAACTACGACGGCGTGCTCAAGGTGGACGGCGAGGTCGGCAACAAGAAGGCCTACGACCCCCGTGCGTGGGGCAAGGCCGCCGAGGCAGGGATGGCCGCGCGGGTCGTCGAGGCCTGCCAGAACCTGCGCTCCGCAGGCCAGTCGCTCGGCTGAGAAGGTCACGAACCGAATACCCCGAGGGGTAAATGTGGGACCGGTCTGGACGAGTTGGGCGGTTCTGCTGCGCAGGTGCCCCCGGGGGTGTCACGATGCATCCGTGGCGACCCCATGCCGCCACACCTTCTCGGGGTTCCTGGCCGTATGCGTTCTTGGTGCGGCAGCGGGACTCGGGTGGGTGCCTGCGGCATTGCAACCAGCATCAGCGGCGGACACGACGTTCGTCGCTCAGCTGGCGTGCCCGATCGACTGGTCCCCGCTTCGCGCGGGCCCGCCGGCGGGCGACGCCTTCGACGGCAACGTCTCCGTCCTGGTCGGCGGCAACCTGAGCGCCCGCGGGAGTGCATCCGGCGCCGAAGGCGTCGTGGTCGTCCACGGTGACGCGAATTTCGCGCGCGAGACCGCCGGTTCCTACGAGCTGGGCGTCACCGGCCTGGGCTCCCAGGTCCCGCCGTACGCCGGCAGTGACATGCTGGTCGTCGGAGGCAACCTCAACGGCGACCTCGCCACCCACCTCGACGTCGGCCGGACGCTCGGCGGCGACGTTGCCGTCGGCGGCGCTGCGGCCGCGGACGCCGACCTGCACGGCGGACGGCTCGACCAGTCCGTCCCCGACGTGACCGCGCCGTACGACGAGTTGCTCGGTGGGCTGGTCGACAAATCGGCGCAGTACGCCGCGCTGGCCGCGACCGGCACGGTCGACGTCACCGACACCGCGATCACGCTGACCGGTGACGGCTCCTCTCCTCAGCAGGTGTTCACCGTGGACGGCTCGACACTGGGCGCCACGCAGCCCGAGCCGCCGGTCGAGCCTCCGGCCGGCGAGTCCCGCTGGGATCCCCACGCCGACCCCGGCCCGGACCCCGACCCCGTCATCACCGGCCGCTCGCTGCAGCTGCTCGGCGTGCCGGCCGGAGCGTCGGTGATCATCAACCTCACCGGCCCCGCTGTCGACCTCGACATCGACAGCCTGCTCTCGGCCGAGGGTGCCGTGATCGACCCGCAGGCGGACCGCGCCTTCGCCGACCTCACCACGCGGCTGCTGTGGAACGCTCCCGGCGCAACGACCGTCGACGTCGGCGGCCAGGCCCAGCTGCCGGGCAGCCTCCTCGTGCCGACCGCGCCGAGCACGACGACGCTCGCCGGGGCCGGCACCAACGGCCGCGTGCTGGTGGGCGGCGACCTGGTGCACGCCGGGTCCGGCCAGCTGCACGCCTACCCGTTCCTCCCCGACCCCGACCTCGGCTGCGCCGGCGAGGTCGCCCACCTCGGCACCCTCACCATCGACGTCGAGGTCGACGACCCGGGCAAGGTCGTCGACCCGGACCGGTTCTTCGAGGGGCGTTTCGAGTGCCGGCTCGGTGGCGTCGACGTCACCCCGCGCAATGACACCTGGCAGGTGCGGGCGACCGCCGAGCCCCGGGTGCTCTCCGACCAGATCCCCGTGGGGGCGATCTGCATCGTCACCGAGCGGCTCCAAGCTCCTCCGGCGACGGCGTGGAAGTGGGTCGACCCGGAGTTCCGTCCCGAGAAGGTGAAGGTGGCCAAGCGCGACCCGCGCTCGGTGGTCGTGCTCAACCGGGCGGTCGCCGTACCCCCGCCGTCGGCCCCGCCGACGCTCACCGCCGACCCGGCGCCGACGCTGACCGCCGACCCGGAGCCCACCGAGACCACGGAGACCGAGGCGACCTCGCCTTCGGACGCGCCGACCCTGGTGACCGAGCCGACCGACGGGCCCGCGCCGCCGACGCCGTCGTCGCAGCCGAACCCCGAGCCGTCGCCGAGCAACTCGGCGTCGGAGGAGACGGAGGCTCCCCGGGCCGACCCGCCCGGCCGCGGCGCCGGACCGGGACCGCTGGCCACCACGGCACCGTTCACGCTGCGCGGTGCCTTCGTGTGGGGTCCGCTGCTGATGCTCAGCCTGCTGACGATGGTGCTGCGGACTCGGAAGCGGCCGAAGCGGCTGCACTGAACCCCGCGTGTCGCGGTCGCTCGAACATCAGCGATGCGATGAGGCCGAGCACCAGCACCGCGGCGGGCAGCAGCATCGAGCTGGCCATCGCCTGGCTGAACCCGTCGACGAACTGCGCGGGCAGTGCGCCGCCGGACGAGCCGGTGCCGTCGAACGCCGGTAGCCCCTCGGCGGCGAGGCGAGCATCGATGAGCACCGCGATCGCGGCCGACCCGAGGACGGCGCCGACCTGCCGGGTGGCGTTGTAGATCCCGGCGCCGGCGCCGGCCTGCTGGACGGGCAGGTTGCGGGTCGCGGTCGCGGAGTTGGGCGCCCAGATGAAGGCGTTGCCGATGCCGAGCAGCACCATCGGGCCGATGATCTGCGCGATCGCCACGTCGGGCGTCATCTCCCGGGACAGCCACACCAGCGACACGATCGTGGCTGCGAAGCCGAAGCCGGTGATGTAGCGCGGGTGAGCCCGGTCGGTGAGCTGGCCGACCGGGCGGGCCAGCAGGATCGTCATGATCGCCATCGGCACCAGCAGCAGGGCCGAGCGGGTCGGGCTCAGCCCGCGCACCACCTGGGCCCACAGCATGATCGGAATGGCCAGCGCCGTGATCGCGAATCCCATCACCGAGATCGCGACGTTGGCGAGCGAGAAGTTGCGGTCGCGGAAGAGCGCCAGCGGGACCAGCGGCTCGCGGGTGTTGCGGGCCTGCCAGAAGACGAACAGGCCGAGCACCACGACGCCCGAGCCGATCATCGCCCAGATCGCCGGCGACCAGTTGTATTGGTGGCCCTCCTGGATCCCGAAGACCAGCAGGAACATGCCGACGCCGCTCAAGGCGACGCCCAGCCAGTCGAAGCGGTGGCTGTGGGTCTCGAGCGTCGGCACCAGCCGGGCCGCGAGCACCAGGCCGATCATGCCCACGGGGACGTTGATGAAGAAGATCCATTCCCAGCCTGCGGCGTCGACGAGGATGCCACCGAGGATCGGCCCGACGAGGGTGGCGACGCCCGCCGTCGCGCCCCACAGCGCCATCGCCGTACCGCGCCGGGCAGCCGGGAAGATGCGGGTGATGATCGCCATCGTCTGCGGCGTCATCATCGAGGCACCCAGCCCCTGCACCACCCGGGCCACGATGAGCAGCTCCACCGTCCCGGTCAGCCCGCACCACAGTGACGCCAGCGTGAACACCGTGAGGCCGGTCATGTAGAGCCGCTTGGGGCCGAACCGGTCGCCGAGTCGACCGGTGATGAGCACGGGCACGGCGTAGGCCAGGAGGTAGGCGCTGGTCACCCAGACGACGGCGTTGACGTCGGCGTGGAGGTCGCTGATGATCGCCGGCGTCGCGACCGAGACGATTGTCGAGTCGACCAGGATCATGAAGAAGCCCAAACACAACGCGAACAGCGCGGGCCAGGCGTCCTTCTCCTCGACCGGGGACACGACGACGGGCGCAGGCTGGGTCATGTCCCAACCCAACACCGCGCCGGGGACAATGCATTCCGTGACCCAGCACCAGGACCTGATGGCCGGCCCCCCACCCACCCACCTACCCGTCGACCCCGCGCAGGCCGACCTCGACGCCGGCCTGGCCCCCGGCGACGTCGTACGCCGACACCCGGCCTCGCCCACGGCCTGGCTGGCCCTCGGCACCCAGGCCGCCGCGTCCGACGCGGACGCGCTCACCGTCTACGCCTATGCCCGGGTCGGCTACCACCGCAGCCTGGACCTGCTGCGCCGCAACGGCTGGAAGGGCCACGGCCCGGTGCCGTGGGAGCACGAGCCCAACCGCGGCTTCCTCGGCTGCCTCGCGCTGTTGGCCCGTTCCGCCCGCGAGATCGGCGAGACCGACGAGTGGGACCGCTGCTCGGCGTTCCTCCGCGACTCCAGTCCCGCGGCGTACGACGCGCTGCTCGGCGAGCTGTAGCCCGTCGCAGCTGTAACTGAGTGTTACGACATCTGGATGGGTGTTTGAACGCCCACCTAGAGGTCCGAACACTCAGTTACAGCAACTGGAGTGACGCGTGGGGTCAGGCACTGCGTCGCCCGCGCAGCTCCCGGGCCTCGCGCAGCAACCGCTCGGGCAAGCTGATCCCGAAGCGACGAGCGGTGTCGTCGTACTCCTCTCGCATCCGTTGCAGCGCCGTACGCCTGCGCGCGCCCCAGAAATCCTCGAACACGACGCGCGAGGTGCCGATGCCGACGCGATGCAGGTCGCGCTCACGGCGCTTCTCCTCCCACACGACCTCCTCGGTGGGCCGATGTGAGAGCCCGCCCTGCTCGATCGGCACGTATTTGGCCTTTCCGTCGACCTCGAAGGCATGGCAGCCGAGGAGAATGTCGAGCCATGCGACCCGACCGTCGGGCCTGCGGACGGGGAACTGGATCTCGATGGGAGCGTCGATTCCGAGCTCCTCGACCATCAGGCGCCCCAGGGTCTCAGCGACGCTCCCAGTCTCTGGTCGGGCGAACTCGACGGCTGCACGCGTGCGGACGACGTGCGGCCACGAGACCATCGGGGCGCAGGCCGCGACCAGGTCGGCCTTGCTGACCCCCTTCCGCATGGCCGAGTCGCAAGCCACTTCGCCGTACGGCGTGCCATGCTCACGGGCGATGTCAACGGCCGTCCGGGCGAGGTCGAGGGCGGGAAGTCCGTCGACGTGGACCACTTGTTCGTCGAGGTAGCGCGCGAGATGGTGCTTGACGCCGCGCTCGGTCCAGGCCGCTGTGAATCCCGGGCGAGTGATGTGCACGTGGGGGTCGGGCGGGAGGAGGATGTCGAGTCCCAGCTCGTGGGCCGCCGAGTCGTGGCTCGCCACCCAACTGCGCCGCATGGCGAGGATTGCGGCGCGAGTCCGCAGCCGATGCTGGCCGCGGTGTACATCCAAGGAGCGCCAGAGCTCGCCGTCCGCGTAGACGCCCCGGCGCAGGATGACCAGCTCTCCGGATCTGATGTAGCTGCTGATGTAGGCCGGGGAAAGCCCGGAGTCCAACGCCTGGGACCGAGTGAGCAGCCCATGGTTGGCCGCCATCACGGCGCGTGCTTTGTGCATAGAACAGCTATGCCCGGTCTGCCTCGACTTCAGCGCCGACGTTTCGTGCTTGTGGAAAACGCACCTGCCGGCTCCGCGCCCGCGCGCTTGTAACTGAGTGTTCGAACCTCTACTTGGGTGCTCAAGCGCCCAGGTAGAAGTCCGAACACTCAGTTACAAGTGCTGGTGTGGCTGGTGGGACGAGCTCAGGCCGGCGGCGTCAGCAGGGATCGCACGGTGTCGCTCCCGAGAGCCAAGAACAGCGTGGGGAGGCGGGGGCCGCGGTCGGCGGCGACGAGCAGGTTGTAGAGCAGCTTGAAGAAGGCCTTCTGGTCGGCCTTGACCTCGTTGGTGGGCGGGGCGTCGAGGGCGAGTCCGTGGGCGAGCTTGGGTACGCCGTAGATCAGGGTGGTGGTGGTGTCGAGGTCAAGCTCGGTGGGCAGGTGGTCGAGGAGTTGGGCGAGCCACTGCCGCTCGTCGTCGCTCAACGACCTCAGGCGCTCGAGGTCAGGTGCGGAGCGGATGGTGGTGCGGTCGCCGTAGGCCTGCATCCAGTGCCACGCCCGACTGAGGCGCGGCTCGAGGTCGTCGACCGAGGCGCCGACGATGCGGCTGATCTGGGCCGGATCGCCGTTGGTGATGTCGGCGACCGACGAGAGCAGCCGGAAGGACTCGAGGTGGGCGGGCGCGGGCAGGACGCCGGCGGTCGAGGTGGATACCGCCCGTTCGTAGGCCAGCACCTGGGCATCGCGGCGCGCGGGATCGAGTGCCTTGCGGCCGAGCGCGTCCCACTCGTCGTAGAGGCGCACCACCTCGGCGCCGAAGTCGATGTTGAAGGTCTGCCGGGGATTGCGGCGGACGTAGAGCCAGCGCAGGATCGGCGCCTCGAGGATCCGGAGCGCGTCTTCGGCGGTGGGCGCGCCGCCGGCCGACGACGACATCTTCTGGACCCCTGCGAAGCCGACGAAGCCGTAGCCGAACCACGCTGGGCGCGGCATTCCGAAGATGTCCTCCACGAGCGAGTGGCCGACCGTGAACGACGACCCGGGCGTGGCGTGGTCCATGCCGGCGGGCTCGAAGTCGACGTGCTCGACGGCCCAGCGCATCGGCCAGTCGACCTTCCACACCAGCTTGCCCTCGAACTCGGTGGTGAGGTTCGTGGCGCCGACGTAGCCGTTGAAATCGCAGGTGTAGGAGAGCTCGGTCGTCTCGTCGTCGTACGCCGTCAGGGTGACGGTGTCGCGGCCGCAGTCGCGGCAGTACGGCTTGTAGGGGAAGCGGGCCAGGTCGCCTGCGCCGAGTGGCTCGTCGTCGTCAGCCGCGATCGAGTCGGCGAGGGCCGCGGCCTCCTGCTCGCTCTCGGCTTCGACGGCGGCAGCCTTGGTGCGGTGGCGCGCCAGCACCGCCTCGATCTGGTCGCGAGCCGCGACAGCCTGGAGTACGGCGTCGCGGTAGTGCCCGGCGCGGTAGCGCTCGGTCTGCGAGACCTCCTCCATGTCGACGCCCATGGCGTGCAGCGCGTCGCGCAGCGGCTCCTTGAAATGCGCGGCCCAGGAGTCGTGGCAGCCCTCCGGGTCGGGCACCGCGGTCAGCGGCCGGCCGATGTGCTCGCTCCACGACGAGTCGACGCCGGCCGGCACCTTCCGGAATCGGTCGAAGTCGTCCCACACGTGCAGGTGCCGCGTCGCGAGGCCGCGCCGGCGCAGCTCCTCGGCCACGAAGTGCACGGTGAGGAACTCGCGCAGGTTGCCGAGGTGCACCCGGCCCGACGGGCTGGCGCCCGACGAGACCGTGACGATCGAGGCTCCCTCGCCCGCGTGGCGTACGGCGTCGTCGGCGGCGCGGGTCACCCAGTCGTGCGGCTCGCCAGAACGCTCGCCTGAACGCTCGCCTGAACGCTCGCCGGAACCCTTGGACACGAGGGGAAACGCTACCCGGGCACGACGAGGGAGTACGCCGCGGGCTCGACCCGCCAGCTGCGGTGCCGCTCGGGCCCGTAGATCTCGCCGTCGGCGCTGCACCAGAACTCCTCGCCGGAGACCGTCACCGTCGACCCGCGCAGGTAGGTCACGTCGTGGCGCTCGGGGTGGCGACCGCTGGCGAGCTTGGCGCCGTACCCGATCCGCGCGAGCGGCCCGGTCGCCCGCGACACCATGACGTCGACCTTGCCGTCGCCCGGGTCGGCGTGCGGGGTGAGCGCGGTGCCGCCGCCGACGTGGGCGCCGTTGCCGACCGCGAGCTGGAGGATCGGCTGGTCGAGGTCGACCACGACCTCGCCGTCGACCTCGACCCGCACCCGGATGTGGGGCGGCTTGACGGCGGTCGACAGCGCCCCGATCGGGTAGCCGAGCCGCCCGAGGTTGACCTTGCCGACACCGATCGAGTGCAGCCGTCCCTTCCACCTCGCGCCGCGCTTGCTGGCGTGCGCGCCGGCGCCCGCATGGACGTTGTTGACCACGATCTCGCCGACCTCGTCGACCACGAGGTCCCGCGGCTTGGGCTCGCCCTCGACCAGGACCCGGGCGGCCTCTTCGACGTCCAGTGGGATGTCGTTGGAGCGCGCGTAGTCGTTGCCGGTCCCGAGCGGCAGGATGCCGAGGACCGCACCCTTGAGATCGTTGCGCCGGTAGAGCGTGGTGACCACCGCGTGCAGGCTGCCGTCGCCACCGGCCACGACGATGCGCCGCGACCCGGCGCGGTGCAGCGCGCTGTTGAGCTCACCGGGGTTGGCGGTGGCCTGCACCTCGACCGAGGTCCGGGAGCGGAGGACCGCCAGCGCCAGTCTCAGCGACTCCTCGTCGGCGGTGCCGGCGTCGCTGTTGGTGATCACGAGGATGGGGTCCATCGCCGGTGACCCTATCCTCTGGGGGTACGTCCGGCCCCCACCCAGAACGGTGTACCGAATGCCTGCGATTGCCATCATCGGAGCCCAGTGGGGTGACGAAGGGAAGGGCAAGGCGACCGACGTCCTCGGCAGTCGTGTCGACTACGTCGTCAAGTTCAACGGCGGCAACAACGCCGGCCACACCGTGGTCATCGGCCAGGGGGAGACGCAGCAGAAGTACGCCCTCCACCTCCTGCCGAGCGGGATCCTCACCCCGGGCTGCACGCCGGTCATCGGCAACGGCGTCGTGGTCGACCTCGGCGTGCTCTTCGAGGAGATCGACGGGCTCGAGAAGCGTGGCGTCGACACCTCGCTGCTGAAGGTCTCGGCCAGCGCCCACGTCATCGCCAGCTACAACCGCACCCTCGACAAGGTCACCGAGCGGTTCCTCGGCTCCCGCCGGCTCGGCACCACCGGCCGCGGCATCGGGCCGACGTACGCCGACAAGATGAACCGGATCGGCATCCGCACCCAGGACCTCTTCGACGACAAGATCCTGCGCGCCAAGGTCGAGGGCGTCCTCGAGTTGAAGGGCCAGATCCTCACCAAGGTCTACAACCGCAAGGCGCCCGGCGTCGACGAGATCGTCGAGGAGTTGGCGTCGTACGCCGACCGGCTGGCGCCGTACGTCTGCGACAGCGGGCTGCTGCTCAACCAGGCGCTCGACCGCGGCGAGACCGTGCTGCTCGAGGCCGGCCAGGCCACGCTGCTCGACGTCGACCACGGCACCTACCCGTTCGTCACCTCGTCGTCGGCCACTGCCGGCGGCGCCTGCACCGGCTCAGGCATCCCGCCGACCCGGCTCGATCGCGTCATCGGGATCGTGAAGGCCTACACCACGCGGGTCGGCGAGGGTCCGTTCCCCACCGAGCTGAACGACGACGCGGGCGAGCACCTGCGCAAGATCGGTGCGGAGTACGGCACCACCACCGGCCGGCCGCGCCGCTGCGGCTGGTACGACACCGTGATCGCGCGGTACGCCGCACGGGTCAACGGGGTCACCGACTTCGTGCTCACCAAGCTCGACGTGCTCACCGGCCTCGACAAGGTGCCGGTCTGCGTCGCTTACGACGTCGACGGGACCCGGCACGACGAGATGCCGGTCAACCAGTCCGACTTCCACCACGCGGTGCCGATCTACGAATACCTCGACGGCTGGTGGGAGGACATCTCCCACGCCCGCACGGTCGAGGAGCTGCCCGCCAACGCCCGCGCCTACGTGCAGCGGGTCGAGGAGCTGTCCGGCGCCCGGATCTCCGCCATCGGCGTCGGCCCCGCGCGCGACGAGACGATCGTCGTCCACGACCTCGTCTGACAGGTCCGCTGAGGCGCTGGTGCGGTTCACACGCGTGTAACCGGGGATTCTCGGCGGGGCCTGTTGCTGCGCCGTTCGTCCTGCGACGCTGCACTCATGAGCATCGTCACCGAGCGGGAGGCCGCCGAGGTCGCCGCCGCCAACGCCTCGGGTCGCCCACCCGTCGTCTTCGTCCACGGCCTGTGGTTGCTGGCCTCGAGCTGGGATGCGTGGAAGGAACTGTTCGAGGCCAAGGGGTACGCCGCGGTCTCGGTCGACTGGCCCGGCGACCAGCCGACGTACGACGAGGCGCACGCCAACAAGGACTCGCTGGCCGGTACGTCGGTCGCGGACGTCGCGGACCACGTCGCCGAGGTGGTGGCGGGGCTGGACCAGAAGCCGATCCTGATCGGCCACTCCTTCGGCGGGCTGCTCGTGCAGATCGTGGCCGGGCGCGGCTTGGCCGCCGGCACCGTCAGCATCGACCCGGCGCCGAGCCGAGGCGTGCTGCCGCTGCCGTTCTCGGCCCTGAAGGCGTCGTTCCCGGTGCTCGGCAACCCGCTCAACCATGGGAAGACCGTCACGCTCACCTTCGACCAGTTCCGCTACGGCTTCGCCAACGCGGTGTCGGAGGAGGAGGCGCACCGGCTCTACGAGACCTTCCACACGCCGGCGCCGGGGCGGCCGCTGTTCCAGGCCGCGACGGCGAACCTCATCCCCTGGACCGTGGTCAAGGCCGAGAAGCAGGCGGCCGACCGCGGCCCGATGCTGGTGATCAGCGGCGAGAAGGACCACATCGTCCCCTACGCACTCGCCCACGCGGCGTACAAGCAGCAGAAGAAGAACTCCGGCGTGACCGAGTTCGTCGAGATCCCGGGCGTCGGTCACTCGCTGGTGATCGACAGCCACTGGAACGAGGTCGCGGACGCCGCCCTGGCCTTCCTGGACAAGCAGGGTCTGACCCCACAGGCGAGCTGATCCATGCTGACTCCCGAGCGGGCGATCGACCGGCTGCGCGCGGCCTTCGGCGGGCCGCCCGGCTACCGCACCCTGCACGCCAAGGGTCGCTTCTACACCGGCACCTTCACCGCGACACCCCAGGCGACCGCCCTGGGCCGGGCCGGACATCTCGACGGTGAGCCGCACGAGGTGACGGTCCGGTGGTCCAACGCCGGTGGCGAGCCACGGGCCGACGGCAAGCCCGACATCCGGGGGATGGCGGTGAAGTTCCACCTGCCCGATGGCTCGGCCACCGACCTGCTCGGGCAGACCTCGCCGCGGTTCCCGACCGACGACCCCGAGGTGCTCGTCGCGATGACGGAGGCGTCGGAGAAGCCGCACACGTTACCGCTGTTCCTCGCGCGACACCCGGGCACCATCCCGACCGTGGTGGCGAGCTTCCGGGCCGGTGCGATCGGTTCGCCGACCAGCTTCGCCGACGTGACCTTCTACCCCATCCACGCCTACGGCTGGCTCGATGCCGAAGGTCGTCGGCGTTGGGTGCGCTACGTGCTCCGGGCGACCGCGACCGATGCGGACCGGCCGGCGGAGACCTTCTCGGGCCCGGATCGGTTGACCGACGAGATGGCAGCCCGGCTCGAGCGCGGTCCGGTCACCCATGAGCTCTGGCTCCAGGTCGCCGGGCCGGACGACGACCCGCACCACGCCACCTCGGTCTGGCGCGGCGCCCGCGAGCTCCTCGCGGGGCGGATCGTGGTGACCGGCGAGTTCCCCGACCCCGAGGGCGGACCGGGCACCAGCACGCCGGTGGTCTTCGATCCGGCGCGCGTAGTCGACGGCATCGAGCTGTCCGACGACCCGATCCTGCGCTACCGGCCGGGCGCGTACTCCGAGTCGGTCGCTCGCCGGACCACCTCCTAGCGTGATTCAGGCTTAGGCTCGGGGGCCGTGAAGACCCTCGTGATCGGCACCGGCGGCCGCGAGCACGCGCTCGCGCTCGCGCTGTCCCAGGACCCGGCCGTCACCGAGGTGCACGCAGCGCCCGGCAACCCGGGCCTGGCCACCGTGGCGACCCTGCACGACGTCGACCCGATGTCGGGCTCCGCCGTCGCGGAGCTCGCGGCAACGCTGGGGGTCGACCTGGTCGTGGTCGGACCCGAGGCGCCGCTGGTCGCCGGGGTCGCCGACGCCGTACGCGCGCGCGGCATCGCGACCTTCGGACCGTCGGAAGCGGCCGCGCAGCTCGAGGGCTCGAAGGCCTTCGCCAAGGAGGTCATGGCCGCGGCGGGCGTCCCGACGGCGGGGTCACGCGTCTGTGAGACGGTCGCCGAGGCCGAGGCGGCGCTCGACGCGTTCGGTGCGCCGTACGTCGTGAAGGACGACGCGCTCGCCGTCGGCAAGGGTGTCGTGGTGACCCGCGACCGGGCCGCGGCGCTCGCCCATGCGGGGGCCTGCGGCCGGGTCGTGATCGAGGAGTTCCTCGACGGTCCGGAGGTCTCGCTGTTCGCCGTCTGCGACGGCACGATCGCCTACGCGCTGCAGCCAGCCCAGGACTTCAAGCGGATCTTCGACGGCGGTCGCGGGCCCAACACGGGCGGGATGGGCTCGTACACGCCGCTCACCTGGGCTCAGCCCGACCTCGCCGACGTCGTGCTGGCGCAGGTCGTCGCGCCGACCCTGGCCGAGATGCAGCGGCGCGGGACGCCGTTCGTCGGCTGCCTCTACGTCGGCCTCGCGCTGACCGAGGCGGGGCCGCGAGTGATCGAGTTCAACGTCCGCTTCGGCGACCCCGACATCCAGCCGGTCCTGGCCGTCCTCGAGTCGCCGCTCGGGTCGTTGCTGTACGCCGCGGCGACCGGGCAGCTCCCGACGGTCCCCGCCCCCGTCTTCGGCGACGGCGCCGCGGTCAGCGTGGTGCTGGCCTCGGCCGGCTACCCGGAGTCCTCGTCGAAGGGCGACGTCATCCGCGGGGTCGGGGCGGCCGGCGGAGTGCACGACGTCGACGTCATCCACGCCGGGACCGCCATCACGGGCGACACCCTGGTCACCGCGGGCGGCCGCGTGCTCGCCGTACGCGCCCGCGGCTACGACGTCGACGACGCGCGGTCTCGCGCCTACGCCGCCGCCGACCTGATCACCTTCGACGGGCTCCAGCGCCGCAACGACATCGCCGCCGAGCCGCTCGGCGTGGTCGAGGGTGCCTCCGTCCGCTGACGCCAGCGCAGAGGGAGCCTGCTGCGAGAATGACCCTGTGACCGTCCCCAACGTCCTCGCGACCCGCTACGCCAGCGCCGAGCTGGCCGAGATCTGGTCGCCGGAGCACAAGATCGTGCTGGAACGCCGACTGTGGATCGCAGTCCTCGAGGCCCAGCGCGACCTCGGGGTAGCGGTCCCCGACGGTGTGGTCGAGGCCTATCGCGATATCGCGGACCTCGGCGAGAAAGGGGTCGACCTCGAATCGATCGCGGCGCGCGAGCGGGTCACGCGACACGACGTGAAGGCGCGGATCGAGGAGTTCAACGCGCTGGCCGGGCACGAACAGATTCACAAGGGCATGACCAGCCGCGACCTGACGGAGAACGTCGAGCAGTTGCAGGTCCGGCAGTCCCTGGCGCTGCTGCGCGATCGAGCGGTCGCTGCGCTGGCCCGGCTGGGGCGGCTGGCCGCCGAGCACGAGTCGCTGGTGATGGCGGGCCGGTCGCACAACGTCGCCGCACAGGCCACCACGCTGGGGAAGCGGTTCGCGACCGTGGCCGACGAGCTGCTCGTCGGGCTGCAGCGCGTCGAGGAGCTGCTGGCCCGCTATCCGCTGCGCGGCGTCAAGGGCCCGATGGGCACCAGCCAGGACATGCTCGACCTCCTCGACGGTGACAGCGGCCGGCTGGCCGAGCTGGAGACCCGGGTGGCTGCCCACCTCGGCTTCGACCAGGTGCTCACCAGCGTCGGGCAGGTCTACCCCCGTTCGCTCGACTTCGACGTGGTCTCGGCGCTCGTCCAACTCGTCGCCGCGCCCTCCAACCTCGCCACCACGATCCGGCTGATGGCCGGCCACGAACTGGTGACCGAGGGGTTCAAGGAGGGGCAGGTCGGCTCCTCGGCGATGCCGCACAAGATGAACACCAGGTCCTGTGAGCGGGTCAACGGCCTGGCCGTCGTCCTCCGCGGTCACCTGTCGATGGTCAGCGAGCTCGCCGGCGACCAGTGGAACGAGGGCGACGTCTCGTGCTCCGTCGTACGCCGCATCGCGCTGCCGGACGCGTTCTTCGCCGCCGACGGGCTGTTCGAGACCTTCCTGACGGTGCTCGACGAGTTCGGGGCGTTCCCCGCGGTGATCCAGCGCGAGCTCGACCGCTACCTGCCGTTCCTGGCTACCACGAAGGTGCTGATGGCTGCGGTCCGCAACGGCGTGGGCCGTGAGGCCGCGCACGAGGCGATCAAGGAGGCCGCGGTCGGCGTGGCGCTCGACATGCGCAAGGGCGCGGCCGACAACGACGTACTCGCACGGCTCGCCGCCGACCCGCGCCTCGGGCTGACCGCCGGCCAACTCGACAGCCTGGTAGCCGAGCCGATCACCTTCACCGGGGCCGCGATGGCCCAGACCCAGGAGGTCGTCCGTCGGGTCGAGCAGGTCACCTCCCGTCATCCCGAGGCGGCGGCGTACGCACCTGGCGCGATCCTCTGATTTCGCCGTCGAACGTCGTGAAGGTGCTGTCGATCAGCCAGATTCACAGCACTTCCACGTCACTCGATGCAACGGTTTCCCCCGCTGCCGGACAGGTGAGATACGTGGCCCTCTCCCTCGACGACCGCGAGCGGGCCTTCCGCGAGCTGTACGCCGCCCACTTCGACGCCGTACTCGGCTTCGCCCTGCGCCGGGTCGACCGACCCGAGGACGCCGGCGACGTCACCGCCGACACGTTCCTCGTCGCGTGACGGCACCGATCCAGGTGCTCGGCCGACCGGCGCAGATGTGGGCGTACACGTCCGACGACCACACCGCGATCCGCGAGGTCGAGGACGGCCACTGGATGGAGTTCCGCGCCCAGGGTGTCTCGCGGGCCGGCTATCTCGCCCTGCTCGATCAGCTGCGGATCGTCTCGGAGAGCGAGTTCGACGCCTCGCTGCCCGACGACTACGTCACCGAGGGCGAGCGGACCGGAGCCGCGGACCTGATCATCGCCGACATCCAGGCGGTCTCCGGGGCGGGCTTCCCGGCCGGTACGGCGCTCCAGGTCGCCGACGGGGACGCCAAGGACCGCTACCAGTTCGGTGCCGAGGTCGTCGGCCAGTACACCTGTGCGTGGCTCGAGGCCTACGAGAACGCCGAGACCCACGGGCAGCGCGGCCGGGCGCAGGAGGCACTTGCGGTGCTCTCCACCTCGCACGACTGGCCGATCCTGCACGAAATGGACAAGACCGGCGGCTACTCCGAGGTGCTCTGGCAGATCGCCGACGAGGCCCAGGCGGGCCAGCTGCAGGAGTGGTACCGCGAGGGGCTCGGCTGCCAGTAGGTCAGGCCTCGGGGGTTCACGCTACGGTGGCGCGCAGCTGCTCGGCCCGGGCGAGCAGCCGCGCCTCCTCGTCGCCGGTGAGCGGGACCTCGAGCTCGTGGAGCAGGTCGCGCACTTCGGCGAGTTCGATCTCCCGGTGCTCGGTGGGCTCGCCCGGCCGCCGTACGGTCAGGGTGCGGTGGGTGACCGAGGTGTGCCGTCCTTCGCCGTGCCGGGTCACCATCAGCTGGTGCCGGAAGTGCGAGGCCGGGTAGGTGCTCGTGTAGTGGTGGCCGGTCTCCAGGTCCGCCGGCTCGACCGGTAGCTCGTCGTGGGTGTGCATCGGCTCCCAGGCGTCGTCACGCCACCGCGCGAGCTCCCAGGCCCGGACGTCACCGAGCCGGAGTTCGCGGACCCGGTAGCTCCAGCCGCGGAAGTCGTCGGTGGCGCCGTCCACGAGCGGGATGGGCCGCAGCACGCTCATCCCGAAACCGGGATCGGCCAGGACTCTCTCGCCGTCTATGTCGACGCTCACCACGCAGTGCGTCCGGGCGAGGCCCACGCGGCCCAGACGGCGGGTGACGTCGTACCCGAGCCGCTCGAGGACCGCCGCGAACAGCGTCCCGTGCTCGAAGCAGTAGCCACCCCGGCCCCGGCCCACGAACTTCGCCTCCACCTGCCCGAGGGCGACACCGGGGTGTTGGTCGAGGAGTACGTCGATGTTGTCGAAGGTGAAGGCGCGCACGTGCGCCTCGTGCAACTCGTCGAGCGCGGCTCGTGAGGGCGGCTGCACCGGCTGTCCGACCCTGGTCAGGTAGCCGTCGAGGTCCAGAGTCTCCGTGCCCCACACGTCGCCCATGCCGGGTGACGCTATGCCCTCGCCCGCCGGCTTCGGGTCCGACCCGACCCCCGAACCCGGGTCGGTCCGCCCACGCTCCGGTTAGGTTGAGGGTATGACGCACGCCTTCCGGACCGACGGCGCCGACGGCCGGCCGGAGATGGTCGACTGGGACCTCGCGGTGCGGATCGGCTCCCGGTTCGCCGGTGAGGGCCCCACGGTCGGTCGCGACGAGGCCGCGGCGATCGTCGAGGAGCTGCGTGCCGGGGCGGACCGTTCGACCGGCCTGGTCCGCGACTACACCGGGCTGGTCGCGCGCGACCACTCCGCGCCGGTCCTGGTCGTCGACCGCGCCAGCTGGGTGCAGGCCAACGCCGATGCCTTCGCCACGCTGCTCACCCCGATCGTGGACAAGCTGACCGAGAAGAAGCCGCCGACCGGGCTCACCGCCTCGGTGGGCTCGAAGGTGACCGGAGCGGAGGTCGGCAGCGTGCTCGGCTTCCTGGCCTCCAAGGTGCTCGGCCAGTTCGACCCGTTCTACGCGCCCGACGGCCGGCTGCTGCTGGTGGCGCCCAACATCGTCCACGTCGAGCGCGAGATCAAGGCGGACCCGCACGACTTCCGGCTCTGGGTCTGCCTGCACGAGGAGACGCACCGGGTGCAGTTCACGGCCGTGCCGTGGATGCGCGAGCACCTGTTCGGCAAGATCTCGGAGTTCGCCGACACGATGGAGCCGAGCGGCTTCCTCGAGGACGGCCTCTCCCGGGTCATGGAGGGCCTCAAGAACGCCCGCAGCAACGGCTCGTCGGCCGGCGGTCTCCTCGACGTGGTCGGCACCCCCGAGCAGAAGGCGCTGCTCGACAGTCTCACCGGTGTGATGTCGCTGCTCGAGGGTCACGCCGACGTGGTCATGGACGGCGTCGGCCCGACGGTGATCCCGTCGGTGGCCAAGATCCGCGCTTCGTTCAACGAACGACGCAAGGGCATCGGCGTCCTCGACAAGCTGCTGCGGCGCGTGCTGGGCCTGGAGGCCAAGATGGCGCAGTACCGCGACGGGGCGACGTTCGTCCGGGCTGTCGTCGACCGGGTCGGGATGTCCGGCTTCAACGTGGTCTGGGAGCAGCCCGAGCATCTCCCGTCGCGGGCCGAGATCACCGACCCCGACGCCTGGATGGCACGCGTCCTGCGGACGTGATCGTGGCCCCGGACACACTTGTAACTCACTGTTACATCATCTTGTCGGGCCCTATTCCGGCGATGAGGAAGGTGTAACAGTGAGTTACAAGCGGCGGGCGGGCTGCGCGTGAGCCTCCACCCCTCGGTCGCGGCGGTCCGGGTCGCCGTACGCCGGACGCTGGCCGAGCTCGTCGCCGAGCATCCGGAGGCGGCACTGCCTCCGGACGCGGCCGTGCTTGTCGCCTGCTCCGGAGGCCCCGACTCGCTCGCCCTGCTGTCGGCCACGGTCTTCGAGGGTCGCAAGTCGGGCTTGCGAGTGATCGGCGTGACTGTCGACCACGGGCTCCAGGAGGGCTCCGCCGAGCATGCCGCCCACGTGGTCGAGCAGATGGCGGCGCTCGGGTGTGACGAGACGGCGTCCGCGCGGGTGCAGGTCAGCGGCGGCGGGCGGGGGCCGGAGGCGGCGGCCCGCGAGGCGAGGTACGCCGTACTCGACCAGATGGTCCAGCACTTCGGCGCGGTCGCGGTGCTGCTCGGCCACACCCTCGACGATCAGGCCGAGACGGTGCTGCTCGGCCTCGCCCGCGGCTCCGGGGGGCGCTCGTTGGCCGGCATGCGCCGCCGCTTCGACCACTATCGCCGGCCGCTGCTGGACGTGACCCGGACCGACACGGTGACCGCATGCCAGGTCGAGGGCATCGAGTACTGGAACGACCCGCACAACATCGACCCCGCCTACGCCCGGGTCCGGGTCCGCCGCAAAGTTCTCCCCGTGCTCGAGGACGAGCTGGGTCCGGGCGTCACCGCGGCGCTGGCCCGGACCGCCGACCAGCTCCGCGCCGACATGGAGCTGCTCGACCAGCTCGCGCTGGCGGCGTACGACGAGCTGCGCGACCCCGACGGACTGGCGGTCACCGCGCTCGCGGACCTCCCTGCGGCCACTCGTTCGAGGGTGCTGCGGCTGGCCGCCCTCGACGCCGGGGCCAGTGCCTCGGAGCTGTTCCACGTGCACGTCGTCGCGCTGGGGCAGCTGGTCGCGTCGCGGGTCGGTGGCAGCGAAGTGCAGCTGCCCGGACACGTGACGGCGGTGCTCTCGCCGGGCGGCGCGGACGGGCGGCTGCGGTTCCGGCCCACCGCTGTGCAAGGCTGACCGCCATGGACGCAGCCGACGTCGAGTCCGACCTGGTCGAGGTGCTCTACACCGAGGCGCAGATCCAGGGGCGGCTCGGTGAGCTCGCGCGGCAGATCGAGGCCGACTACGCCGGGCGAGACCTGCTGATCGTCGGCATCCTGCGAGGTGCGGTGATGGTGATGGCCGACCTGGCGCGGTCGTTCTCCCGCCACGTCGAGATGGACTGGATGGCGATCTCGTCGTACGGCTCGGGCACCAAGTCCAGTGGCGTGGTGCGGATCCTCAAGGACCTCGACACCGACATCTCCGGCCGTGACGTGATCATCGTCGACGAGATCATCGACACCGGCCTCACGCTCTCGTGGCTGACCTCCAACCTCGGCTCCCGAGACCCCGCGAGCGTCGAGATCTGCACCCTGCTCCGCAAGCCGGAGGCGCTCACCATGCCGGTGGAGGTGAAGTACGTCGGCTGGGACATCCCCAACGAGTTCGTCGTCGGCTACGGCCTCGACTACCGCGAGCGCTACCGCAACCTGCGTGACATCGGCACCTTGGCGCCGCACGTGTACGGCGGCTGATTCGCGCGGCGAGAGTTTCGTCGGCTGGCCGACAAAACTGGAGCCTGGACGACAAAGTCTCATCGTCCAGGCACGAGTTTCATCGGCTGGCCGACGAAACTCTCAGATCGGCCCGCCTGGCTGAGCGGGCCCTAAGGATTCGTCCTCCCAGAGCGAACGAGGCCCGCTCGGCTCGCTCGATTCCGGCGCACCTGAGACACTGGACGGTGCGGCGGCTTGTACCGTCGTACCTTTCCCGTGCCCGTAGCTGAGAGAAGTCCGTGAAGCGCATCTTCAAGGGTCCCCTGATCTGGATCATCGTCGCGGTGGTCGGCGTGCTGATCGCCATGCAGTTCCTGATCAGCTCCGGTGGCGGTGACGAGATCAGCTCGTCCCAGATGAGCGAGTACGTCTCCAAGGGCGAGGTCAAGGACATCACCTTCGTCGACGGCGACCAGGTCATCAAGGCCACGCTCGACGACAGCGTCGACCGCGACGGCGGCCGCGAGGTCACCACGAAGTACCTCAGCGGCACCCAGGCGGGCCTGTTCAAGGCCGCCCAGGAGCAGTTCGACAAGGGCGAGATCGACAAGATCACCGTCGAGGTCTCGCGGCCCGGGCTGCTGAGCTCGCTGCTCTTCTCGTTCCTGCCGATCCTCATCCTCGTGGTGCTGTTCTTCTGGCTGATGAACTCCATGCAGGGCGGCGGCGGCCGCGGCGTCATGCAGTTCGCCAAGTCCAAGGCCAAGCTGATCTCCAAGGACATGCCCAAGACCACCTTCGCCGACGTCGCCGGCTGCGACGAGGCGATCGAGGAGCTCGGCGAGATCAAGGAGTTCCTGCAGGAGCCGGCCAAGTTCCAGGCCGTGGGCGCCAAGATCCCCAAGGGCGTGCTCCTGTACGGCGCGCCGGGCACCGGCAAGACGCTGCTGGCCCGCGCGGTGGCCGGCGAGGCGGGCGTGCCGTTCTACTCGATCTCCGGCTCCGACTTCGTCGAGATGTTCGTCGGCGTGGGCGCCTCCCGGGTCCGCGACCTGTTCGAGCAGGCCAAGGAGAACGCGCCCGCGATCGTCTTCATCGACGAGATCGACGCGGTCGGCCGCCACCGCGGCACCGGCATGGGCGGCGGCCACGACGAGCGCGAGCAGACCCTCAACCAGCTGCTGGTCGAGATGGACGGCTTCGACGTCCGCGGCGGCGTCATCCTGATCGCCGCCACCAACCGCCCAGACGTCCTCGATCCCGCGCTGCTGCGCCCGGGCCGCTTCGACCGCCAGATCCAGGTCGACGCACCCGACCTCGCCGGCCGGGAGCAGATCCTTCAAGTGCACTCCCGCGGCAAGCCGCTGGCCCAGGACGTCAAGCTGATCTCGGTCGCCCGCCGTACGCCGGGGTTTAGCGGTGCCGACCTGGCCAACGTCCTCAACGAGGCCGCGCTGCTCACCGCGCGCAACAACGAGAAGCTGATCACGATGGAGACCCTCGACGAGGCCATCGACCGCGTGATCGCCGGTCCGCAGCGCCGGACCCGGCTGATGAGCGAGAAGGAGAAGCTCATCACCGCCTACCACGAGGGCGGCCACGCCCTGGTCGCGGCGGCGCTCCCGGGCAACGACCCCGTGCACAAGGTGACGATCCTGCCGCGCGGACGGGCGCTGGGCTACACCATGGTCCTGCCCGACTCCGACAAGTACTCCCAGCCGCGCTCGCAGATGCTCGACCAGTTGGCGTACATGCTCGGTGGCCGGGCGGCCGAGGAGCTGATCTTCCACGACCCGACCACCGGTGCCGGCAACGACATCGAGAAGGCCACCTCGGTGGCTCGGGCGATGGTCACCCAGTTCGGCATGACCGAGCGCCTCGGCGCGATCAAGCTGGGCGACTCCAACTCCGAGCCGTTCCTGGGCCGCGACCTCGGCCACTCGCGCAACTACTCCGAGGAGGTTGCCGGGATCGTCGACGAGGAGACCAAGAAGCTCCTCGCCACGGCGCACCAGGAGGCCTTCGACATCCTGGAGGAGAACCGCGACGTCCTCGACTCGCTGGTCCTCGAGCTGCTCGACAAGGAGACGCTCGACAAGGAGCAGATCGCCGAGATCTTCGTGCCGCTGCGACGTCGTCCCGAGCGCCCGGCGTGGACGGGTTCGCCCGACCGCCGGCCCTCCTCGATCCCCGCTGTGGAGATCCCCGAGGAGGTCCGCGCCCGCGCGTCCGCCAACGGGCACGCCGCACTCAACGGCGCGAGCGCCGACGACGAGGACGAGGACGAGGGCTCGATCGTGGTCACGCCGCCCGGCGCGGGCGGCGACGTCCACGGCCTCCCGCCGATCGGCGGCGACTCCCCGACCCCGCCGCCCCCGGGCGGCTCCGCAGGACCGATGTGACCGACCAGCTCCGCGGGCCGGCCGACGTACCCCCGTTCGACCAGCCGCGGGCCGAGGCTGCGGTCCGGGAGCTGCTGATCGCGATCGGTGAGGACCCCGACCGCGAGGGGTTGCAGAACACCCCGGCGCGGGTCGCCCGCGCGTACGCCGAGCTGACGGCCGGGTTGCGCCAGTCGCCCCAGGACGTGTTGACCACGGTCTTCGATCTGGGTCATGACGAGATGGTCCTGGTCCGCGACATCGAGCTGTGGTCGATGTGCGAACACCATCTTGTGCCGTTCACCGGGGTCGCGCATGTGGGCTACATCCCGGCCGAGAGCGGCAGGATCACGGGGTTGTCGAAGCTGGCGCGGCTGGTCGACGTCTTCGCCAAGCGGCCGCAGGTGCAGGAGCGGCTGACCACCCAGGTCGCCGACGCACTGGTCGAACTGCTCGAGGCCCGCGGCGTGATCGTCGTGATCGAGGCCGAACATCTGTGCATGACGATGCGCGGGGTGAAGAAGGCCGGTGCGCGGACCATCACCTCGGCGGTACGCGGTAGCTTCCGCAGCAACGCCACCACTCGCGCCGAGGCGATGGCGCTGATCCACAGGAATCGGTAGCTCGCAACGAACTAGGTCGAGCGGGTGCCCCGGCTCACCGGGTTTCGACACGCTCGGTTTCGACCTCGTCCCTCGGTCGAACTCGCTGCTCAACCACCGTCATCGGACCGGTGCTCGTTCCTCGCACCGCTCCGATCAATACTCGTAGCCCAGCTCCGCGATCGGCGCGGCGAACAGTTCGGCCACCAGGTCGCGCGAGGTGTCGTCGTAGTAGGTGCGGTACGACGCGCCGCGGGGGCGCAGCCCGGCCTTGGCGTGCGGGAGGTCGGGCTCGCCAGGCAGGCCGAGCTCGGACCAGACCGCGGTGAGTTCGTCGGCCAGTGCCTCGTACCGCAGCACCCGGTCGACCGCCACCTCGCCGCGCAGCCGGTAGATCCGCTGGTTCTTGGCCGCGAACGTCTCGATCGCCTCCGAGGCGACGTACTCGCTGAAGGAGCCGGGCTCGGAGTCGCGGTAACGCCAGTGATAGAGCGAGACCACGGCGTCCCAGGGGTTCCGCTCGATCGCGAACGAGAAGTAGGACTCGAACCGCTTGCGACCCAGCATGGTGCGGACCATCGAGACCGGCATGTGGTTGAACGCGTTGCGCTCGAGGTGCGGCGGGTGCTCGTAATGCTGCGGCCCGCGTCCGCCGGCGGCCCGGCGGAGCGCTTCGTCCTCCTCGGTGACCGGGGTGATCACGTCGTCGACACCGCAGACCCGGGACAATGCGATCTCCACCGAGGTGCCCGCGGTCTTGCGGGTCTTCATGAAGACGAACCCGTGCTCGTGGGAGACGATCACGGGGCAAGACTAGGTGGGTCATCTGGGCAGCGGCATAGGCTGCCGTCGCGATGGGTGAGCAGAACACGGTGGTCCTCGTGACCGGGTCGATGCGTAGCGGCACGAGTTCGCTGGCCGGCAGCCTCAAGCTGCTGGGCTGGCACGTGCCGCAGCCGGAGGTGCCCGCATCCGAGCGCAACGCCAAGGGGCACTTCGAGCCGCGGTGGGTCATCGAGTTCCACAAGAGGCTGATGCGCGGCGCGCTGATCCGGCCGAGCGACGGCAGCCCGCGCGCGGAGGAGCGGGTCGCGGCGCTGCTCGAGGACGGCGAGGTCCGGCGCGAGCTGGCCGCGTGGCTAAGCCAGCAGGAGCAGGAACGGGTCGTCATCAAGGACCCGCACGCCGCCTGGGTGCTGCCCCTGTGGCGCGCGGCCGCCGCCGACTCCGGCCGCGACCTGCGCATCCTCACCGCGCTGCGCCACCCGGCCGAGGTGGTCGGGTCGCAGGACCGCACCTGGGGCGAGGGCCGGCGTACGGACGCCGAGCGGAAGGTCAAGGAGACCTCCAACACCGCCGCCTGGCTCAACCTCGCACTGGTCACCGAACGCGGCTCGCGCGGGGCGCCGAGAGCCTTCATCCGCTACCACGACCTGCTCGCCGACTGGCGGACGGCGTTGGGCCGGGTCTCCGGCCAACTGGAGTTGGGCTTGTCCCTCGACGCGGACCATGGTCTCGACGAGTTCCTCGACCCGGGCATGCGCCGCTCGCAGCTCACCTGGGACGACATCGCGCTGCCCGACTGGCTGCGCGAGCAGGCCGAGAACGTCTGGCAGCAGCTCGGTGTGCTGGTCGAGGCGCCCGACGACGGCGGGGTCCCGTCGGCGCTCGACGCGGAGCGGGTGGCGTACGACGCGCGGTACGCCGAGGCGGTCGCCATCAGCCTCGACGAGGCGCGACACCGCGAACGGCGCGGATCGGCCAAGGGGGCCGCCAAGCTGCGAGGGCGGTTGCGCGCCGAGCGGGCTCGGCGGCGGGAGCTGGAGGCGCGGCTGGCCGAGGCGCAAGTCCTGTCGCACCCAGAGTCGCGAGGGCTCGTCGATCGCGCCGTCCACCGGCTCACACGCCGAGACCGCTGACGAGCGACCGAAAGGATCCAGGGTGCGGATCATCCTCCACGCGGGCCTGCACAAGTCAGGGACGACGTCGGTCCAGGCGAGCTGGCGCGCGGCGTACGGCGAGCACGACGGCGTGTGGTACCCGCGGCGGGACCGGGGCGGCCCACCCGGGCACCACGACCTGTTCCGTCCGCTGCTCACCGCGTTCACCGAACGCCGCGATCCCGATCTGATCTCGGCGGGGCTGGCCTGGTCGCTACGGCCGCCGGGCGGCCCCTCGCTCGCGGGCGTGCTGGCGGAGGCCCGCGCCCGGGGCGTCGCGACCCTGGTGCTCTCGAGCGAGGACCTCGATCGGGTCCGCGAGGAGGACCGGGCCGGTCTCCACGAAGTGCTCGGCGGCCAGGACGTCACGCTCGTAGTCACGGCGACCCGGCCGGTCCACCGGTGGTGCTCGGGCTGGCAGACCCTGGTCAAACACGGGCTCGCGGACTACCCGCGGGAGGCCGCCACGCTGCTCCTGGAGTTCTCGGCAGTCCGCTCGGGCCGGCTCCGCGAGCTGATCGCGCTGCTGCCCGCAACGCGTCGGGTGGTCAGGCTCGTGCGCAGTGTGCCGCCGGAGCCGGAGCTCGCCGCAGACCTGGCCGAATGGCTCGGCCTGCCCGAGCCCGAGCGGGCGGCCGGGCACCCGGTGCGCAACCCCTCGCTGAGCACCGACACCGAGATCCTGCTGCGGCTGAACCGCGCCGACCTCGCCCTCGGCACCGACCGCGAGGGGAAGCAGCGGCTCGCCGAGTTGAGGGCCGCGGGCCTCACCTACCGGGACGACCCGTCCCTGGCAGCGCGCTACGAGCTCCCCGAGGCCTTCGCCGAGGGCGCCCGCAACGAGGCGGCCTGGCTGCGCGAGGGAGCCGCCCTGGACGACGTCGAGATCGTCGACCCGTGCGGAGCCCTCGCCGACTGGCTCGATCCGACCGTGCCCGACTGGTACGCCGAGATCAGCCGCCGCGAGGCCGTGCTCCCCGACCAGGTGAACGCCGAGCCGATGGCGACCCAGCTCTGGCGGGTCCGGCAGGAGCGCGCGGCTTACCGGCGCCGGCTCGAGCGGATCGAGGGTCAGCGGTCGGGCAAGTAGGGCGTGTCCCGTAAATCGTGGTGGATGCCGGCGTCGTCCAGGCGCGCGGTGG
>ERZ761607.1049-NODE-1049-length-37728-cov-16.789000_pt1 | contig 37728 bp, 25 predicted proteins | sample MGYA00511164_ERZ761607 | MGnify/ENA primary metagenome ERZ761607 (study PRJEB28899, sample SAMN02445080) | bioreactor sludge metagenome | biome: EBPR sludge | place: Australia: Brisbane, Thorneside Wastewater Treatment Plant | collected 2011-06-22 ...
AAGCGAGAAAATCCTTTATCTTCCTTTAGGATTGAGGCCAAATAAAGGATTTTCTGAGCTTTTTTTCAACCCTTGATTCGCATTATTAATATATTTCCATTTCTATAAACCGACAGATTCATCACCTCAAATATAGATAATGATCAGATTTCACAAATCTGAAGTTTTTTTTCAAAAATTAAACCAAATATTGTGGGTTTTACAAATCTTTATTATTGCAATATTTTATAGGACTACGTTTGATTCTGTAAAAAAACAGACAGAATTTCAAACCCGTTTGAAAATATTATGTATGCAGCGAACCCAAAAAGATCCGGGATACAACGAGCGAACCCGGATCAAATATTCATTAATAAAAATACCGGATCAGTTATCATTGGTAAGTGCTCCCTGACTGCCTTACCAGCTATACGTATTGAGGTTCAAATATCATTTGTTTTGATTCCAGCCAGGATTGATAAAATGATCAGTTATTTCATCTTTAAGTCTGAAAAGAAAAATGAAGCACATAAATTCAGTTATCAATGCCGCAGCCTATATTTTTTGTCTGAATTGCCACCGCTGATTTAATCACCCCTATGATCCATTTTACCCAATCCGATCCTGCTTGCCAAAATCGTACTGGTTAATACACCAAATAATACAACACTCACCGAACTGACCGGCATCAAAATGGCTGCTATTAATGGAGAAAGATTACCAGTAGCAGCAATGCTGATTCCGATCGTGTTATAAATAAATGCAATGGCATAAGCCCAAAAAACCAGGCGAAGACTCCGCTTTGAATAATCGATGAACTTCGGGATCATTCCAAATTTTATACTGCTGATAATGCCATCACTGGCAGGTGTAAAATTATTCACATCCTCCGTGAGCACAATACCTACATTGCTTTTCTGAATAGCTCCCGCATCATTCAAACCATCACCGAAAAACAGAACGTTTTCTCCCTGGTCTTCCTGTAATATCCTGATATACTCCAGTTTATCAGCCGGACTTTGATTGAATAACAAATTAGTTCCTGAAGGAAATAATGCCTCCAGTTGTGCACGCTCCTTATCATTATCGCCAGAAATCAGAGAAATACGGTAATGATCCCCGAAATACTTCAGAAAATCATGGATACCTTCTCTGTATGTATTGTTCACCACAAAAACACCAACTACCAGATCGTCTATTGCCACATGGACGCCTTTGACCGCAGAATTGCTACCGGTAAAGGCAGCGCTTCCAATTTTATATTTTCGTCCGTTATAAAAGCAGGAAACTCCTGAACCTGCAATCTCTTCAAAAGATTCAACATCTACATAAGGTGCATCGATGTAATGGTCAATCATCCTGCTCATGGGATGATTGGATTGGTGTGCGAGGGATCGGATTACTGACCAGTCGCCCTCTTCTCCGATTTTTCCTTCAAAACCAACTTCACTTTGGCCTGTGTAGGTTAAAGTGCCTGTTTTGTCAAAAACCACATGAGTGATATTGTTGATCGATTCGATCACCCCGGTATTTTTTAGGAAAAATTGCCTTCTGGAAAGTATTCTAAGCACATTTCCCAGTGTAAATGGAATAGAAAGCGCTGCCGCACAAGGACAAGCCACCACCAGAATGGCTGAAAACGCAAAAATCGCTTTGGAAGGATCAAAAATCAGCCAATAAATCAAGGTTAAAAAAGCAATGGCTAAAATAACATAGGTAAAATATGTGCCTATTCTGTCTGCAAGTTCACTCGCCCTCAGCTTTTCTTCCTTTTTAAAAGCTGCATCATTCCAAAGTTGCGTTAAATAGCTTTGAGATACTTTTTTGGTTAGGGTCAATTGTATGGAATCTCCATATTGCCTGCCTCCGGCAAAAACTTTTTGCCCGGGCATCACACTGATTTTTTCGGATTCTCCCGTTACAAAACTATAATCGATCTGTCCCTTTCCTTTCAAAAGTAACCCATCTGCCGGAACTAACTCATGATTTCTTACAATTATTGTGTCCCCGGGTTTTAGCTTATCTACAACTATTGTTCTTTCAATTCCCTCGTCTACAATGGTGGCTGCAATTGGAAAATAAGATTTGTAATCCCTTTCAAATTCAATTGTGCTATAGGTTTTTTGCTGGAACCATCTGCCAATCAGTAAAAAAAAGATGAGTCCGGTCAGACTGTCAAGGTAACCCGCACCGGTTCCACTTAAAATTTCATATAGGCTCCAGGAAAAAATCGCTAAAATTCCCAGAGAGATGGGTACATCTATATTCAGATTCTTTTGTCTGATACTCACCCAGGCAGACCTGAGGTAATCGATGCCACTGAAGAAAACTACAGGTACCGATAAAATAATATTGATGAACCCGAAAAATCTGAAAAATGTGTAATCCACACCTTTATCCAGACCAAGATACTCAGGAAAACTTAGCAGCATAATATTCCCGAATGCAAAACCGGCAAAACCCAACCTGTAATAAAAGCTGCGTTCAAATTGTTTTGGCTTTTTTTCATCCAGATCTGACATGCTGATAGCGGGTGCATATCCGATAGAATCCAATAACTCAACCAAACTACGCAAGGTGAATTTATCGTTCTCATATTGTATAAAAACCTGTTTTTCAAGGAAATTTACGCGGGAGGAAATGATCCCGTCAGCAAGCCGATACAAATTTTCAAGCAACCAGACACAGGCTGAACAATGGATCTGAGGAAGGTAAAAACTGACTTTGGTATGCTTTTCATCTTCAAAACTTATAAGTTTTTCTTTGACATCTGCATCATCCAGCCAGGAATAATGCACCTGCCTTCTACCTTTCAAAGTGATACCCGGATTGTCCTCTATATCATAATAATTACACATATCGCTGGTATCAAGGATCTCAAAAACTGTTTTGCAACCATTGCAACAAAACAATTTATCCCCAATGCTGATCGAGTCATCAGGACAGGTATCGCCACAGTGATAACAGATCAGTCCGGATTTTCTATCTGATTCATTGACAACAATTTCAGAAATATTTTCCTGTATTTCTACACCTGTTCGAGGATCTTTCATTTTATCAAAAATTGAGTTTATGATACAAACTTAAAACAATCTGACAGATTTTAGCTAACAATTTGACAAACCGACAAAATAATCCTGTGTTGATGATTCCTTTCACCATTGCAAATCAAACGATCATTGAATTGATTTCAACCATGGAAAATTAGCAATGCTCAAAAAAATTGCCTGATTTTCCCAACTAACCTTGACGAACCATGCCAAAGTAGAAATTGATTTAAGATCCCCCCGCAGGCACATGCGGACGCGCTCTAAGGGGTAAATACTCTGTGTGGCTTTGTTTCTAAGTTCAAAATTCTTTAAAGCTCTACCTAAAGATACAAGAATTCACTTTTTACGACACTAAGGAGTCAAGATCATATGAAGATTTATTAAATGTTTAACAGATTGATTATTCATATAATTGAATCATGTGAAAAACTTCAGACATAATAAGCTGCTGAATATGAACTGACTTAAAAAAGGAAAACGGACTGGTCAGTGCCTAAGCTTGCATCCGGAAAAACAGATCTGGCTTCATCGAGTAAGGGTTGCAGGTCGGTGTATCGACTGGAAAAGTGCCCAAGGATCAGTCTGCCGGCACCTGCCATTTTTGCAATGAGGGCTGCCTGAAGTGCTGTACTGTGAAACCTCGTCTGTGCAAGTTCTTTTTCCTCATTCATATAGGTTGCCTCATGAAAAAGCACATCAACACCCTGGATAAACCTGACAATTTCCGGACTGAAAACACAGTCAGAAACATATACATACGACCTGGGTTTATATTTATGAAAACAGACATCTTCAGAACAGATCGTACGGCCATCTTCCAAATTTGCATTATTTCCAGATTTGAGCGATTTGATCTGGTCAAAACTTAATTGATACTTTGCAATGGCTTCTTTGTGAATATTGACTTTTTTCTGTTTTTCAACAAACTTATATCCGGTTGTGGGTATCCTGTGTTTCAAAGGAATGGAATACATCCTGAAATGCTCATCCTCAAAAATTTGCCGGTATACGGTTGTGTCCACCTCAACAATGTTCAGTTCGAAATTGAGATACATGCTTTTCGTTTCCGTAAAAGCATCGATCAATAATTTAAGTCCGGGCGGTGCAAAAACCGACAATTCCTTCGTGCGTCCCTGCATGCTTGCAGAGCTGAGCAAACCGAACAAACCAAAAATATGATCTCCGTGAAGGTGACTGATAAAGATATGATCAATTTTGCTGAGTCTGACCTTTGCATCGGTCAGCCCGAATTGAGTTCCTTCTCCACAATCGATCAAATAGGAAGAAGATGGCGTTTGCAACACCTGACCGCTCAGGTTTCGATGATGAGCTGGTATGGCGGCACTGGAACCAATAATGATCAGACGTAATTCCACATTGTCCTTAATCGGGAGAATCAGGCTTCTCCTTCTTTTGAAAGATCAGGAAATGAATTCAGATAATCCAGTGCTTCTTCTCTGGTCGTTTTGATATTCAGTATTGTTTCTAATCTGCTGATTTCTATGAGTTTTTTGACCCCGTCATGCCTTACACCTGTAATGATAAAACTGCCGTTATCCTTCCAGAGCCGGTTCGCAGTCAAAATAGCGCTTAAACCTGAAGAGTCAACAAATTTCACTTCACCTAAGTCCAGCAACAGGCTTTCAACACCTTCATTCCACAGAAAAATAAATTCAGATTTAAGCTTTGGGGCAATCAAAGCATTCAGATTTTCTTCATGCAACTGAAATAAAGAGAATTTATCATTTTTTTCAATACTGTACTTCATCTGACTTCCTGATAAATTTATTGGGAGTTAAAAATTCTAATATTTAACAAAGATACTTAAAAAAAATCAACTTACAAATTCATTTGAGCTTAACAATGCCATTCATATAATGTTCATCTGCAAAATAAAATGAGAGATCCTGTTTTCGTAATGTGTCTGATGGTTTTATTCTGTACAGGCCATATATCTGCATAGCCCGGAATTAACAATTAAAATCTGATTTGCATGAACGATTTCAGACTTAATTACTTTCACAAACGTATGCCGGCAAAAAAATAACATCACTTATCAGGACGAGCCAGAACCAAAGAGGAAATTGATTGAAGAACCCCGAGCCGCTTCGCTAAGCGGTTCGACCCCGTTGGATTCACATCCTATGGGGTAAATATTCTGTTTGGCATTATCTCAAAGATCAAAATTCTTTAAATTTCTGCCAAAAAATAAACGAATTCAATTTATAAGACATTAGACTCACCCCGGAAGTGTGAATAATTTTTAGTGATATTCCTGTGAACTTTTTTACTGTAGATTGTTATAAAAGAGCTAATCATTTATTTAACATTGTTTTTGGTAAAGTTTGAAAGGTTTTCGCGTTTTTACCTTAAAGAAGCATGTTTATAAAACTTTAAACTTTGCCATTGAAATTTGGTTGTTTACCAGTCAAAGGCATCATTTAGAAGGCTATTGGTGGTATATAAATGATTTTCTTTGAGATATGGATATAGTTTTTACAACTTCTTTAGAAAAGATTTTGGTAAAAGCCATAAATGATGCATTTTTGTTCCTTTATTAAAAAAAATTTATGAATAGAAGGTTCTCGCCTGAAGTTAAAAAGATTATTTCGAGAAGTCGTGAGGAAGCAATACGGCTTGGCAATGCTTATATTGGTACTGAGCATATCCTTTTGGGACTGTTGTATGAAAAAGATAATCTGGCTACCAAAGTACTCAATTCACTTGAAATAGATCTGGAACTTTTGATCACCAGGATAGAAAATTCACTTAAAAGTCAAAGACCAGCCGTTGAACCCATCCAACTGGAAAATTTACCACTTGACAAGCAAGCTGAAAAAATTCTGAAGATCACATTTCTGGAATCGAGACTCAATAAAAATGATGCAATAATGTCTGAGGACCTGTTGCTTTCTATTTTAAAAAACGGTGATCCTGAGATCGTCCAGTTTTTTGATGATATCAACCTGGACTATAATACATTTAAGCGGGAGCTTCATTTTGCAAAACAAGAACAGGATACCACTGATGATATGTCAGATTTTTCTGCTGAGGGATCGATCCCTCCGGAACAAAGCTATGGTGAACAGGAATCTTCCTTCAAAGAATCTAAAAACCCGGGAAAGAGCAACACACCTGTGCTGGACAATTTTGGCCGAGATATTTCCAAACTTGCCATTGAGAACAAATTGGATCCTATCATAGGAAGGGAAAAGGAAATAGAGCGGGTTTCTCAAATCCTGAGCAGGAGGAAAAAGAACAATCCGATTTTGATCGGAGAACCCGGAGTTGGCAAAACCGCGATCGTTGAAGGTTTGGCTTTGAGAATCCATCAAAGAAAAGTGTCCAGAAATCTTTTTGACAAACGGGTTGTAATGTTAGACCTTGCAGCCCTGGTTGCGGGAACCAAATACCGTGGACAATTTGAAGAAAGGATGAAAGCCATCATGAATGAATTGGAGAAAAACAACGATATCATTCTTTTTATAGATGAAATCCACACCATGGTGGGTGCCGGCGGAGCTACTGGCTCTCTGGATGCTTCCAATATTTTCAAACCTGCATTGGCAAGAGGTGAATTACAGTGTATCGGTGCATCCACTTTGGATGAATATCGTCAGCATATTGAGAAAGACGGGGCTCTGGACAGGCGTTTTCAAAAAGTTTTGGTTGATCCGCCTTCAGCTGAAGAAACCATTCATATCCTTCAAAATATTAAATCAAAATACGAGGAATTTCACAGAGTTGAATATACAAATGAAGCCATTTCTGCCTGCGTTTACCTGAGCGACCGGTATGTCAGTGACCGGTTATTGCCTGATAAAGCGATCGATGTACTGGATGAAGCAGGGGCCCGAACCCACCTGCGCAATATTCATGTTCCTAAAGAAATCGAGGACCTGGAAAAAGAGATTGAGCAGACCACAAAAGACAAAACCATTGCAGTAAAAAGTCAGCAATACGAACTTGCCGCCAAGCTAAGGGATCAGGAATCAAGGTTGATCCTTCAACTGGAACAAGCCAAAATGAATTGGGAAGAAGCTTCCAAAAATGAGCGGCATTTGGTGGATGAAGACAATATTGCTGAAATCGTTTCCATGATGACTGGCATACCTGTGAAAAGGGTGGCACAGAAAGAAACGAAAAAATTGGCTACGATGCCTCAGGATCTCGGAAATGCGATCATCGGTCAAAAAGAAGCCATTGAAAAAGTTACCAAATCCATCCAGCGCAACAGGATCGGATTGAAAGATCCGGGAAAGCCGATCGGGACTTTCATTTTCCTCGGACCAACCGGTGTCGGAAAAACAGAATTGGCCAAAACACTGGCAGAATACCTGTTTGACAATAAAGATGCATTGATCAGGATCGATATGAGCGAATATATGGAGAAGTTCTCCATCAGCAGGCTTATAGGTGCGCCTCCCGGATATGTGGGCTATGAAGAGGGCGGCCAGTTGACCGAAAAAGTCAGAAGAAAACCTTATAGTGTAGTGCTGCTGGATGAAATAGAAAAAGCGCATCCTGACATATTCAATATACTGCTTCAGGTATTGGATGACGGACATTTGACAGATGGACTCGGCAGAAAAGTTGACTTCAAAAACACCCTGATAATCATGACATCCAACATTGGAACGCGGCAGCTCAAAGAATTTGGTCAGGGGGTTGGCTTTGCCACGCAGAGCAGGATGCAGCATGAAGAAGAAGCATCCCAGGGAATCCTGGAAAAAGCATTGAAAAAGACTTTTTCTCCGGAATTTCTTAACCGGGTGGACGATGTGATCATTTTTAACAGCCTTAAAAAAGAACACATTCTCCAGATAATCAATATTTCACTGAAGGAACTATATACACGCATCAACAAAATGGGATTCGGAATTGTCCTTGATCAGGAAGTCATCGATTTTGTGGCTGAAAAAGGATTTGATCCTCAATTTGGTGCCAGGCCTTTATTGCGTGCGATCCAAAAACACCTGGAAGACCCAATCGCAGAATACATTATGGCCAATAATCCTGACCAGAACAGTCAACTTGAAGGACATTTGGACAAAGAAACAAATAATGTCTTTATCCAGACTGCTAAAGAAGTGAAACCAAAAACAAAAAACAAAACACAAAACAAAACATAAGAGACAGGTTCCTGATCAAAAGATCGTTTTTGGGAAATGACAGGATCCTGTATTTGTTGATTAAATGTTATTTTTATCACGTAAAATTTGAAATTTGAACATCAACAGAAGAGAAAATCCAAATCTAAAAAGACCTACCAAGGAAGAAAGCAGTAAATACAGGTTAAATGATCGCATTACTGCACCCAAAGTCAGACTAGTAGGCGATGATTTTGACAAGATCAGCGAAGTTGCAGGTTATGATGTTGATCAGGGCATTTACAATACCAGACTGGCTGTTAAATGGGCTCAGGATCTGGAAATGGATCTGATCGAAATCAGCCCGAATGCAGATCCACCAGTTTGCAAAATCGTTGATTTCAACAAATTCATGTATCAGCTGAAGAAAAAGCAAAAAGAAATCAAAGCCAACACTTCAAAAACAGTAGTTAAAGAAATCCGGTTTGGTCCCAATACAGATGAACACGATCTGGACTTTAAATTAAATCATGCAAAAAAATTCCTGCAGGAGGGCGCAAAAGTAAAAGCATTTGTGTTTTTCAAAGGCAGAAGCATCGTTTTTAAAGACCGGGGTGAACTGGTTCTTTTAAATTTTATAAAAGATCTTGCAGAATATGGCGCCCCTGAAGAGATGCCCAAATTGATAGGCAAGAAGATGATCGTGATGATCGCACCTGTGAAGAAAAAGAAATAATCTCAGAGTAAGCTATATCCGAACAATGGGAAAAAAACCTTTTCCATCGTACAGCCATGTCATCAAATATATTTTTGAGCAGTTGCCTCTATACCAAAATATCGGGCCAAAAGCGTTGAGATATGATCTTCAGAATATCTCATCGCTGATGCTTCATTTGGGAGAACCTCATAAAAAATTTCCTTCCATCCACATCGCGGGCACCAATGGCAAAGGCACAACTGCTCATATTTTGAGTGCAGTCTTCCAGCATGCAGGCTATAAAACAGGGTTGTACACATCACCACATTACATAGATTTCAGAGAAAGGATCAGACTGAACGGACAAATGATCCCGGAAAATTTTGTTCTGGATTTTTTCAACCAAAATGCTGAATTGATCAAATCTGCAAAACCAAGTTATTTTGAATTATCAGTTGCTCTGGCATTCGAATATTTTGCTTCACAGAAAGTGGACATTGCGATCATCGAGGTTGGATTAGGCGGAAGGCTCGACAGTACAAATATCATCGGGCCACTGTTATCTGTGATAACCAACATTTCCCTCGATCACACTCAAATACTCGGAAATACCATCGGCGAAATTGCCTATGAAAAAGCAGGCATCATCAAACCTGCCATTCCTGTTGTCATCGGTGAACGACATCCTGAGAGCGAACCGGTATTTAAACAGATTGCCGGAGAAAAAAATGCATCCATCTATTTTACGGATGAAATTTGTGATTTGGGTAACTTTTTTGAATGGGGAGAAACGTTCATGAATGGTCCTTTTTTACCCAAAAATATAAGATGCGCACTCTCTTCGGTATTGATTTTCAAGAAATATTATCCTGAATGGTCCTTACCATTGAAATCTGTGATCCAGTCCATTCAATACTTTAAAAAGCTGACCAATTATATCGGACGATGGCAGGTACTGAGTGAACAGCCTTTGATCATCGCTGACGGAGCACATAATCTGGACGCATGGGAAGGAACGGTTGCATATCTGCAACAAATAAAATATGCCAAATTATATTTTGTAATGGGTTTCGTCAATGATAAGGCAATAGAAAGCATATTAAGGTTATTACCAAAAGACGCATTCTACTTTTTCTGCCAGGCAAAAGTCATCAGGGCACTACCTGCAGGGCAATTATTTGATCAGGCAAAAAAAGCAGGACTCGAGGGTACTGCCGATTACCCTTCAGTTGCAGATGCCTTTGAAGCAGCAAAAAATAAGGCAGAAAAAGATGACCTGATCTTTATCGGAGGAAGCATTTTTGTTGTTGGTGAAATTCTATGATCAAATCTTCCTCGTGAAGGATCAAAATCTCGGACAAGCCAGTGTGTAACGACGATTTTCCCTACCAAAATAGTATTGCATTGACATAGAAAGACCTCTGAAGTCATTGACCAATTGGCCGGGCAAAATAAGATTCAGGCCATACCCGAAACCAATATCGAGTTTTTGCATTCCAAGTGAAACAAGAAAATGGAGAAAGCTGATTTGAAATTCATTGTCAACAACATTTCCCTGCATCCAAATCCCTGTTTTGAATGAAAAATTTTCCTCTTTCATCCCGGTAAAACGAATATTGGTTCCCAGATAATTTGTTGAATGGGGTTCTTGCCAATGCATGATCAATCCCGGTTCAAGCACCAAGGAAGGAGCTACATGATATCCCGCCATTAAAAATCCGGTCCATCTTATGTTCAGTGGCACGTTCCCATCCAACATGGAAATATTTGGCCGGGTAAGATGGTAAATTCCGACACCTGAAGCTAATTCAAATCTGTTCTCTTGAAGCCAATACCATAAAACACCCAGATTTAAATCCCCAAAAACTGCCTGAAAACTTCCTTCCTGCTCCTGCGATGGAATCCCGGTCGGATTTCCTGTATCAGGGTCAATTTGGTCACCAAAAATGAGATCCGTTGCGTTTACTGAATGCTGACCGAATCCGTATTCAACTCCCATTGAAATAAAATGCCCTGATTTTTTATAGACATTGCCTGCCATCTGTCTGGTATAGGCTATAGCCAGAACACCGGCTGAAGATGCAAAGCGGGATGAGCCTAAAACCGAATACCGAAGCTCCATACCTGTTGAAAGCTGGTCTCTTTCCCATCCGGCGATTTTCATCTCTGCACCTACCTGATAATATTTTAATGCACTTGATTTGGCATTTGTCAACCATTCATCCTTCGCCCTGAGACTCAGCCGATATCTGTGTTCATGCAAACCGGTAAAGGCAGGATTGAGGTTCCTGGAATTCAAATAATGGGGTAAAATCACATGAATATCCTGAGAGATCAGGCTAAAATGTAAAAATATGCTGAATATTATTAGTCCTAATTGCTTCATGACAGTTTTGAAATTTTCAATTCAAAAAAAGATACTTTTTTTTCATTCATTCCTCAGATACGCTCCACATTTAAATCATGAGTCTGCTCCGAAAAGTCCAATTTGTTGATTTTCATTCGTTTTTTGCCCCGACCTACTGACGCTGAAGGTCAGCACAAGACTAAATGCAAACAATTGTAAATCAACAAATTAGAAGTCCCCTTTCAGGCATGTACTGACTGAAAACGTCAGTGCATGTACTGACTGAAAACGTCAATGGGGATTTGGCGGCAAAGACTTTTCGGAGTAGACTCAATCATAAAAAGTAATTATTTAGCATAAAAGTCTTTTGGTCTTAAGTCTGTTAGCATATGATTTTACTTAGGTTTAATACCTCTGTTTCCAGAATAAATCAGGTGTCATTTGCTCAATGTACTCGCTCAACCCAAGGAGACTAACAGGCTAACAGACTAATTATCTAACCACCTAAACTGGACGAGGCAGAACCAAAGAGGAAAATGATTTAAGAACACTGATCAACGATTTTTGATTTAAGAAGTCCAAGACATCTAAAATCATAATTCGTTAATCCTTTCCTTGCCCCGTAGGATATATATCCAACGGGGTAAATATTCCGTGAGGCTATAATTCTACTTCAAATTTCTTTAAAGTTCTGCTAAAAAATACACGAATTCAATTTTTAAGACACTAAATAGCTACCATTAAAAAATAATTTTTGAAAAATAATATCTGATAAAAATTTCTACTTGATTAATAACACAGATCCTTCATGTGTGGTTGTACTTAAATCGACATGTTGAGCCTCAACAAACCAATAATAGATCCCCGGGCTCATCACTTCGCCCAAATATAATCCATCCCACCCAATATCGACCTGGTTGACCGGAAAATCATGCAGTTCAAAAACTTTTTTACCCCAATAATCAACAACTTTAAATGCTCTGACTATGGATCCCGCTGAACCGAAAACCTGCAGTTTGTCATTGATCCCGTCCTGGTTGGGCGTAAATGCATCAGGAACATGTATGAACCTGTCAGCCAGCACATCAATTTTAATATTGGTTTCTGCTACACAACCCAAACCATTCGTAACCACTAGAAACACTATGACATGTTGAGTGGGTGATACAACCGCTTGCTCACAATCCTCACAGGACAGAATACTCATATCGCTGCATGACCATTGATACTTAAACGGACCCGGATCATCTCCTGTTATGACAGGCTGTAGTCTCAACCTGCTTCCAAACGAAACGCTTGTATCCGGACCAAGAGAGACATCCAATTGTTGTCCATGTTCGACAAAAATATCTTTCAGACCATATTTACAGCCGTTGCCATCCTTAACAAACACATTGAACTTCCCGGTTGGCAACCCATAGAAATGTTGCCCCGTTTGCCAGTTTTCTGCATCCAGACTAAATGCAAAAGGAAGGGTACCGCCAGATGCTTCAAGGCTTATTTTTCCGTCAGATCCGCCGGTACAGGTGACATCAAAGGCTTCTGCCGTTAGTTTGAGAGGAAAATCAGGTTGATGCAACAAAAAGCTGTCTGTTAAGATACACCCGTTTCCATCCTTTATTTCAAGCAAATATTTACCGGCTGACAATCCCGATAATTCATTCTTCCCTGGCAGATCATTCCAATTGAACACATATGGTAGCACTCCACCATTTACTTCGATATTTATTTTCCCTGAATGATCTCCATGACATTTAATATGTTCTATAGCCGCTGTTGTAGAAATTGCCTCAGGTCCGGGAATGTAAATACTGAAAGTGTTGGTACAAAAGACTGCATCCGATACGGTCAGCCAGTAATAACCAGAAGACAATTCACTGGCTTTTGTTCCGGTTGTATTTGTTGCATTTGTGCTCCAAAAATACTGATAGGGCTCCTGACCACCGGCAATTTCAATCTCCACTGAACCATCAGAATTACCAAAACAACTGACTTCATCCAATTCCAGTGTATTTAAGACCATCGGTTGGGGATCCGGTAAATAAATCTGAAAAGTGTATGAACAACCATAAATGTCCGTTATCATGAGCTCATAGGTCTGATCTCCTTTGAGAAACCATGCATCCCTGTAAAATTGCTTTGGCAAGGTATTCCATTCATAATGAAGCTTATTTAAATCAGCATGTACCAAACCATATGTGGCATTCTCCAGTAGAATTCTGCCGTTTGGCCTGCCTGCACAATCCGGGGGCAATAATTTATAACCAATTGAAAGCTGAGGTAATCTGACTATTTCCTTTCTTTCGCTTTCCTTACAACCATTGCGATCTGTGACCAAAACAGAATATATACCGGGCTGCAAATCAAATAATTCCGGTGTATCAACTCCATGATTCCATAAAATATCGTATGGCCCTGTGCCTCCTGAAATTTCAATTGAGAGCTGCCCTGAAGCACCTGAATAACATAAGGTATCCTGTCCGAAAACATGAACAGTCAAAGCTTCTTTTGGTTCCTTCACTGTGAATGAAGTATCTATGGCACAATTTCCTGCATCTGTAACCGTAAGGAAATACTGCCCGCCAGTCAGGTGCTGAATAGACTCAACAGTTGAGCTAATGCCATTCCCCGACCATTGATACGAATAATCGCCATGGCCACCATTGCAAAACAAACTAATGTCTCCGGTATGCAAAGATTTACATAATACATCAGTAATGATAGCCGTAAGAAATAATTTAGGCGGATCAACCAATGTAACAGTTGCCCTCGCTTCGCAACCTTTGACATCATTGACCTGAATCTGGTATATTCCCGGGCCCAGGTTGTCAAAATGATCAACCGAACCTGTTGCCGACATAGCCCCGGACCAATTATACAAATAACCACCATTACCACCAATTGTATGGAGATGAATGGATCCGTTTGCCTGGCCATAACACTGAATATTATCTGTCATTACTGACATTTTCAGCTCATCGGGTTGTTGAATGGTAAATACAAAAGGAACCTTGCATTGGTTGCCATCCGTAATATATATAGTATCAGTACCTCCTGACAGTCCCTGGAATACACCCGTACCATTGCTTAATAAATTCAGTTCATAGAGATATGGTCCAACCGTTCCATTGGCCTGTAAAGCAATAGACCCGTTTGTATCTCCATAACAATCAAGGTGCGAAATGCCGGTTAGCATGATCGCCGGAGCCGGACATGGCAAAGTGGTACACGATGATACCTGAACAGATCCATAGCAAATTCCATCTGTCAGACGTAAAAATAAAGTTACTGTCTGGCTGAATCCAAGACTGGTAAATTCTAATAGATTAGCTGTTGCAGGATACCATTGTGAACCATTCGCAGAATATTCCAATCCCAAACCCTCTGGTATCGGATCCCATTTGAATCGCACAAAATCAGTTGACACAGAATCACAACCAACTCCTTGCACCATTGGAAGTTCCATTACTTCAACCAAACATGAATCTGCAGTTGTACAACCGTATGTATCAGTAGCCTGGATGATATAATTTGTAGTTGAAAGCGGGAAGGCTTCAGTTTGCTGACATGAGGAACAATCCAATGTACCATCTACCGGAGTCCAGTTGTAACCAATCTGATAATCAGCATGAAAGCTGATGGACCATGATTCAAGATGTCCCACAAAAGAATTGTTATCTATGACCATCAATTGCCAGAGCCCGTTCACATCCTTGTTTTCATCAGGCCATAAATCACTCCAGGAGCCTTCCGGGGCATAATCTCCGGTATAAGTAGGATTTGCAGGATCCATAAAACTCAAATTCGGATTGCCCTGATTGATATTGTTGGCTGCAACTGGTGAAAAGCAAGTATGTATCAGTGAATCTATAGGATTTCCACCACCGGAACGTTTACCATTAGCAGTGCTTAATTCCAGGATATTACCTTTGGGGCTTATGAGATAAAAATCAAAATTTTGTAATCCTGCAATCCAGGCAGTGTCAATACAAACTTTTTCAATGACCTTTTCATTCAGAAATTTGGGAAAAACACCCTGAACCAAAATCGGAGAAAAGACTGCCTCTCCGACAGGTGTTATGGCAAAATTTTCATGATTACTGAAAACAAACGGCGGGGGCGGTATGTATTCATCATCGAGTGAGGCTTCTAACTGAATGGTGTCTCCCCTGCAAATCGAAAACAATTCATCGGTAAAAACCCGGGGCATTTTATTATCAACAATTCCTATTAAAACAGTATCCCGCTGACAAAGGTTTTTCTGATACTCCAATGCGATCCATTCCAAGCCTTCATTCAGATGGTCAGGAATCGGTTGTATTGAAAAAACAGCTTCTTTTTGGCCTGAAGGAATACTCAAATTAGCCGGAATTCCTGTGTAATCTAACTGATCTGTTGACAAAACAAAATTTGGATAATTTTCCAGAATTTTTAAGTCCAAATCATAAGGTTCATCCAATACATTGTTAAACTTGAAACTGACCACAGCGGGCTGACAACCTTCAGCGATGTTACCATCCGGAGCAAAAGTTTTAATGTCCACTGAAACCTCATTGGTAGTGAAGCTTTTAGCTTCAAGAAACACTGCTGAATCATAGAGGTCATCAGCGATGTCTGATAAGGACAATTTGATCGTATATGTCTGACACGGAACTACTTTGACTGAAGCGGTAAAAACATCCAGAAAAGCGTTGTAGGTCATAAATAAGCTGCCTGAATTATCATTGTAGAGATGACCGTTTTTAGGCTTACAGTTGAGGGTACTTGGATCACCGTTATTTACTGTTGAGATGCTCACAACTTCACCTGAGCCAGGAACCAAAGCAATATTTTTGGATTGATAATCACCTCCGTTCGGATCAGGACCTGATATAAAAAAACCAAAAACATCCTTGAATTGCGAACAGGAATATTTAGGATATTCTTCTGAAGCAAAAACATACCTGAAACGAAGAGAATCTGCATGAGGTATAAAAGTGATCTCATACCGGGCAAGATCCCTCACAATCTCAGGAGTAGTTGGATCAAGTCCCAATGCTTTGATAAGGTCTGCATCCGAAAACTTGTTGCCTGAGCTAAAAGAAGAAAAATTACTTTCTATATTGGGACGTTGGGCAAATTCAGCCCTCCCGGTAGACATCACTATACCCCGATTGATCCCTGTCTGATTGTCTGCATAGTCAAAATAACCAACAGCATGGTTCTCTCCTTCGTACTTTACCGCCAGAACCGAAACCCCGCTTCCAAGAAAAACATCATTTATCAGATTGACAGGATCATATGGCGGTTTATCTGCACCCTGGACCTGCAATTGAGCCATAGATCCCTGCACTGTTAAAAGCAAGAAACCAAAAACAAAAAAAACAGATCTATATTTTTTAATCAAATTGCACATAAAACCTAAAACAAGCATTCAATTTAAAATGTCCCAAAACTTTTCCTCCAAATGATCAAATTTGAGATATTCGCTCCACACTAAAATCTAAAACATAAGCATCTCGTTTGTTATGCATTCAACAAAAAATGATATCAAAAAAAAAATAATATTTTAGAAACAATTGAATGACAAATTACTCCATTTATAAGAAAATATGGCAAAAAGGATCAACTTTTATTATCAAAATATTATGGTGAAAAATGGTTTTATGGTAATGTGAAATGATATTAATCAGATTTCGATTCACCATTGTGCGAGCAGGAAAATTTACTGTGAACCAAACATTCATTGATAAGTAAAGTATATGAGGATAATGAAATTTGAGGAGGAAACAACAATTTACTAAGGCTGGTATTCTAAGCCTGGAATTCTTGCCGATTTCAAATAATTTGGATAATTTTGACCAGACAAGTGGTCATGATGATCCATATTTTTCCCTTTCGATCATAAAAATATTGATAATGAAAAAATCTTCCTTTTTGATGTTTACCAGCCTGATGATACTTATACTTTCGTGCAACCTGAGAACTTTCAAAGATACCTTGACATTGGCTTCCCCCGGTGGTTCCAATAAAATAAGTTTTTTGATTTCCCCTGAAGGAAAACCGATTTACTTCGTTGACCATCTGTCTGTTAGGATAATTGACAGCTCTGAAATAAGTTTCGATTTTGCAAACCAGGAAATGCTTAAAGGATCGATAAACATCATTGGGAGTGAATTAAGTACAGTAGATGAATCATGGGAAATGCCCTGGGGTGAACAAAGGAAGGTTCGAAATAACTATAATGAAATGATCATCCGGCTGGAAGAAAACAGGATGCCTAACCGAAAATTCAACATCATTTTCCGTGCTTATGACGATGGCATCGCATTCAGATATGAATTTTTGGAGCAAAAAGGGATTGATTCCGTTATCATTAAAGATGAAAATACAACATTTCAGCTAACGGGTGATCATACATGCTGGTGGATACCCGGAGACTGGGATATCTACGAACATTTGTATAAAACTACTCCGGTATCCGGGATTGATGCTAAAAAAATGGCTGATTCCAGAGATCTTGCCCAAACCTACATCCCTGAAAATGCTGTTAATACACCAATTACCATGCGTACTCAAAATGGACTTCACCTGAGCTTTCATGAAGCAGCTTTGTTAGACTACAGCGACATGACCCTCAAGGTGGATACTCAATCGCTTAAACTCACCAGCAAGCTCGTCGGTTCAGATCGCCTTGGTTATGCAGTCAAAAGAGCACTTCCTTTTAAAACGCCCTGGAGAACGATCCAAATCGCTGACAATGCAGCCGGATTGATTGATTCAAAACTTATCCTCAATCTGAATGAACCTTCAAAAATCAAAGATATGAGCTGGTTTAAACCTATGAAATACGTAGGGATCTGGTGGGAAATGCATATTGACAAAGCATCCTGGGACTATGGAATGACTTTGGATCAATCAGGCGCATGGGTCGACACGGGAAAGGCACACGGCAGACACGGTGCCACGACAAAAAATGCAAAATATTATATTGACTTTGCCTCCAAAAACGATATCAAAGGTTTATTGGTAGAAGGATGGAATACAGGTTGGGAAAGATGGTTTGGATTTGATGACAGGGAAGGCGTTTTTGACTTTGTCACTCCGTATCCGGACTATGACCTGGAGGAGGTAATAAAATATGCACGATCAAAAGGCGTGGAGATCATGATGCATCATGAGACTTCCAGTGCGCCCCGGACTTATGAAAGCCAGCTCGATACGGCATACAGACTAATGCAAAAATTGGGTATTCACGCAGTTAAAACAGGTTATGTAGGCAAAATTCTCCCAAAAGGAGAATACCATCATGGCCAGTGGATGGTCAACCATTATCAAAAAGTATTTGAAACTGCTGCTAAATACCAGATCGCTGTGAATGTTCATGAACCTATAAAGGCAACAGGTATACGGCGCACTTTTCCAAATGCCATCTCCCGGGAAGGCCTGCGTGGACAGGAATTCAATGCCTGGGCAAGTGACGGAGGAAATCCGCCGGAGCATTTGTCAATCGTGGCTTTCACCAGGATGCTGGCAGGACCCATCGATTTTACTCCCGGAGTATTTGATATTGGGATCAAAACCAAACCCAAAAACCAGGTGAACACCACCCTGGCCCATCAACTTGCCTTGTATGTTGTCCTTTACAGCCCGGTTCAGATGGCTTGTGATCTGCCTGAAAATTATGAAGGGCAACCAGCATTCCAATTCATCCGCGATGTTGGCGTAGATTGGGAACAAACACGCGTATTGAACGGAGAGATCGGAGATTTTGTTACGATCGCAAGGGAAGAAAAAGGAACGGGCAATTGGTTTATTGGTGGTATCACTGATGAGCAACCCAGGGAAATCACTATTGATTTTGATTTTCTGGAAGAAGGCATTAATTATACCGCAATTCTATATTCAGACAGCTCCGAAGCTCATTATAAGAAAAATCCCACAGCTATTACCATTAAAAAAATGAATGTTACCAAGGGAATGGATCAAAAAATCATCCTTAAGGAAGGTGGAGGTTTTGCGATCAGTATGCTTAAAAATTGAAAAATGGAGCTGATTATAGATAAAATTTTGATCGGAGATTCTTATATTGCAGAGGTAAAAACAGATGAATGCATCATCAACAAGTTACAGGATAGTCTGGATTTGATCGGAAATGTATATTATGACGGTATGGACATGCTCATTATGTATCAACACCAGATCACTCCTGATTTTTTTGTTCTAAAAAACAAACTGGCAGGCGAAATACTACAGAAATTTTCAAATTACAGGATCAAACTGGCTATAGTGGGTCAGTTTTCTGAACTCAGCCAACAGAGCAAAAGTCTACGAAACTTTATGTTAGAATCCAACAAGGGAAATTTAGTTCGCTTTGTATCGTCCAAACAGGAAGCAATGGAATTTTTTAAAAAGAAATAATAAAACCCAAAATGGATTATGATATCACGTTATCATGTATTATTGTTTTTTTTAATTAGTTAGCTCAAAAGTCTTTTAGTCTTAAGTTTATCAGCAAATGATTTATTCCAAGGGTTGAAACCGCTGTTTCCAGCATAAATCAGGTGTCTTTTGCTCAATTTATTCACTCAATCCAAGGAGAATAAAAGGCTAACAGACTAATAATTTATATAACAAATAATAATAATACATTAAAGTTTTCCAATTATCCGGGCCGTAGAAATATTCCTGGATTAAGTTTGCTTTTCATAGCATTTTTCTAAATTTTTGCAGATTGAAATTTGATTAAATATTAAGTATGAGTTTACTCCGAAAAGTCCAACTTGTTGATTTTCAATCGTTTTTTCCCCAACCTACTGATGTCATTGATCCACACAAGACTAAAGGGAACCAATTGAAAATCAACAAATTAAAGATCCTCTTTCAGGCCTTCACTGACTGACAACGTCAGCGGGAATTCAGGGGACAAAAACTTTTCGGTGCAGGCTCAAGTATTGAATAATTACGATGGGATGGAGAATATTTTTTTTACGAAACCATACACAGCAAGCGATTTGATTGCATGGATAACAGACTTACAATATACCATTTCGGGTATTTCTACATTCATTATTTTACTTTTTTTTAACCCGTTTGGATCACATGCCCAACATTTTGACTTCAATTTTAACACTTCAGGCAAAAGAGTTTGTTTAGCAACTGCTGAGTTCGATCCGGCAACCACCAGGATCAATATTTTATTGCACGATTCACTGGCCAACAGTGGAAAGTCAACAGATGTTTACAGAAGACCAATGGGTTCTATTGAATGGACAAAGATCGCTTCTGGAATTCCGGCTGGAATCGGTCACTGGTCTGATAGTCAGGTAAATATGAATGAATGCATGGAATATCAGCTCAGGAGGCAAAACACCTGGACTTTTGAATCAAAACCATACGATGCCATTGGATATACCATCGGATGTACACATTTTGACAACACATTGTATAAAGGCCGACTGATCCTGCTGGTTTCGGAAGATATCCCTGCACTCCTACCGCAAAAATATCTCCTCTTGAAAAAAGAACTTGCGGCAGATGGTTGGTTTGTTGATGAATTGGTGGTACCTCGGGCAGAAGGATGGGACAGCGGAGATACAGTGGTTGAAATCAGGGAAAGTATCCAAAACATTTACAATAATGCGCCTATAAATGATAAACCCGCCGTTTTATTTATTCTGGGTCATGTGCCTCTTCCAAGATGTGGATCTACTGACGTGACTGCGCCTGATGCGCATGAAGTTAATCAGGGAGCCAGGGGTTGCGACACTTATTATGCTGATATCGATGGAATTTTTACCGATACTGCCAGATATGATCCTGAATTCCTGATAACCACCCTTGCTGATAATTATCCCGGTGATTACAAATGGGATCAGGACTTTTTTCCCTCTGATATTGAAATGGCATTTGGCAGGGTTGATTTTGCAGACTTGAACGAACCATCGATCCCAGAAATCGAATTAATAGCCAATTACCTCGATAGACTCAGCCGATACAAAAATGTTGCCGAAGGCTATGACATGGGTGAAAAAAGCGCGTTTTATTTCGGCTATGACAATTCAAACGATGGCTCATACCGTTCTCTGCTCAATATCTCAGGTTTGCAAAATGTTTATCAAAATCAAGCAGGATTGGACCACAATCAATGGGTGCGCGAAAACGGACCATTTAAAATTTACATGCAAAACCGCAGCATACCAGATTTAAATGCCTGGAAGGAATCAGGAATGGATGCTACCGTTTTTTCGAGTGATCAAAGCTACTGGGGATTTGGAGACGTTCCCCAAGGAAATAATTATTCGAGGATCAGATCGATTTTGGCAATGGATACCAAATGTTTAATTACTCTATGGACAACAACCGGCATCAATATATTTCATCAGGCTTGCACCGGATTGTCTTTAGGCCTTGCGATGAAACAGATCATGAACCACAATGAACAAAACCGGTATCTCGAAAAAGCACCTCAGCAATATGATACCCCGGATTGGTGGAATCGAACCCATTTTGCTTTTTACGGAGATCCAACCCTGAATTTGTACCAGATCGCCCCACCTCAGAATGTTACGCTTGCAGAACAAAATTTTGTTGCAGTGCTTAGCTGGGCGCCCTCCAAAACAGCCGGAGTCATTGGATACCATATTTATTCCGGAGAATCTGAATATGGGCATTTTGAAAGGATCACATCGGAATTGGTAACAGCAGGGCCATATTTCATTCAGGATTACAAACCCGGAAACTGGTATATGGTCAAGGCGGTTAGACCATTTACTTCCGGTTGCGGCAGTTTCCTTCATGCAAGTTTAGGGGCATGCGTTGAAGCTACATTTCCACTGGATATTTCTGTGACAAAATCATCAAAAAAGGTCAATATTTTCCCAAACCCAACAAATGGACTCTTCCGGATAAAAGCATCAAAACCAATTTTTTGTATTGAAGTATTAAATAATTCAGGTCAGATGGTCCATCGAATCGATGGTGAAAACCTGGATTTCGTTCTTATAGATCTGACGCACATCCATTCAGGCAACTATTTGGTCAAAGTTTTATTGGAAGATGGTACTGTAGAAACATTGAAATTCATTAAAACTGAATTTTAATGAAAAGTACATGTGGAAAATTTATGGATAAGTCTATTCCGAAAATTCTAATTTGTTGATTTTCAATCGTTTTTTTACTTCAACCTACTGACGTCACAGATCAGCACAGGACTGAAGATAAAAGATAAAAAACCAACTAAATAAAAGTCTACTATAAATGGGATTTAGGAGTCAAAGACTTTTCGGAGCAGACTCAAGATCTAAAAACATCGTTCGTAAAATGGGAGATCCGGGTTAAATGCATTTTAAGGCGGTTTCTAATATTTTCAGACAAAGACAGTAATACCAAAGAAAAAGAAAATAGAATTTTTCAAATAATTTGACTTATATGTTATTTATTTCTAACTTTGTGTTAGATTTAATTAACATAAATAAAAGATCATGAAAAAATCATTCATTATTGTTCTGGTAGCATTGTTGATATTAGGTTCCACAGCAGTCTGGTTGTTCAGTACTGGCGCCAACATCAAACCAATGGATTTGCTTCATTTCGGAGTTATTTTTTTAGTAGTTGTATTTGCCCTGTTTTTGGGCTACAAAAGATGGACAAGTGAGAAAAGAGGTGAACCTACGGAAGATGAGCTTTCCAAAAAGGTCTTACAAAAAACCGCTGCCATCTCTTATTACATTTCGCTATATTTTTGGGTATTTCTTCTCTGGCTCAAAGACAGGATTGAATTTGATTCCGACGAATTACTTGGAACCGGCATTCTGGGCATGGCATTGACTTTTGGCATTTCATGGCTGATCATTCACTATAAAGGTTTGGCAAATGAATAACAAGATCAAAGAATTCAGGGCACGGTACAACCTCACGCAGGAGGATTTGGCAAAAAAAGTAAATGTCAGACGTGAGACCATAGTTTTTCTGGAAAAAAACAAATACAATCCATCATTGAAACTCGCATATGACCTGGCACAGGTTTTTTCAGTAAACATTGAAGAATTATTTATTTTTGAAAATCTTAATGAAAATGAATAAAATAAAAGGAAACCAACGCAACAACCTGGCAGCAGGCACAGCCGCCGGCTTTGTGGTTGGAGGTCTGGCCGGAATCGTTGCGGGTATTATCACAGGTGAACTCGCGATGTGGATGTCCGTTGGGGTTGGTCTTGGCATAGCTGCCGGGATCCTGACTGGATACTTTTCGCGACTGAAGCACTAAATACTGATTTTCAATTATGATGGTTTTCTTTTGATGGTAATTTTCCTGGTGGCGGTCAAGAAAAAACAATGCAGGACACTTTTTAAACTCTGCACCATTTAATTCATTGTAAACACTGTGGAGTCAAAAGTACTTAACCGAAACTATCTTGAAATCAATCTTGAATACATCATAGATTTTGGGTCAGTTTTTCAAGCCGGATGAATGATTATTTTAAGAACCAGGCAAATATTTTAGTTGGAATTTGCTCTAAAACATTTCTTTATTATATTTGACCTGATGTATTTGTTTAATCAAAAAAGCTGAAAATGACCAGAAAAATTTTTACTATAATCACTGCTACCATTTGGATCAGTTTTTCTGAATTTGTCCGAAATGAGTTTTTATTGAAAGATTATTGGACCGCACATTATGAGGCATTGGGTCTGATTTTCCCTGCAGAACCGGTTAATGGGGCCATTTGGGGTTTATGGTCATTGGTTTTTTCAATAGTTATTTATTTTTTAGCTCAAAAATTTTCCCTTTGGCAGACATTCCTGCTTTCATGGATACTGGGGTTTGTTATGATGTGGCTGGTTATAGGGAATCTGGCTGTTTTGCCATATCATATTTTGCCCTATGCAATTCCTTTAAGTTTGTTGGAAGCCTTCATTGCCAGCCTGATAATCAGAAAAATGACATTCCGGAAAAACCATTAAATGGAGGATGGTCATAATTTATACTTATCATTCGATCATTTATTAAATCCAAGTACTTAATGATCTGGAGTGAGCAAATTACAGACAAAATCCATGGGATCAGATTTTCGAAAATGAGTTTTTATCAGATTGACAGTTATCCATCCCGGGTATTACAGTACCGATATAAGAAATTTTGATTTCATCCGTTATATTGTTGGTTTGAGTGATTTTATTTCCCGATAATCCCACAAAATGACCAAAACCATGATTCCATGATCATAACAACCAACAAGCCATCTGTATTCCATTATTTTCCCATTAAAAAAAATCCCGTTTATGCAAAACAAGATCTTAGAGGCCATAGAAACACCTGAAATTCTTGAAAAACTGTATCGTTCTGATAAAAAAGCATTTGAAAAAGCATTTTACGATGTTTACCATGAAATTTCAGAACAAAAAACTGCTGAAATCTGGAAAGCAAGGCTGGATTTCGATCTTTCGAAAGCAACAGAAACAAGATTTTCAGGCAGAGACATCCTTTTGGTGGTCATCGCATCTTTGATCACAGGTTTTTTGATTAAAATTCCCCAAATTTTTGATATTAATGTCGATAAGTTCTATTTCTATGAAAAAAATGCGGGAATGATCATACTTTTTGGTTTATCCCTTTATGCATTCCTGACAAGTGGCAAAAAAAACACGAAGCTCCTGCTGATCACCCTTGGAATATACATAGTTTCAGCAGTTTATATCAATGTTCTCCCTTCTACTGAAGATAGTCACTCGATCATCCTGGCTTACATGCATTTGCCGATCATGCTTTGGACTGTTTATGGCCTGATCTTTATCACATTTGATCTCTCCAGCCTTCCAAAACGCATGGATTATATTAAATACAATGGAGACCTGGCTATTATAGGCATATTATTACTGATAGCAGGCGGCATTTTATCCGGGATCACCCTGGGTTTATTCTCTGCTATTGATATGGAAATCGAGCAATTTTATTTCGATTATGTCGGGATATGGGGATTGGTAGCCATTCCCATCGTAGGCACATTCATCATTAAAGTCTATCCCTTTATTGCTTCCAAAATCGCTCCGGTTATCGCGAACATTTTCAGCCCGTTGGTGTTGATCACGCTGAGTATTTACCTTGTAAGTATTCTCGTCACAGGAAAAGATCCTTACAACGACCGTGATTTCCTGATCGTTTTTAATCTTATGCTGCTCGGCGTTATGGCCATTATCGTTTTTTCAGTAATTGAAACGGCAGTTCAAAACAAACAACGATTCAACCTTACAGTGCTGTTTGCACTTTCAGTCATTACACTGATAGTAAATGCCATCGCGTTATCAGCTATACTGTACAGACTGAATGAATATGGCTTTTCACCCAACAGAGTGGCTGTACTCGGCTCAAATGTTATGATTTTCATTCACCTGATCCTGATCATGATGGATCTGTTCAGGGTGAATTTCCACAAAAAACCAATCAACTGTGTGGAAAACACCATTGCCCGGTACCTGACCGTATATGCTTTCTGGACAGCTTTTGTGGTATTTGTACTACCGTGGTTGTTCGAATTGAGATAGCCTACTTCACATCCGATTAACCAAATAAATTGATTTTATCTGCGTAAAAATGTTAAAATGGCAGTAAATACAACCGATTTTTTGAGGCCACCCGGATAAAAATTTTTGACATTGTTCGAAAATGAATTATATTGAACATGTGGTCATTGGCTTTTTGGCTGTAAAAATATTGCTTAAATGATCGTGTCCGGGTGTTGTTTTCAATTCAACCTGAAATAAGGAAAAATGAACAGGTGACCGATCATAACCTTCAGATGATGAGACAAAGCGCCCAGGCTCCAAAAAAAATCGCCAAAATAATTTATAATCAAGTAATTACAAGAAATAAAGTATTTGCCCAGGTCAATATTAGCTGGTAGCTTTGTTTATAAAGTTCGAAACATAAAAGGTATTTGTCAAATAGAATCAATGAAATATAAAAAATCCAGTAACTGACACCTGATTGAATTGCAATCACCTATTTAAACATCTAATTTTTAAATAATTGAGCAAAGATAATTTTCTGAAAAACAACTTGTACTCAAAATTAAATAAAAGGTAAACCTGGTTGAGCAGAAATTTAAAAAATTAATACCGAAAAAAAACACGAAATACCAATTATTCAAAGTGTTTTGTATATCTTTGAGATGTTGTTTAATGGCTAATTGTCAAATATTGACCAAAAAAAATTGCTTGAAGGAAAAACAATTCAGCACATTGGACAAATGCTAAAATAACCCCTAAAAGAATTTGATTCCGGGATAGGAAATGTATCATTTCTTTATTTTTTAAATTTAGAAATAAATACATCTTTAACACATTATATCCCAATAGTTTATAACCCCTTGCCAGGGTTAGTAACGCATTGTACAAGTTTTCCTCAGAATGAATTAAACCAAATTAAGTGTCAGCGAGATTTATTTAATGAATTCAGGTAGCTTGATATACATGCTGACCCTATTATGAGTTTGAACGTACAACTGTTCAGAATGTGAGGGATTTTTTTTTGGATCAAATCGCATAAAACCAAAGTAATGTCTAAAGATCTTTTGTTTGATATCGTTAATGCCTCCCCTTTTGGATTTGCCTTTTACGAAATTATTTCCGAAAGCAAGGATCCTGGCGAGGCTTTGAAATTTTTGGAAGTCAATGAATCCTTCAGGAAGCTCGTTGGCTTGACAGGATATGAATTCGGGCAAAAGACAGTTGGTGAAGTATTTGGCACATTGCAGGATCCTAAATTCAACTGGAAGGAATTTTATGCCAACATAGATTTTGATCATCCCGGGAAATGTTTTGAACAGTATTCCCAACCACTGGATTGCTGGTTTCAGGTTCAGACCTATTCTCATCAAAAGGGTTTCCTTGCAACTACATTCATCGACATTAAGCTTAGAAAGGATGCCATTGATGCATTGAAATCCAGCGAACAAAAATACCGGTCTTTGGTATCCAATCTGCCTGGCACCACTTACCGGTGCATCTTTGACCATAACTGGAAGATCACATTCATGAGTCCGGAAATCAGTACATTGACAGGTTATCCGGCAGAAGATTTCTATAAACCAGTTCAGAAGTCTTATGATAGTCTGATCCATCCTGCAGATAAAGATTTTGTGAATCAATCGATTGAGAAAGCCATTGCTAACGGACAATCCTGGGAGTTGGAATATCGCATATTGCATAAAAACGGCCAGGAAAAGTGGGTTTTTGAAAAAGGAGTATCTGTTTCAGAGGAAAAAGGGCCTGCCAGATTTATGGATGGTTTTATCCTCGATGTTACAGACAGAAAAATGGCTGAAGAAGCATTGCGAAAAAGTGAAGAAAATCAGCGGATTCTGCTGGATAATATTCAAACTCAGGTATGGTATCTGATCGATGATCACACCTATGGGGCGGTCAATGAAGCTCATGCTACATTTATCGGGATGGAAAAAGACAAAATGTCTTTTAAAAGTGTGTTTGATGTATTCCCGGAAGAAGCCAGCATTAAACTTCAGCAGGAAAATTCAGAAGTTTTCAGAACAGCAAAGCCTATTTATTCTGAATCATGGATCAGAAATGCATCAGGTGATAAGCGGTTGATCTTAACAGCAAAGATTCCAAAACTCAATTCCGCAGGAAAAGTGGAATATGTGGTTTGTTCGGCAGAAGATATCACTGAAGAAAAAGCCTATCAAGGAACGCTTGAACTCCTGATCCAGATGGCAAAATCCTTCATCAACATGCCTGTAGAAAACATTTCTGTTGAGATCGATAAAGCGCTTGAATCAATGGGCAGATTCGTAAATGCCGACAGAGCATACATTTTTGAATATGACTGGGATAAAATGGTATGCAATAATACTTTCGAATGGTGTCAAAAAGGCATTGAACCACAGATTGAATTTTTGCAGAATGTCCCGACAGATGCCCTCCCCTGGTGGGTTGAAGCTCACCTCGAAGGTAAAACATTGTCCATCCCGAATGTGAATGAGCTTGCAGAAGATGATGGAGTCAGGCAAATTCTGGAACCTCAGGACATCAAAAGTCTGATGACCATCCCAATGTTGAGTAATGGTACATGTATCGGATTTATAGGATTTGATTCAGTCCTGGAATTTCATTATTATACTGAAAAAGAAGAGATTTTACTGGCAGTTTTTTCTGAATTGCTGGTCAATATACACCATCGGGAGCATTTGGAAAGGGCCTTGATTTCAGAAAAGGAAAAAGCAGATTCTGCCAACAGAGCTAAGAGTGAATTTTTGGCGAACATGAGCCATGAGATAAGAACGCCCATGAATGCAATTCTCGGATTCAGTGAAGCTTTGTACCACAAAATGGAAAAAGAGCAACACAAATCCATGATCAAATCCATCTTGAATGGAGGTAATCTTTTGCTAAGTTTACTGAACGATATTCTCGACCTTTCAAAAATAGAAGCTGGAAGGATCGAAATTTCAGCACAATCTGTAGATGTGTTATCCATTATTGAAGAGATCAAACTACTTTTTCAGGATAATGCTGCAAAGAAGGGTATACAAATCCTGATCGAGGTGAGTGAATCATTTCCTCCAGCATTTAAACTGGACGAAATCCGCATTAAACAGATCCTGTTTAATCTGGTGGGAAATGCCATAAAATTTACCCACATAGGAAGTGTTAAGATCCGGTTGTATGCTGAAATGGTTCAATTGGACTCCAATCTGATCATTGAAATTGAGGATACCGGCATAGGCATTCCTGAGGATCAACATGAGACCATTTTTGAAGCATTCAGACAGCAAACAGGTCATACCAGCAGACATTTTGCAGGAGCAGGTCTAGGTCTGGCGATCTCAAGAAGATTGGCTGAGAAAATGAACGGTACGCTGACCGTAAAGAGTAATGAAGGAAAGGGTTCTACATTTACACTGAAGCTTAATCAGGTGACAATTTGTGAAAGTGTCATGCCAAAAAGAGATTATTATGATTTGAGGGAAACAATCATTTTTGATAAAAATACCATCCTGATAGTGGATGATGTACGTGCCAATATCGATGCAGTTGAAAGTCTGCTCGCCGGTTCAGGTCTGCATATCATAACTGCTGACAACGGAATGATCGCTCTGGAAATTCTTAAGCAGGTTAAACCTTCTTTAATATTGCTTGACATCCGAATGCCTGAATTGAGTGGTTATGAAGTGATCAGAATAATCAAAAATGATCACCTGATGAAAGATATCCCGGTCATCGCTTTCACTGCTTCGACCATGGGTGCAGATCAGGATCCAGGCAGGGATTTGTTTGATAATTATATATTCAAACCGGTCAGTAAGGGAGAATTGGTGAATATCCTTGCGGTGTATTTACCTCATACACGGATCATGGCTGAAGAAATGATCAAAATAGAAAAACCAAAATTGATCGATGTCAGTCCTGAATTCAAACAGCGTCTGCATCTTTTGGGTAAAGAACTGAGATCCGAACTTTTACCTGTCTGGGAAGACATTAAAGATGGTACACTGTTGTTTAAGATTGAAGATTTTGCCCGTGTTCTATTGAATATTTCGGACCAATATGATTGTAACTATCTGGCAGAATATGCCGGAGAACTGCTTACTGACTGCACAGAATTGAATCTGGAAAACATCAAGGACAGCCTTGATAAATTCCCGGAAATCGTGTCTGATATTGAAAATCAATAAACACGATTTTTTTTGAGACTAAAAAGTATTGTTTGTTTCGGTCAATATCAGAAGGTTGATGCATTGTCTGAACTGTGGATCATGTTTGAAAAGCACTATATAAAAAACGACAGCATTTAATAAAATGATTTATCCATGAATGAACTCATTTTAATAGTAGACGATAATAAGGAAAACCTTAAGCTGGTTGGAAATATCCTCAGGCAAAACCAATACCGGATTGCCATGGCTCTGGATGGACAATCCGCTTTAAAAATAATGGGTGAAGAAGACTTTGATCTGATCCTTCTGGATATCATGATGCCTGTCATGGATGGGATAGAAGTATGCAGGATTATAAAAGCCGACCCAAAACTTGCTTCGATTCCGGTGATCTTTCTTACAGCCAAGAATCAGCCCGATGACCTCATTGAAGGGTTCAATGCAGGTGCAGTTGACTATCTTGTCAAGCCATTCAATATCAGAGAAATGCTGGTCAGGGTGAATACCCACATCGAACTTTATCAGGCTAAAAAAAGGATACTGACCATGAGTAAAAACAGGGATCTGATGTATTCCATTATTGCTCATGACATCAGATCTCCTTTTGCCCGCATTATCCAATTGATCGAAGCAATTGAACATCAAATAATTACTACTGATTCTCAGGATTTTAAAGAGATTTTACACGCTGTATACATGAGATCCAAAGATACATTTGAACTGATAGAAAACCTGATTGAGTGGGAACAAAAGCAATTGGACAATCCTCAGATCAATTTGCAGCAGAATGACATTTATCCATTGATAACAGAAACTATCGAATATCTTAAACCTGAAGCTGAAGCAAAGAATATCCAATTGGTTTTTAACGGAGAAAATCAGATTTTTGCTTTGTGCGATAAGCAGACGATCAAAACAATTTTGAGGAATCTGATATCCAATGCGATCAAATTCACAGGATTGTACGGAAGTATTACTCTCAGCATTGAGGAAACGCATACTTTTTTAAAACTCATTATAAGTGACAACGGAATTGGAATGGATGCGGACCTGGTAAACAAACTGACAACGGGAGATGAATATGTTTTGTCAGAAAGGTCTAATTCCAATTCAGGACATGGACTGGGTTTGAAGATCGTCAAGGATTTCATCAAACTCAACAAGGCAAAAATGACTATTGAGAGCAAGCCTGGAGAAGGATCAGTATTTACCATTGTTTTATTAAAGAATTAATTTATCATGACAACCAATCAGGAAAAACCCAATATTTTAATTTTGGATGATGACCCTGTTTACAGGAGATTATCAGCTTCCATTTTGAAAGAAAAATTCAATGTTTTTACAGCTGAAAAACCATCCGAAGGATTCAAATTAATGAAGACTCAGTCTTTTAGTTTTTTGATCCTGGACTATATATTACCTGAGATGGATGGGATCAAAGTATTGGAAAAGGTAAAAAAGGAATACCCTGAGACAGAAGTTGTCCTGATCAGCAACTCAGGCAATATGGATACGGTCATCGAAGCATTAAGAAAAGGAGCTTCTGATTATTTCAAGAAACCTTTTACACCGGCTGACATCTGGATGTCGATTGAAAGGACCATAAAGCTTTCCGGCTTAAAAACCGAACTTAATCAACAAAAAAGGGCAAATACCATCCTGAAACAGGATATTCATAAAGAGATCGGTAGTATCATCGGTCAATCCAAAGAGATCCGGGAAGTAATTGACCAGATCAATATGGTAGCTCAGACACCGGACACTTCCGTTTTGATCATCGGAGAAAGTGGTACAGGAAAGGAATTGGTTGCCCGTGCGATTCATGACAAAAGTCCACGTAGCAATGAGGTTTTCGGAGCGGCAAATATGTCTGCCATTCCGGACAGTTTATTTGAGAGTGAGTTTTTCGGTCATGTGAAAGGAAGTTTTACAGATGCTTATGCTGATAAAGCCGGATGGTTTGAAACGGCCAACAAAGGCACACTTTTCCTCGATGAAATCGGGGAAATGAGTATGGGACTTCAGGTCAAATTACTCAGGGTATTGGAAGACAGGAAAACCATCAAGGTCGGAACCCAAAAAAGCGTTCCATTTGATATCCGCATCGTGTCAGCTACCAATAAAAACCTCGATATCCTGACTGATGGAACAAGTTTCAGGCTGGACCTTTTCCACAGGTTGGGTACCTTTGTTGTTCATTTACCTCCATTGAGAGAAAGAAAAACGGATATTCCCATTCTTGCCAATCATTTTTTGCAGATGATGAATCAAAAAATGGGCAGGGATATTAAAAGAATTCATCCTGATGTCATCAATCTTTTCATGAAATATCCTTTTCCCGGAAATATCAGGGAAATGAGAAATATCATGGAAAGGGCAGTCATCATTTGCAGAGGAGATGAACTCAAGCCTGAACATTTCATGCTGCATACACCTAAAAGCAATGCCATTCAGTCAGAAATTTTTGATCTTGAAGAACTTGAAAAACGAACCATTATCCGTGCCCTGGAAAAAACGAATTATAACAAGGCGGAAGCTTCCAAATTACTAAATATTCAATGGAATGCGCTTTACCGAAGGACCATTAAATATGGTATTGATATGCCATTGGATTAACAAACTTCAAAAGTGAATATTTAGTATTCATTTTTGAAGATTTTTTTTTATTTGTATCAACCAATTATTGTATATATTACTGAATTTCTTTAACTTATAAATTCGGGCCTGATATTTGATCGGATAAGTGCAAATATGATCTTAAAAATTTATTCAATTAAAATTTAGTTAACCGATGAAAAAAGTAATATTGTTTCTTCTGATTTTTTCAAGTCTGAATATTCTGAGAGCGCAAAGCGATTTATTAGTTACACCTTACCGTGTAATTTTTGAAAAAGGTAAAACTTTGGAAGAGTTGACCGTTGCCAACACTGGTAAAGATACCGCAAGGTATAATATTGGTTTTTTGCAATACAAAATGGATGATACCGGAGTGTTGAAGCAAATTTCTGAACCAGAAGATGGTATCTTGTTTGCAGACAAATATTTACGGGTTTTCCCCAGATCAGTTGTTCTTGCTCCAAATGAAGCACAGATCGTGCGCGTACAGGTCAGATTGCCTGCAGGACTGGCAGAAGGTGAATACCGGTCACATTTATACTTCAGGTCTGACGTTGAACAGGCTCCGGATATGGGGGATGAGGTGGATACGACAAAAATGGGTATTCGTATGATCCCGGTATATGGTGTCAGTATTCCGATCATTCTAAGGAATGGTGAACTAAATATAGAAACAGGTATTGAGAAAATAGCCGTAACAAAAGATGAAAAGGGCAGCTCCAGGATTTCTTTTAACATTACGAGAAAAGGGACGATGTCCACTTTCGGGCAGATAGAAGTAAACCATATTTCTCCCGAAGGACAAAAAACGCTGGTTGGAAAATTGAACGGGCTGGCGATTTATCCACCGCTTTTACACAGAACAGTTGTGATACCGATGGCAATGGAGGAAAATGTGGATATGACCAACGGAAAATTGCAGATCAGTTATTTCGTTATGAAATCAGGGAAAAAAGAAACCTATTTTGATCATATATTTGACCCCGAGTAAAAAAATCAATGAGCATTACTCTTTCAAAATTTAACACATTATTAATAGCGGTAATAATATTGATATTTTCGGTTAACAGTAGCGCTCAGGTACCGGTTTTCGGCGAAGATTCCAATCCGTTTGGAAGCGATGAATCAGAGGATGAACAACAACTGAGCATATATATGCTGTCTCCGGTTAAATTCGGGACTTTTTACCCGGGCAAAACCGGTGGCAGCATTTTTATTGATGAAAATGGTATCAGAACTGCAAATGGCAGTGTTGTTTTACTGGGTGGCGAAAGTGCCGCATCTGTTTTTGAAATCAGCTGTCCTTCATACACTGTTATACACCTGACCTATGAAAGTCAGATAATCATGTCGGGATCAAACGGAGGTACATTGATTTTTGAACCGGATGATGAATTGAGAAACACTACCATAATTTCGCCTGAAAATGCTGAAAATGGTTTTTTGATCAGCATAGGTGGCACATTAATTGTAGAGGATATGTATAGTGTGGTTCCCGGAAATTACTCCGGAAATTATATTATCGGTGTAAATTTTGAATGACCATTCCTTAAGTAACCTTTAGAACTGATACGCAGCAAAGGATGATTTAAGTAAGAAAAATGAAATTCATCAGGTATTTTATCGCAGTCTGTATGTTCATTTTGCTGGTAAATGCCAAAACAACCAGCCAGGATCCCTATGAAACCTTTTATGAATATGATGAGATAGCTATTCTGCTTAAAATTGACAAACTTGGCAATTATGAAATGGATGCTGCCTACTATAATGACAGCCTGTACCTGCCTTTAATCACCTTATTTAAAGTTCTGGGAATTTATGTCTGGCATTCTCCCAAAATTGATACAATAAGCGGATATATACTCAAAGAAGCTAATTCATTCACTTTTAACATCCAGGAGGGCACCATTCAATTTGGTGAAAAAACCAAAAAACTTACCAGCCATCAGATGATCACTACGCCTATGGATGTTTTTGTACCTATAGATATTTTGGAAGAAGTTTTTGATTTTACACTGGAATTCAATTTCAGGTTTTTGACCGTTAATTTCAGTTCAGATATAGAAATGCCTATTATCAAACAATTGAGAATTGAAAAACTAAGGGAAAATATGCGGGTGCTGACCGGAGAAGTTCATTCAGACACCACTTACAAAAGACCATTTCAAATTATCGGTGGCGGAGTCATTGACTGGAGCATGCAATTGAATCAAAGCACGGAACAAGGTGGCAACAATCAGCAGCTCAAGGCATCAGTCGGTCTTCAACTCTTTGGCGGGGAACTGAACCTCAGATCACATGTTTTCAGGGACAGCACCTTACATTTTGGAAGCCAATCAGCTAAATGGAAATATATTAATGATAATCATACATTTATCCGACAAATTGAAACAGGATTCATCGGTATTCCAACCATATTACCAATAGCATCTCAAATCATTGGTTTGAAGCTAACCAACATACCCAATGCTTATAAAAAAACCTATGGGACCTATTTTCTGGAACGGAAAACGAATCCAGGTTGGGAGATAGAATTGTACATCAACAATAACCTGATCGGCTTCACAACATCAGATGTAAACGGTTTATTCAGTTTCGAAATTCCACTCGTTTTTGGCAATTCAGAAATCCTTCTGAAGTATTACGGACCGTGGGGAGAAGAACAGGAAGAACAACTCACGATCAATATTCCATATTCATTTACAAGGCATAAGAAGGTTGAATACCAGACATTTTCGGGATTTACATCTGATAGTCTGAATTCATTCATCTCTCACAACAAGATCGCCTACGGATTGAACAAAAGGGTTACAATTTCCGGGGGATATGAATTGAGCAGAAAGGGTGTGGATCAGAAGCATATTATTTTTGCATCTGCAAATATGATGCTTGGCAGAAAAACCCTTATAAATTATACCTACGTTCATCAAACAGTTCACGACATTTCTATGTTGACCAGAACAAAAAACAACCTTTTCATCGAATTGAAACACAAGCAATTTGTGCCAAACCAAAGTATATTTTCTTCGACCAATCTGGCAGAATCACAAATCGCTTTTAATTTTCCGTTTTCGGTTAAAAAACTGAAGGTGAATTTCAAAAATACCAGCAGAATGAATTTTCATGTCACACAAAACAGTTTTTTCAATGAATCAGCACTTTCAGTTTTAAAAAACAGAACCAATTGGGGACTAACCTATACTGCAAGTTTAACGGAAAAAAGCAAATCGTATCTGGGGCTGAATGGTTCCATTCACCTGAAAAAAAATTATAGCCTATATATGTTTTCTCTTTATGATATATCGGAAAACAAAATGAACAGCGTCAGAATACAGGCACAAAAAAAGTTCAAACGAAATATGTATATGGTGGGTTCCTACTATTATGATTTTCTTAAATCCAATCATTCCGTCAATATTTCGTTGTATGTAGATCTCAAACCAATGCGGATCTCTGCAGGTGCCTCTGCTGATAAATCTGGTTTATCTTCATTTCAAAACCTGGCCGGGAGTATGATCCTCAGCAAAAAACCTGCTCCGGTTCAATTCACAAATACGACCAATACCGGAAAAGGAGGCATCGATATCCTGCCTTATCTGGATATCAATCATAACAATGTAAAAGAACCGGATGAGCCCATGGTAAAGAATGTTTCAGTTGGCATCAACAAGGGAAAAGAAGTATTGGCAGATGTGGACACCATTCATCGTTTTATTTCACTGGAACCTTACGCACAACATCTTATTAAAATTTCCAATTCTGGTTTCCCATACATTTCCTGGATTCTGGAACAAAAAACCCTGGCAGTTTTCCCTTCTCCCAATGTAATCCAACAAATTTACGTACCCATTAAACCAATGGGGGAAATTGAAATGGAAGTTAAAATAAAAACAACCCAAAATAATATCTTGCCGGCATCAAAATTGTTGCTATATATTTATTCTGAAAGTGATGAATTGGTTCACAAAGGACTGACTGAAAAAGACGGATATTTTAATTTTATGGGTCTGTCCCCTGGTAAATACAAAATCAAACTTGATGACAGGCAATTACAGGCACTATCTCTGAATAAACCCGAAACGGATTTCGGTTTTGAAGTAAAAGCAATCCCTGAAGGTGATTTTATAGACGGGCTTGTATTATATCTGCAAAAAAAAACTGACTAAACCGGATCCGGATCCATGCCGTTTTCATCTTCTATCTTCAAAAACGAAGTCGAAATCTTCGAAAACGAAGAATTTTCCATACCAATATTTTGCAATAAAAAATTATAATGTACTGACATACAATTATATAGTGAGGTATTAAGAAATTTGGCATCACAATTGAAGATATTTGGCATAAATAACCTTTTGATTTTGATCATGCAAAAAGCATTTTTTGTATTCGCTGCTTTAGCTGTATACTTTGGATTTACTTCCACGATCATTGCTCAAACCGCGAGTGCTTTAGCATCTGCTGACGCTTCTGCAATCATTGTCACTCCAATTGCAATCAGCAAAATGGCTGATCTGAAATTTGGAAACATTGCTTCAGGTACTGTAGAAGGTATAGTGGTAATGTCAATTGACGATGTGCGTTCAGGCGAAGGTGGTGTAACTTTGATCTCTGCTGGCAACGAAAGTAACGCGGCCAGTTTTGCCATCACAGGTACTCCGGATGCAACTTTCACCATCGATCTTCCACAAAGTATTTTCGTCTATATTGATGGAGATAAAATGGAAGTCAATGAATTCGTTTCAAATCTTGGAGAGGCTTCAATGCTGAACAATGAGGGGCTAGCTAACCTAAAAGTTGGTGCAACCCTCAATGTAAATGCCAGCCAGACGCCTGGTTTGTATGAAGGATTATTCGATGTGACGGTGGCATATAACTAATTTCAGGGTATACGTTTTCGCGAATAGAGATTGCAGCCTCCTGGGTGCAATCTTTTTTTTTCATCTTGAAAGCAAACCGATTAATTGATGGCAATAATCCTGTTTTAGCAATAAACAAAGAAATTGAACGCACCCTATATATTACTTACTTACTCATGATTTTGGGAACTCGCAACATTAAGATAGATTCAGCTCCAAAATTTTAAACTTAAGAACAACATTACAGTTTGTCTCCCTTGATACAATCACATCGCTATCTTCACCCAATAATATTAATCAATCATGTTTCCTTTAAAACCGAAGCTATATTCTTCGAAAACGAAGAACCTTTTATACTTCGTTTTTGTGCCTTAAATTACTATAGCCCTGAATTACAATGAATTACATTTCATTCCTTCGCATTGGCATCACAATTGAAT
>ERZ761607.1050-NODE-1050-length-37714-cov-37.015322_pt1 | contig 37714 bp, 20 predicted proteins | sample MGYA00511164_ERZ761607 | MGnify/ENA primary metagenome ERZ761607 (study PRJEB28899, sample SAMN02445080) | bioreactor sludge metagenome | biome: EBPR sludge | place: Australia: Brisbane, Thorneside Wastewater Treatment Plant | collected 2011-06-22 ...
ACGGGTTGATTGAAGTTGAGGTTATTTCCAGGATTAAAGGTGATACGAGGAATAAGTCCGGTATTTTCAGAAACATATTTATTATCTTTTTTTGTATAGACAGCAAAGTGTAAGTGCACATCAACTGAGTAAGAACCACAAGAAACATTAGAAATTTTCCCAACCTCGTCTCCAGCTTTAAATACCGTCTTATTCACTCTATCAGACATGTGCAAATAAGAACTATACCATATATCTCCATTAGAGCCTGTATGTTTAAGAAATAAAGCACAGCCCTTACCGAAAGGAGGAGAGGCTACAACTTCACCATCTGCAACAGCATAAACGGGTAGTCCTTCATCTATATAATTGGCTAAATTTATATCCCATGCATACATGTCATTAATGCCGCTCTGAGGTAAATCAGTATGAAAATCGGTTTTGTGTTGATTAAATGACCATGCACAAGTCTGTTCAACTATTTTTTCAATTTCTTCTATACTCTTACTGTTTCTGTCTTCAATTGTGCAAGTAGGATTGGATGGTTGTAAACGTATATCTCCTTTTACGGGCGACATGACCATTGAAGGCACTTGCCCATATACGGTGCTTAAAGCGAATGCCCATGCCATCAGAAATAAACTTGTGATTTGATATTTTTTTATCATTTTTTTACCCATTTATTTTCTTCTTTAGAAAGGCTTATCGAATACGAGTCACTTTTTGTGTAATCCTTTGTGTTCCAGCCTGCAATTCAAGGATGTATGTGCCTGCTGCTAATGGTACGCCAGACGAGTTCTTGCCATCCCAAACCATCTGATGGTAGCCCGCCGTTTGCGTTCCCAAGTCCCACATTTGTACCGTGCGACCCAAGCTATCATAAATCCGAAGCCGTACCGAGCGCATATCTTCGGGTAGCCCATACCGAATCTCAGTTTGTGTACTAAAAGGATTGGGATAGTTCTGGCTTAGGAGGAGAGACTGGGGAAGCGCTATGCTCATCTTGACCAAACGAACATGTTGTCCGAAAGGGATGGTAATGCCTTGACCTATTTTTAAAGGCCATCCTGTGCCATTCGCTAATTCTAACCCATATTGCCCCTCTTCAGGCGGGCGTTGTAGGGTTACTTGAACTTCTTGTGGAGCGCTCAGGCGAATTATGGCTTCTGGAATGGTCTCTTGTACATACCGATTATTGCCAAAACGTGCATCTAATCCTGAAATAGCAGGGGCAACAGGTGGCATCGAAAACGACTCAGGATCAATTCCTTCGGGTAAACGACCACCAAAGTAGAGCGACTTTTCGTAGCCCTCGGTTGTACGGAAACTTAGTACGCCAAAGGAGGATAAGTCTGCCGAAAAGAGGTCTTCTGTTTTGCTCAGCGCCGTATTACCACATGTAAGCGTTATCGTACCCGCAGTGGCGGCTTTCACCCAATATGCCTTCCCTGCCTCTAATTGAGAGACAATGTTATACGTCCCATTATATTGGTTTAGTGTATTGGGAATCAATACGCCTGCTGCAACTTGGGCGGCACTTAGTGGCAGACTACAATTGGGTGCAGCTATCATGTTCCAACCTGCTTCTAAGTCGGCGTGACAGGTCGTCACGGGCGTACCAGAGACCGCAGTGGTCGCAATAGCTGAAGACTTCAACCAATACGCTTTACAGGTCTCTAAAATCGCTTTGGGGACATAATGCCCACCTTCTCGTGCATTAAGCGTATTGGCAATCGCGGTATTAAATACCATTGTGGGTGCAGGATTCTCAATGGAAACAGGCATGGAAACCATGTTCCAGTCTGCACGTAGTGCATAGTTGACCATTGCAAATCCTGTACTTCCACCTGATACCACCATACCTTGACGGTTGCCATTGAGGTCGTAGGTATAAGCAATGGTTTTGCCCGAAGGATATTGCACCCGCTCTAAACGATTCTGGGTGTCATAGGTATATTGGATGCTACCACTTTGTGCAAAAAGGCAGAAAGGCATCAATAAAATAGTAATTACGATAATTTTAGGAACACTCATTTAGTTGTTTTTTTGTAAAATTTATATGGATACATTTCAGGAAATGTATAGACTATTTTTATAATCTAAATTTATAATTTTAAATACTTTTGTACGAAAATAGTAGATACATTATCATCTTATATTGTATTTTTTAAAAAAAGTGGCGATATCTTTTCCCATTTTACTGTACTTAAAAGCATTACCCATCCCTGTTTTACGATCAAGATAATTCCAAACTTTTGATAACTGCTTATCAGTAAATTCTGCAAACTTTTGCGCTACTATAATACCATTGGATTTAATTATCGGAGCATTTAATCCATAAATAATTGGGACATATATACCAACTGCATTAACAGTGACGGTATAGATATATTCGTCTGCTTTTTCGATAGCAATTTCTGTAACTATTTTTTGCAATTCATTACTACCAATTCCATCAACATACATGGAACATCCTAATCGTCGAATCGAGTCCAAATCACCTAACATCTCAAAGTCAACAACTTGTTTTATAACTCCCTTTTTACTTAGTACACTAACAATTTTATCATAAGAAGATGTAAACGTTGCATCAATAAATTCATTTTGTGATATTTCGATACCATTACTCCGCCTTGCGCAAATTGTTAGCGTTTGCTCCCCCTCTGGGTCAATTCCCATAATGGGGTTATTGTCTGCATACGGGTACAGATTGGCGTGCCAAATGGGGTCTTCGCTTAAAAATCGTCCTGTGGTGTCGTTGTAGTAGCGGTTGCGCATAAAGTGTATGCCCTTACCTTCATACTGCACGCCTTGCTTGCCCACATATAAGAAGGGTTGGCTATCGTTGGCAGGTTCTTGGCGTTGTACTACTTCTCCGTAGGGGGCATATTGGTATTTATGGGTTATGGTGGCATTGGCATCTGTTAGGGCAATGGTAGAGCCTCTAAAATCGCCATGGTAATAGTGGGTTGTGCCATCGGGTTTTATACGGCTTATCAAGCTCAATCCATAAACGTAATAGGCTTTGGGGGTGTAATTGGCATCGGTTTCTACCAAAACATTGCTCATGCCCAAAATATCCAAGATGTATTTGGTAACTACGCCATTTTCGGTACGGCTTCGGCGGTTTTTAAGTCCGTCGTAGGTATATTGGACATTCCAACCTGTAGCGTTCATGCTTAAAGGCATATCTTTATCGTCGTAGCTTACTTGCAGGGCAGCAACTTGTGTCAGTGCGCCATTGTTGTCATGGGTAGTGGTACTTCCGTTTAGGGTGGCAAGTACGTTGTTGTTAAACGTTGCGGCTTGGGTTTGGTTGGTCAGGGGTGGCTCTGCGCCCAAAGGCTCGTTTACGGTTACGCTGGTGTGCTGCCCCAATTTATCTAAGGTAAAGCTGTAACTTGTAATAGGAGCGCTACCGCTTTTTGCTGTGCTTATGCTGGTGTTGCGTCCTGCGGTATTGTAGGTGTAAGTGGTCATTACGCCATTGGGTAACTCTTCGGTTTTTAATCTGCCATCGGGGTAATAGGTATAGGTTGTTTGCTTGTTATTCCAATCGGTTACATTTTTAAGCCAGTTGTTGCGGTAATAGGTGTAGCGCACCACTTTGTTGCCAGGGTAGGTCATCGTTAATACGTTTCCGTTGTTGTCATAGCTATAAGTAACCGTTTGCCCGTCATAGCTTACACTGGTGGGACGTTTTTGGGCATCATATCCCATGGTAATGCTTTTGCCCTCTTTGGTAATGGTTTGTAGGGTGCCATCTGCATAGTAGTTATATGTTGCATAGCCATCGCTTAATACCTTGCCTTCATCATCATAGTCATGGATAAAGGTTTTGCCATTAGGGCTGGTATAAGTTTTAAGCACGCCCTCCAAATACGTCCATGAGCGGGTTTTGCCATTAAAGATTTGTTCTTTTAAGCGGTCAAGGGCATCATAATTTAGGGTTGTAGTTTGTTGTAAGGCATCTCTAATCCAGCGAAGGTTATCGTTTTTGTCATATCCATAGGAAGTAGTTGCGCCTCCAAATTCTTCTCTTGTAACATTATCATTTTCATCATACGCAACGGTGGTTATTTGCCCTAATGGATTTGTGCTACGTTCTGGGCGGCTTACCCCATCATAGGTTGTTTGGGTGCTAATGCCTTCGGGCAAGCTAACCGTTTCTACATTTCCATATTGGTTATAGGACAAAGTAGTTGTAATTCCTGCGGCATTGGTTATGACATGCGCTAAACCATTGGGGTAGTAACTTGTACGGGTTTGGTAGCCTTCTGCATCGGTTACCGTTTCTGGGTTCATACGCCCATCGTAGGTAATAATGGTTTTAAAGCCATTGGCATCTGTAATTTCACGTGGAAATATCTCATCTTGATAGGCAATAGTTGCGCTCAACCCATTCCAACTACTAGATGTTGGATTGCCTTTGGTGTTGTAGCCCACGGTTGTTGTACCCAGTTGCGAGTCTGTAATGGTCGTCGGCAAGGTAGGGTCAGCTGCATGATTATAGCTTAGTCCTACGTTATGTCCATTAGGACCTGCATAGGTTTTCAGGGTATTGTTCTTGGCATACTCGGTGGTATAGGTTGTTGTTTTATCGCCTATTTTTTCTGTAACCGTAGAGCGTAAGAACGCTGTAGGATTGTTGTATTGGGGCTGAAAGTTGATAGTGGTCTGCTCGCCATTTGAGCTAACACTTTTGGCTTTCCGGTTTAAATCGTACTGGGTGGTAATGACATTTCCTTCGGGCAAGGTAACAGATTTCAAGAGATATGCCTCTAAGTCCGTTCCATAGGCATAAGTCGTTGTATAAGCCTTTGCATCGGTAAAAGTACCTACTTGCCTAGAATTTACATCATACCCAATATTCACCTGCCGATTGATGGGGTCTGTAACCCGTATTAATTTGTTGTTTTGATAGGTAAAGCTCAATTTACGCCCAGAAGGTACAACCACCTCACTTAGGTTACGGAGGGTGAGGGTTCTATTGCCAATATTTTTTGTATAAGGTGTTGCGTTATAGTTTAGGGTTAAAGTGTTGTTGTTTCGGTCTTTAATAGAGATTAGCCAAAAGGGATTCGTTCCGCCATCTATGCGTTGGAACGTATAGATTTCACGAGTCGGCGTGGTTAAAGTTGCCACATTTCCACTTATACTAAGTTGGTCATAAACGCCTTCAGTTTCAGGTTGTAGGGTATCTGTTCTATAGTTTATCATAGAAGTACCGCCCCAATTCACAATATAGCGGTCATCATTAGAAGACGTTGCTTCATTGCCCAAACTATGGTAGATATACGCCATATAATTATGAGACCACCCTTTGCCCAATGGTTCTATTGCAGTCCATTCGGCAGGCATTTCCGTTAGATACGAGTTGTACTCCATTTCAAAAGAAAGTGCAAAGCCAATATCAGGGATATTAAATGCCGATTTTGCATAGGTGTTAAAATTGCCTTGTGCTAAATCGGGCGCACTGTGCATGGTTTGAGGGGTAACATTATTTGGGATGAAATAATTGGCAAGATTATTTAAGTCTGCTGTGGAGGGTTTTGGTGCGGTTGTTGTAGCTTCTATCATTCGCTTGAGGATGATAAAAGCATCACCTCGCATCAAATTGGTATTCGGTTCAAAATTAGTATTGGCACTGGAAACCAAACCTAAAGATTTTGCTTTATCAATGTATCGAACCATATCCGTCGTAAGCGGGACATCAGCAAATGGTGGTGTACTTACGGTTGTACTGGGCGCAATCCGCCAGCCCTCCATGAACACCTTTAAAGCATATTGTCTTGGGATATTTTGGACGGGAAAAAAGTGCGTCCGATCACGGGTAAAAGGAGATATTCCGTCTCCATATTCTAAGTAAAGTAATGCTTTGGCATACCGATGATAACCCGTGTTGGTGTTTTGCAAATCGGTATAAGGTGAAGGGAAGTTATCAGTTGGAGAAGCGGTCGTAGGACTTCCCCAAAGCCCAATGTATAAGATTTTGGCGAGGTCTTGCCTTATAATTGGCGCATTCGCTTGAATCGTAGCACCTGCGGCAGGGCAATCCACAATAGCGCGTTGAATTAGAAATAATGCCGCTTCTTTCCATGAGGCATTCGCTCCATTTGCAAAAAGAGGATCACTATCTATCGTCGCACAAACCGAAGTCTGGGAAAACCCGAAATATGGACTATAAGCTTCTTTCATCTCTGATTCATTGCTGTTCCATATTTCGACTTTCATGCGGTAATCCGTTCCGCTTAAAGGTTGCCCACCTACACTTGAAGGCACTGTCCATAAATAGTTAATCGCTGTAGAGACCGTTTTAGGTGCAACTTCTCCAACGAGACTACTTCCTTTGAAAAGACTAATTCGATATTTAGCCTGATTCGATGATTGCCAACTAATGGGCAGTGTATCATTTGCCTTGTATATGATACCTGAAGGCGGTTGTGTAACGCCAACAAGGGTCAAATTGAAAGGAGCATTTATGGTTACTGTTCTAAAAGCCTGCTCTCCATACCATGTGCCATTGATTCTCCATCGAGCTTCTAATTGAAATGTACCTGTGGTTGAAAATGTTCGTGTTTTGTTATAGGTATAAGTGCTTCCTGGACTTATAGATATATTGTTCTCAAAGGCATATTCGTCTTGTACAATGCCGTTTTTTATAATAGCTACGGTTAGATCTGAAACGACACCTGTTGCTGTGCCAGTATTGCGTAAACTAAAACTTACACCTACATTTTGCCCGGTGTTGGCTGTTGTTGGACTAACCGTCAATGCTGCCGACTGGGATATGACCGAACTTAAAGGAGGGGCTACACTAATAGACCAATATTGGGAATATGTTGTACTGCCTCCTGCTTGACTAACCTTATAACGGTATTGATAAGTGCCACTCAACTCAAATGTTTTATTGACTAAACCAAATGTGCCTGGAAAATCTCCAGCCATTTCCGTCATGGGTAAACTTACGGTTGTATTATCGGGTCTAATAAACTCAACGGATACTTGATAAGCAACTCCACTGATGCCGCCAGAAACCGTAGCAAAAAAGTTATGCTGACTTGCATTTTGAACCGCACCCGTATTGGGTGAAACAATATTTCCGTTAATTGTAAGCGGTGGTGTATTTATGGTTACTGTTCTAAAAGCCTGCTCTCCATACCATGTGCCATTGATTCTCCATCGAGCTTCTAATTGAAATGTACCTGTGGTTGAAAATGTTCGTGTTTTGTTATAGGTATAAGTGCTTCCTGGACTTATAGATATATTGTTCTCAAAGGCATATTCGTCTTGTACAATGCCGTTTTTTATAATAGCTACGGTTAGATCTGAAACGACACCTGTTGCTGTGCCAGTATTGCGTAAACTAAAACTTACACCTACATTTTGCCCGGTGTTGGCTGTTGTTGGACTAACCGTCAATAGTGATGATTGAGTAATGTTGGGCTGTAAGGTAGTTGCCGTAACGGTAAACGGACCTATTGACAATCCTGGAAGCCCAGTATTTTTGATGTAATAGCTTCGAGAGCCAGATGTAAAGGGTAATGTATAAGTGTCTGTTACTGTCGCCCCCCCAGAATACGTTTTGGATTTGATATATGCGGAATCCCACAAGTCCATGCTTCCTGTTGTAAAAGAGGTTGCATAACTATTGTCACAGACACTTAAATTTGACATCTTTCTAACGGTATAAGTCAAAGTAGAGCCTGAAATACTCATATCCACCTTGAGGCGAGCAATATTGCTGTAGTTCCCGCACAATGTAGTGGTACTCAATGAATAGCTTGTCTGTTGCGCATTTACCTGCACTGTATAGAGCAGCGCAAATAGCACGTGGAGACATACGTATTTTATGATGATGTTGTATTTCATGGTACAGAGTTTTAGAAACTTTACTTTCATGATCGTTAAATCTATATCAGCGCGTTTAACCATCCATCACACTGTTTAGCACACCTAATGCTGCTGGGAACATACTCCATGAAAGAGAAATAGTATTTGATGCTTTGGGGATAAAAACTTATTCACTTGTTGGATCTAAAATGGACAAACTTCGAACAAAAATGGACAAGTTTTCCAAGCTTTACCCTTGACTGCACACAAAAAAAGCACCTCTACGCGATAGAAGTGCTTTTTTCAGTTAAAGGACGGGCATAAAGTGATTACGTCGTTTGCATTTTTTTGACCTTGCTGGGGTTATATCCGAACTGTTTTGTGAAGTCTTTGGTAAAGGTCTCATGGTTTTCATAGCCCACTGCCAAGGCAACGTCTTGAACCCGCGCATTGGGGGCAGCCAAGAGGCTTTTGGCGCGTTCGAGGCGGAACGTGCGCATTAGGATGAGCGGAGAGGGAAGTCCGTTCTTTTTCAGTTCCTTCGTCAATACATCCCTGTCTATGTTCAGGGCTTGGCATAATTGGGGTACTTTAAACGTAGATTCATGGCATCTTTCTTGGAGCAGGGCGTCAATTTTTTCGATCCACTCGCCTGCTGGCGAACCTTTTTCGAGTACGATCCCGCCTACCATGAGTTGTTGCTGATACTGTGCTTTCCTTTGGGCATCGCGCTTCAATACATTTTCAATGCGGAGCAAGAACTCTTCTCGGGCAATCATTTTGTCGCAGTAGTCTTCTACTTGTCCTTTTATTGCCTCTAAGCGGCTTTCGTCTGTTCCACGTGCCGTCAGCATAATGATGGGGAGTAACGCCGTTTTGGGGTCTGCTTTGATCTGGGTGAGCAATTCGATGCCATTCATATTAGGCATCATATAATCTGTAATCACCAAATCAATATCGGGATGCTGTTGGATCAACGGCAGGGCTTGTTTACCATTGCTTGCTTCTAAGACATGATAATGCTCCGCTAAAAACCGTTTCAACAGTTGTCGTATTTGGAATTCGTCTTCTACCAAAAGAATGGTGCGTTTGGGTGCGCCTTCGATGCGCCCTTCTTCTTCATGCTCACCATCCCCTTCATGGTCTTGGAGCAGTTCTTCTTGCAACCATCCGCCCCAAGTAGGTCTTTCAAGTGGCGTTGCCGCATTGGCAGGGATGAACGGCAGCGACACCGTAACGGTTGTGCCTTCTGTTTCTACACTGTGAATGTGGATGCTTCCTTTTTGTAAGATTACCCAGTTTTTGACAATTGCCAAGCCTAAACCTGTTCCTGCGGTTTGGGTTTGAACTTGGGTGCCTCGATAGAAACGGTCAAAAACATAAGGTCTTTCTTTTTCAGGAATCCCAATGCCTGTATCTTTGACTTCAAAGACGATGCGATCTTGTTCTAATTTCACTGCAAACGTTACAAATCCTTGTGGAGGTGTAAATTTCAGCGCGTTTTCGAGGATATTCTGCGTAATTACTTCAATGCCTTTGGGGTCTAAGCAAACAGCTAAGGTTTCTTGCGAAGGCACAAAGCGTAGTCGAATGCCTTTTTGTTGGGCAAGCGACTTAAAAGGCGTAACAATATGATCCTCTAAATACTGGATTAGTTCAAAGTTGATGGGTTCTACTTTATTGGCTTCTACAAAATCGTCATGCAAACTCGCCATTGTTTGATCCATAAACCGCGCCAAACGCCGCGTTTGCATCAATACGTTTTGGACATCGTCATATTGGATGGGGGCATTCGTTTTTCCTGCCTTTTCCAAATGGGCTTCCATCGTCCATTTAATGGTGCTTAGCGGCGTGCGAATATCATGGTTGATTTGGGCTAAGAACTCACTTTTGGCACGGTCTATATCTTCCAAACGTTGATTTGCTTGTTCAAGGTCAGTGGTTCTCGTTTGCAAATCGGATTGGGTTCGTTCTAAGCGCTTGTTTACGTGTCGCAGATCATTTGCTTGCGTTTCGAGTTGATCTTTTTGCTCAATGAGTTCCACTTCATGCTGCTCTTTCTTTGCTACCAATTGTGCTAACTTCTCGCCATTGTTTCGATACCAAACGAGTCCTGATACAAGCAGCCCTCCTCCTAAAACAAGAATAAAGGGTATCCAAATGGTTTCATACCAGTATTTTGGAATTTGTATATCTAAATGCGTTTCTTCCTTACTTCCATATATTTTGAAATCTATTCGGTGATCCCCACCCGGCAAATGTGAGATGTTCAACTTACCATTCAACGTTGTAGGAATCCAAGTACCTTCCTCGCCGCCAATGCGATATAAAAGCATGGAAGAATATGCACTTCCTTGTAGCTTATAATTGACGAGTAGATTATGATCCTTAACTTGATAATCGTTTATTACAATACGGCTTTCCATCTTGTTGGCAACACGTGGATCAATCACCGTAGTGCCTTTGACACAAGGTAGCCAAATCCGCCCTTGATTGTCTTTAAAACCTGTATGGCTTCCGCCGCCGTTGCATTCTTTGCCCGCCATACCATCTTTTTCGCCAAAGAGCTGCGGCTCTAATAAGGTTTGAGGCTGAAAATTATTGAGTTGTTCATAAGGGATCATCATAATTCCTTTGTCGCCGCTAAACCAAAAGTTTTTGCGCTCGTCTTGCCAAATCGTCCAAACGACTTCAAAAGGAAATCCTTGTGCTTTACTAAATTTCTGTACAACCTTTCCGTTTTGAATCTTGTATAAGCCTCGCCCTTCAGTTCCTGCCCATATCGTACCGTTTTCCTCTACATACAAATCAGCAACTTTGCGACCTAAATCCATTTCTGTTTTTTTGAAAAAAGGTTGATTCGAAACGCTTTGTCCACCTTTATTTGAAACGAATACTTTACCTTTATTATTTCCGAGCCAAATTGTGCCATTTGGCGTTTCGATTATGGATCTAATTTGCCCTTCTAAAGACTGTACATAAGTCCAAGTGCCATTTTTCCATTGATACAAATTGGATATCATAGATTGAGAATCTTTGACACCAATCACCCATGTTCTGTTTTGTTTGTCTGTGTAAACCAACCTAAGCAGGGGTTCAGGTACATTGGATACAAGCTCAAATTGGTCTTGGTTTAATTGATATAATGAAGAATTCGCAATAACCCAAATTGTCCCAGGGTTTGGTTCAAAAACAACCCTAGGTTCATCTGTTATAGAAGGAAGCTCATATATTTTATAAGTGCCATCTTGTTTATACTGAACCACTTTTTTCATACGTAAATAAGGCACCCAAACCGATTGATCGTTCGCTTGAAATGCCCCAAAACTGAAGGGGTCGGTAATTGCGGGAGGAAGTGGTATTTGTCCTAAAATTTGAGGTTTAAACTGTAAAATATGTTCCCCCAGTACCGAAACCCAAATGCTTTTATCTTGTGCTTCTATAAAGTTATGAGGACCACTATCTCCTCTGGCGCCTATTGCCATTATACGCCATAAAGTATTTGGATTATTGGCTTTAGAGGTAATTAATTGGCTTATTACATATTGATCCTTCTTTGTGGGAAAATTCACCCATAAATTTTGTTCTGAATCGAAAAACACATGACCAAATGAATGAAATGATTTAATCGTTTCTATGTCTTCAGGTTGCATACTTAACCGTTCCCATTTTTGGGTATATTTCAGGACACCTTGCGCGGTCAATGCCCATAATGTTCCGTTTTTGTCTTCTAAAAGGTCCAAAACGATTGTATTTGATAGCTCTCGGGTAAATACGCCATTTGCACTATATTTTATCAACCCATGTTTTTGATCATTCATAAAATAGATGTTTTGTTTTTTATCCTGATATAATTTGTAACTATGTTTAGGATCAATGCGTGCATCCCAAATTCCTGAAATAATGGACTCATTGGGTAATACAATAATGAAAGCATGTGTTATATTTGGACCATCTCCTTTCTTAATTTGTATCCATAGTCTATCTTGCGCATCTAAGCAGAGCTGATTTCCGATCACTTCTGCTTCCCCGCCGTACATGTAAGGCTTTATATCTATTTTTTTAAGGATATTTCCCTCTCCGTTTAGGATATAGATATAAGAAGAGGTTACAACATAGCGACGGTTAGGGTTTGTAGAAATGCCACCAAATACCTTATTTCCTTCTAATTTGGTTTTTGTTTTTCCTTTTGGATTCAAACTTGCAAGGACTTTAATCGTCTTATTTTTGTATTCAAACACATCTCCGTCGGTTGTTCCCCAAAAAGATTCAGGATACGGTTGCTTGGAAAAATCGGAAATGAGTTTCCCTACACGCTCATTGTTTAATTCAGGTATGTCTTCTTGGTTAAAGGTTTCAACCTGTAAACCATCCATTCGTGTTAAACCAGCTACGGAAGTCCCCCATAGATATCCGTCTTTTGTTTGAAAGTGGAGCAATACTTGCCCAGAAGGTAGGTTATCCGAGATATCCCAAGTACGTTGGGTATATCCGTAATAGATGGACTGCCCCACAAGTAAGGGCGTACTGATTGAAATAAGAAATAGGAAAAAAAGAGAACGACGCATGGGTTTAGGTAGAACTAAAAAAGTCGGATAAAAAAGGTTTTGTACAACTATCTTTTGTGTGCTTGCTGCGGAGTAGATTTAAGCTGCTTTCATAATACAAGTAAATGATTGTAGAAACAAGCCGAAATGGGCAAATGTCGCACTTTGTCGCATGGATGTCGCACTTTGTCGCATGGATGTCGCACTTTGAAATGCTACCCAATCGGTCAAAAGAATGAGATAAAGACCCAATTCATCAAGACAAGGCTGTCGAAAACACACGATTACTATATGAATAGGTATTGACAATCTTTATTTAAGCTTTATTCCCTCTATTTTCTATTGAAATTTATCAAATAACTAAACCACTAAAGAATCTAAAATACCTGTCATTAACAATGATATTGACAAAGACACTAACAATACCCAAATCATTAAGCAAAGTTTAAAAAAAATTATTTATGATAAATAAAATCTTCATATATATATATGATAAAAAAATTTCTTATCTCAGAATTAAGAAATAGAATTAGATAAATTTATAGAACAAGCTGTTTATTTAATAAAGAAAGGTTATATTATTGGAAATCATAGTTATGATAACTCTAATTTTTCAGAAATCAATTTAAATGAAGTAAAAAAAAGATTAAAAAATACAGACAAGATTATTGATCAACTTTATTCACAAACAAATATCCAGAGACCAATTAAATTTTCCATGCTTGCTTTCTTAAAAAATGGAAGTAAAGGCGAATACAAAAAAACCGATTGGAATAGCAAACATGTTAAATGAATTCAAAGAATCTTTGGTGATTTAGGATATAAATAATCTGATTTTGAAAACATTAATTATGAGTGGTTTAAGAAAGCAGGCTTTGAAAAATGTTTTAATGTGGATTACTCTTGTGACTCATTTGATTGATGTCTGAAAGACGGAGAAGAAATGTTTGGTTATTACGATATTTCATCAGCCCTCACGAGAGTTGATGAAAATATCCCAGATGGCGGAAGAGGTTTGAATAACCCCAATTCAAATGAGATAATTATGATGCATTCTTGAATTTCTATTGGTGCTTTCAAGACATTAATTAATGAAATACTTGACAAGAAAATAAAATTTAACTCATCACCCTATTGAGTTTTTACCGGGTGCATTTCACAACTTCCCCAACGGTAGGCAAAGAGGTCTTTCGTATGTGGCCTAATCGGGTATATTTCACAACTTCCCGACAGGCGAAACGATAGCTTCATAGGAGCAACATCATCATAGAAGGATGACTATTGCGAGAAGTTGCTCAGCTCCGTAGGAGCGATATGATCCAAGCCTATTGACTTTATGCCGCCCCGATGGGGCTTGTGGCGGGGTATTTTACTGGGTTTTCTATTAGGATGCCACTCCTGCGGGGCTTTTATACATTCCTGCTTCCGTCACATGTTCGTTAGCCGAGGCCCTTAGAGTGGCACTTCCGGCCTAATCTTAGATGTGTCTTACTGTCTAATGGCATTTTTGCAATACACTCCAACTCAACCAGTGGCTTTTCGAAAAAAAACCGTTATGCCTTTAAAACGTTTTCGGGCGATAGGGATGGCTTGCTCGCCCAAAACTGAAAGTGTGGTAGAGAGGGCATCAGACAGTGCGCCATCCGAAGCAATGACGGTAACGCTGACGCGGGAGGTTAGTCCCAAACCTGTTCGTGGATCCAGAATGTGTGAATACCGCACGCCATTAAGTTCCATAAATTGCTCGGTATCGCCACTTGTGGAAACCGTTACATCTCGTAGAAGGTGCAGTGGTTTTTGGGAATCATTTGGAAGGTGTACCAACCAGCCGTTTGTACTGGGTGGAGGCGCACCAATGGCCACCTCGCCTCCGATTTCCACCATTGCACGCGGGCATCCGGCTTTGCGCAATTCATTCAAAGCGGCCTCGGCAATAAAACCCTTCGCAATGCCACCTAAGTCCAATTGAAGGCCGTGACGTAGTAATAGGACTTTGCCCGACGCTGGAAACAACCGCATAAGCCGCCATCCTGTATTTTGCTTGGCCTGCCCCAATTCATCGGCAGTCGGTAAGGTTTGTAAGCGGCGTGCTTTTCGCCATAGTTGAGACAGTGGTCCCACCGTTACATCGAAGGCTCCGTCCGACCAAGCCGCCATTTCTTGTGCCCGCGTCAATACCGAAAACAGTTCTGGGCTTACCACCAGTGCCGAATCTACCGCCTGTCGTACCAAGATATTCAATTCACTATCTACGCGGTAATCACTGAAAATAGCGTCCAAGCGGTCAATTTCGGCAAATGCTTGGCGTGCATCTGTAATGGCCTTGGCCTCATCCTCAGAAAACAATACAATCCGTACTTGCATCCCAAGGTGGTGTTGCCTAAATTCAAACTTCTTTAACGTTTTCTTTACCCGTGCTTCGTTTCCTATGCCACACCCTGCCCATATAAAAAACAAACTGATTATAAGTATCTTTTTAAGTTGCATTTTTGGATCGCGTTTAGCGTGGAGTCAACAAACACCGGAGGTACAAACCATTCGTATAGAGGGTACCGTGGTTGCCTTCGATATGGTCAAGATACCACAAGGCCAGGTCACGATCCAATCGGGTGGCGTGTCTGTTACCCGGTCCCTCGATAAAGTTCTTTGGGTTTCCCAAACCGAAGTCACTTGGGATCTGTTTGATATCTTTGTGTATGGATTGGACCTCAAAAACACCAGCCCCTCCCCAGAAGTGGCAGCGGTAGCCCGCCCTAGCAAACCTTATGTATTGCCGGGCCGTATTTTTGGCCATCTTGGTTTTCCGGCCTCGGCCATGTCGTATTACCATGCCAATAAGTTTACCCAATGGCTTTCTGCCAAAACTGGAAAAAAATTTCGGCTATTAACGGAGCCGGAATGGGAATACCTCTGCGCAAAGGGCCGTAAACCGAATGCGGTGGTAACGGATGAGGGCTGGGTTTGGGAAAACTCGGACGACAAACTGCGGAAAGTGGGTACAAAACCGACCAATGAAGTAGGTCTGTCAGACCTCTTGGGGAATGTGGCCGAGTGGGTACAATCGGATGCAGAAGTCCCCTTTACCAAAGGCGGGCATTATTTGGATGATGCCGCGACGGTTGCCTGTACTGCACGTGCCCCACAATCCCCTGAATGGAATATGACCGACCCGCAACTTCCCAAAAGCCGTTGGTGGCTTTCCGATGCTTCTTACATCGGGTTACGGCTTGCGATGGAAGAATAAGTAAACATTTAGTCTTTTAGCCCCTTATCATTTTAACGCACCTTAATTATGAACAATACCCGACGTGATTTTCTGAAAACCTCGGCCATGGCCACTGCCGGACTAATCGCCTCCGGTCATTTTGCTTGGGCCAACGTGGCCGAAACCCTGAAAGTGGGCCTGATTGGTTGTGGCGGACGCGGAACAGGCGCAGCCCGCGACTGCGTTGCCGGATCTGAAGGCATCACCATATGGGCAATGGGCGACCTCTTTGAAGATCGTTTAGACAGTTCTTATGCCCAGCTAAAACAACATATTGGCGATAAACTTCAAGTGCCGGAGGCGCGTAAATTTACGGGTTTTGATGCCTATCAAAAAGTTTTGGCTTCTGGTGTAGATGTGGTCATCTTGGCATCGCCCCCTGGATTTCGTCCTGCACACTTCGAGGCGGCGGTTAATGCGGGAAAACACATCTTCATGGAGAAACCGGTTGCTGTGGATCCTGCCGGCATCCGGAAGGTTCTGGCTGCGGCAGAACTTTCGGTACAGAAAAAACTTTGCGTGGTGGCAGGTACCCAACGTCGTCACGACCCGAAGTATGTCGAGACCATCCAACGGTTGCATGACAATGCCATCGGTGATATTGTGACCGGGCAAGTATATTGGAATCAGGGCGGTTTGTGGAAGTATGACCGTAAGCCGGGTATGAGTGACATGGAGTGGCAAATCCGGAACTGGTTATACTTTACATGGACTTCCGGCGACCACATCGTGGAGCAACACATTCATAACATAGATGTGGCAAACTGGGTAATGAAGGGCCATCCTGTAAAAGCCATCGGCATGGGAGGACGCCAAGTACGTGTAGATCCGGCATATGGTCACATTTTTGATCATTTTGCCATCGAGTTTGAATATGCCAATGGTGTAAAAATTCTTTCGATGTGCCGTCAACAAGATGGAACAGAGTCTAATGTGAGCGAATTTTTCTATGGGACAAAGGGCACGAGCAATGCCAAAGACAGCATTCGCGGGGCACAATCGTGGCGGTATAAAGGAACAGGGCCTGACGTAAATCCATACGTAAACGAACACACCAATTTGGTAAAAGCCATCCGAAGTGGAAACCTAATTAATGAGGCAAAACAAGTGGCAGAAAGTAATCTCTCGGCCATTATGGGGCGCGAGGCCGCTTATACAGGGAGTCTAATTACCTGGGACGACCTTCTAAATGCCAATCAGGACTTGTCTCCTGCCCAATTGATCTTTGGTGATGTACCTGTGGCGCCTGTTGCCCATCCGGGTATTACCAAAATCAATCGTCCGGCATATGGCCATTTTTTTGAATCTAAGCCTTAGCCTTGAGCCTTTTAAACAATAGCCCGGAAGCATCATGAACCGAAGAAATTTTATCCAAACCGGTGCGCTCGGTGTAGCCGCCGCAGGACTCTCTAGTCCCCTTTCTGCGGAAGGACGCATCAAGGTTGGAAAACACACGTTTAAACATCATTATGCGCCCCACGAAGGGATGTTTAGACATCATGGCGGAAAAGAGGTTTTAGATCAGCTTCGCTTTATAGCCGATACCGGCTTTACTGCCTTCGAGGACAATGGAATGCGGGGGCGCCCTGTAGGACAACAGCAGGCCATTGGTGACCTCTTGGCACAGTTGGGTATGACGATGGGTGTTTTTGTGGCACACAACATTGCTTGGAATGATGCCAATTTGGCCTCCGGCGATTCGGCTAAGCGGGATCAGTTCCTCGCCGAAGTCCGAGAGTCGGTCGAGGTGGCCAAACGCTGCAATGCCAAATGGATGACGGTTGTGCCCGGTGCATTAGACAAGCGGCTGGCCTTAGACTACCAGACGGCAAATGTGGTGGAAGCCCTCCGCCGTGCCGCCGAAATTTTGGAGCCACACGGCCTGATCATGGTGCTCGAACCACTGAATCCCTTCCGCGACCATCCTGGGCTTTTCCTCAGCCGTTCGCCACAAGCGTACCTGGTGTGTAGGGCCGTCAATAGCCCATCGTGCAAAATTTTATTCGATATTTACCACCAACAAATTACCGAAGGCAACCTAATCCCGAATATCGAAAAGTGCTGGGACGAAATTGCATACTTCCAAATTGGCGACAACCCCGGACGCAACGAGCCTAGCACGGGCGAAATCAACTACCGGAGGGTGTTCGAGTTTATCTACAAAAAAGGATTTCGGGGGGTTCTGGGAATGGAACATGGCAATTCGATGCCCGACAAAGCGGGCGAATTGGCAGTCATCAATGCTTATGTGGAAGCCGATAAATTCTAAAATCGCCCCCTTATAAACCACCATGAATCAAGTGCTTGGCTTATGAAGCTCTCTGTGTTCAATATGGGCACTTTCACCCGTTTCTTTGCCAATATTGGTATGTGTTTTTGAAGGAATACAGTTGTATGCTTTCCAAAAGCCTAAAAATTCAAATGTGGATTAGCTTGTTTTTAGCTTGATAAAGATGAATATTTCATCCGCTTCTAGGGTGTGCTGTATGGCTTTGTGGCTACGTCCTGTACCACGTTTTGTTGTTCCATCGCCCCCGGATAACCTTAGTTCGTTTGCGAAAAATCAGAGCGTCTATCGGTGTTAGTCGAAGATTGTTTGACACACCCTACTTCTTGCCCTTATATTTATTACGTTTGAGAGAAAAGGCTACCTTCATCACTCCTTATTGTCCCACCCTCTCAGCGGCCAACCGACTTGTTTTTGTTGGTATTTGATGACACGCCCCCTCCAATACACCTTCAAACGTGTCCAAAAACATTGTATCATGTCTGACAACAAGTATTACTATTACGACCACGAAACCATGTCGTTTGTGGAAGCGGCTCCGGTACAACGTAATCCCCTCCGTTGGGGTGCGATAACCGTTGGGGTGGCCACCGTTCTAATCGCTGCTGGAATTTGGTTATTTAGTGGCCTTGGAGGTGGCTCTGCAAAAGAATACCAACTGAAGAGTGAGAACGAAGCCCTACGTGCGCAACTCGGGCAAACCGAAAAACGGGTGGATGCAGTCTTCGATAAATTGGATGAACTCTACCAAAAAGACAGTGAACTCTATCGTGTGGTCTTGCAGGTGGATCCGATCTCGAAGGATGTGCGCGATGTGGGAGTGGGTGGTACGGACGCCTACGAAGCCTTTGATGGGTACTCGAATGAGACAGGAGGGCTGTTGCGAAGAATGAATACCACCTTAGATAAATTGGAGCGCCAAATGAATCTCCAAGGCTCTTCCTATCGCGAATTAATCACTATTGCCCGCACCAAAAATGCAGACTTGGCCCATAAGCCCATCATGGTTCCAGTAGAAGGCGGACGTTTTACATCAGGATTTGGCTACCGCATTCACCCTATTGCTCGCACCCGTAGAATGCACGAAGGCGTGGATATTGTTGTTCCCATCGGTACACCTGTTTATGCACCTGCAAACGGAACGGTTGATTTTGCTGCCACGAAAGGTGGATACGGTCATACTGTGGTAATTAAACACGGGGACAGTGGTTATGCAACTTTGTATGCCCACCTCTCTCGGTATGTGGTTTCGCAGGGACAAACCGTAAAGCGTGGCCAACTTATTGCTTATACCGGAAATTCGGGCAGTTCAACTGGGCCTCACCTTCACTACGAAGTACAAAGCGCCGACGGACAACAAAAATTCAATCCGATGGACTTCATCGCGCCCAGTATGTCACCTGCAACCCTGAAAGAAGCCATCAAAGGGGCCGAGGGTGAATCCGCTACATTAGATTATTGATTCATACGCATTCACTTTTTTTTACGGAACGGGAACCTATCCACTCGTTCCGTTTTATTATGGAGGGGTGGCTCGTATGGCAACCGTTCAATCAATGACCAGGGATTTGTCCGCCTACCTTGCTAACCACTTGAAATCCCTTTTTTCACCAAAACATAATCCCCTCCTAACAAATATGTACTGGACTTTTGATTTAGCCTCTTATTTGAACGACGCACCGTGGCCGGCGACAAAGGAAGAGTTGATAGATTATGCCACCAGAACTGGCGCACCCGAAGAGGTTATAGAAAATCTGGAGATGCTCGAAGAGGACGAAACGCCCTACGAAAGCATGCAAGAAATATGGCCAGATTATCCAACCAGTTCCGACGACTTCTACTATACAGAAGAATAAACGCTTGGGGCCTGCAAAATCCTTCTTGATGCATCACCAATGCGAGGGACATTTCAATTGGTGCAAGGTCATGAAGCACTTCTATGTAACAAGTGCTTACGTTTTTTTGCATGTCGTGTTTGCAGGAATGGGTTATGCACAATCAGCCCCCTATCAAACAGGCCCCATCGTTGCCTCCATAGAAATTACAGGCCAGTCGCTCTTTAATCCAGAGTCTCAACTTCTTCCTTTGGTGAATACGGAGGTAAACCGAAAGTTGTTCGGAATACCCCGTATTACCCCTTGGTTGTGGATTTATCGTTGGGGGACCAAAAGCAGACTTCCGCGACGACTGAAAGAAGGGATCATCAAAAGCGGTGAGAAACCGGCTTACTTAGATCTGGTGGTGATGGAAAAAGATGCCGACCGACTCCGGTTGTTTTTTAGACAACAAGGATATCGGGCTGCCGTTGTAACGCCACGGATCCAAAAAAACAATCCGGACTCTTCGCAGGTCAGTGTGCAATTCGCCATTACTCCGGGAGCACCAACGTTCATCCGAAATTTCCGGTATCTGGGATTAGAGAAATTAACATCAGACCAGCAGTCGCGCCTACTCTCGGAATCTTTGCTCGGTGTGGGGAAAATGCCGATTGCAGCTTTTACATTTGATGGGGCAGGGCAGCGCTACATTGAACCCAAACTCTACGAAGAACGCAGGCGTATCATCACGTTTTTGCAAGATGAAGGCTACCCGGAAATTACCCGTGACTCGATTCGGGTGATTGTAACGCCGATACGGGCAGACTCTTTTGACGTTTCTATGCTGGTGGGCATGGGCAGGCGTTATCGGATGGGTGATATCCGATTCAGGGTAAATGGCCCAGATGGCAGCGAGGCGCAGCGCGACACACTACAGTGGATCGAGCGGGAAGAGCAACCACGCCTATATGTAACCGCTACCCGAACCGGCGAGTCGTCCTTGAACCCACATTTGCTTAATGCCCTAATGCAGTTTACACCAGGCGAATGGTACAATCAGTCTAAGTTATTACAAACCAAATTGCTCTTAGAACAAACAGGGCTTTTCCCTTTTACAAATTTTTTTCCGACGTATGCTGCAAGTAAAACACATGGAGACCGTACTTACGTTCCGATAGAAGTGGACCTACGCACCCGTTCACGATTCGAGGTGAGTTGGGATGGCTCTTTGTTGCAGCGGTTTAATACCAATACCAGTGATGAAATTGGCTTGGGGACAGGAGCCTCTGTGTCGGACTTAAATGTGTGGGGACAAGGTGAAAAGATGCGGCTACGCCTTTCCGCCTCCGGAACCTTAGAACGCGGGTTTACCCTTTCGCCCAATACCCAATCGGGCAATTTTAGTCGTTCTACGCAATACGATGCGGCTGTTGGCTGGAGTTTCCCCTATCTAAGACGAAGGGTTTCTTGGCTGGGGCCATTGTTTGGAGTTCCCTTTTATAGTGCATCCACCCGGGTTCAACTTAATTTTTTGCACGAAAAACGGGAAGTAATCAAGTTAACACGTGACCGGGCCTCTTTGTTGTATCAGTTAGATTTTCGGCACAACCGTGCCATTACTTCTACATTGAACCTCTTCGACTTTTCCTTTAGTGATCCCAAACCAGCCGAAGGCTTCGAGGAATTGTTTCTGAGCCTCATCACCGATCCTGTTCAATACCAGCGTGCGGTAGAAGACTATACCGTTCGGAAGGTTAATAACGCCTTTCGTTATGCTATTCGTGGTGGAAATGCGGATCCTCTCAGGCGCGACAAGGGGTATTCCAGCGAATTTGGGGCTGAGATTGGTGGTAATTTGCCATTTTTATTAGACCGCTTTGTCATTACCCCCGGAACCATAGAAGGCACGCTACCCGGTGTGCGGGCCGGAAGTAGCTTGGCATATCGGCAATATGCACGTTTCAATTTGGACTTCAGGAAATACGAGCCAAGGGGCAGTTTTGGTACTTTGGCTTGGAAAATTTCTGTAGGTTGGGCTTTTCCTATGGGGGGGCATGTGGGAAGCGTCCTCAGTACCCGATGTAGCGAATCAGTTGTAAACCCCAATGCACAAGATTGTCGTCGCGCCGAAGTACCCTATGAACGGCGGTTTTTTATTGGTGGCAGTTCCAGTTTGCGTGCTTGGGGATTGGGCGAACTGGGGCCAGGTTCGGCAACTTCGGCCAAAGACGGTCTAAATGGTGTACTTGGTGGGGATGTAAAGCTCGAAGCCAGTTTGGAATATCGTCAGGTTTTTGTACGAAATTTGTTTGGTGCCGATTATATGCTTGCCACTTTTCTGGATACCGGTAATATCTGGTACGACCGGCGGAATGCTTCTGAAGTGGCTTCGGCAAAATTTATTTTACCTGATGCCTTTCGTCAGATGGGGATAGGGGGTGGTTTTGGGATACGTGTCTCGTGGGCATACCTTATTCTTCGCTTCGATTGGGCCGTTCAAATAATGGCACCCGGCGGTACCTTTTTCCCAAACGGCATTCGATTTCGGTTTATACCGGGTCTTGGTCAAGCGTTTTGACCACCTTTCTGGCAACCACCAAACAAGATCCGCCAAAAGGTATTTTGTTTCTACTCCTTATTTTGCGTATCTCATAATGCCAGACCAGTGTAAGAAGTTTACCCAACCAGCCTTTTTTCTCTTGATGGTCTTTTTGATGTATTTCTTTCCTTTGTACGTTTTTTCTTACGTACCCAAGGATATAGGGTAAAGTTCTAAAAAGAAAAACAGCAATGACCAGAATGGAGAAAATGTAGGTGGAATATTCGACTTTGAATCCAATTTGTTCAAGTTTTTTTTCCAACTCCTTTATGCGATATCGCCTAAAATGACCTGCTACAATGTCTTCATCAGACCAAAGTGCATTATATGCGGGCACGGTTAGAAAAACCAATCCCTCTACATGTAATAAATCATAAATGGTTTGTAGGAAATCGGTCTCTTTTTCTATATGCTCGACCACATCGAACAGCCCAATTGCTGGCAATGTATTTTTGTTAAAGGCAGCATTTTCGAGTGTAGAGCAAAGAATATATTCTATATTTCTTTTCTTTGCATTTAAACAACCTTGTAGGCCTGGCTCCACCAATACCGTTTGAATGCCCGCACGTTGTAGCCCTTTTGCAACAAAACCATTACCACCGCCAATGTCAAAGAATACTTGATCAGGAGAATAATGTAACACCATATCTGTAATGCACTGGTTCCGGTGAAGAAACCAGAAACTGTGGTCTTCTATCTGAAAAAAATCTTCATTTCCCGTTGCTGGGTAAGAAATTTCGCCGATTGCCTTTGAAAAATATATCCCATCTTGCAGAACAATCTGGGTAGCGTAATGATGAAGATTGATCATGGTGTTTTTCATAAACATAAAACTATTTATCCAAGGTATTCATGGATCAATCAAGGAAATCACATTAAGAGTAGAGCAAAACAAAGTATCGGGCAGTTTTTTTGTATTGGTCGCACCAAACTAAGCCATCAAGAGGGTGTCACAACTCATACAAAATTTCTTTTTCAGAGGCTTGACTCTCTCGTTACGGAAGGGCCTATTTTCCTGAAAAACAAGAATATGACAGTTGTTTCCATTTCTCAACTTTCTCGAATGGCGGGCGTGAGCCTCCGAACCTTGCGCCACTACGACGAAATTGGGCTTCTCAGGCCCAGTCTGCGGCGAGCCTCTGGGTATCGCTATTATGGCAAGGCAGAGGTGTTGCGGTTACAACAAATCTTGTTCTATAAGGAGCTTGGGCTACCTTTGGCGGAGGTTCATTCTGTATTGGATGCCCCAGATTTTGATTTAATTATAGCGCTGGAGTCTCATAAAGCGGCACTAGAAGCACGCCAACACCGAACAACCATACTCCTTGAAACCCTCGGAAAAACCTTGTTGTACTTAAAAAAGAAGCAAAACACCATGAAATCTGAAGACCTTTATAAAGGCTTTGGTCGTGAAACCGTCGAGGTTTATGAGGCTGAAGCAAAAGAAAGATGGGGTGCGGAAATCGTAGAAGCCTCGAAAAACCGCCTGATAACGGCAGGAAAAGAACAATGGGGTGCTGTTCAAGCTGAGGCCGATGCCTTAAACCGAGCATTGGCGAACGCAATGACCACCCACGATGTCGAAGATGAATACGTGCAAAACTTGGTTAAACAGCACTTTGAGATGACTGAAAATTTCTACACCGTTACGCCCGAAATTTATCGGGGGCTGGCTTCGCTCTATGTGGATGACCTTCGATTTACCGCTTACTATGAGAAGTATCGGATGGGATTGGCTGCTTACTTAAGCCGCGCCATGCAAGTATATTGCGACCATCACTTTGTCCCAGCCGCGTAAGCATGATTAAAAAACGGCAACCAAGTGCTCTAAATCCCTTGGTTGCCAAAACTTACGAACCCTACCTTATGGCGTATTGGGCTGGAACAAGTGTTTATCTGCCCAGAAAGTTCCAAAAGGTACAATAGAGGCCACAAAAGACTTTACAGCCCAGTTCCACGAACGGTGCTCTTCGTACCAAACAAGGGTCACATAAAGCATAAAAAACACAAATAGGACACCGTGTGCCATCCCCGTAGTACGGACGGCATCAGGCATATCCCATATGTACTTTAACGGCATTGCCACAAAAAGTAAAATCAGGTAAGACCAACCTTCAATAAAACCGATGATCCGCAACCGACCCAGGTTGTTCTGGAGGAGTGTAAACATAAAAAACGTGGGGTTAGGAAGGGGTGCAAAATACTTTTATTTGACCTTTTGGTCTTTAGAATCTGATTAGAAAAAGACCATTCATCTATTCTCCTCTTAACACAAAAGTCCCACCGGCTTAAAGTATACTGGCCAGTCGCACCAATCAGCGCCTAAACCAAAATCTACTAAGGAACTTCCTCCTTTCACCGCAGGAAAGGCGTGGGAAATTTCGGTAATGGTGATTTATTGTTGATGTCTTGTGCCTGTTCAAGATTGTAAAAGTATGCCCAAAGTTTAAAATGTAAGTTGAGCATATACTCCTTTTGGGAGAACGAAAGTGTTTTACGAACCAAACGGTTGAACCGTTGGCGAACAGATAGTCTATCTGCTGAATCGTGTTATTTAAACGTTCTACATGTGCTGTTTCACCGGTTTCTTTGCCCACTTTTGTATGAGTCGTATCGGGAATACAATTATACGTCCGCCAAAAGTCTGAAAAATTGGTACATTTCAGATAATCATAGGGCAGTTTGCTCTACGTGCCCTTTCAAGAATTCATTGAAAGGTTTCACCTGTTTCCAAGATAGCATCCTTAGGTCCAGGTTCAATGGTCGTCTTAAAATCAGCTAAGGATTCTGCTTTTTTTAACCATTTTTGTACCGTAACATGATTCACTTTAAAGATGCGTCCTGTTTAACGAAAACCACTTCGTTCTTGGTAAGTTCGGGCAATCGCTTCCATATCAACGTGTCTGGATTGATGCACGTAGTCAAGAACTCGGGTTACACCACAGGCTTTACAGCGATAGCGTTGATTTCCCGATTTGTTTTTGCCGTTTAAAACGATGTTTTCACTTTTACAAACATAACAGGTACGAAGTATTGAAACCATAAGAATAACGGTTTTTTCAAAAAATACAAAATCAACAACTAAATGTCACTGCCAAATTCCGTTGTCAGAAAGCCGGTACTTATAGTGCTACTACCTGATGTGCGTGTGTTTCCAATGTCAACTCGTTTGTCAGACGGGCGATTAATTCAATTCCATATTTGTTAAGAAAGTACAAGAATGAAACGCTTCGCTCTTGTAGGTTGGCCGGAAAAAGTGCCAGTTTCGCTTTCCAAGCCTGATCTCGTAATGTGTCGTGGTTTCTTTTTTCGGCCTGCAAAACCCGTTTTCGTAGTTTTTCCAATTCGTTTGTTAAATTTGTGCGTGTAGCTTCTACTGCCCGATCTAGCGATCCGTCGTGTACAAGGGCATAGGGCTTCAAGTGGTCCAGTTCAGTATAAACTTTCTGGATCATCTGATTAAAGACGGCATCGGTTTTACCACCCGAGGATTCTCTCACCAATTGTTGGAAAAAAGATTCAAAATCACCTGCAAGGTCTGGCCAGTGTAATTGGTTTTTGTCTATAATTTTCCGGATTCTTCCTTCCATCAAGGTTGCGCTTGCGCGTGGATAAACGATGGGCATCGGGATCCCGCTCCATTCGTAAACTTTTTTGAATTGAGCAAAATAGGCGACTTCACCGGGGCCACCAACATAGGCCACCGTTGGAAGGAGCCAATCTTGCATTTGTGGCCTCAAGACTACATTCGGACTGAAAGAAGTTGGTGTATCCTCTAATGCTGCAAGTAGCTCAGGCTCGGAAAAGGTTTTGTTGTGCCCTTTTAACCGATAGCCCACTTCGTCCGGCTCGATGGCATATCGGGCACCTTCGTACACATAAAACAAGTTGAGTGGGCGCGGCGTAACTTGGGCATGGAAACCTGCGGCCTGCAAGGATTCGGAAGTGGTGGTGAGCGCCTCAAACAATGGCTTCTGCTCCTGAATGGCCTTTTGAAACAGGGGCAAAGATGCTTGTTTCAAAAGGGGATCGTTTGGTGCGATCAATACCAAGCCGCTATCAGGAAAAAGCTTGGTGATAAATTGTGCAAAAGCAAGACCAAAAGTGGTTCCCGGCCAATAGACAGTCCGCAACAATGCCATTAGCTCCGCACGAAAGTCTGTGGGGGCCAGCAACGATTCCACTTGTGCCAAAACCTCATTGATCTGCTCGTTGAACACAATCTGACCAACTGGGCCAAGATTGCCTTTTTCGGGTAATGTATGCCCTGTATAAGCGACTTTTTCTACACCCGCAGAAGTCGGGAGTGCCAGATAACCTGCTTCTGGCAAGTCGTGGTCTTCTCCTTCCAACCAAAACACGGGAACCACCGCTTTCCCTGTTTGCCTACTGAGAGAATGGGCCAATTGTATGGTTGTGATGGTTTTGAAGAGGGTGTAAAGTGGTCCGCCTCCCAGTCCCAGTTGTTGTCCAGTAACGACAGTCAGGGTATCGGGCTTCAGAAGAAGGTCAATGTTTCGGCGACTGGCCTCGTCTGCTCCATACGCTACTGCTTGTCGTTGGAGTGCTTCCACTAACATGTGGCGGTGGTTCCTTGGATGCGCCACGACACAACCAGCGACGGCTTTTAAGTCGGTCGTGCTCGCAGGATTTCCAGCAAAGTATTCGGCTAAACCCTCAAAGTCTGATACATACGTCTGGAAAAGGGGCGAAAAACCACTAAGTTCGGTATAGGGGAGCATCATAAGCGGCCTAAAATGAATGACTGGCCTTATGTCATTAAAATCAAAGACATAAAGACATTTCGAGAAACGATGAACAAAAGCGCTTTGCACGCCTTAGAATAAAGGAGGTTTCGGTGGACATCATTTTTTTGACGAGGGGAAGGAACGTTTTTTGGTTATTTCCCCGTTTCAATGGCCTTACGGGCGATATTATCCACCAAACGTGGAGCAATAAGTTTTATCCAAAGGCCCAATTTTCCACGGGTAGTCATCACTAGTTCACGTTTTCGGGCGGCGGTTGCAACCAAGATTTGACGTGCACATGCTTCTGCCGTCATCACTTCTCGTTCCTTTACTGGGCTATCGCCAATGGCTTTGCCATCCGGACCAATTGCTCTTCCTCGAATTTCGGACTGCACGAACCCCGGATAGATCATGGTGATATCCACACCGCTCTCGGCAAGTTCTATGCGGAGCGAGTCAAAGAAACCGGCCATAGCATGTTTTGTGGCAGCATAGATACTACGGGTTGGAACACCCGTTTTTCCGGTAAGACTGGCCACGCCCACTACCCTGCCTTTGGATTGTTTTAGGTGGGGTAAGGCATAATATGTACACCAAACACTGCCCCAAAAATTTACCTCCATTAATCGGAGCAAAGTCTCCGGCGCAGTAATTTCGTCGAAACGTGCCCACATCGTAACCCCGGCATTGTTGATGAGCACATCCAACTGCCCAAACGTCTCGATGGTCTCGCGGATTAATGCTGAACATGCTTCGCGAACGCTCACATCCAATGAAACCACATGTGTTTGTGCACCTTTTTTTACACACAGGGCTTCGGTTTCTTGTAATTTTGTCAAGTCGCGTGCCGCTAAGACGAGTTTTGCACCCTGATCGGCCAATTGTAATGCGAGTGCTTTGCCAATTCCAGAGGAGGCCCCGGTCAGCACCACTACTTTGTTTCTAAAGGTATTCATGCGTTTCCAAACAGATTGATTGCTTGGAAGATACAATACGGCGGGTCATATTGATAGTAGCTGATTGAGTATTGTGGAGAACTATCCGAACCGCATAAAGATTCCTATTGTGCGGCATCAAAAAAACAGGGCTGCTTCTTTTTTGGTCTTTAGTGGGCTTGAATCATTCAATTGTTGATAGTACGTATTCATCAATACCGTCTGTTCGCCTCCATTCCACATGTCTGGTTCCGCTATTGGGATAAAATCCTGTGCGTATGACATCATCTGACACTGGAGCGACGTATTTTCCTGGTAAACATAAAAATATGGCAAAGCAAAAAAACAGATTTGTCTGTCAGGAATGTGGCTACGAAACTGCCCGCTGGCAAGGTAATTGTCCCGGTTGTGGTAACTGGAATACATTGGTGGAAGAAAAACCCCGCTCCGAAGTAAAAGCCTCGGTCATTCGCCCTACTTTGGGGCATCAGACACGTCCAAAGCCACTGCGGGAGTTTGAACTTACAGACGAGATCCGTCTTAGAACCGGCGTTTTAGAATTTGATCGGGTAATGGGTGGGGGGATTATGCAAAGCTCCCTTACCCTTATTGCAGGCGATCCCGGCATTGGTAAAAGTACGCTAATGACGGAAATAGGCAAATATTTGGAAAATACCCGCATTTTATATGTTACCGGCGAGGAGTCTGGGCGTCAGGTAAAACTTCGGGCTGAACGGTTGGGTGTACGTGGAGATAATTTTTTATTGTTTCCGGAGACGAATATAGAAGAAATTATTGCGGCAGTACAAGACACCGAGCCAGAAGTAATGGTTGTAGATTCTATCCAAACCGTGTTTCGCCCCGATCTCACGAGTGCGCCCGGCTCGGTCTCGCAGGTGCGGGAATCGGCGGCGGCACTTATGCACCTCACAAAGTCGCTCCCAATGGCTACGTTTATCGTGGGACACGTCACGAAAACGGGCGAGATTGCGGGGCCGCGCCTTTTGGAGCATATGGTGGATACGGTTTTGTATTTTGAGGGCGACCGCCACCACAGTTACCGCATTTTGCGCACCGTTAAAAACCGTTTTGGTTCTACAAATGAGATTGGCCTGTTTGAGATGCGGGAAACAGGGCTGCGTCAGGTGGAAAATCCTTCCGAGATTTTTCTCTCCGAACGACGCTACGGGCAAAGTGGCTCGGTGGTGGTTTGTTCGGTCGAAGGATCAAGACCACTCTTGGTAGAAATTCAGGCGCTGGTCTCGGATTCTAACTATGGCGTCCCACAACGCACAACCACTGGTTTCGACAATCGTCGCTTGCAGATGTTATTGGCCGTTTTGGAAAAACGAGAGGGCTGGCAGTTGGGCAAGCAGGATGTATTTCTGAATGTGGCCGGTGGTGTTCGGTTGGAGGAACCGGCTGTGGATTTGGGTGTGGTGGTGGCTGTTGCATCCAGTTTCAGGGATGTTCCGGCAGATTCCGGTACCGTTTTGATTGGCGAAGTGGGGTTGGGCGGAGAACTCCGGACGGTAAGCCATGTAGAGCGGAGGCTAAATGAAGCGGCTAAATTAGGGTTTGAACGGGCTGTTCTGCCGAAAACCAACCTCAAAGGCATTGCCCGCCCCGAAGGACTGGAAGTCATTGGGGTAGAACGGCTTTCCGAAGTGTTGGACTTAGTGATCTAAAAATTATCGTACTGGCTTAGCGGCCAAAATCATCTTGGACACGTACAATATCCGCTTCATCAGATGGGTTCTCGCGGTCGGTATGCTGCCAGATTTCGGCAATTATCCCCCACATTTCCAGCCCAATCAGGCGGTGGCGTTCCCCTTGCTGTAACTCCACCACCTCGCCCATTTGCAGTTTTCGCAGAGGTGTTTCTTCGTCGGTATTGCTTACCACTACCCCAGCAACACCTCCTACGACCTTCCAGATTTCGGCGCGGCGGTGATGGTATTGCCATGAAAGGCGTTTTTCCGGTGCAACCACCAGAATTTTTGGGCTTAATTTTTCAAATCCTTCAAAGTCTTTCAAAGACAAGTGCGGGAAGAAAACTTCGATAAACAAAGGGGCCTCGGCTTCTTCGATCACAAAAAAACCTCCCCAAGGCCGATTTTCGTCTTTGCCGACAACTGTAAACCCCATTTCCGCGATGGTGGAGGCCAGGGTTTCGAAAACTTCTTTTTGTGGAACCGATGCCAGAAAGGTGTACATATATGTAGAACTAAAGGTGAATGTAGCGGGGAATGGACGGAGGCTTCCTCCATTCCCCAGAATTCCACTCAAGCCAAGCCAAGTTGTGTCTTAGCAGCAAGAGCAACCGCCGATGCGGTAATACCAAAATTGCGGTAGAGGTCATCTATAGGGGCAGAAGCTCCAAACCCCTTCATGCCCACAAAGGCTCCATTTGCTCCAAGATACCGCTCCCAACCAAATTGGTTGGCCGCTTCGACAGCCACACGTGCCGTGATGCTGGGCGGAAGGACGGATGCCTTATAGGCGTCGTCTTGCGCCTCGAACAACTCCCAACAGGGCATAGAGACCACACGGCTGGAAATCCCTTCGCTCAAAAGTAGTTTCTGTGCATCGAGGGCAATTTGTACCTCAGATCCTGTGGAAAGCAATAAGACCTGTGGTTCAGGTGCATCCGAGAGTACGTAGGCGCCACATGCTACCCCTTCGCCCGACGAAACAACGGGCAGCCCCTGACGCGAAAGGGCAAATGTGACGGGAAGGTGGCTTTGAACCGCATACTTCCAAGCGGCAACGGTCTCATTCGCATCTGCAGGACGAAAATTGATTACATTTGGCATCGCTCGAATGGATGCCAAGTGCTCTACGGGCTGGTGGGTGGGACCATCTTCACCAAGGCCAATGCTGTCGTGGGTAAAGACAAACAGAGACGGGATTTCCATAAGCGCTGCCAGCCGAACGGCGGGACGCATGTAATCTAAAAAGGCCAGAAAAGTCCCTGTATAAGCCAATAACCCCCCATGTAGAGTGATTCCATTTACAATCGCGCCCATTCCGTGTTCGCGTACACCAAAGTGCAGATATCGCCCGCTAAAATCTTCATGATTCATACTTACATCTGCCTTGGCGCGGGTATTGTTGGAAGGTGTGAGGTCTGCCGAGCCACCCAAAAGGTTTGGAATTGCTGTTTTTAGCGCATTCAGGGCATGTCCAGAAGCTTCACGGGTGGCCATTTTGGTTCCTAACGCAAAGTTGGGTAGGGCCTCTTCCCAATTTGTAGGTAAGATGCCAGCAATCGCCCGATCGAGTTCTACGGATTGCTCCGGATATTCAGCCCGGTAATCGGCCATCAAGTCTTCCCATTCAGATTGGAGTTTGCTGCCATTGATCCGTACCGAAAGCATGTAATCAAAGACATCATCCGGCACATAAAACTCAGGACCAATGGGCCATCCGAGGGTTTCTTTTGCCAGTTTAAGTTCGTCGGTTCCTAATGGAGAACCGTGGGCACTCGATTTTCCTTGCTTGTTTGGACTTCCAAAGCCGATATGGGTTTTACACGCAATAATGGCTGGGCGATCGGTGTCTGCCTTGGCCTTGTCAATGGCGGCTAAGACTTCTTCGGGATTGTGTCCATCTGCCTCTATCGTCTGCCATCCATATGCCTCATATCGTTTAAGTACGTTTTCGGTAAATGAAAGCGAGGTGGGGCCATCAATCGAAATGCCATTGTCATCATATAACACGATCAGTTTCCCCAAGCCTAAATGTCCGGCAATGGCACAGGCTTCGTGCGAGACCCCTTCCATTAGGTCGCCGTCAGAAGCAATGACATAAGTATAATGATTAATGATAGGATGGGTGATTGTATTGTAACGTGCCGCTAAATGACGCTCTGCAATGGCCATGCCAACCGCCGTAGAGATCCCTTGTCCCAATGGCCCGGTGGTCATTTCCACACCCGGCGTATGGCGATACTCTGGATGGCCAGCGGTTTTACTGCCCCATTGCCGGAAGCTCCGGATCTGATCCATAGACAAGTCATAGCCAGTAAGATGGAGCAAACTATATAAAAGCATTGAGCCGTGACCTGCTGAAAGAACAAAGCGGTCGCGGTTAAACCACGTTGGATCGGCGGGATTGTGACGCATTCTCTCGGTCCAAAGCACCGCAGCGGCGTCGGCCATGCCCATTGGCATTCCGGGATGCCCAGAGTTCGCTTTCTGTACCGCATCTGCCGAGAGAAAGCGGATGGTATCTGCACAACGGCGGCGTAGGTGGGCCAAATCTTGCATATCGTTTGTTCGAGGTTTAAGGTGTTGGAGCGTAATAAAGTTGAAAAACTACGGCCTCCACTCTCTAGTTGCTGTTAAAGGATGGGGAATTACCAAGCCAGTACCCTTGCACCATACCACCAGATGCATCTTTCAGTGCGATAATGATCCATTGCAACGCCTGTGTTGTACTACCAATTTTGGGGAGTTGTCGTTTTGTTAATCGAGAAATTAGAATTATGGATCAATCATTCAGGATCAGTCTTAAATTTCGTAAAATCAAAGACCCTACCTAAACCCTCCCGTCATTCCTCCTAACTGTAATGCTCAGATTTATTTTCATCCTCATGCTGGCTGTTCCGGTCATACACGGAAGCATTGCCCATGCACAAACACAAGAACCCACACCTGAATGGGTTCACCTCATGCGCTCGAAAACCCCCAATGTCCTCGAAGTCATACGGCTTCGTGATGTCTGGTGTCAGAACCGAGAATGCGATATAGAAGAAGGCTTTGAAGGCGAAGAAGGGCGAGAAGATACTTGGAACCATGAATTTCGCCGATGGCTGCGCCGTATTGACGGTATTAATGATCAAGGATTTGTAGCCATGCCAGACTTGAGGAGACAGGAACAAAAAGATAGGGCCTATCTAAAAGCCATTCAACAACAACGCCTCACTAAAAAATCTACCGCAAACTGGGAAGGCGTTGGCCCTTTCCGGACAGACCAAATTGCTTCTACCGATTGGGGCAACCCCGGCTCTGGACACCTGTACATTGTTCGTAGAGCGCCAGACAACCCCAGTGTAGTATATGCGGGCTGTGCCTCGTGTGGCGTCTGGAAAACCACCGATGCAGGTGAAAACTGGTTTTTATTAACGAAAGATGAACTCGTGACGGAAGTGTATGCACTGACAGTGGTGAATGCCAATACGGTTTATTTTGGTAATAAGCGGGATCAGAAAATCTATAAAACGACCAATGGCGGCACCACTTGGACGATACTGGGAGGGAGTACCTTTTCCGACTACGGCGTATCATTCCAAGATATTACGGCGGCAAACAGCAATCCACTGATCCTTTTTGCTGCTACCAACAACGGCTTATTCAGAACAAACGACGGCGGTAATACCTGGAGCCGTATCAAGGGAGGTGACTGGCAAGAGGTGGAGTTTAAGCCTGGAGACGATAATACTGTCTATGGCGTGCGCTTAGTGGATAAACATACCGAGTTCTGGAAATCCACTGATGGTGGGCTAACTTTTAGCGTGAAAACATCCAACTGGGTGGGGATTGGGAGTGCCAGTAGTGCGTCCAATTTCTCCGGATTTGCGAATAATAGCAATGCCAGCGTAACGTTTACTTCCGACCCAGAGCTGGGATCAGGGGGCAATACAGACTTTACCATAGAACTACGAGTACGCCAGACTGCTGGCTCCTACTGGAGTTCTTTCCTCGGAAACGTGGCATGGCAATACGACAGACGGGCAGGTGTTTCCTTGGGTGTAGGGGGAGGCGGGAGCCTATACTTTAGAATAGCGGATGGAACCAACCAAGTGGCACTTAGTGGGCCAAACATTGCAGATGCAGAATGGCATCATGTGGTGGTAGTGTATCGGGCTACCGGAACCAAAGAACTCTGGGTGGATGGAACGCTAAAGGCATCTTCTACCACCAATATCACTACCAATACCCAAAATGGGTCAACATTGCGGCTCTTTAGTTATACAGCAGGTTGGAACCTTCCGGCAAATGTGTCGCATGTCCGCATTTGGAATACCGCACTTTCGCAAAATACACTGGATACCTACTGGGCAGCGGATGTACCGGCAGGCCATCCCAATTATGCCAATCTTTTACACGAGTGGCGCTTTACCGAAGGTGCTGGTACAAATGTTGGAGATAGTAAGGGGAGTAACGCAGGGACGATAAGTGGAGGGGCTGGTACTTATGCTTGGATTACGAACCAAAATATGGATCGTATTGTCGAGTCCTTTGGCAACAGCAGTGAAGAGCAAAAACGCACTGAAATTGCGGTAACACCCGCAGAACCCAATCGGATCTATGCCTTACTCTCAGGAGATATGAATGGTGGGTCTGGCTTAGTGGGACTCTACCGGAGCGATGACGGCGGCGAAACATGGACGCACAAATGTTGTGGAACTGGGCCGGGTGGACCCGCATCGCTTAGTAACCCGAATGTGATGGGATACTCCTCGGATGGGACAGAAGAGGATGGGCAATATTACTACGATATGTCCTTGGCCGTCTCTCCGACAAATGCGGACGAAGTATATACCGCTGGAATCGCCGTCTGGAAGTCCACCGATGGGGGGACAACGCTCAACAACCTGATCGGACGCTGGTATTGGAGGGCCAACCAGCCGAACCGCTACATCCATGCAGATGTACACGACATCAATGTCTATAACGATGGTTCTATTTGGGTGGCTTGTGATGGAGGCGCTTTTTTCTCACCCGATAATGGCGCCACATTTGTTCAGAAACATAATGGCATTCAAGCATCCGACTTTTGGGGATTTGCCATTAGTCCACAAAACGGTGAAGTGATGCTGGGCGGAACGTATCATAATGGGACCTTGCTCAAAGATGGGAATGTGTTTGATGGCGGATGGGTGCATACTGGCGGGGGAGATGATTATTTTGGAGGGGCCAGTCCTGCGAGTGACCGAACGGTTTTTGGCAGGAATCTCACTCGTTATACCCTCACGGGAAATCGGATGAGTGGGTGGAGCAGCGCTTCTGTTTCCAAAACCATGAATCAAGGTGCAATGGCCATAGATGCTGGAAATTTGGCATATTCGCCCGAATGTGGTACGTGTTTTTATATGGGCCAAAGTGACAATATTTGGTACACGACCGACGATGGACGTTCGTTTTCTCTGATCAAAAACTTTGGAAATGGCTGGAACGTGACCAAAATCGAGGTCGCCCCTTCCGATCCAAACACGATTTATGCAGCACAGTTTGGGGATGCGCTGGCCAATAATGATCGGAAACTTTGGAAATCTACCAACCGAGGTATAGACTGGATCGATATCACCCCCAACGCTGCGATCGGGGGGCTTAATGCTGCTGGATTTGATTTTACGGTGGATGCCCAAAACCCACAAACCTTATGGCTGAGCAAGGCCCACCGGTATAGCTGGAATGACTACGACGGTAATAAAATTTTCAAAACGACCAATGGCGGAGACAGTTGGACCAACCTGACCACTGCCGCCTTAGACAATGAATACATATACAGTATTGTACACCAACACGGAACAGACGGCGGGGTGTATATCGCTACGAACAGAACGGTGTATTACCGTAATAATAGCCACTCCGACTGGCAGATGCACAATGACGGGCTTCCGGCCATTGTCTCCACGCGCCAATTGGCTATAGACTACGTAAACAAAAAAATCTACGCTGGAACCTATGGACGTAGTGTACACCGTGGAGACTTGTTCGAGGTATCCGCGCCCATAGCAAACTTTACGGCAACGCCATTGCAATCCACCTGCGCCCGTACACCGATCCAGTTTATTAACACTTCGGTTGCAGGCAACAGTGCCACTTTTAGTTGGAGTTTTCCTAATGGTACCCCCGCTACCTCGGCCGACGAAAATCCGTCGGTGCTATACGCCACCTCCGGAACCTATAGCGCAACACTCACTGTCACGGAGAATGGACAATCGGATAGTCAGACTTACAGTGATTTTGTCACATTGGTGGATGGTTGCTCGCCGGAACCCTTGGCAGGAAATGCACTTAGCACCTCTTCGGGAAGTAATTATGTCATAGGTGCTGCCACCACATTGGGCAATACCAATACCATTACTTTAATGGGTTGGTTCAAGCCCTCTACCACCCATACGGGGGCTACAGGTCTCATTTTTTCATCAAGTGCTTCCGCAACAGGCCTAAATCTCTTTAATAACAACCAGGTAGGATATCATTGGCGGGACGAATCGGGGAGCTACAACTATTCTTCTGGATTATTTGCCCCAGCCAACCAATGGTCGCATATTGCCTTGGTGGTAACAAGTACTGCTGCCACCTTGTACCTGAACGGCGTGGCTGCTACCCGTACTGCCGCCCATACCGCCGTTAACTTTATCAATGGTTTTAATATTGGAAACGACCGCGGCAACTCCAGTAGAACTTTTAATGGTTTGATAGATGAAGTGCGGGTTTATAAACGTGCCTTTAGTCAAGAGGAAATCCGAAAAATCATGCATCTGACGGGTACACAGAGTGACGCCGACCTCGTTAGCTACTATCAGTTTAATGAAACGGAAGGACAGGTGGTAGATCGTGTGGGTACGGCCCATGCAACTTTGAACGGCTCGGTAAGTCGTAGTACCTCTCATGCACCCGTTGGCCCTGGGACCAGTTTTGCCCTGAGTGTGACATCAGGCGGAGTAAAAACCTTTACCGGAACTGGGGTCAGTATAGATTTTCCTACTTCTGGTACATTGCCGAATGGCCAACTGGTTGCCAGCCGAATAAACACACAGCCCGATCAGTCCCCTAATGCATATCCGAAAAGCCGTAGCTACTGGGTCGTCCATAACTATGGATCTAACAGCACCATCACCGCACCAAATGCGATCACCTTCGACCAAGTGGGCAATGTTTCCAGCGCCGACGCTGTAGATCCTGGAATGTTTAAGCTCTATAAACGTGGTACCCGCGACGAAGGCGCTACTTGGGGAACTTCGGTAGGTAGTGGAACGGCTGCAACAGCGGGTGACGACGGATTGGTTACTTTCGGGAATCCAGCATTTACGTCGTTTAGTCAATTTTTGGTTGTAGGCGAAAGCGGAACCTCGCTCCCAATTGCTCTGGCGGCTTTTACGCTGAGTATCTTGCCTAATAATTCCTTGCAGATCGAATGGCAAATGGCTTCTCAAGTAAATCTGGATCGATTTGAGGTAGAAAAAAGTCGTGACGGAAAAACATGGGTTCGAATTGCTGAACTGATTGCGGATCATGGTACAGAATCTGCCGGATCGTATGCCTATGTGGAGAGCAAGCCCAATAAAGGCGTGCGTTATTATCGCTTGAAAATGGTGAGTAAAAGCGGCAATATTCAATACTCGCCCACGCAAGAAATTCGATTAGAGAGTATTGGCAGCAATATTTTCTTGTACCCCAATCCGGTAGAAAAAGGTCAACCCCTCTACATCCGCAACGAACTGCCCGATATTGCCGAAGTGGAGTTGTTCGACGTGCAAGGCAGGAAAATAACTCACATGATGGTAGAAGAAGAAGCTATCTTGCCCACCCAAAATCTGGCATCCGGTATGTATTTCTGGCGCGTGGTCACGAAAACCAAAATTAAAACCGGTAGTATTGTTGTAAACTAAAACCGATCTGTTTCTTTGATAAGCCCAAGGCCGTTCCCATACTACTGGACATTTTCAAAAAGAGGCGGAGAAAGCA